>Ga0335078_10000239_pt1 | contig 89540 bp, 69 predicted proteins | sample Lox_Sample_32_FD_206711 | JGI IMG/M metagenome (GOLD analysis project Ga0335078, IMG submission 206711) | Soil microbial communities from Loxahatchee National Wildlife Refuge, Florida, United States - Lox_Sample_3.2 | ecosystem: Environmental > Terrestrial > Soil > Wetlands | place: USA... | reverse complement strand
GATCCCTACCCGTACGGATCGTAATTATCAGAATTATAGCTCACGAATTATGACCGACCACCCATCTCACAATCCCTGGATCTTCGCGGAGGTAGCGGATCCCTCACTGGCCCAAAATGAACTCTGGCTCACGTAACGGAACCACGCGATGTTCGCGCCCCCATGCCAGGATGTGCTAGGCCCGCACCGACCTGCCTTCGGGCGGCTCAGTCCCTTTAGGTGTGAAGATCTGGAACCGGACGAGCGACGGGCTCTGCGTGAGGCTCGACGATACCTTGCCCGCCGGAGCGAAGGCGTGACGTTCGTCCCGGCGGCACGACGGAGCCGTCCCGAGGAAGGGGTGGATCTCGCGACATAGGAGTAGCTTCGGATAGAAGCAGTGCTCCCGCAAGGAGCTGGGGATGATCGCTGAATTCAGTCCACCAACCCCTCCTTCTTTGCGGCGCTCGCGAGCTTGTCTTTGAGGCGTTCGAAGCGCTTTCGCAGCGCCGCTTCCCGGGGTCGCTCGCCGTCCTCCGCCGCGAAGACCTCCGCGATCTCGCTCCAGCTGAGCTGCCGATCCACGCGCAGCGTCAGCAACGTCTGCTCGTCGTCGTCGAGGCGTTCCTTCAGACGCTCGAGCGCGCTGCTCTTTCGCTCGCGCTCCGCGGCCGTCGTCGCGAAGATTCGGCCAGCGAGCTGCGACGCCATGCTCGTGCGGAGCCGGTCCTGGCGCTGCCGGCGGGCGTCCCTCCGCATGGAGTGGACCGCATTCCACGCGATGCGGTAACACCAGGAGCGCAGCGAGGCATCGCCGCGGAATCCGGGCAATCCACGCCACACCCGTTCGCAGAATGACGAGAACGTGTCGCTCGCGGCGCCCTCGTCCCGCAGCACGGCCCGCAGGTAGCCGAGGATCTCGGGCCCGCGGGCCTCGATGAGGAGGGTGGCCACCTCGTCAATGGCTCCACCGGTCGGTCGCTACGGGGAGCGTACCGATGGGTTGGTAAACTCTCCCAGGGGTCACCCGCCGTGCCTTGGACACGCGGGTGAGCATCTGCCAAGTCGCCTTCGCGCGCGAGCCACTTCGATGGCACAGGCTGTGACGCGCACCCGGCCTCAGGGATCACCTGCGTTGCGGTTCATCGACTGGCTGCAGGGACTGGGCGCGATCGGTTTGAGCGGATTGTAGCTTTCGGCGTCCGAGCCATTGGGCGAACGCTCTCTTGGATGGTCGTGTTCGCGCAAGGTTTGCTGGTTCGGTGCCCAACTCTATGGGGAAAGCACCTACACTGGCAGGCCGCCCCTTCCGGCAAGTAAGATTCGTGGACCCTTCGTCGCGCGGTTCTTCCGCTAAGTCACTGTTCGGGAGGGAGAGATAGCGATGGGAGAACACGCCCAGCCTGTCCTCGAAAGCAATGCTGAGGGGCCGCCAAAGGGCCCGCTCGTGGATTTCAGGGCCCTCTTCGAATCCTCGCCCGGCCTCTACCTGGCTCTCACCCCCGACTTCGTGATCGTGGCAGTGAGCGGCGCATACCTGCGCGCGACAATGACCCGGCGCGAGGAGATCCTCGGACGCGGAATTTTCGAAGTTTTCCCCGACAACCCGGACGATCTGACCGCGACCGGGGTCCAAAACTTGCGGGCCTCTCTCGAACGCGTCCGGCGCGAGGCTGTCGCCGACACCATGGCCGTGCAAAAGTACGATATCCGGCGGCCCGAGTCGGAGGGAGGTGGATTCGAGGAACGCTTCTGGAGCCCGACCAATTCGCCGGTGTTCGGACGGCAGGGCGAACTCGTCTACCTCATCCACCGCGTGGAGGACGTCACCGAGTTCGTTCGCCTGAAAGAGGCCCAGAGCAGCCGGCAGCAGGTCGAGGACGCGCTGCGTACCCGGGCCGAGAAGATGGAGATGGAGGTCTACGTCCGGGCCCAAGAGGTATCCGAGGCGAACCGCCAGTTGCAGAAGGCTAACCTCGATCTGAAGCACCTCTACGAGCGGACCAAAGAGCTCGATCGGCTGAAGACCGAGTTCTTCGCGAACGTGAGCCACGAGCTGCGCACGCCGCTCGCCCTCATCCTGGGGCCGGTGGAATCACTCCTCGCTACACCCGATCTGACGGACGGCGCGCGGCGCGAACTCGAGGTCGTCGGTCGCAACGCACGGCACCTGCTGCGCCAGGTGAACGATCTCCTGGAGGCTGCGAAGCTCGAGGCAGGGCGCGAGATCCCTCGGTACGTCCAGACCGACCTGGCCGAACTCGTGCGAAGGGCGTCCGATCCCTTCAGTTCGCTCGCGGCCGAGCGACAGGTTTCCCTGGCGCTCGAGGTTTGCGCGACCCTGCCCGCCCAGGTGGACGTCGACAAGTTCCATCGCGTCCTTTTGAATCTCCTCTCCAACGCGTTCAAGTTCACCCCGGTGGGCGGCCGCGTGCGCTGCTCGCTCCGCCCGGCGAGCTCGGCTGACCGCTTCCTCATCGAGGTGGCCGACAGCGGCCCTGGGATCGCTCCCGAGCATCGCGATCTGATCTTCGAGCGCTTCCGGCAGCTCGAGGGCGGCGACGCCCGCCGCTTCGGGGGAACTGGCCTCGGCCTTGCCATCGCGCGGGAGTTCGTGCAACTGCACCAGGGCTCGCTCGTCGTGGACCGGGCTCCCGAGGGCGGGGCGCTGTTCACGGTCGAGGCACCCGTCCGCGCGCCACCGGGGGTCGAGGTCCTGTCGGAGGGCGGCGAGAGCCTCGCCTTCGCTGAGGCGGCACGAGCCTTCGCCGAGGAACTGCAGCCGAACGTGCGGGACAGCGCGGGTGCCCCTCGGAACCGCGAGCGGCCGCTCGTCCTGGTGGTGGAGGATCACCCGGAAATGAACGCCTTCATCCGGGCAACCCTGGCCGGCGAGTACGAGACCGCGGCCGCCTACGACGGGCGGGAGGGTCTCAGGCTGGCGCTGGAGCTGAGGCCCGACCTGGTGCTGAGCGACATCATGATGCCTCGCTTCGCGGGCGACGAACTGGTCCGCGGGTTACGCGCGCGCTCCGAGTTCGCGGCTACCCCGCTGGTCGTGCTGAGTGCCAAGGCCGACGATCCGGGCCGGCTCGAACTCCTAAGAGCCGGGGCAAATGACTTTCTTCTGAAGCCTTTCTCGGCCGAGGAGCTGCGGGCACGTGTGCGGAATCTCGTCGCCGGGAAGATCGAAGCCGACGCCCGGCGGCGCCTCGGCGAGGAACTGCAGTCCAAGGTGACCGAGCTGACCGAGCTCTCGGCCCGACTCGAGGACGCCAACCGGGAGCTCGAGGCCTTCAGCTACTCGGTCTCGCACGACTTGCGTGCGCCGCTGCGCGCCGTCGACGGGTTCAGCAAGGCCCTGCGGGAGGCCCTCGGCAAAGGGATCGCCGACCAGGAAAGGCACTATCTCGACCGGATCCGGGCGGGGGCGCAGCGGATGTCCGGCCTCATAGACGACCTCCTCAAGCTCTCGCGCCTCTCGCGGTCCCCGATGCGGCGCGTGCCGGTCGACCTGACGCGCGTGGCAAGGAGCGTGGTCGACGAGCTTCGCAGGCGCGAACCCGGGCGGCGCGCCACCATCGAGATCGAGGACGGCCTTGAGGCCGACGCCGATCTCGGGCTCGTGACCGTGCTGCTCGAAAACCTCCTCGGCAACGCCTGGAAGTTCACCTCTCCCCGGGTGGAGGCCCATATCCGGGTGGGAAGCCGCGCCGAGGGTAGCGCCCCGGTCTTCTACGTCGAGGACGACGGGGTGGGGTTTGACACCTCCACAGCCGACAAGCTCTTTGCCCCGTTCCAGCGCTACCACCCGGACAAGGAGTTCGAGGGCACCGGCATCGGCCTCGCGACCGCTGAGCGCATCGTCCACCGCCACGGTGGTCGGATCTCCGCGAAGGCCGAGGTGGGCCGCGGCGCCACCTTCTCGTTCACGCTGGGAGGTGGCTGATGGTCCATGAGCGTCCTTTCCTCCTCGTGGAGGATAACGACGACGACGCCGAGCTCACCGCCCTGGCCTTCGCCCAGGCGAACATTCGCAACCCCTTGGTCCGAATCGGAGACGGGCAGGAGGCCCTCGACTACCTGTTTCGCGCGGGCGCCCACGCGGCGCGCCGACTCGAGGACGAGCCGGTGGTGGTCCTCCTCGACCTCAAGCTGCCTCGCCTGGACGGCCTGGCGGTGCTTCGGGCGTTGCGCACCGATTCGCGCACGAGTCATCTCCCGGTCGTGGTGCTCACCTCCTCGGACGAGGAGGCAGACCGGCTGGCGGCCTACGAACACCACGCCAATAGCTACGTTCGCAAGCCCGTCGACCATGACCGCTTCGTGGAGGTCACCCGGCAGCTCGGTGTCTACTGGGTCGCCGTGAACGAGCCGCCGCCGAGGCCCACGTGAGCGAGGCCATCCGCGTCCTCATCGCCGAGGATCGGCCGGAAGACGCCGAGCTCTTGGTCCTGGAACTGTGCCGTGCGGGTTACGAGGTGAACCATGCTGTGGCCGCCACGGCCGACGCCTTTCGCGCCGAGCTCGGCCGAGGGCCTTGGGACCTCGTCCTCTCGGACTACGCGATGGGACCGTTCACGGCTCCGGCCGCCTACGCGATCCTGAAGGAGCGTGAGCAGGACATCCCCTTCATCATCGTCTCGGGGACGATCGGCGAGGCGACTGCGGTCGAGGCCATGCGGGCTGGCGCGCACGACTTCCTCTTGAAGGGCAATCTGGTGCGGCTGGGGCCGGTGGTGGCGCGCGAGCTGCGCGAGGCGAAGAACCGGCGCGAGCGGCGCGCCGAGGAGCGTGCCTCGCGAGCGGCCGCCGAATACCAGGCGATGCTCCTCGACAACCTTCACGACGCGGTCATCGGGCTCGACGCCCACCTGACCATCACCGCCTGGAACCTCGCGGCGGAGCGGGTGTACGGCTACAGCCGCGAGGAGGCGCTCGGCCGTGGCCTGGAGGGACTTTTGCCGGCCGAGTACGCCCAGGGGACTTCGCTCGAATCGGTGGCGGCGCAAACGGCCCGGGAAGGTCTCCTCCGCCTCGAGCTCCGGCACCGCGCCCGCGGCGGAGAGTGGCTCGACATCGAGGCCACCGCGGTGGTCATGCACCAGCCGGACGGCTCGCTGCTGGGCTACGTCCTCGTGAATCGCGACATCACGGCGCGCAACCGGGCGGTGGCAGCGCTGCGGGAGAGCCAGGAGCGCCTGCAACGCATCCTCGAGACCTCGAACGAGGGGATCTGGGTTGCGGACGCCGAGGGGCGGACCGAGTTCGCCAACGCTCGCCTCGCCGAGATGTTCGGGATCCGTGGGCCGATGGTGGGCCGGCTCATCGCTGAACTCGTCCCCGAGTCGCTTCGACCTCTGGTGTCTGAGGACCTCGAGGCCCTTGGGCACAACGATCGGGTCCAGCGGGTCATCCGGCTCAACCGTTCCAATCGGCCCGACATCTGGCTCGCCCTCTCGACCAGCCTCGTTCGAGGCCCCGACGGAGCGCTGGCCGGATTCGTGGCCATCTTCATGGACGTGACCGAAGACCGGCGGTCGCGCGAGCAGCTCTTGCAATCGCAGAAGATGGAGGCGGTGGGTCAGCTTGCGAGCGGCATCGCCCACGACTTCAACAACCTGCTCGTCTCCATCCTCAGCAATGCGAGCTTCCTCGCCGAGAATCTGCCCGAGGGCGAGCAGCGAGAAGACGCCCGCGAGATCCTGGAGGCTGGTGAGCGCGCCGCCGGTCTTACCCGTCAACTTCTCACCTTCAGCCGCAAGCAGATCCTCCAGCCGGAGCCGATCGACCTCAACCGCCAGTTGGAAAACCTGCACCGGATGCTCGGACGCATCATCGGCGAGAACATCCATCTGCAGGAACGGCTCGCGCCCTCGCTCGGCCTGGTGATGGCCGATCGAGGCCAGATCGACCAGGTCGTCCTGAATCTCGTCCTCAACGCGCGAGACGCCATGCCCGGCGGCGGGTATCTCACCATCGAGACGGCTAACGTCGACCTCGACCCGGAGAACGCGGGCTTGCTCGGCGGCGGAGTCCGTCCCGGTCCTTACGTGATGCTGGCCATCAGGGATTCGGGTTTCGGGATGGACAGCCAGATCAAGGCGCACCTCTTCGAGCCCTTCTTCACCACCAAGGGTCCGGGGAAAGGTACCGGTCTCGGACTCTCGACCGTCTTCGGGATCGTGAAGCAGAGCCAGGGCCACATCTCGGTGGAGAGCGAGCCGGGGCGGGGTACCTGCTTCAGGATCTACCTCCCCAGGGCGGAGGGGAATGTCCTGCGCAGGGGAGGCGAGGAGTCCGGAGGCGCGCCCAACGAAGGCGGGACGGTGCTCGTGGTGGAGGACGAGCTCGCCGTTCGCCGGCTCACCACCCGCACCCTGGAGAGGGCCGGCTACAAGACCCTCGCGGCGGCCGACGGCGAGGAGGCATTGGTTCTTGCGGAGCGCCACCCGGGGGAGATCCACCTCTTGCTCACCGATGTCATCATGCCCCACATGAACGGGCGGATCCTCGCCGAGCGTCTCACCAAGTCGCGAGCTTCGCTGAAGGTGCTGTACATGTCGGGATACACCGGGACCGCCATGGAGCAGCAGGGCGTCCTCGATCCCGGTGTTCACCTTCTCGGAAAGCCCTTCGACCGGGGAGCCCTCCTCGCCAAGGTCCACGAGGTCCTTGGCGAGCGGCGCCTCGACCAGCCTGCGCATCCGGAACCGGCGCCGAAGGCCGAGGCGAAGACCGCCCAGCCCTGCCGAGACGATCTCGCCGCCATCCCGCTCTCACTGCGAGTGGAGTTGCGCCGCACGGCTGAGAGGGCACGCCTCGACGACCTGGCCGCGCTCTTGGAGCAACTGCAGGCCGTGAGCCCCGAGGTAGCACAGCACCTGCAGGTCCTGATGGACGATTTCGACTACGACGGCATCCTGGAGTTCATCCCGGCCGAGGTTCCTCATGACGGGTGAGCAGCCGGCGCGCAGCGTCCTCATCATCGACGAGTCTCGGGAGACGTTGCAGGCCTTGGTGGCCGTCCTGAAGCGGGGAGGCCTCGCCCCGAGGCCGGTGCGGACGAGCCGTCGGGCCATCGAAGCCGCGGCGGCAGAGCCGCCGGACGCCGTTCTTCTCAACCTGAACATGCCCGACCTGAACGGCTTCGACGTGTGCCGGTGGTTTAAGCGGGACGAGCGGTTCAGGAATGCACCGGTGCTCTTCATGGCGGGCGGCAGCGACCCCGAGGCCCGCGTGGAGGCCTTCCGGGCCGGAGCGGTCGACTGCATCGACAAGCCCATCCGTGAGCAGGATGTGCTCGCTCGCGTGCGGACCCACCTGCGCCTCGCCGAGCTCCGAGTCGATCTCGAGCTGCACAACGCACAGCTACGCTCCGAGGGCAAGAAGCTCCACGATCGGCTGGTCGCGGTGAGCCAAGCTGCGCGTGACGCCATCATCATGATCGAGCACGACGGCTCGATCGTCTTCTGGAACGAGGCCGCCGAGAGTATGTTCGGTTACTCGCGCAACGAGGCGCTGGGCAAGAACCTGCACGCGCTCATAGCGCCCGATCGCCTCCGCGGAGACCACAAGGCTGCCTTTAACCGATTCCAGGCGGGGGGGCTCACCAGCGGGCGCGGGAGCACGACCGAGCTCGTAGGGCTGAAGAAGTCGGGGGAGGAATTCCCGGTCGAGCTCTCGCTCGCTGCGACCGAGGTCGAGGATCGCTGGTGCGCCGTCGGCATCGTCCGGGACATCAGCGCACGCAAGAAGGACGAGGCCGCCCTGCGGGAGAGCGAGGTCCGCTACCGGGCGAGTTTCGAAGGAGCTTCGGTCGGCCAGGCTCTGATGGATCTCGACGGTCGATTCCTGAAGGTGAACCGTGCCATGTCCTCGCTACTCGGCTACGAGCCGGCCGAGCTCATCGGGAGGCGTTTCGTCGAGTTCACCCAAGCCGAGGACGCCGAGAAGAGCCTCGCTGCGCGCCAGGCCCTGCTGCGCGGAGACGGGCCCTCTCATCGCATGGATAAACGGTACCGGAGGAAGGACGGGGCGACGGTCTGGGCAGACGTGAGCATCGCCGTCCTGCGGGACCCTGCGGGCAGTGCCACGCATTTCATCACCCACGTCATCGACATCTCGACCCGCAAGCGGGCCGAGGAGAAGCTGCGCGCCGAAACGGAGGCACGGCAGAAGCTGGAGATGGACTTACGCCATTCGCAGAAGCTCGAGGCGGTGGGCCAACTGGCAGCCGGGATCGCCCACGAGATCAACACCCCCATCCAGTTCGTCGGGGATAGCGTGCGCTTTCTCAAGGAGGCCTTCGACGCCCAGCGGGCGCTCATCGGCCACTATCGCCGGGCGGTCGAGGCGCTGGCCCACGCAGGTGTGAACGGAGCGCTCGTCGACCAGATCTGCAGTTCCGAGAGCGAGCTCGACCTCGACTACCTGGAGAGGAACGTGCCCGGCAGCATTGATCGTTGCCTGGGCGGCGTCTCGAGGGTCGCCACCATCGTGCGCGCCATGAAAGAGTTCGCGCATCCCGACGGGGGGGAGAAGAGCCCGGCAGACCTGAACGCGGCACTCAGCGCCACCCTTGCCATCGCCCGGAACGAATACAAGTACGTGGCGGACGTCGAGACCGACTGGGGAGAGATCCCGGCGGTCGCGTGTTACGTGGGGGATCTCAATCAGGTCTTCTTGAACCTCATCGTGAATGCCGCCCACGCCATCGCGGAGGTGGTGGGAAACACCGGATCGAAGGGCAAGATCCGGGTGAGCACCAGGCGGGATGGGCCGTGGGTGAATATCCTCGTCGCCGATAGCGGGTGCGGGATCCCGGAGTCGATCCGCGACCGGGTCTTCGAACCCTTCTTCACCACCAAGCCCGTGGGAAAAGGGAGCGGCCAGGGCCTCGCCATCGCGAGGTCAATCGTAGTCGAGAAGCACGGTGGCGAACTCAACTTCGAGAGCACCATCGGGAAGGGGACGACCTTTACCATTCGCCTGGCCATCGACGGCAAGCCCTGTCCTCCGGACAGCGGGTAGCGCTGAAGGAGCGGACACCCTTCGTCAACGACGGCCCGAAATTCCTCGAGGGCCTTGGTATGAAGACCGGGGTACTCGAATCCTCGAGACCACAGATGTGGCCCGCTCATCGACCTCCGCAATTCTCGTCGACGGGTTGTGAGTGGCTCACGCACCATGCCGTCATGTCCTTCCCTCAGCCATGAACCGAGTTGCCGTCTCGGGTCGCTGGAACGCACCGCGGGTCCCTGCACGACAAGCGCGCGGTCGAGATGCTGCGAGAGGGTCAAGCACAGCAAAGCGGGTCGCCCCGGTGTGATGGCGTTCGGGTCATTGGATTTCCCCGCTCCACAGCCACGAGCAGCCTTCTCGGGCAGGCCTCGGACGTGATAGTGTTACGAATATCAAATCCGTAGCACCCACCGGGCGAACCCGTCCCCTCGAAGGAGGGACCCGAGCATGTCCTCGCGCGTCTTCGTGGCCGTGATTTCCCTCATGACAGCCGCCTGCGCGTCATCCTCGAAGCAGCTGAAATGGCAGCGCCTCGATCTCACGAACGAGCCTGGCAGGCAGATGCTCCTCACCGGCGCGCCGCAGACCGCCGGGATGCGCTCGGGCCGGGTGATACTGCAGCCGGGCGAGGAGATGCATCGCCACAGCACGAATGGAAACGAGGAGGTCTTGCTGTTTCTCGCAGGGCGCGCGCGCGTGGTCGTCGGAACCGAGTCGGTGGACGTGGGTGAGGGCCAAGTCCTCTACATCCCACCCCAGACCGAGCACGAGGTCCACAACGAGGGCCCGCAATTGGTGCGCTATGTATTCACCGTGGCGCCTGCCCGGTGAGTTCCTATGCCGAACGACCGTCTGCCATCGTCGAGTTCGTCCTCGCGAAACACGACAAACTTCAACGCGCGGGCGGCGCGCGACGCCTCCTCGCCCATTGTCGCCACGTCGAGCGCGGCGCGAGGGTGTTCTGGGCCGTGGCCGGAGCGATGTCATTCCAAGTGCCTCGTCCCGGGGTGAGCACGCTCCCTCCCCTCACGGCCACGTGCTGGCTTTCCTCAGCGGTCTTCGCACCGGCGACTGTCGGCGCTGACCTGGGAAGGCATGAACCCGACGCCCAGCCGCTCGTCCGCAATGCGCCGGCGCTCTCCTGGTGGCCGCGGACCAAGTCGGAGAGGGCGGCGGAGAGGGGGACCGTGCTCGCCGTGCCGGTGCACCCCATGCATGCCGACGTCCTGTCGTCGTGAGGTCACCCCTCGCCACTGGCATCCGGTTTCCCGCCACACCCCGAGCACACACCAGCCGAAGCGCGCCCTCTTGCACCCTTGCGCTGTCAGCTGTCTCGATCCCAGCGGTGGCAAGAGGGACCTGCCGGAAATGGACAAGGTCCGGAGGTGGCGGACTCCTTCACGAGCTCAGCAAGGGCTTCCGGACGAACCTCAAAGCACCGCCGGCCAATGGCCAGATGCCGTTCTCCGTTCGGGCCATCCTGCGCGTCCAGGGGACTGGCTGAGAACCTCACATCGGATGTTGAGCCTGCGGGCCACCTCCACCACGTTGGCACTCCTCGGCTCCAACGTCCGCTTGGCCCATGGACGCCGCGAAACCTACCGCCCCGCTGCACACCCGAACCGGAGAGCACGATGAGGAGCGGAAGCCACGCTCCGGGAGCTCGGGGCCAGCGGGGCGCCACCCGGCCTCGCGGACGACCCCGGAACACCCTCAGCGGCGGGCCTGGAGGACCTTGAGCGCTCCCCCGTCGCCCTAAGGCGCCCACGAGCTTCCGCTCGTGCCTTCGGCAGGATCCTCCCTCGCCCATGTTGGAAGCGCCCTGGTGGGCACGTGGTGGGCTGAGTAAGTTCCAGTGTGGATGCCTATCGTGCGTGAATCGAAGGCCGTGGATGGTCTCGGCATCGGCTTGGTGATGGTGTTGTGCCTACTGGGCATCGTCGTTGATGCCACGAGCAGGCTCACGAAGTCGAGCGGCCTGTACGTTTTGGCCGCCGTCTTGGCCCTGGGTGCTCTCGTGGCTGCGCGGCGCGTTAACCGGGCGCGTCGGCCGCGGCGACGCTTCTGAACTGAGATCCCGGCCGTGACGCGATCGCAACGAGCCGCGGCGTAATCCGTGGTACACCATGTCGCGATCCGTGAGCTCGCGGTGGGCGTTGAACATAGCGGCAGCGCGAGAACGTGGGATACTGCCACAAGCAGCACGGGCATAGGCGACCTCTTGCCAGCCCGGGGCACCGAGGTCTTGGCGAGGCCGACTGCGGCGGGAGACCCTGATGAGACGGCCGAACCCTTCGTCGTGTCGACGGGTGCGCCTGTGACGCGCACCGCGGGGCCGATCAGTACGCCTTCGCGAAGATAGCCCAGCGCTCCGTCTCCCTTCCGGTGAACAGGCATTTCCCGGAGCGAGGCTCTTGCTCGAGCGGGATGCACCGGACGGACACCTTGAGGGCGGACAGTGCCTCGACAATCTCGGGAGCGTCAACGAAGGGGCAGAGCGCAAATCCACCGTGCGCTTCGGGCTTGCTCGGATTGGCGGGCGTGAACCAATCATCGAACGTCTGGCGGTCGACGATCTCCCTCGTGTTCTCGTCACGAAACTGCCGGGCCCGCTCGAAGAGCGTCCGCTGGATGTCCGTGAGGATCTCCGGGGCGCGAGCGATGAACTCACCTCGCGGCAGGGTCTCCCGCTCGTCGGGCGCGCGATCGCGGCGCGCCATGGTAACCGCCCCGGCCTGGAGGTCCCGCGGCCCGATCTCGACGCGGATGGGTACACCGCGCTTGATGTGGTACCAGCCCTTCTCCCCTCCGCGTAGGTCGCGGTCGTCGAGGTCCACCTCGATGCGTCTGTCCGCAAAGAGACGTTCGCGCAGGGCCGCCGCCAGCGCGCGGCACTCGGTGAGCACCCGGAGGCGCTCCTCGTCATTCCGGTGGATCGGGAGCACCACGACGTGCTGGGGCGCGAGCCGCGGCGGCAGCACGAGTCCGTTGTCGTCGCTGTGCGCCATGATGAGCGCGCCAACGAGCCGCGTCGACGAGCCCCAGGACGTGGTCCAGACGTATTCCTCGCGCCCCTCGCGGCTGAGGTACTTGATCTCCGATGCGCGGGCGAAGTTCTGGCCGAGGAAGTGCGACGTCCCAGCTTGAAGCGCCTTGCGGTCCTGCATCATCGCCTCGATGGCGTACGTGTCCTGCGCGCCCGGGAACCGCTCCCACGAGCACTTCTCGCCCTTGACAACCGGTAGCGCCATGTATTCGGTCGCGAGGCGCGCGTACACGTCGAGCATGCGCATCGTCTCCTCGCGTGCCTCGTCCGCGGTGGCGTGAGCGGTGTGCCCCTCCTGCCAGAGGAACTCGGCCGTTCGCAAGAAGAGCCGCGTGCGCATCTCCCAGCGGACGACGTTCGCCCACTGATTGATGAGAACCGGCAGGTCGCGGTAGCTCTGGATCCACTTCGCGAACATCGCGCCGACGATCGTCTCGCTCGTCGGTCGCACCACGAGCGGCTCCTCGAGTTCGCCTGTCGGCCGCAGCCGGCCGTCGGCAGTCGCCTCGAGGCGGTGATGCGTGACGACCGCGCACTCCTTGGCGAACCCCTCGACGTGCTCCGCCTCCTTCTCGAAGAACGAGAGTGGGATGAACAGCGGGAAGTACGCGTTCTGATGTCCGGTCTCCTTGAACATCTGGTCGAGCGCGCGCTGAATGTTCTCCCACAGCGCATAACCCCAGGGCTTGATGACCATGCAGCCCCGGACCGGCGCGTTCTCGGCTAGATCCGCCGCACGGATGACCTGCTGGTACCACTCGGAGTAGTCTTGTTGCCGAGTCGGGGAGATTGCTGTCTTCTCGCGCCTATTGATCCGATCCGCCGCCACGAGCTACCTCTGCAGGCTGGGGTACACCTCGCCCGCGCCGTATAACCTGGGCTCGCCGCCCTGTCGAGACGTCAGCGGTGCCTGAGTGAGGCTTGAGCCCTGAGGTGCCGCCGCCCACCTCTCGACTGTTGGTACGGTACCGTGCGGGGATCTCTCCCGCCTGGGCGATCACAAGGTGATCTGCCGTGGTTCACATGGCGCGGTACCTATCGACGCTGTTTCAGGCACGGCCGCCTGTTCGGCCGGCCTGTTGTGGCGCGTCGCGTTGGTCCTCGGTTCGAACTGGTCCCGAACAGGAGATCCCTGAACGAGACGGCCCGGAATGCGCAGGCGGCGACGGCGTTGATACCCTGCCCTCGACGCTGACCACGCCTTAGAGAGGGCACACGCGGCAAGCCGAGAATTCGAAACTTCACCTTACGAGAAGGCCGCGTGAACATCGTGCCCCGAATCGATTCGGCTTGATGCGATATTGGGCCACCTCGCGACGGCGCGATCCCCGTACCTTCCCGGTTCTGGTACCCTCTCACGTCTCCCTACTGGACCAGAGCCTGTTCACCTGAGGCGAGAAATGCGACCACATCCGGCCACAGTGCTGTGCCCCGCTCGAGGTTCAGGTCATTGTGCGTGGCCTGCTCCTCTACGACGAGACGCTTCGGGCCGTGCAGCTTTGCAAAGAGGCGGCGGCCCTGGTCGATGCCGACGACCTCATCCTGGCCGGCCACGATCACGACGGCGGGGCCCCGGTAGGACGCAAGGTCATCCTCCGGCACGAATCGATCCAGGAGGAGAAAGGGGGGAAGGAACGGGTAGTGCGCGCGGACGACGTCCGACAAGCGTGCGAACGGCGTCACGAGGACGAGGCCCCGCACGAGGTCTGGACGCCGCGCCGCAGCACGCGCCGCCACACCGCTTCCGAGGCTCTCGCCGAGCAACCAGATCGGCTCGCGCCCTTGGGCCGCAAGTTGATCCAGGGCCTGGGCCGCAGCGTCCGAGAGCGCTCGTAGGCTGATGGGGCCCGGCAGCGAACCATAGCCAGGGTACTCGAGCAACACGACCTCCACCCCGAGCCCGACGAAAGCGGACGCGTAATTCAGACGGTCGAGCGCGGATCCCGCGTTCCCGTGGAGCACGACCACGCGCGCGATCGGCTTCGTCGCGGGCAAAGCACACCAGCCCGCGAGCGTTCCCCGACCGTCTCGCCACGGATGCAATCCCATCCGCTCGCCTGCGTTTAAGGCCGCCTGCTCGGTGTAACGCGCCGGGAAGTACAGGAGCTTGCGCTGGACAAGGAAGGCCAGCAAACACACGGACGCGTAGAGCGCGATGGCACCGAGGAAGAACCACTGCAGGATTCGCACCACGCCGGCCACAATACCAGGAGTGCGGCTTCGATTCTCCGCTACCTTCGTGCTCGCCGCTTTGGCACGGCTGCCCGTCTGGGCCGGATCCCAAACAGGTCCTCCGGGCTAGCCGCCCCGTGGTCGATGAGTGCATTCGCCAGTGTTCTTCTGCACCACGTGTATGCGCTTGAGCTCGTATCGCGTCTGCGCGACGGTCTGCAGTCCCGCAGCGGCGAGCTTCGCCAGCTTTTGGGGGGGTGGAGACCCTTGGAGTTCGAATGTGAGGGTAAGGTACGTTCCTGCCTATGGGCCGAGTGCGTCCGGCATCGCACGAATACAGCCGACTTCGCCGCTGCCTTCGGCGAGCGGTCGGCCGAGCCTGTGCAGCCTCGACGGAGGCCTCCCTGAGCGTCACCTCAAGTGTCTAGCCACCGCAGGTCGATGAGAAGCTATCGCAAGTTCGCTAGACCGCACTGCCGCACTTCATGACGTGCACAAGGAAGAGCAGTTGCCGTTCCCATCGCAGAATGTCGAATTGACCGGCTCTGGCGAGCTTGAAGCGGAGCTGGATGCATGCGGGTTGTCGGTGGAAACGCCGGGACACCACTGCCAATAGGGTATGGGGCTCGTATTATTGGTCAAGAGCGAATCGTAGATGATGAGTTTGGCGGCCGAGCCGTCAGCCGTGAGGAATACGCCCGCACCGAACTCGTTGGCTGCGTTGTTGCGGACCACGGTCCCGCAGAGGGTGACATCGAGACCGTCGCCGCCATCTTTGTAAATGGCGCCCCCGTTGCCACCCGATCCCGTTTGGTTCTGGCCGTTGTTGACACATGCGCACTGATTTGCGTCGTCATTGTTTGCACCTTGGCCCACCGCGCTGTTGCCGTCAAAGAGACTGTTGAAGATCAAAGCGCCGGCCCACAACATTCCGATGGCACCCGCGTTGCTCGCCTTGTTGTTCTTGAAGGTGCTACTGACGATGTACGCGGAATTGGAGGTCCCCTGGATATAGATCGCTCCCCCCCCGGTGTCGGGTCCAAGCAAGGCAGCCTGGTTGTTGATGAAAGTGGCGTCGATGACCCTGAGCAAGCCGTCCTGCATGTTGATGGCCCCGCCCTGGCCATCGTCGTACCCCGTTGAGCAATTGGTATTTGGCGTTAGGTTACAGGCGGGAATGAGAACTGTACCCGTGGCTCTACCATTTGCCAGCGTGATGTGCTGCAGGGTGAGCGCGTCGTTGTTGACCTGCCAACTGCCGGGGTGAACAAAGGACAGTATGCGTACGGCACCGCCACCGTCGAGAGTGATGCTGTTGCCGCCGTCGATGACCGTATTTGTCGGTGGGTCATTCGCATATGCGTTGGATACCGGCGGCGTAAGGGTGGCAGTTATCGAAATGGTCACCGGCGCAGCGCCGCAGTCGAAGGTGATGATACCGCCTTTCTTGACCGCGTCGGCCAACTCGGCGAAGGTGCAACTCGCCGCGCTACCTGTGCCGACGACGCTGGTGGGATGGGAGATATCCACGGGCTGGGCCTTTGCAGGTAGCGTCATGCTGATGCAAGAGCCGCCTGGAGTTCCGGAGGGCGTGTTGGAGGTGCCCCCGCCTCCGGGCGTTGCTGGCTTACCTGCTGGTGAATTGCTAGAGCAGGCTGGTGAAAGGGCCAACGCCAGGAGGGCCAAGAGAATGGGCCGGCGACCGACGGCACTCGATGGGTTTTTCATGTTCTCGGACGTGCTCGTCAGTCGCCGGTCAACGCGATCAGCTGGGCTATTCGGCGAGGATGTGGTGATGCCCGCGTATCGATTCATGAACATCGAGGCCTCGCTTGTCGGTCCAGGTCTCGCCCCATGACGGAACGGCTCACATCCAGATGTCTGTCTCGACCCCTAGCTCAAACGCCATCCTCCATCAAGGTGTGGCGTGGGGCAAAGTAGGTCTTTCCCGTCCTTGTCCCGAAACTTCATCCACATTTTCTGCAGCCGGAGAGTGCGGTGATTCGATCTGGCGACGGCCGCTGGCCTTGTATCACTTTCAGTGGTTGGTGCTCTGGCAATCCGGCTGTGTCTGGAAGAACCTGACACATTCGAGATTGGCTCTGCCATTCAACGAGGCCGCCTTGCTTCGATCAGGATTGCCCTCTTTCCGCGAGAGCGGCCCCGCTCTCTGTTCCGGGTGTTTGTTATGCGCGCCTCACCCTCGAGATTCGAAGAAGGTGCGGTCTTATTCGCGGGTCGCTCATTCAGCACCACGCTACCTAAAACACCCCCGACGATCGACCCGGCTCATCGACTGTTCCGGGTCGTGTTGCGCCGCATTCGGTCGAATGCGCCGAGACCGTCGCCATCGCGAAAGTCAGATCGCCGCCTTTCTCAGGGCGTAAAGACCGCGAGCGGTGGAAAGCTCCCCACCCTACCTGTCGCTGGCGGTTGCGGCACCAACCACAGAGCACCGTCTCCGAGACGAGAACAAGCAAGGCGCGCGGCCGGAGCTGAAACGCCCTCGGGTCACCGGCACCGGCGCAGTGAGCGGCTTTGGGGGTACGGGCACCTCGGAAGCCCGTGGCGGGGGGCCGATTGGGCCTACTCGGGTATCAGGCTCAAGTCGACGCGACCATTGTGGCTTGCTTACCGTCATGGAGCAGGATATCGGGCAAGGCCTGCCGTCGTCCCGGCATCACCTACCTCCGGGAGGGGCGCGGCCCCTGACAAGCCGCCCAGACGTGCTTCGGTGGGAGTTTCGAGATCTGACGTGATCGGCGGCCATGGACGACGCACTCATCCAGAGCATCCTTTGCGGTGCGCTCTACGCGCGCTCGTCGCGACGAGTCTTTCCTTCGAGTTCCCTGAATGCGGCCCCGCACAAATGGCGCACGGTAACCTCCCCGCCCTCTCGTCTGGCGCTGCTCGTCAGCTAGGGACGGACGTCATCCAGGGCGCGATCAGCCAGTTCCACTTGGCTGATGGACTCGCGGGTACGAACCTGCCGCTCCCGGGCCGCCTGGCGGTGGGTGCGCGGCCGCGCCCGGCTGGTCGCTGGCGAGCGCCACGTCCACGCTTCGGCGATGGCTCGCGACAGGGAAGGCCTTCCGAGCGATGGCCTCCGCCTCACGAGAGCGCACGGCCGTTGCAGCAGGTGAGGGCGAGGGCGCGCCCGATACCGGCGGGGCTCACCTCGTGCTGGGCGCCGCTTGCGAGCTGGCCCGCCGTAGGTACGTCAAGAGTCAATGGTATTGGTATTGGGGAGCAGCGTGGCACTGCAATGGTACTGGAGCGGGCTAAGCGCTCGCGGGGTCATCCATGCGCAACCTGACGGAAGCCAACGTGACCGACGCCGTGCTGGCGGCCCACGCGGGCTGCAGCGAGGCGCGGCTCAAGCAGGTGCTCGAGAGCCTCGTCCTGCATCTGCACGCGTTCCTGCGCGAGGTCGAACCCACCCCGGAGGAGTGGCTGGCCGGGATCCGCTTTCTCACTGAAACGGGTCACATGTGCGATGAGAACCGGCAGGAATTCATCCTGCTCTCGGACACGCTGGGCGCCACTATCCTTATAGACGCCATCAACAACCGGAGGGTTCCCGGCGCTACGGAGAGCAGCGTGCTCGGGCCGTTCTACATGGACGGTGCGCCAGAGCGCCCCCCCGGCACCGACCTGGGCGGCTCCGACGGGCCGCACGTGCGGGTGGCGGGGCGAGTGCGTGACGTCGGCGGGAAACCGCTCGCCGGGGCACTGCTCGACGTCTGGCAGAGTTCCGCGACGGGCCTTTACCATATGCAGGACGAGGCGGCCCCGCCCTACGACCTCTGCGGTCGCCTCCGGACCGACACCGAGGGTCGGTTCAGCTTCACGACGCGGCGCCCGGCGAGCTATTCGATCCCGACCGACGGCCCGGTCGGCCGTCTCCTGCGGCGGGTCGGTCGCCACCCCTACCGCCCCGCCCACATTCACTTCATCGTCTCCGCCGCAAACTACACACCAGTGGTGACGGAGCTTTTCACGGAGGGTGACCAGTACCTGGATTCCGACGCGGTGTTCGGCGTCAAAGCATCGTTGATCGTGCCGCTCAAGGAGGACGGGACCGAAGCGGACGGGACGCCATGCTACCGCCTGGAGTACGACTTCGTGCTCGAACCGGAGCGCGCGCCCGCCCCTCGGCGTACCCCTTCCTCCGTGGGTCCTCTCGAGCCCGCCATTCACCTGCGGCCCAGCGCCCCGGCGAGGCTCGAGAAGGACAACGCGGGGTGAGCCGATGCTTTCCTCGCTGCCGATCCTCGCCTCGTGCCGACTCCTTGCAATGCGGGAGGTGCGCTCGTGGCGTGTGGCCGGGGACCCGAGAGCATGCGACCCCAGCCGCCGGCGCCCCGAGCGCCGCGCCGCTCGGCACGGTGAGCCACATCCCCGATGGCAGCCGCGAGTCGGCTTTCGGCGAGGACAGGCCTTCGCACGCGGCTGCCGCGGCGCGCCTGTCTTCGCCTACCGGAGTTTCTGCACGCAGCACCACCTGCCGCCTCCCCAGGAGTCCCGTGGTTCATACGGTGGAAGGCGCGCTCGTCGCCTCTGCCGACCACAATGCCACCTTCCAGTCCGCCACCGGTCCGTGCCTGGACGACCCCGGTACAACGAGGAGCCTCGGCTCATTTCACTTTTTGGCGAGGGCAACCGTTCGTCGCGGTTGACACCGTCGCGGCACCATCAGCCGGGCAACGTCCGACCTTCGCCGTCGTCCGGGGCCTGAATCTTTGTTCCCCGCCCCTCTCGCACGGCCTCCCCATGACCCGGACGAGAACCGCTGCCGAGGTGTACTACAGCAGGTGAACCTCCAGTTCCCTGCGCAAGGAAACAGGCAGTTCGGTCAGCCACGTAGGCAGCATCAGGGCTTGAAAGGTTCTTAAGCGAATAGTCACGTCCTATTGCGACGTACTTGTTACCGGCAAACCCGCGTAAGGGATGACGTCGATGGAGTGAATGTTTCGCTCCCGGAGCACGGCGCCGACAGCGTTCAAGTGCTCATGGTCATCGTTGAGCCCGGGGACAAGGGGAAAGCGGATGACAACATCGGTACCACTCGCCAGGACGCGATCGAGATTAGCCAGTACGAGAGGCCAATTAGCCCCGGTGTATTCACGCAATCGAGTAGACTCAGCGAGCTTAATGTCAAAGAGAACGAGATCGGTTGAGGAGACGATGCTCGCGAGCGCATCCCAGGGCCCCTGCCCGCACGTGTCGAGCGCGACGTGGACCCGATTCTCCCTCAATCTGCCGGCCAGCTGGGCTGCAAATTCAGCTTGAAAGCTTGGCTCGCCCCCGGACAGCGTGACTCCGCCGCCGCTCGCATCGAAGTAGGCTCGGTCGCGGAGGAGGATTGCAATCAGCTCGGGAACCGCCACTTCGTAGCCGGCAACCTGGAGAGCGGTGTTCGCGCAAGCTTGCACGCATTGAAAGCACGAGCAACACCGTTCTCGGACCATGCTATGCTGGGCTTCCCGCACCTCGTGAACGCCATGCGTGCAGGCCCGGGCACAGTTACCGCATGCTCGACAACGGCCTGCCAGGAAGAGCAGCTCCGCCTGCGGCCGCATGCCTTCCGGATTGTGGCACCACAGGCAGTGCAGCGGGCAGCCTTTGAAGACACTACTTGGCTACAGACGCTCGTACGGTTCCCCTGTGCGGTAGCGAGCCCACTTGAGTAGTATTACTACGCCATGTCAACTCACCCCCGACACGACCGGACCCACGGTCGACGAGGGGAAATGGAATTTGATTGAGTTTTTCGCAGATGGGCTCCACGTGGGGCCGCCCCGATGACATTAAAACCTTCGGCCACGACACGTGCAGCGAGGCGGCCCGAAAGTGGCTGACCCTGGCCGAGCGGGAGTGGATGAAGAAAAACTCCCTAAAGGAACGGACAGGTGCCTTGGGGGGCGTGGCCCTATCGCAAGGCTTGCGTCCATCCTGCAGTGGCCTCCTCCTGGGCGCCTTTCAATCCGTGTTGGCCGTACTCCCGATCATTTTGACCCACCCTCCACTACGAGGCGATGCATCCCCTCATCGCCGAGATGGGTGTGACTCGCCGCTTGAGATGACCCGAGCGCAGAGTTCGCGGCAGCAGAGGGCGAGGCTATGATGCCTCTCGTGTTTTGGCTTCGAGGTGGAATCGCCAGGTGTCGCCCGGCCCCGCTTGGGCCTGAAGACGCAGTCGGAGAACGGCCTCGTCCTCTCGGACGCTCCAGCACGCCCCCCGGCTGTCTCGAGGCAGTCGACGCTGCGGCAGGCGTCCTCGTTACACCCTTGGGCGACGGGCAGCCTCGGCAAGGTTGTAGCGAAGCATGTTCCGCTGGGCGATGAGGTAGTCAGGACAGGCACTGACGTGTTGCGCTGTTCGACGGGCTCTGGTGGCACTGCGCCGGATTCCCTCTGGAGCGCCTCGAGAGCGCCTCTCGGCCTCCTTGTCTCCTTCCTCGAAGAAAGCACCATGCCGCGTCCCACAACTGAGCGCGATGAAGGCGACGACCCGCGTGGCGCGCACGCGCCCGAGGTGGGGGTCTCCACCGACGAACACCACCCGCGGCCTCCCCGCGCGGCCTCGCGATGGCCCACCTCCTCGAAGTTCTCTGCCGGTTCGCAACTCGACAGGACTTCGCGGGCCCGCGTGCCGGTGGCGTTTGTCATAGCCGCCGTCCTTCTCTCGCCTCAACAGAGGCGCCCTCGAGCTGCTGCTTTGCTTTCTCAGCCGCCTGGTCTCCGCTTCCCGCGAGTCCTCGGGCCTCATCACCGTCTCTTTGCCGACCCGGCTCAGCATGATCATCCGGGCTTGGTACCTCGCGGCGAACGAACCCCCGAGCGGCCTCGCGGCTCACTACCCAGCTCACCCGTGAGAGGACAGCTCCTCGGGCGGTCGGGCGGTGCTTCTTTCGAAGCGCTCTAAGCAGGTCGGAACGATGGCGGTGGTGCGTACGCTCGATGCCATGCGAACCCGCACCGAAGCCTCTGGCTCGTTGGAACCCGTTGGCGTGAGCCGCGCCGGCGAAGGACACGAGTGCGGCACTCGCTGCTCATCACGAGCAAGATGCTCCCGCTCAGCGCACTCGGTAGCGCGCCCACGTCGTAGTTCATCTACGGGAGCTCCGTGGTCTGTCCGCCCAGGAGTCATGCGGGGCTTGCCAATTAGGGCTCCCTCTAAGGCGCCCAAATACCGAATGGGATACTTCGATTTTAGTTAATTAAATTAGCCATTAAAGCGATCTTGCCACATCGCATCGCAAGCCAATCCACCCCTCGGTAGGGGGTTAGACTCGATGAGGCACCGCAGATTCCGATTTGACTTCTGTAGAAAGACTTCAGAAAGTCTGACCCGATCGGATCGAGGGTCTTACCCCGGGCGTCGTGGGGCTGAGGCAGGCCGGACCGGCATTTTAGACCGGTGTATCCGAGCCCGCACAGCGAGGGAACTCTGCAAGGAGGTAGTCCGTGCCCGACCTGAGAGACCGCCCCTATTACCTCGATGGCGTGTGGGAGCGGTCTGCGTCCGGCGGAGGTTGGATCGAGGTCGAGAACCCCGCGACCGAAGAGGTCATCGGACGGGTCCCGCGTTGTGGGCCCAACGAGGTCGACCGAGCGGTTCGGGCCGCTCGCCGTGCCTTCCCTGCCTGGCGGGCGCTCACGCCGCACCGGCGAGCAGAGTTCCTGCGCGCCGCCGGCTCGGAGCTCGCCCGGCGCCGCGACGACGTGGCTCACACGATCACCGCCGAGATGGGCAAACCGCTCGACGAGGCGCGCGGCGAGGTCGACAAGGTGGTGCGCACGTTCTTCTTTTACGCCGAGGAGGCCGTGCGGGTGTTGGGACAGACCATCCCCAACGACGAACCCGGGTTCCTGAGCCTGGTCCAGCGCGAACCCATCGGTGTGGCGGCCGCCATCGCACCGTGGAACTACCCGGTGGAGCTCCTCGGCTGGAAGCTCGGCGGTGGGTTGGCCGCGGGGTGCACCCTCGTCATGAAGCCGTCCAGCAAGACCCCCATGTCGGCGGTGGCGCTGTGCGAGTGCCTGGATGCCGCGCGGTTGCCGCCGGGCGTCGCGAACTTGCTCACCGGGGACAGCCGCATGGGCGAGGCACTCGTTACCCATCCCGACGTCGACAAGATCGCCTTCACGGGCTCCCAGGAAGTGGGCGAGCGCATCTTCCGCATCATGGGGGGCATCAAGTCGGTGGCGCTGGAGTTGGGCGGCAACTGCCCGCTGATCGTAGCCCCACATGCGAACCTGGCGGCCGCGGTGAAGGGCACCGTCCGCCGCAGCTTCCGCAACATGGGACAGATCTGCGTGGCCATCAACCGGGTTTATGTCCACCGCCCGCTCTACGCTGAGTTCCTCGAGCTGGTGGCCCGCGCTGCACAGGCCCTCACGATTGGCGATGGGCTCGCCCATCCCTCCGTCGACCTCGGCCCCATGGCCGATACCGGCGGCCTCGCCAAGACCTGCCAGCACATCGAGGACGCGATCGCCAAGGGAGGGCGGCTGGTGTGCGGCGGGCGCCGGCCGGATGGCTTCCGGCGCGGACACTTCTTCCAGCCGACGGTCCTTGCCGATTGCACGCCCCACATGCTGGTCATGAACTCGGAGACCTTCGGCCCCGTCATCGGTGTGAGCCCGTTCGACTCCTTGGAGGAGGCGATCCGACTCGCCAACGATTCACCCATGGGTCTCGTGGCGTATGGCTACAGCGAGAACCTGGGCGAGGTATTCACCATGAGCGATCGGCTTGCCTTCGGGAGCGTCGGCATCAACTGCGTCGACGCCGGCATCATCGGGGCACCGTACGGCGGGCGGCGAAAGAGCGGCCTCGGGTACGAACACGGGCGAGAGGGCATGGAGGGTTACCTCGTGCTGAAGCACGTCCGCGTTCGGCACGGCACAGCCCAGAACGGCTGAGGGCGACGACCGGGCACTCCCGGGAGGATCCATGGACGAGGTGAGGCGCCGCGTCAAGGAACGGGTCACACGAGGAGGTACTCTCGACGGAGGACACCGTGCCTCGACCATGCTCCTCCAGATGATCACGCGCGAGCGAGCCCGGCTCACGCAGGCCGAGCAGCGCATCGCGACGTTTGTGTTGCAACACCCGGAGAGCGTCATCACCATGAACATGGCGAACCTCAAGGCGGTCGCCGGCGTCAGCGATCCCACCATCATCCGATTTGCCCGCCGGTTCGGCTGCAGGGGGTATCCGGAACTCAAGGTCCGGCTCGCGCAGAACCTCGCGCCCGAGGCGCCTTTCCTTCACGAAGAGATCCTGCCTACCGACAGCGTCGATGGGGCGGTCCACAAGACGCTCCGGAATTCCATCAACGCTCTGCGCCGCTTCGAGCAGGATTGCGATTCCACGGCCATCGGCCGCGCCGCGGACCTCATGCTCTTGGCACATGAGGTGTTCCTGTTCGGACTGGGGATCTCCCAAACCATCGCCTATGAGGCCGAGCACAAGTTCTTGCGCGTCGGCCTTCGCGCCCATCTTGTCGAAGGGCAACAGCGGCAGGCCCTGCTCGTGACGACCGTCCAGAAGGACGACGCGGTGGTGTTGCTGTCCCACTCCGGCGAGACCCGAGCCCTGGTGGAGTCTGCTGCCGCCGCGCGGAGCCGGGGCGCTCACACCATCGCCATCACGGCGCCTCACTCCCACCTGGCGCGGACCTGCGAACTCGTCATCGGCGTGCCGCGCTACGAACACAGCGAGGTGTACACGCCGCTCACCGCCCGGCTCAACCACTTCATCGCCACCAACATGCTGGTGGCAGTCATCGGCGTGAAGCAGGGCCAGCCGCGACCGGACAACCTGGCCGCCCTCGATCCCTGGACGGAGAAGATCATCGACGACACGGAGCCGGGCCTGTCGAGACCACCCGACGGTGCCCGGCGCACGTCCGACGAAGAACCGCATCGGACAAGGGCCAAGGGATATGATGCCAATTGAAGATCGCGATCGCGCCAAGTACGCGGCGGGCGTCAAAGCCATCGACACCTACCTGCGCGACGGGATGGTGGTCGGGCTCGGCTCCGGCACGACCTCGCACTGGATGGTGCGCGCGCTTGCCCCGCGCGTGCGCGACGGTCTGAAGGTGGTCGGCGTCCCGACCTCTAAGGCAACCCGCGAGCTCGCGGCCAGCCTGGGCATCCCGCTCGCTGACCTGAACGAGCACCTGGAACTCGACGTCACGCTCGACGGGCCCGACGAGGTCGACCGCGCCGGACGCATGATCAAGGGTGGCGGCGCCTGCCTCCTCTGGGAGAAGATCGTGGCGGCCGCGACGCGCGAGTACGTGGTCATCGCTGACGACCGCAAGCTGGTTGACGTCCTGGGCCGCTTCCCGTTGCCGGTCGAGGTGATCCCCTTCGGCTGGCGCAGCACCGAGCGCCTCATGCGCGCGCTCTTCGCGTCCTACGGCCACCGCGACGTGCCCATCGTGCTTCGCGGCGGTGAAGTTAGGCCGGTGGTCACGGATAGCGGCCACTATCTGCTCGACTGCTCGCTGGAGAAGATCCCGGAGGCGGACGAACTGGCGACTCGCCTCAACGTCATCCCCGGGGTGGTCGAGAACGGCCTCTTCATCGACCTGGCCGACGCCATCGTCTTCGGCCATCCCGATGGCAAGGCGGATGTGCTGCAGCTCTGAAGGTCTTTTGAAGGAGGACGAGCGCATGCGGTCCGACGACCTCTCCGGTGTCTTCGCTCCCATGGTGACGCCCTTCGGGCTCGACGACGCCGTCCTGCTTTCGGGGGTGGCCGCGAACGTACAGCGGCTCAACGCCACCGGGCTCCGCGGCTACTTCGTCCTCGGCACGAATGGGGAGTACAAGGCACTCACGACGGAAGAGCGCCTGCAGGTGCTTGACGTCGTGGTGCAGCACCGTGCCCAGGGTAAGGTGATCATGGCCGGCTGCGGTGCGGAGAGCACCAAGGAGACGATCGACCTGGCCCGCCGGGTGGCCGCTCACGGGGCGGACGTGGCGAGCGTGCTCATGCCCTCCTTCTTCGCCAAGAAGATGACGGCCGAGGTGATGGTACGCCACGCGCTGGCGGTCGCTGAAGCTTCTCCCATCCCGGTGGTGCTCTACAACAATCCATCGGTGGCCGCGGGTGTCACCATCCGGCTGGAGGTCCTGGAGCGTGTCGCCACTCACCCCAACATCGTGGGCATCAAGGACAGCTCCAAGGAGACCTACCTCGAAAACCTAAAAGCCTCCTCGCGCAAGTTCAGTGTGCTGGCGGGGTCGGCTGGCTACTTCACCGACCTCTTGCGGCGAGGTGGTGCGGGCGGCGTGCTCTCGCTCGCCAACGTGGTGCCGGATGCGTGCGTGGCGCTGTACGACGCCTTCCGGGCCGGCCGCCAGGACGAGGAGAAGCGTCTCGACCAGCTGCTGGTGGACCTCAACACCAAGGTCTCAGGCAAGTACGGGGTCCCGGGCGTCAAGGCGGCCATGACCATCTGCGGCTTCGTGGGGGGCGTGCCCCGCCGCCCCTTCCTAGCGCTTGGCACGGAGGAGGTGAACGGGTTGCGGGTCGCGCTGGAGCAAAGCGAACTCGCCTTGAAGTGACTTCGGTGGAGGGGGAATATGGCCGGGAAGGGGGAGCAGCTTAACACCGCACGACCGAGGGTCCTCCTGCCAGAGCCGGTGGAGGAGGAGGCGGTGCGCCTGCTCGAGGAGGGCGGGGTGGAACTCGTCCGTGCCGAAGATCCCCGACCGGAGACGGTAGCACCGCTCCTGGCGCGCGTGGACGCGGTCGTCCTCCGTACCGGGCTGAGGCTCGACGCCGCGCTCCTCGGCGGTGCCCCCCGGCTCCGCACCGTGTCACGCACCGGGGCAGGCTACGACAACGTCGATTTGGCCGCCGCCACTTCCCAGGGCGTGGTCGTCACCTCGAGCGTAGGGGCCAACACTTCCACCGTGGTGGAACATACGCTGGCGCTCCTCCTTTCCCTGGCGAAGCGGCTGCTCGATCTCGACCGCGCGGTCCGGCGCGGCGATTTCAAGCTGCGGTACGCCTACCTGCCCGCCGATCTGCGAGGGCAGGTGCTGGGGGTAGTGGGTTTCGGCAAGATCGGGGCTGAGGTGGCCCGGGCCTGCCATCGAATCTTCGGCATGTCGATCCTGGCCCACGACGCGTTGCTCCCGGATCCGGCCAGGAGCGATTTTTCAGCCTGGGTGGAGTTCACCGAGCTTCCTGAGCTCTTCCGACGCGCCGACATCGTTACCATGCATCTCCCTCTCTCCTCCGAAACGCGCAAGTTGATCGGGCGGGAGCTGCTCTCGTCGATGAAGCCAGGCGCGCTCCTAGTCAACACCGCTCGGGGTGGTGTCATCGACGAGGCGGCCTTGGCGGAGGCACTTCGCCTGGGCCCGCTGGGAGGAGCTGCACTGGACGTCTTCGAGCGGGAGCCGCCGCCCGCCGACAACCCACTCCTCGGCCTGTCCAATACCGTGCTCACCCCGCACGCGGCCGCCCTGACGCGCACCTGCGTCACGCGGATGGCGGTCTTGGCGGCGCAGCGCGTCCTCGACGTCCTGCAGGGCTTCCTTCCCGACGACATCGCGAACCCGGAGGTGCTCGCCCACGAGCGTTGGCGGCACCTCCTCACCAGACCGAAAGGAAAACCCGAAGAAGTGCGAAGCAGGAAGGAGCGAAGCAGTACCACGTAGTTGCAGCCCGCGGGCAGGGTGCGCAGGCGCGTGCCCACCCGCACCACATCCCTCCACGGAGGAGGGTCAACTGAGGAGAACGTCATGAGGAGTAAGTTGATCCAAGCGGTGCGCGGGCTCCTGCTCCTGTGGGGCCTGTCCTCGATTGCCTATGCACAGTCCAACTTCAGCCTGAACGACGTCCCCGCGCTCAAGAACAAGCGGGCCATCAACCTGATCCTGGAGACGGGCGAGGGCCACTCCAAGGCCCTTCCCATCATCGAGGCCTTCACCAAGAAGACGGGCGTCAAGGTGAACGTGGAGCGGGTGGCCTCGTCCGGCGTCTACGGCAAGGAGAACGTGGAGCTCATGGCCGGGACCGGCCACTACGACGTCGTCTACGTCGAGACCTCGTGGACTACCGAGTGGTCGGACCAGCTCTACAAGCTGAGGGACCTCGCCAACAAGGTCGACCCTGGCAAGTACCCGGCCCTGGAGAAGGAGATGGCGAACATGTCGCCGTCGATCCTCGCCACCGGCAAGGCCTACGGCGAACAGATGGTGCTGCCCTTCTACACGTTCGACATGTCGATGTGGGTCCGCCAGGACGTCTTCGACGATCCCACCGAGCAGGCGAACTTCAAGGCCAAGTACGGCCACGATCTCGCCCCGGCCAAGAGCTGGAAGGAGCTGAACGAGCAGGCCGCCTTCTTCACCCGCAAGAAGGGTGAGATGCTGAAGGGCCAGCCGCTCGATCACGACCTCTACGGCCTCAGCATGCAGGCCGGCGCCTACCAGAACAACGACGAGACCACCGCTCGCCTCTGGAGCCGCGGGGAGGACTGGGTGACCGTGCAGAAGGACAGCGCCGGCAAGATCGTCAAGTTCGTCATCACCAAGGCGGACAAGGCGGCCCTCAAGGAGTCGCTGGAAGACTACAAGAATGCGCTGCAATGGGACTCGGCCGGTGCTCTGACCGCCAACTTCGACTTCGTGGTGGCTCAGATCGGTAACGGCAACGCCATCATCGCCCCAACCATGTGGGCCAACTGCACGGTGTGGGCGGACGGCATCCTGAAGGAGAAGGTGCCGGGCGGGAAGATCGGCGTGTATCCGACTCCGGGCGACAAGGCCGGGAGCCGGCCGTACACCGGAGCCTGGTCCTACGGCGTCGCCAAGTCCACCAAGAACCCGGAGGCGGCCTACTGGCTCGTGCGCTATCTCACCTCCTACGACGGCGGCCTGCGGATGTTCAAGGAGGCGGGCCTCATCCCCGGACGCCTCGACGTGATGGAGACGGTCTCGAAGACTGAGCCCTTCTACCCGCTCGGCATGCTCGCCAAGTACCACAGCTACATCTGGAAGGAGACGGCTGCGAGCATCCCCGGCCACTACTACTACAACACCAAGGCGGGCGGTAAGGTCTACGACAACCAGATCTACGTCCTCGAGCCGGCGCTGACCGGGGAGAAGACCATCGATCAGGTGATCGACGACCTGACCAAGCAGACCATCGACCTCCAGAACAAGTTCGACAAGACCGCACCCTGCGTCGAGGAGCTGTAGGGCGCGCACTGGCACGGGGTCCGTGCGGCTCGCTGAGGCCGCACGGATCCCGGCCCTTGGACGGTCGAACCATCACCTTTAGGCGAGGGCACCCATGCTGAGCAACAGCCCGCCGTTGACCTGGCAATCGGCCAAACACGAGGCTCGCAGGCCGACCATCTGGGAGACGCTCACGAGCGAGCGCTATTTCCGGTGGACGCTGCTCATCCCGCTCCTGGTGCTGCTGGCCATCTTCATGCTGTATCCGCTCGTCTACAGCATCTACTTCTCGTTCCACGACTGGGGGATGCAGGGCGACCCGATCTTCAGCGGCCTCCACAACTACCGGCGGCTCGTGTTCGATGCGAACTTCCTCATGGCGTTCTGGCGGACGCTGAAGGTCACCTTCATCTGCATCGTGGTCGAGCTTTCCTTCGGGCTCGGGCTGGCGCTCCTCTGGAACCGTGACTTCAGGGGGCAGAACGTGGTGCGGGGATTGGCGCTTTTGCCGCTGCTCGTGGCCCCGCTCATTCTCTCGCTGCTCTGGAACTTCATCTTCGACTTCAACTTCGGCGCCCTGAACCACGTCTTCCAGGCGCTGGGGCTGGGCAAGGTGAACCTCTGGAAGCCCAGCATCGCCCTCTACACCATCTGTGCCATGACCGTCTGGCAGTGGCTACCGTTCTCGGCGTTCGTGCTGCTGGCCGGCCTGAAGAGCTTGCCCCGCGACGTTTTCGAGGCAGCCCGGGTCGACGGGGCGTCCTCCTGGTACACCTTCCGCCGCCTGACGCTTCCCATGCTGACCCCGCTCATCATGATCATCGTGGTGCTGCGGTCGATGTGGCTCATCCGCCTCTTCGATCCGCTCTTCGGCACCACCCGCGGCGGCGTGAACACCGAGCTGCTGGACTGGATCACCTATCGCACCTCCTTCGTCATGTTCGACATCGGATACGGCTCGACCATGGCCGTTGTCTCCTGGGCCGTCACCATGGCGATGTGCATGGTGATGTTCCGGCAACTGATGAAGCAGATGGCACCCAAGACCTAGCTCGCGGAGACGACTCCATGCTCAAGAAACTCCTGTTCTGGGTGGTCACCTTGGCGGTCCTCGTCATCATCGTCGCGCCGCTGGCCTGGATCTACCTCACCGCCTTCAAGGGGCCAGCCGACCTCTTCGCCGCCGATTTGAAACGCTTCGTGGTGTTCAAGCCCACCCTCGACAACTTCGTGGTGCTCTTCCGCGACTACTCCTTCTGGCCGAACCTTCTCAACACCTTCATCGTGAGCGTGGTGGGAACCGCCATCACGATGATCTTCTCGCTCATGGCCGCCTACAGCTTCGCGCGCTGGAACACGGGCGGCGGCGACCTCCTTTTTGCGACCGTCTCCACCCGCATGTTCCCCATGGCCGTGGCGGCCGTCCCTCACTTCGTCTTCTTCAAGACCCTGGGGCTGCTCGACACGCACCTCGGGCTCGTGCTGCTCTACGTCTTCTTCAACATTTCGTTCGCCACCTTCCTCCTCTACGGCTTCTTCAACGAGGTGCCCAAGGAGGTGGAGCAGGCGGCCATGATCGATGGGTACGGGCGCATGGAAGTGTTCTGGAAGATCGTGTTCCCCCTCATCCGGCCAGGTCTGGCCGTGACCTCCGTCTTCTGCCTCATCTGGATGTGGAACGAGTTCTTCTTCGCCTTCCTCTTCACCCGAGATGACGCGCGCACTGTGAATGTTCTGCTCTCCTCGTTCTGGGGCGGCCTGCAGGTCCAGTACGGGCTCATGACGGCCGGGGCCGCCATCACCATCCTGCCCACCCTGGTCGCCGCCTGGTTCATGCAGCGCTACATCATCCGCGGCCTCACCTTCGGTGCGGTGAAGGGGTGACCAACATGACCTCGCTCCCTCGCATGAAGCTCTCCGACCGGATCACCTGGGCCGTGCTGGTCTGGATCTTCATCAACCTGCTCTGGCTGCGGTTCGTGGAGAAGGCCGTATCGCAGTTCGGGGGGGCGCTCCTCGCCACGTTGGTCGCGATCGCGATGGTGCTGTTCTGGCCGCGACCGCTGGAGGAAGGTGCTGAGGACAAGCGGGAGCGGGCGCCCGAGGCAGGGCAAGGCGAGGGCATCGCCGGCGAGGGGAGGGACTAGCCGTGGCCGAGGTCAAGCTCGAGGGCGTCACCAAGCTGTACGGGCGCAAGAAGGCCGTCGATGGCGTGAGCGTCACGTGCCGGGAGGGTGAGTTTCTCTCCATCTTCGGCCCGACCGGCGCCGGAAAGAGCACCATCCTCAAGATGATCGCGGGGATCGAGGAGATCTCCGCCGGGACCATCCGCTTCAACGGGGAGGTGGTGAACGACCTGCCGCCGCAGGCGCGGAACGTCTCGATGGCCTTCGAGAGCTACAACCTCTACCCGCACATGAACGTCTACGACAACGTGGCGTTCCCGCTGCGAGCGCCGCGCTGGGGGCTGAAGCTCGACCGGGCCGAGGAGCGGCGACGGGTGACGGAGATCGCCGACTTTTTGGGAATTGGCGAGCTGCTCGAGCGGCTCCCGCAACACTTGAGCGGCGGGCAGAAGCAGCGCGTCTCCCTGGCCCGGGCGCTGGTGCGCAGGCCGGAGGTCTACCTGCTGGACGAACCGATCGCCCATCTCGACGCGCGGCTCAAGTTTTCGACCCAGTCGCTCCTCAAGGAGTTCGCCTCGCAGTACGGCAGCACCATCATCTACGTGACCCACGACTACCGGGAGGCACTGGCCCTCTCGCACCGCATCGTCGTGCTGCGACGGGGGGCCATCGAGCAGGAGGGGACACCGTTGGAGGTGTTCCACACCCCCAAGTCGGACTTCGTCGGCCGCCTCATCGGCGAGCCTCCCATGAACCTCATCGACGGTGAGGCGGGATCGCGCGAGGGAGAGGCCTGGTTCCAGGTCGGCGACCGGTTCGGCCTGGCCATCCGCGGCCCTTTGGCCGAGGGGATGCGCGCCTGCACCCGGACCGAAGGTGGCCGATCGGTGGCCAGGCTCGGGATCCGGCCTGAGAACGTCCGGGTCTCGCGGACGCAGCCGGGTCCCACCGCCTTCCAGCTCCCGGTCTACGCCCTGGTGCAGGAGGCGCAGAGCACGGTCATCACCTTCGAGTTGCCCGAGACCTTCTTCTACGTGCGCACGCAGCAGGAGATCGGCTCCGCCAACTATCGGGTCGGCGAGCCGCTGTGGGTCGACCTCGATCCGGCGAAGATCTTCTTCTTCCCCAAGACCGTCCCCCTCGCATCCAAGGCCTAGCCATGAGCCAAGTCGAACTCCGCTCCCTGTGGAAGATCTACCCCCGAGGGAATGTCGTGGGGGTGAAGGAACTCTCGTTCACCATCCAGAACGAGGAATTCCTGGCCATCCTCGGCCCCTCCGGCGGCGGGAAGAGCTCGACCCTGCGCATGCTGGCGGGGCTCGAGGACATCACCAGGGGCGAACTCGCCTTCGACGGGAAGGTGGTGAACCACCTCGGACCCGCAGAGCGGAACGTGGCGCTCGCCTTCGAGTCCTACGCTCTCTACCAGCGGCTCAGCGTCTACGAGAACATCGCGTTCCCCCTGCGGGCGCGCGGGATGCGGCGCGCCGAAGTGGAGAAGAAGGTGCGTTGGATCGCCGAGCTGCTCGACCTCAATCCGCTGCTGAAGAAGTACCCGGGCTCGCTGGCTGGGGGCCAGCAACAGCGCGTCTCACTGGCGCGGGCCTTCGTCCGGCGGCCGAACCTGACTCTGCTCGATGAACCCATCTCTCACATGGACCAGCGCCTGCGCGCCGAGATCCGAGCCCGCATCCGCCACCTCCACGAGGAGATGCACAACACCACGGTCTACGTGACGCACGACCAGGCGGAGGCGGTCTCGCTGTGTGACCGGGTGGTGATCCTTCACAAGGCACAGCTGCAGCAAATCGGGACCGTCGACGAGATCTGGAATCGACCGGCCAATCAATTCGTGGCCTCGTTCGTGGGCGAGCCCGCCATGAATTTCTTGCCGGCCCGGTTGCGGGATCGAGCCTCGGTGACCCTACCCCAGGTGGACCACGGGGCAGTCCTGTCCTTCCAGGGAGAGCTCGAACCCAGCAGTGCCGCCGAGGTGACCCTTGGCATCAGGCCTCAGGAAATCAAGGTCCTGCGCAGCGCCGAGGTGGCGAACACGCTTCCCTGCGCGGTGCGGCTGCTCGAGTTCCAGGGCGAGAGTACCGTCCTCACGCTGACCATGGATGGCCCGGCCAAAGATTCGGTGAAGGTGGCCGTCCCTGCCGGTGAACCCTACGCCGTGGGAGAACGACTCTGGCTCAAGATGCGGCCGGAGAGCATCCACCTCTTCCAAGGGGACCGCCCCGTGCTGCGGCGGAGACTCCTCTCTTAGGGATCGAAGATACCTCGCATGTCTTTCCGTTCGGAGGACACCATGAGCAAAACCGGTGGGACCGAGGCTTGTTTCGTCGGTGTCGACGTCGGGACGTCGGCCTGCAAAGTGATCGCCGTGGACGAGGCAGGGGCGGTGCTGGCACGCGCAGTCCGCGACTACCCGCTCTCGACACCCCGGCCGGGCTGGGCAGAACAAGATCCGGCAGACTGGTGGAAGGGAACCGACGAGGCCATGAAGGTGCTGCACGCGGCTCTGCCCGACCGGTACGCCGTCCGTGCCATCGGGCTCTGCGGCCAGATGCACGGTCTCGTGCCACTCGACCGGGATGACCGCGTGATCCGCCCGGCCATCCTCTGGTGCGACAACCGGACCGGCGCCGAATGCGAAGAGCTCACCGAGCAACTCGGCGGCCTCTCGAGGGTGGTGGCCCTCATCAACAACCGGATTCTGCCCGGCTACACGGCCGGGAAGGTCGTCTGGATGCGCAAGCACGAGCCGCAGGCCTTCGAGCGCTTGCGGCGCTTCCTGAACCCCAAGGACTACATCCGGCTCATCATGACCGGGAACCACGCCACCGAGGTCGCCGACGCTTCGGGCACCGCACTCTTCGACGTGCGCAACCGCCGCTGGTCCGCGCAGCTCCTCGAGGCGGTCGGCCTTCGCGCCGACCAGGTTCCGACCGCCTATGAGTCGCAGGTGACAAGCGGCGCGCTGCGCCGCGAGGTGGCGTCGAGCTGGGGCCTCACGCCCGGACTGCCCGTCGTCGGCGGCGGAGGGGACGGGGTCACTCAGATCACGTCGATGGGTATCGTCTCCGAGGGCCCGGTGGGCGTGATCTTCGGCACGGCCGGAGTGGTCGGCGGTGCCGCCAACCACTGCCCCGATAACAAGGACGGCCTGCTGCAGGTGTTCTGCGGGAACTCGCCGGATCGGTGGAATCCCATGGGCTGCACGCTCAATGGGGCCGGCTCGTTCCAGTGGCTCTTCGACGTCCTCGCCGAGACGCCCGGTGCCAAGATCGACTTCGACGCGCTCGTCCGCCTGGCGGAGTCGGTGCCTCCGGGGAGCGATGGTCTCCTCTTCCTGCCCTATCTCATGGGTGAGCGATGCCCGTGGGTGGCACCGAACGCTCGAGCTGCTCTGGTCGGCCTCACGCGCGCCCACCGCTTGGGTCACCTCGTCCGGGGGGTGATGGAGGGAAGCGTCCTCAATGTCCGGGCCGTGCTGGAGCTCATCTTGCGGGCAGGAGTCGCCTGCACCGAGATCCGTGCCTCGGGAGGCGCCACCGCCTCGCCCTTCTGGATGTCGCTGCTTGCCGATGGCCTCGGCCGTGATGTCGTGACCGTCACCGGGGCCTCGGAGGGTGGCGCCTACGGAGCCGCACTCGTCGCCGGCGTAGGTGTCGGGGCATGGAGCGATCTGGATCGGGCCGTCTCGTTCATCCAGGAGACGCAGCGGGTGAAGGTGGACGCAGCGCGGGCCCGGATGTACGAGCGGCAGCTCGCACCGTACGGGGCATTGTTCTCCGCGCTCGAGCCCATCCTGTCGGGGACCGGCCCGCAGTAGGGCGCCGCTCCGCGAAGGGACGCGGCCCGTCCCGGCTTTTGATTGGGAGTACGAACTCGAAGAACGAGGTGCGTATGGACAGTGACCAGAGCCTCGGCCGCTTAAGGCCGCTTGACAGTGTCATCCGGGCATCGGTGCGCTCCCTCGTGCAGGGAAGGGAGCAGCCTGTGCCCGTCGTTCCCGAGGAGGAGCGTTACCTCGACCACATCCTCGACCTGCCCCTCTCCTTCGACCTCTACACCCGGCTGAAGGGCCTGGCGCGCGCGTTCGGCGTGACCAAGGGCTTCCGGTCGGTGATCGACACCTTCAAGGTGCCGGCCGGCGAGACGCCCGCCGGGTTCCGCATCGAGTTCAAGATCGACCCTGAGTCGGTCATTCGCGCCGACCTGGTGCGGGACATCTCGTTCGACCGGAACGGGCAGCCGCGCCCGACTCGGGTGCTCTTCAGCGCTGACAGCGCCAATCCCTACGAGATAGCGCCCATCTCCCGCCTGCTGGCGAATCTCACCTGCAACCCCGGAATCGTCTATGACCTGTTCATCAACAACCCCAGGGCCAATGTCGGCAACAAGTTCAAGACGCGGGACGAGGTGATGCTTGAGATCGGCCGGATCGTGGGGCCCGGCGTCGACATTAGCGTCGAGCTCAACAACCCGTTCGATGAGTCGGAGCAGAAGATCCTGGAGGAAGCAGAGAAGTTCCGGGAGATGCTGACGCCGTACCGCGTGGTCATCAAGGTTCCGCACACGGGTCCAGTCAACGCCAAGAACGTGGGCGAGCTCCTCGCCGGGGACAAGACCTTCCACCGGCGTTTCGATGCAGGGACGACCACCGACATGCTGCGTGGCCACAACCTGGCTCTCCTCCTGCGGGATCACGGGTTCCGGGTGAATTTCACGCTCATGTTCGAGCCGTATCAGAGTGCCCTCGCGTTACAGGCGAAGCCGTACTTCATCAACAGCTTCGTCCGGATGCGGCTCCTCCAGACCGCAGCCATGGCCCAGCTCGTCGAGCGTTACCGGGCGACCAAGGACGAGGCCTACCTCGCGAAGCTGCGCACCTGGATGGTCGAGAAGGACTACCTTCCCCCGGAAGAGCAGAACTTGGAAGCCAGTGCCCTGCTCGCCATGGCGGACCGCCTCCTCCGCTACCGCCAGTACCGCGAGGGCTACGACGGGCTCGACGCCGTCCGGCACAACCTCCGGCTTCTCCGCACCACCAACCTGCCGGACACGCGGCTCATCGTGTGCAGCATGGATGGGGAGACGATGTACCCGGAGCTCGACGCGCTGCTCGCCCAGGAGGAGATCGCCGACATGGTGGACCGTGTGGTGATCACTGCCGAGCCGGGATACCTCGCCAAGTTCACCACCAACAACCAGGTAGTCTCGTACCAGCGCCGTTTCATGAATGCGGCGCAGGGGCAGCAGTAGGCGGTTCGCGGGCTTTCGGGGTGGCGTGGTGCCACCCCGGGGAGTTGCCGTGAACGAAAGCGCAGAGGTCGCGCGCGGAAGGAGTGTGTATGGTTCTCGAGAAGTTCTCTCTCAAGGACAAGATCGCATTCGTGACGGGGGCCGGCCAGGGCATCGGCGCTGGCTGTGCCGAGGCGCTCGCCGAGGCCGGCGCGCTGGTGGTGGTCACCGACATCATCGGGCCCAGGGCCGAGCAGAGCGCGGCACGGCTCCGCGAGCGCGGCTTGGCGGCCGAGGCGGCGGTGCTGGACGTCACCGCCTGGCGCGACGTCGACGCCGTCACCGCCCAGATTGAGAAGCGCCACGGACGCATCGATGTTCTGGTGAACAACGCGGGCATCGCCATCAGCGAGATCCCAGCCGAGTCGATGACCAACGAGCAGTGGAGCAAGGTCCTCGACGTGAACTTGAACGGTGTCTTCTACTGCTCCCGGGCCGTCGCGAAGGGCATGCTGGAGCGGCGAAAGGGCTCGATTGTCAACATCGGCTCCATCTCGGCTGAGATCGTGAACCGGCCGCAGCAGCAGTGCAATTACAACGCGTCCAAGGCGGGCGTGCACCAGCTCACCCGCTCCATGGCCGCCGAATGGTGCGATCGCGGCGTTCGGGTCAACGCGGTCGCCCCCGGCTACACCGACACCCCCTTGCTGTCATTTGCCAAGGGAGGCCCGGCGTTCAAGGTCTGGATGGATCTCACGCCGAGTCACCGGCTGGCCTCGACCTCCGAGATCGCGGCGGTGGTGCTGTTCTTGGCCTCCGATGCGGCCAGCAACGTGACCGGGAGCATCGTCACTGCCGACGGCGGCTATACCCTCTGGTGACCGCGCTGCTCCTCCGGGAGCAGCGCCTCGTTCACCGGCGTGTGCCAGCAGTGACGAGGAAACCACGATCTTCGGATCGGAGGAGGATCTCGTGACCGAAGCGCGTAAGAAGCTGTCCTTCCTCGACCGAGGCGTGGGTCAGGTCGCCTTGGTCGTCGAGAACCTGGAGCGGACGGTGGAGGCGTACTGGCACCGATTCGGAATCGGGCCCTGGAACTTCTACACCTACCAGAAGCCACTCGTCCGTCGGATGACGCGCCATGGGGCTCCCGCCGATTATGCCATGCGCATTGCGCTTGCGAACCTGGGATCCACGCGGATCGAGCTCATCGAGCAGAAGGCTGGAGATACCGTGTACTCCGAGTTCATCCAAGCGCACGGGTACGGCGTCCAACACCTCGGCCTCTTGGTGGACGACATCGAGGCAGCCATCCGGGAGGCCGAGGCGGTAGGGTACCGCGTCGTCATGTTCGGGGCCGGCTTCGGGCTCGACGGCGACGGTGCCTATGCATATCTGGACACCGAGGCCGAACTCGGCACCACCTTCGAACTCGTCCAGCGTCCCAAAGGACGGGTCGAGCCTGAAAAGGTCTATCCGCCTAGCGGCACCTGATATTCGGCTCATGAATTCGCGGGATAGCTCACAAGCTCGCCCCTCTCGCTCTCCCGCGGGCGCCCTCGCCGTCGTCCCAGCGGCCGGTACGGGCGTGGAGTGGCGGTCTCCACGCCTCGTCCAGGCGGTAGAAGCACGAATCGTCCGTTGGCGCGGAACGCATCCTAGGCACTCTGAACGCCCCGGGCGAAAGACCGATGAACGGCCCCTTTGGGAAGTCGCACGTGGCCTTTGCAACAACCCGGCAGGCCAGGATCCCAACCATCACTCTCAGTTGTCTATCGGGCCCGGTTGCTCTGCAGCGTCGCTGATGCGCTCCACCTTGGGTGTATTGGGGGCCGCGCACGGCATTCGCCATGGACCGGATATCATCACTCAGCAGGTGGACTGTTCGGGAGGCGGTTCAGCTCCTCGCTGGCCTCAGGCGCGGTGATTCCAGCTGGCAGCCTCCACCGCCGACACCGCTCGGCGGCGAGCCGGGTGCTGTCTATCCCCGCCCTCGAATGACGGGCCTTCTCGCGCGCTTGGCTCAGCACTGCGCGGCCCGCGATGAGTCGAGGCCGGTGTCGGGCCGATGAACGATTCCGCGACCTCCGGAGCAGGAGCAACTGCGGGCGCCTGTCGCTCGAGGAGACGCCCCTTGGGCACATCGGACTCGCCGTTTCTGCGATTCGCGATGCGGAGGGTTTGCTCTTATGTACCAATCGCGGGGTCGCAGCCGCCCGTTAGATCGGGGCGCTTCGAGTACCTGCCGGAAGTGTCATGTGGCAATTTCACCGGATCGATGGCATAGGTGAGGGTTGACCGGGGTCGTTTCATGCCTCCTTCACGGCCGCGAGAGGCCCGACGCCATGGTCCGTTGCACTCCCGAAGTGCAGACTCGCAGTGGCCATTCCCAGCGCGGTGTGGGGTCGATGACCCACTGCACCACATGGGCGAGCCGAGCCTCATCGCCGGCCCTATGGGGTTAGTGTGCGGCCACACCTTCGCCCGCCTAGCCGGGGGCGTCTCGGGACCAGTGCTCTCGGGACGGGGATGACGGATGCCAGCTCGGATCGGGAAGAGGTCCATGAGAACGAAAACCACACCGCGACGCCTCCATGCCATTCCTTCGGGTGGCGCCACGCTGCTCATGACCATCGCCCGAGAGCGGCCGAACCTCAGCCGGGCTGAACTCCGGGTGGCGAACTTCATCATCGAACATCCTGAGACGGTCATCACCATGACCATGGTGGACCTTAAGAAGGCGGCGAACGTGAGCGATCCCACCATCGTCCGTTTCTCGCGCCGGTTCGGGTGCTCGGGGTATCCGGAGCTGAAGGTGCGGCTGGCGCAGAGCCTCGTACCGGAGGCGCCCTTCGCGTACCAGCTCATCAAACCGACCGACACGATCCCCGATGCCGTCACGAAGACGCTCGCCAACTCGCTGAACTCCCTGCAGCGGTTCATTCAGGACATCGACCCTGTCCCGATCGAGGCGGCCGTCGACCAGCTCCTAATTGCCAGGGAGGTCCACCTGTTCAGCCTCGGCATATCCGAGACTGTGGCCTTCGATGCCGAGCACAAGCTGCTCCGGTTGGGGATTCACTGCAACTTGGTCCGGGGTCAGCAACGGCAATTGCTTCTCGCGCCGATGCTTCGACCCGAAGAGGTCGCGATGTTCTTCTCTCACTCCGGAGAAACGCGCACCCTGGTCCAGGTGGCGCGCACAGCCAAGGCGAACCGGGTAAGCACCATTGCCGTCACCGCGCCGCAGTCGCACCTGGCGCACACGTGTGACACCGTCATCAGCGTCCCGCGGTACGAGCACAGCGAGGTCTACACGCCACTCACTGCTCGGCTCAACCACTTCGTCGTGACGAACATGCTCGTGTCGGCCATCGGGCTGAAGCAGGGCCGGAGAATGCCGGACAACCTGGCGGCTCTCGATTCCTGGTTGACAGAGAAGCTGGTCGAGTAGTGGGAGCCAACAGGGCAGCCCCTTCGCCCAGCGTCCCTCTACAATCGGCGGGCGTTCGAATGGGTAGTCCACAGGTCCGGCTCCACCTGAGAGGTGGAACCGAAGCCAAATCCCGACCCTGGTTGCGATGCCCGCCCCCGGATGGCGAAGCTCCAAGCGCGCCTCGGGCGGCCACCGCTCAGCAGGAGGCCCGCAGAGGCATCGCGCAGGCTTTGGCCCTGCGCACCTCATCTACGGTGCCCATCGCCACGGGCGCGGGGAACATCGTCGGAAGCGTCAGCGTCGCTCGACCCGGGCAGCGAGCTGCCGGGCAGCGGCAAAATCGGCTCCCACCGCCACGCGCTGATGGGAGCGGACGCCCTTCAGCACCATGGCTCCGGACTCCGCCTCCACCGCGGTCACGCCTTCTTGCACCAAGGCGTCGTCGAGTGCGACCAGAGCGACTCCATATGCAAGCGTACGCGCGCCGCCTGGCGGAACCTCCACCAACGTGCTCCGGCCGAGCAACGTCGGGTGGGCGCGCGCCTGGCCGAGGCCCATGGGGAACCAGGAGGTGCCGTTCTCGGTGCCGAGACAGAACGTCCGGTCGGCACCGTCCTCGTCCAGGGACCACGGCGGGAAGGTTCGCCCGCCGTACTGGAACCACAGCTCGTTGAAGCTGGCCGCAACCTCGCCCTCGGGCAGGCCCACCACGCCAGGGAAGAAGCAGATGTAGGCGAGTTTCAATACCGGATTGACGACGCAGCTCCAGCCCAGCGCGAGGTTCTCGGGGATCGCGCCCACCACCATGTCGGTGTAACCGATCATCCCAGGGACCTCGCGGAGGTCGACGGTCCCGCCGCCGCGCACCGGCACGCGTTCCAGGCTCGTGAACTCGGCCCCCTGGAGCAGGTGCCCGGTGGGATCGAACTCCAGGCCCTCGGGGGCCACCATGAAACGCGTCGCGGACTCGCTGATCCGGCACCCCGCTGCGAGAAAGGGCGCGCCCAGGGTGTTGTGGCGAACGAGGTTGATGGTGGTGGGGGAACCCCCTGCGTTGTGAACGCGCGTGAGCGAGAAGTAGGCGGGTTGGCCGGCCAGCACCATGTCCGTCTTCTCCCAGGTGAGAGGCAGGGCCGCCACCGGGCTGCGAAGCGAGCTGCGGGCCCAGGCGGCCCGGCCCGCCTCGTCCACCCCCACCCCCTCGATGGCCCACTCCTCGTTCGCCGCCCAGCCGTGCGCGGGGTGGGAGATGCCGTCGACTTGGCAGGGTGGCCCGAAGCTGGGCGAGCAGGGAAAGTCGCCGGCCAGCTGGTAGAGCAGCTTCACCTTCCAGTACCGGCCGTGCTTGGCCTCGGAGTAGGGGGTCCCCGAGGTGTCCCGGAAGTCGGGAATCCAGTGGGCGTTGAGTACGCCCATGCCCCGCCGAACGCCGAACTCCGGGACCATCCCTCCGGCTGTCTCGACGATGGTGCGGACCTCCTCGTTGCCGAGGACCACCGCTCGCTTGCCCAGGTACTCAACTCGTCTCGCCTCGATGCCCTTCATGACGACCCCCGATCACGCGCTGCGGCGGGTCGACCCCGCCAGATCGAAGACTTGGCCCGCAGGTCCACCGCTTACCAACACACGTAACCACCGTCGACGAACAGGTTGTGCCCCGTCACGTAGGAAGCCGCCCGGCTGGACAGGAAGATGGCCGGACCGACCATCTCCTCCGGCTGGGCCATCCGCTGCATGGGCGTGTCGGCGGCGAACTTCTTGGTCTGCTCCGCCACGTCGGCGCGGAGGTTCATGGGGGTGAGCGTGTAGCCTGGGCTGATGCAGTTCACCCGAACTCCGCGCTCGGCCCACTCCATGGCGATGCTTTCGGTGAAGTGGATCACCCCGGCCTTGGAGGCGTTGTAATGGGCCTGGCACAGCCCACGGTTGGAGATGGCCCCCGACATGGAGCCGATGTTCACGATCGATCCGCGCTTCCTCGGGAGCATCACGTGGCCCTCAGCCTGGCAGGTCAGGAAGATGCCGGTGAGGTTCACGTCCAAGACCTTCTGCCACAGGTCGAAGGGCATGTCCTCGACGGGGCAGCCGTTGGCGATCCCGGCGCAGTTCACGGCGGCGGATATGGGACCGAGCTCTCGCTCGGCCCGGCCGATGGCCGCGGCCAGATCCTTGGAGCTCGTCACGTTGCCGCGCAGGTCGAGTCCCTTGCGGCCGAGCTCGGCAATGCGCGCCAGCGTCTCCGGCTGCGTGCTGCTGGTGGGCAGGTCGAAGCAAGCCACGTGCGCGCCCGCTTGGGCGAAACCGATGGCGATGGCCTGTCCGATACCGCTCCCCGCACCCGTCACGAAGGCAATCTCGTCATCCAGACGGAACAGCTTCATGATGATCCTCCTCACGTTCCGATGTTCCCAGGCCCCGCTCGGCGCCCGGTCATGTGCTGCGGGCCCGCCCGCCGGCGGAGCCCAGCCCATTGCGACTGCGTTTCACCAACACGTGTAACCGCCGTCCAAGCTCCCAGGAGTTTGGGTGAAGCCGCGGGAGCGGAGCTGGCCAGCGGCCGCTCCGGCGGCCTGCCCGTTCAGGTCGAGGACCACCACGCTGGCCCGGGCCTCCCCCATCGCCGAGGCGATCGCGAAACCAATGCCCTGCGCGGCTCCGGTGACCACCGCGACCTTCCTGTCGAGTGCAACTCTCTCGAGCACCATCACCGTGTATTCCTCGCTGCGCAATGGCTCCGCCGAACCTTCGCCCCAAGGTGTGTGGCCGCCGAGCGGCTACACGTCGCCGCAGATCGACACCTTCATCCCCATGGCGTCCATGGCGGCTGCCTTGGCCCAGAGGGCGGTGCGGGCCCCTGCCGCGTCCGGCGCGTAGGCCACCTGGATGTGATTGGCCTTGTGCCGCCCCATGAACTGGTCACGGGAGATGCCCTTCAGGGCGAGGTTCATCATGGGCCACTGCGGCGTGGTGAGCCTCCAGCGCTCCTCGTTTTCCTCCGGCGGCAAGGCCATCGACTTGCCGAGGCCGAGATCGCAGTTGAGCTGGCCCTTCTCGACGAAGATTCGACTCCACACGACGTCGCCAGGCTTGGACAGGCCCTTGATGGTCCCGCCGCCCATCGGGAAGTACATGGGGGGCTGCCGCTCGGACACTGCGGCCCGGTAGCCGCCGAGGTGGGCCGGGGGAACCGCGCCGGAAATCTCCAGCACCCACACGAAATCGTCGTTGCCGTTGCCCTTGAAGGCTCGTCCCCAACGCACGTCGTGGAGCGTGGTTTCGGGGGGATAGCCCAACTTCTTCCACAGGCCGTAGGTGACCAAGGCGTCCACCCCGGCGCATTCGTCCACCTCGTTGAAGTGGATGAGCGCATCGCCGGCGTAGAGTTCGCGCTGGGTTCCCTCGGCATAGACGGGGGGCCGCTCCACGTTGTTGAGGATACCCTCCGCCAGATCCGAGGCGGGCATGAGGTCCTTGAGGCCTTGCTGGTATTGAATGCCGATGAGCGCGCAGCCGAAGTCATCGGCGATGCGCGTCGCGGCCACGTACATCTTGCACTGCTCCAAGACCTGGCCCTCGGTGAGCTCCGTCTTCGGATCGCTGCCGAGCTTGAAGGTCATGCCGCGGTCGAGCAGCCACTGGTAGACTCCCCTCGCCTCTGCGTCGGTGATGGTGCGGCTCCGAGCGTAGAGGGCTGACTGGCTGAGGCGTTCCTTGTAGATCCCCAGCGGGAAGAGCAACTCGTCGGGAATGATGGCGTTGTACATGCCCATGCATCCCTCGTCGAAGATGCCCATCACCGACTGCGTGGCCACGAGCTCCGTGGCGAATTTCGTGCCGGTGCGGGCCGCCGTGGCCGGCCCATCCTTGGCGGAGTAGGCGTGGACGTGGGAAGCCCCGTGTCTCACCGCCCCGTGCTCGAACCAGCTCCGCAGCCCCTTCAGAACGAATGCATCGGTGAAGTCCTCGCTCCACAGCGTGCTGTACTTCTTGCCCGCCTTGGTCAGGCAACCGTTGAGGTTCAGCATGCCGACGAGTCCGCAGGTCGCGCCGCTCCAGTCGCAGGCCGTGAGAATGGGCCCTTCGTGGCGGAGCAAGCCGCCGAGGACGTGATGGCTGTACTGCCAGACTGCGTCCGCCACCACGACCGGAGCATCGCGTGGAATGCGGTGGAACACCTCCAGCCCCATCTTCTGGCTGTCGATGAACCCGTGCCCTTTTTCGGCATCGAAGGGGTGAGCGCGTTTGACGGTCACACCCTGCCTTGCGCACGCGGCCACGAACCTCTCCTCCAGCGCCGCCTGCGCGGGCTGGCAGGCCAAGTTCGCGGAGAGCCGCAGGTCACCGCTCGCGACGAGATACACCGTCTTCATGTCTTTCCCCTCCGTCCGGTTGAGCCCACCCGGACCGTTTCACGCACCCTTGCCGGCCACGGCTGCCGCGCCGGTCGGCTTGCGGACCGGCGCCGTCACCTGAAATTCGGAGATGCAGTTCCCGATCTTGGTGCTCGTCTCCTTGTAGTCCCTGGAGGCGTTCTCGATCTCCCCCACGATCCGGTTCCCCGAGAACACCAGGATCCGGTTGGCGAGCTTGATGATCTCGGGCATGTCCGATGAGATGAGGATGATGCTCTTTCCCCGCCGCGCCAGATCGAGGATGAGGCGGCCGAAGTATTCCTTGGCGCCGACGTCGACTCCCACCGTGGGCTCGTCGATGATCAGGATCTTGCTCTGTGCGGCCAGCCATTTGGCAAGGTTGACCTTCTGCTGATTGCCGCCGCTCAGCGTTCCCACCTTCTGCTTGGGGCCGATGGTCTTGATCTCGAGGTCCTCGATCTGCTTCACCGCCACCGCAGTCTCCTTCCGACGGGAGACGTAACCTATCCAGTTGGCCAGGCGATCCCAGACGGTCATGGTGACGTTGGTCTTGAGGTCGAAGGACATGATCAGGCCGTCCTTCCGCCGGTCCTCGGTCATGTATCCGAGCCCGTACTTCGACATGGCGTCATAGATCGAGTGGATCTTCGCTTCCTTCCCGTTGATGAGGATATGGCCACTGTCGCGCCGATCGGCCCCGACGAGGATCCGTGCCAGCTCGGTGCGCCCTGCGCCGACCAGCCCGTAGAACCCCAGGATCTCCCCGGCGTAGAGGTCGAAGGACACGTCATAGGCCTTCTTCTCTCGCGTGATGTGCTTCACCTCCAAGACCTTGTTGGACCGGTCGAGCGGTCGGGCCGGAGTAGCGGACGTCTCCTCGTCACGCCCGATCATGGCGTTCACGATCCGCTTGCGGTCCATGTTCGCCTTGTCGTCGGTGACCACCCAGCGACCGTCCCGGAGGACGGTGATGCGGTCCGCAGCCCGGAGGACCTCTTCAAGGACGTGCGAGACGAAGATGACGAGCACGCCGCCCCGCTTCAGCCTCTCCATCACCTGGAACAGCTTCTCGGCGTCGCTGGCGGTGAGGGAAGAGGTGGGCTCGTCCAGCATCAGGATCTTGACGTCCGAGGAGAGCGATTTCGCGATGACCACCAGTTGCCGCTGAGCGATGCTCAGGCGGTTGATGCGGACGGTGGGATCGACGTCGAGCCCGACCACGGCCAGGTATTTCTCGGCCTCGCGGATCACCTGCCTCCAGTCCACGACGCCGGTGCCGGCGTGGCGGGGCAGCTTGTCCATCATGATGTTCTCGGCCACGCTCGCCATGGGGACGACGTGTAGGTCCTGGTAGACGGTGTGGATTCCCTTGCGGATGGCCTCGAGCGTGTTCCGTACGCTGTACGGCTTCCCTTCCAGGAACATCTGACCGCCGCTGTCGGGTTGCTGCAACCCCGAGACGATCTTGATGAGGGTGCTCTTGCCGGCACCGTTTTCCCCCAGCAAGGCGTGCACCTCGCCCGACTTGAACTCGACCGACACTCGGTCGAGGGCCGTGAGCCCGGGGTACGTCTTGTGGATGTTGACGAGTCGCAGCACGGCCCTGTCTCCTAAGGCTGGAGGAGCGGTGGTGCGCGCCCCGAGCACGGGGCGCCTCACCACCGCACTCGACTAAGGACTGCCGCTACTTCGGCGCATCGAAGTACACGTCCTTGAACGTCTTGGCGATGCCGGCCGTGTCGGCCTTGATCTTGGCCGAGTAGGTATCGGCGTTGCTGGCATCGATGAGGAACGACCCGGAGTCGATGAAGTACTTGCCCTTCTTCACGGTGTATCCCTGGCGGAGCAGATCGAGACCGGTGAGGGCCAGGTACGCCTGACCGTATGGCGCCTGCGACATCGTGCCGGAGACGTACCCCTGCTTGATGGCGGTCAGCACCTTCGGGTCATCGTCGATACCGATGAACTTGATGCGCTTGTCGCCGATCTCGGTCAGCAGGCCGGCGTTCACCACCGTGGCCACGTAGGCGGTGGAGATCATGCCGTCCACTTCCTTGCCGCGGGCGGACAGGAACGATCCGATCTTGGATTCGGCGGCTTCGAAGGAGTCGACGCTGGAGATCTCCTGGAGAATCTTCACGTTGGGATACTTCTTCACCACGCCTTCGATGGCCGCCTTGCGGAGCAGGGTGTTCGGGTCGGAGAGCTCGCCGAGCAGATTGACGATGTTGCCCTTGCCGCCCATCGCCTTGATGAGCAGCTCGGTCCCGGTGGCAGCCGACTTGGCAACGTCCGTGGCGATGCACAGGGCCGCGTCCGTGGGGAGCTTCGCCTGACCGCCGACCAGGATCACCGGGATCTTCGCGCCCTTGAGCTCACTGATGGTGGCGTTGACCGAGTTCGGGTGACCGGGCCACAGCGCGAAGGCGTTGAAGGAGAGCGCCTTCATTCCGTCGATGATCGAGTTCTCCTCTTCCATGTCGAAGTGCTGCGTGGCACGGTACTCGGTCGGGACGCCCGTGTCCTTCATGTAATCCTTGGCCGCCACTCCCATCGGATCGAAGAAGGGGTGGAGGACCCCGACGACGGCAAACTTGTTGTCCTTGCCCGCCGCGTGAGCGAGCGCGGGTGTCAGCGCAAAGCACGCCAATGCGAGTAACGCCAGTTTTCTCATTGCCCTCTCCTCTTGAGTTACCGGTTTCCTGACCACGATTGCTGCGCCGCAGATGCGACCGACTGCACCACTCGATGTCCAGCACCTCCCACCCAGCACATGAACTCACCGCCGAGGGCACGCTCGGCTCTCACCACCAGGCTGGGACTCCTAGAAGTACCTCCGCTCCGCGTACACGGCCCTGAGTCGATCCACCACCACCGCGATAAGCACGAGGATGCCCATGAACAGCGACTCGAGATAGATGTTCACTCTCAGCAATACGAGACCGTTGGACAAGAGGGTCATCAGGATCCCTCCCATGATCACGCCCAGGATCGAGGTGTACCCGCCGTTGAGCGAGGTGCCGCCGATCACGGGTACCGCGAACGACATGAGCAGCCAGTTCTGGCCGATGGTGGGGTGCGCCGCGCCGAGGCGGCCCACGAACAGCACGCCGCCCAGTCCCGCGATGAGGCCGGAGATGGTGTGCACCAGCACGACGACGCGCTTGGTGTGGATCCCGCACAGGACCGCGGCGTCTGGGTTCCCGCCGGTGGCCAGGATCTGACGACCCCTCACCGTATGCTGGAACAGGAAGTACAGCAGCAGCGCCACGACCAGCATGACGATGCACAGGAAGGGGACCACCCCAAAGAACCTGCCCCGACCGATGTAGTCGAAGGCCGGCGGGACGCGCGAGAAGGGGAGCGCGTGCGTCAATCCGTAGTTGATTCCCAGGAAGATGCTGCTCGTCCCGAGCGTCACGATGAACGCGTTGATCCCGGTGCGGACGATGAACATCCCGTTGAAGAGCCCGCACAGGATTCCAACCAGGATCCCCGCCGAGATCACGACCCATGCCGCAGCGCCGAAGCTCTGGAAGAGCCAGCCCACCGTCACGCCCGACAGCCCGCCGATGGCGCCGGCCGACAGGTTCATCTGCCCGATGGTGAGCACCATCATCTGGGAGAACCCCACGATGATCCACAGCGCCGAGGTGCGCGTCGTGGAGAAGATGTTCTCCTTGGTCAAGAAGCCGTCGGTGAAGACGGTGAGGATGATGCAAAAGAGGAGGGTCGCCACGAAGACCCCGAAGCTCCCCTCGACCATCAGGCGGTTGAGCTGGAACACGCGGGCCTTGGGCGCTCGCCACTTCAGCGCTTGCGTTTGTGTCTCGGCCACGATGCCTCCCTTCGGAGGTTGGGCCGGGCCCACCGGGGCCCGCCCGACCATCTCGTTCGCTAGCGCTGCCCCTGCGCTGCGTTCATGAACCTTCGCTGGTAAGAGACCACTTGGTTGCAACTCGTGAACTTGGCCAGATAGCCGGGCTCGGCCGTGATGATCAGGCGGTCGGCCATGTCCGCGAATTCCGGCTCACCGAGCAACAAGTCGATGTCTGGGTACATGGTCTCGCCTTCCATGCTGCAGATGATGAGGCGGGTATCCGGAAGGTTGGTGTTGCGCAGGAGGCGGAGGTTGTGCCGCACGGCGTCCAGCCCGTCGGCCCCGGGCCGGTACTTCCGATAGCGCAGGACACGCTCGGCGAACTCCAGCACGGCCGCCAAGTCGATGTTCCTGTCGTCGGGTGAAAGGTAGTCCTTGTCGACCAGGAAGTCGCGGAGCTTCACGAGCTGCTGCGAGTCACGGGAACTCCGATAGGCCTCGACCAGCTCGTAGATGGCCGCGCTCTGGGCCAGACGGTGCCGCACGAAGCTGTTGATGAAGTAGGGCTTGGCCTGCAGCGCCATCGCGCTCTGGTACGGCTCGAACATCAGGGTGAAGTTGACGCGGAACCCGTGCTCGCGCAGCAGCAGCGCCAGGTTGTGGCCGCGCAGCATGTCGCTCGTGCTCCCCGCGTCGAATCTTCGGTGGAGGCGCTTGTCCCCGGAGAGAAGCTGCCCCACGTTCTCAGCGTTCACCGGGCCGGTGTGCGGCACCTTGATGACGACGCGGTAGGGGGTGAGCATCTCCCGGAATTTGGACGCCTCCTCAAGGATCTTGGCCTCCGACTGCTCGAAGGGGTTGTTGAGTTCGACGCTGATGTCGACGCCCGGTCCCAGGATCTGCCCGAGCTCGAGCATGACCTCGTCACGCGTCTTGAACTTCTTGCCGAGGTTCGCCTTCGGGTTGTTGATGAACAAATCGTAGACGATCCCGGGATTGCAGGTCAGATTGGCGAGCATCCCGGCGATGGGAGCCACCTCGTAGGGATTGGCGCTGTCGGCACTGAACAGGACCTCCGTCGCTCGCTTCTGCCCGTTCTTGTCGTAGCCGATGTCCCGGACAAGGTCGGCACGTGCCACCGCATCCTCGGCGAGGACGAACTCGAGGCGGAAGCCGGCCGGGGTCTCGCCGCGCGGCACCTTGAAGGTGTCGATCACGGCCTTGAAGCCCTTCGTCACTCCGACGCGACGCGCGAGCTGCGCGAGTTCCCGGTAGAGCTCGAGGGAAATGGGGAGGTCGAGCACGTGGTCGACGTAGCCTTGCTCCTCGGGGACCACCGTCACTTCGGGCGTGCTCCGCGCACCGAGGAGGGAGCGCACCGTCGCACGAAGGTGCCCGCCGATCGGGCGGGTCCTGCCGAGATTGGGTTCGTGGGTCACGTGCGCTCCCCTTCACGGTGAGTCGGAAGAAGGCCTCTTGACGAGATGCTTCCAGCGCTCCATCCGCAGCACCTCCGGGTTCGCCACGTTGTCCGGCACGTACCCGTCGAAAACGTCGACGACCCGCTGGGCCGCCAGCACGGCCATCCGCACCACGCACGCCTTGGTGAGCGCGGCGGCGTGCGGGGTCAGGACCACGTTGTCCAGCTCGAGAAGCGGGCTGCCGCTCGGGGGCTCGTGCTCGAACACGTCCACGGCGGCCCCACGGATGGCCCTCGCCCGGAGCGCATCGACGAGCGCAGCCTCCTCGATGATCCCGCCCCGCGAGGTGTTGAGCAGGATGGCGTCGCTCTTCATCACGGAGAGCAACCGCCGCCCGATGAGATGGCGCGTGCTCGACGTCAACGGGAGGTGGAGGGTGATCACGTCCGCGCACCGGCACAGCTCCTCGAGCTCCACGAAGGTGACCCAGGAGGCATACTTCGCCCGGATCTCCTCCGGGAGGTAGGCATCGTGCGCCACGATGCGCATACCGAAGGCCCGGTGACACATCTCAGCGACCTGGGCCCCGATGTGCCCGAACCCGACGACACCCAGCACCTGTCCCCTCAGGTCGCGAGGCAGATAGGCGTAGCGGATCCTGAAGTCGTTGCGCCGCACACCGCGATCGAGCTCGAAGAGGTGCTTCTCGAGGGAGAGGACGAGCGCCACCGCATGCTCGGCCACGGTGACGGTGTTGGCGCCCACACTCGAAGTGACGATGATCCCGTCGCGGGTGGCGGCGGCGACGTCGACGTTGTCGTAGCCGGCTCCTGTGCGCGAGACGGTCAGCAGGCGGGTGGCGCAGGCCAGGAGCGCCGCGTCGAGCTTGATGCCGGTGCGGAGCACCACGGCGTTGGCCTGGGCGATGAGCAACTGGACGTCCTCGCGCTCGGCGCTCGGCGCCTTCAGAAGGACGGTGCCCCGCTCCTCGAGCAGGCGCAGCGCCTCCTCCTCGATGGGCTCAGGCAGGAGCACCACTCGATCGCACCCTGCGGCGGGCCGCTCGAGCGTCGCTCCCGGATGCCCCACCTTCGCTTCAGCGGACATCGAGGCCGCTCCTTCCCAGATCGGCGCGCAGGATCTCCACCTCCTTCGCGCTCAAGGAGGCGTAGGGGCGGCGGGGGACGCCGCCCACGAACCCGCGCAAGGTCATGGCGGCCTTGACGCCGGCGACCCCGAACGAGCCCGACACCCTGGTATTGAGGTCGACGAGCTGTTGGTTCAGTTTCTCCACCTCCGACGCCCTTCTCTCGACGAAGGCCCGGTACAGCGCGCTGCACTCCGCTGGGAATACGTTGGCGAGCGAGAGCACCCCCCCTGTTCCTCCGCGCCGGAGCAGGTCAACAAAGTAGGCGGCAGACCCCGCCAGCACGGAGAACTTGTCCGAGGCGGCCTTGAGATTCTCGCCGTACGTCTCCTTGGAGCTGTCCTTCACCCCGACAATGTTCGGGTGCTGGGCAAGGCGCTGCAGGAGCTCCAGGCGGATGGTCACTCCCGCCGCCACCGACGGATTGTTGTAAAGCACCACCGGGACGGGAGAGGCATCCGCCACCGCCACCGCGTGCCGCTCCATCACGTCCACCGTCATCTTCTTCGGGAAGAAGCACGGCATGAGGAGGCTGACCAGGTCCGCGCCCAGGTCGGCCATGCGCCGCGCGAGCTCGATGGTCTCCTTCGTGCTCTCGGCACCACAGCCGGCCATCACCACCTTGTCCTTGGCCCGGTGGGCGATGACGGTCCGGAGCACCGCGAGCCGCTCCTCGACGGTGAGCGCCTTGAACTCGCCGTTGGTGCCGAGGGCGAAGTAGCCGCGAAGCCCCGTGGCGTTCATCTTCTCCACGTTCTCGGCGACCCCTGGCAGCAGCACACCGTCGTCTTCGCCGAACGGCGTGACCATCGGCGCAAACACCCCATCCAGCATCTCCCGCCGCATCGTTTCCTCCCAGCTCTGCGTGTGCCTTCGGCCGCCCCCCACCGGACGGCCTACAGCACCACGATGTCTGCCTCGCCGTTCTCGTGCCCCATCACGAGTTCGTCGGCGATGTCCACAAACAGCCCGTTCTCGACCACGCCGGGAATCTGGTTCAGCCGAACGGTGAGTTCGTCCGGCTGCGTGATCTGGTTCATGTGGCAGTCGAGGAGATAGTGACCGCTGTCCGTACGCACCGGGTCCTGGGCCCCCCCGCGCAGCACGATCTTCACGTCGGAGTAACCGAATTCCGTGAAGAGCCGCCGCATCAGGCGCTCGGTACTACGCCAACCGAAGGGGATCACCTCCACCGGCAGCGGAAAGCGTCCCAGCACGTCTACGAGCTTCGGGTCGTCGGCCACCACGACGTTGCGCCGTGCCGACCGGGCCACGATCTTCTCCCACAGCAGGCAGGCGCCGCCGCCCTTGATCATCCGGCCCGCCCGGTCGATCTCGTCCGGACCGTCGATGTTGAGGTCCAGTTCCCCCACCTCGTTCAGGTCCGCCAGCGGGATGCCCAGGCCTTGGGCCAGGTCACGAGTCTTCGTCGAGGTCGGCACACCGACGATCTTCAGGCCCGCCTTGACCTTGGGCGCGAGCGCCCGAACCATCCAGTGAGAAGTGGTCCCCGACCCGAGACCCACCTTCATTCCGTCGTGGAGATAGCTCTCGACCGCCTTCAATCCCGCCGAGTACTTGGCCCTGTCGCGCCCGTTCAATTCCACCATGGTGAGGTGTGCTCCGGTACGTTGAGGTAACGTTCAGGATTGACCGCTCGGGACCTCCCGGGAGACCGCCAGGGTTTCGAACGTCGGCCCGAACGCCGGGTAGAGCGGAGGGAAGAGGACATGCGCCTGCCGGTAGAATTCGCACCGGGCCGGATCCGAGGCGACCCTCCGCGCTTCTCGGCTCAGGCCCACCGCGTCGGAGAACTTGGGCCACGCGTCTACGCCCACCCCAGCGACGAGCGCCGCACCATAGGCCCCACCCTCGAGGCGGCCCGTCCGCCCCACGACCACACCCGTCTCGTCGACCGCCATGGTCTTGCACGCTGACGCGCCCAGGTCGATCCCGACGAAGCAGGGCTGGGGCTGAGTGCGCGCGCTCATGTAGTAGACCTCCTGCTCTACGGCACGGCCGGCGCGTTGTGGCGCACCCTGACATGCTTGAGCGCGAGGTAGCCCTCCATGCCTTCCCGTCCGTGCTCGTATCCGATTCCGCTCTTCTTGCGGCCGCCGTAGGGCGCGGTGACGATGCCGGCGTCTACGTTATTGATGGCCACCGAGCCGAAGTTGAGGTGGTTCGCCATCGCGAAGACCTCGCTCAGGTCCTGGCTGTAGCCATACGCGACGAGTCCCATGGGAGAGTCGTTGGAAAGCCGGATCGCCTCCTCCAGCGTGTCACAGGGGGCGACTCCGATGACGGGACCGAAGGTCTCCGAATTCATGACCAGCATGTCATGGGTGCAGTCGGCGAGCACGGCCGGCTCGAGGAAGTGTCCCCGGCTGAAGGTGGCGGGCCGCTTCCCGCCGCAAAGCAACCGTGCTCCCTTGGAGACGGCATCCTCGATGTGCCGGAGCGTCTTCGCCACCCCCGAGGCATCGGCCATCGGGCCGAGATCGAGGGCCGGGTTCTGCAGACCGTCACCCATGGTGAGTACTCTGACCGCCTTGGTCACGCGCTCCAAGAACTCGGCGTACAGGGGCCGGTGCACGTAGACGCGGTTCACGCTGATGCAGATCTGGCCCATGTTGCGGAACCCGCGGCGGGTCGTTCCGCTCACGGCCGCGGCCAGGTCAGCTTTCGGCGCGACGATGAGTGGACAGTTGCCTCCGAGCTCGAGCGACACCGCCTTGATGCCGCCCATGACGCGGAAGATCCGCTCGCCGACCGACTGAGAGCCGGTGAAGGCGATCTTGTCGACGCCGGGGTGGGACAGGAGCGCTTCTCCCATGGCCCCGTTGCCGGTCAACAGGTTCACGACCCCGGGCGGGAACTTGGCCGCCTCGACGCACCGGAACAGCGCCACTGCGGAGAGCGGCGTCTGGCTCGACGGCTTCACCACCATGGTGCAACCCGCGGCCAGCCCCCCACCGAGCTTCCAGGCGATCAGCTCGACCGGGTAGTTCCAGGGCGCAATCGCCGCGACCACCCCGATGGGCTCCCGCTGGACTATGGAGAGAAATCCCCCCTCATCGTTGGGAATGGTCTGTCCCAGGATTCGGACGGCCTCCTCCGCGTAGAAGAGGAAGGTCTTCGCGACCTTTTCGACCTCACCGCGGGCCTCGTTGAGCGGCTTGCCTTGCTCGGAGGTGATGGCACGCGCAATCTCGTCCCGCCGGTCGTACACGATGGTGCCGAGCGCCCGCAGGTGCTCGGCCCGCCGGTGCGCGAGGAGGGCTCGCCAGGCGGGGAAGGCACGCCGGGCAGCGCCGACAGCCTGCTCGATCTCGAGCTGGCCACAGCGCGGGACCCGTCCGATGACCTGCTCGGTGGCGGGGTTCTCGACGTCGATCCACCCTTCCGCTGCGGACTCGATCCACCGACCATCGACGAAGAAAGGGTACCGCATCACGCCTGTCATGAACTCATCCCGTCGAGGCCCGCGACAGCGGGCCGACTCCCAAGCCATTCCGCGCAACCGCTCGGCGGGGTCATTCCCGACCCCGTTCTGCGCCGGCGCCGATGAGTCAATTGGGATCGCTGGCAGCTTCCTCATGCATCCTGAGCCACCAACATCTCCCGACGCCGGTTCACTCAATCGATGCGCAGCCCCGTCTAACCCGTGGGGAGTACTTTGCGAAGTTTTTCTAGTTTTGTCAACAACGGACGGCGCCCTCGGCGCCGGACGCCACGCATGGCACCCATGGCGATTAGCTTGTAATATAGAAGTGTTACGCAGGGAAATGCCAAACCCGGCAAGAGACTTCCCGCACGCGGAAGCGCCGTCGCGAGCTGGAAGATAAACTACTGACACGGGTGGCGGAAACCGGGGCGCGCCGGCCCGCCAATGGGGGCATCCCCTCGCATTGTCACCTGAGCCGGTACTCCGCACAGGAGATTTGAGCAGAGCCGCCCTCGAACAGTGCACGTATCGGCTTCCCCCCCTGGTGCACTGCGCTCTGCAAGATTGGTCGGCCCGCCGCGACGCCACCGTGTGCGCGCTTGGGTCCGAGACGCTAGGGCGCCGGCAGACCCGTCGCTCGTGGTGCACAGCCGCATCGACCAGCGTGGCGCATGGCGACCATCGCACGGTGGTAGTTTCCGTTCCACGCTTGCACGATTGGAGCGAGTCACGTCGCTCATGCCCGAACTCGTCTCGCGGTACGGCCCGTCTGCCGCCCCCGCCCCTGTGGAGCCCTGGTGCCGGTAACCGGGGCGCCCGAGCCAGTTGAACCTACCGAGCACGTGAGCTCGCTCTGGTATGTGACCCACGCGTCGCGATACCCCTGCGACGAGAGGCACGGCGGAGTTATCGGACCGCAAGCAGACCGCTCTGATGAAAAGTCCGCGGATGCCGTGAAGCGACGAACATCTATCCTTCTCACCCCGGCCGGTGAGCTCATGGTGGTAGCTTTGCGCCATCCCGGGTGAACTGCCCCGGGGAAGACAACACGCCGCGCTGCGGCCACCGCTCACCCCGCTTGCCTTTTACTACACTGATATTAGGAGCAAATTTATTCGTCGACCCGCGGGCACACGCGCCGATGGCCCCGAACCTTTCGTGCCGTGCCTAGGAAAACTACACAGCTTCGAATGCCCCGCCTTCTTCCTCCGACACCGCGCAGGCCGTTTGCGCCGCAGACAAAATCGGGGATACCTCCGCTCCCGGGGACGCCGTTCGGGCCACCAATGCCACGAGCTCCAGAGGCGGCGGGCTCTTTTGACCCTGCCCGCCCTTCGAGTGGTGCGGAACGTGCTCGCAAGGAACCCGACGGGCTCTGCCCACGGTCGAGGGCGCGTGCCCAAGCGCTCCGACGCCAGACGTTGCTGCTCGGGATCCTTCGACGACAGGCGCTCTTCGAGAAAGCCGTCATCGAAAGGAGGGCACTCGCAGCAGAGGAGAACGCCTACCGGCGAAGGGCGGCTCGCCTCGCTGCACAGGCACAGAGGGTGTTCCAAGATCGGGTGTACTCTCGCTTCATCGGAAGGGGCGCTCTACAAGATGCGGTCCTTGAGACTTGAGACGCTCGTCGGGGTGTACAATCTCACCGTGCATGCCCCCGGCGAGCCGCGCACCCCCAGTGTCGCCCCGGGGCTCCAGAACCAACGCCGGAAGGGGGCCCGCAAGAACGACCGCGCCCTTCTCATAACCGCATTTTCCTGGGCATTTGAGGCCATCCGCCTCTCCCGGCCGCCGATCCCGCGAGCATCACCTGTGCGGGCCGGTAGCTCGAGCAGCGGGACGCCCTCGAGCGGAAAGATCACCCGCCACCTGGGCGGCGAGGTGTGGGCCGGCCACAGGACAGGCGGGTGAGATTAGGTGATCACGTCATGAAACGGACGAGCGGGGCGCGGTCGTGTTTCATCGGCATCGACCTGGGAACGTCCGGGTGCAAAGCCATCGCCGTCGACGAGGCAGGGGCTGTGGTGGCCCGCTCGAGCGGGAAGTACCCTCTCTTCACCCCGAGACCGGGGTGGGCAGAGCAGGATCCGTCCGACTGGTGGCGGGCCGTGGACGACGCCATGGCCGGCCTCCGCGCCACCCTCCCCTCGAGCCACGCCGTCAAGGCCATCGGTCTGAGTGGCCACATGCACGGCCTTGTGGCACTCGATGGCGCGGATCGCGTGATCCGGCCGGCCATGCTCTGGTGTGACCAGCGAGGGGCGGCACAATCGGAGGAAATGACGAAGAAGGTCGGGGGACTCGAGCACCTCGTCGCCCTCATCGGAAACCGGCTATGGCCTTGCGACACGGCACCGAAGATCCTGTGGCTTCGAGAACAGGAGCCGGCCGGGTACGAACGGCTCCGCCGCTTTCTGAATCCCAAGGACCATCTCCGGCTGCAGATGACCGGAGAACACGCTACCGACGTGTCGGACGCCTCGGGGACTGGCCTTTTCGACGTGAAGCACCGGAGCTGGTCGTCCCCGCTCCTCGAGGCGAGTGGGCTCTCTCTCGATCAGGTCCCGACGGCGTACGAGTCGCAGGCGGTCACCGGCCGGCTGCGACCCTCCGTCGCGGAGGCCTGGGGGCTACCCCGGCTGCCGGTCGTGGGCGGTGGAGGCGACTCGGTGGTCCAGACGACGGCCATGGGCGTGGTTTCCGAGGGGCCACTGGGGGTCACCCTCGGTACCGCTGGGGTCGTTGCCGGAGCGACTGGCACCTGCCCGGAAAACTTGCGCGGGCTGCTGCACGTCTCGTGTGGCAATGCACCCGATCGCTGGCATACGATGGGCGTGAGCCTGAATGGTGGTGGATCGTTTCAGTGGCTGCTCGAGACGCTTCGCGAGGTCCCGGGGGCCGTGCTGGACTTTGATACCCTGGTGCGGCTGGCACGGACGGCCCCGGCCGGGAGCGAGGGATTGACGTTCCTCCCTTACCTCATGGGCGAGCGTTGCCCCCGGGTTGCCCCCGCCGCGCGCGGCGCTCTGGTGGGGCTAGCGCGCGGACATGGGCTCGGGCACGTGGTGCGAAGCATCATGGAGGGCACCATCCTCAACCTGCGCGCCATCTTGGACCTCTTCCTCGAGAGCGGACGTGGGTGCGCTGAGGTCCGCGCTTCGGGCGGCTCGACCGCTTCCCCCTTCTGGCTCACGCTGCTCGCTGACGGACTGGGCCAGGAGGTCGTGACCGTGACGGGGGCCTGCGAGGGCGCCGCCTACGGCGCCGCCCTTTTGGCCGGCGTGGGGGTCGGTGCGTGGAACCATCTGGACGAAGCCGTAGGGGTGATCCGGGAGACGGGGAGGGCCCGACCCGATCCGGGGCGCTCGGCCGAATACGAGCGCGCGATGCGCACCCAGCGCTCCCTGTTCGAGGTGCTCGGACCGACCATGGGGGCTGCGAGCTGAAGCCATGCCAGGTACTTCATCCACGGGAACGTTTCGCACGCTTCGCCAGCGCCATCCCCTCCACCCCGGGGGCGCCATGATTCTCAAGACCATCGCGCAAGAACGGCCCAACCTCAGCAAGGCAGAGCTCCGCGTGGCGGACTTCATCATCGAACATCCCGACACGGTCATCACCATGGCCATGGTGGACCTGAAACAGGCGGCAAGTGTCAGCGATCCCACCATCGTCCGCTTCTCGCGCCGGTTCGGATGTTCGGGGTACCCAGAACTCAAGGTTCGGCTGGCACAGAGCCTCGTGCCCGAGGCGCCCTTCGCGTACCAGCCGATCAAGCCGACCGACACCATCGCCGAAGCCGTCACGAAGACGCTCGCCAACTCCATGAATTCCCTGCAGCGCTTCATGGAGGACCTCGATCCGGTCTCGATCGAGGCTGCCGTCGACCGCCTGCTGCTCGCCAGGGAGGTCCACCTCTTCAGCCTCGGCATCTCCGAGACGGTCGCCTTCGACGCGGAGCACAAGCTGCTCCGGCTGGGGATCCATTGCAACCTGATCAGGGGCCAGCAGCGGCAGTCGTTACTCGCGCCCACGCTCCGGTCCGAAGAGATCGCGATGTTCTTCTCCCACTCGGGAGAGACCCGCACTCTGGTCGAGGCGGCGCAGACGGCCAAGGCGAACCGGGTCGGGACCATCGCCGTCACCGCACCGAACTCGCATCTGGCGCGGATCTGCGACGTGGTCATCGGCGTCCCGCGGTACGAGCACAGCGAGGTCTACACGCCGCTCACGGCTCGCCTCAATCACTTGGTCGTGACGAACATGCTCGTGTCGGCCATCGGGCTGAAGCAGGGCCGGAAAATGCCGGACAACCTGGCCGCTCTCGACTCGTGGCTGACGGAGAAACTTGTCGAGTAGGCACGGTCCTGACCGCAACGCTCTGGAGAGTCAGTACCAGCGGACTACGATGCAACGTACACCCGAGAGAGGAGATTGAAATGCAGAGCATCCAGGAGCTGGGCGAGCTGGAGGCCGCTATCGCCATCGCTGCCATCCGGGAGGAGCTGATCCGGCGGAGCAAGACGGCCGTCATCGCCGTGGCGGACGCCCATGGCGAGCTCGTCTCGCTGCTCCGCATGAACGGCGCGCCGCTGTCGAGCGTGGAGGTCGCGACGAGGAAGTGCTGGACCGCCGCTCGCGAGCGGATCTCGACCGGTGAGTTGGGGAAGATGTTTCAGAAGAACGGCTGGCAGATGCTCAACAGCGACCCACGGTTCACCGGCTGGGACGGCGGTGTCCCGGTCCGGAGCAAGAATGCGGTGGTCGGCTCGGTGGCCGTGAGCGGCCTCGACCAAGCCGAGGACGCGGAGCTAGCCCGCCTCGGGGCGGCCCGGATCGAGGAGGCGATTGCGAAGTAGGGGGTGCGGTGAGAGCCGCTCGCCGCCGGGCCGACGTAAGTCTCCGCGAAATCCGGATCCACTTCGCGGTGCGACACACCGCTCGACCAGGGTGCCGCGTCCCGGGACGAGGCGTCCCGCGCACGAGACGGCTCCAAGGATGCGCGCGCTCCTTGTGCTGAACATGGCTGCGACACCTTCGGAACGCGCGCCGACAGGATGCCACCCAGAAGGAAACGTGTCCGAGGCTCGGACGGCCCGCGCGCGGGTGCAGCCACGGTGTGCAAGGCCGTGACTCGATCGCGGGGAAGCGCGCCGTCGCGCCTCACCATATCTACCACGCGTTGCCAGGCTCTTCGAGGTCGTCAGGCCTGCGCGGCTGGTGAGCGCCACGGGAGCGTGTCCCACATCGGCCCCGGTGTACCCTGCGCCGCTCTTGTCTGTGCGTGCGGCCTCCCGGAGAATGGATGGCCCCGTGCGCCACCCGCCCATCTTTTCCGGGCGCGCGACACGATTTCGACCCGGAGGCATTGTGTCTCGTTCGACCGTACCCGTCGCCGTTGCCCTTCTCGCCCTCGCGCCCGCAGCTGGCTACGCCGGCGGCACCGCCTGGGACGCCGCCAAGTCAGCGATCGGCACGGCCAGCGCCGGCAAGCTGGAACAGGAGATCAACCGCCGTTTGCTCGCCGAGGGCCGGAAGGACCAGTGCAGCTTCAAGACGGATTCTGACCAACTGGCGCCTGGTTGCGATTCCAAGGTACGTCGCCTGGCCAATGCTTTGATCGACGCCAAGAAGAAGCTCAACGCGGCCGGTGTCCAGAACTTCAAGTTCGTCGTCTCGGGCCACACCGACACCTCCGGCTCGGCGGTACACAACAAGGAACTGTCGGCCAAGCGCGCAGCAGTCATGAAGCGTGAGCTCATGAAGCGCGGCGTGGCCGCCGCCGACATCGAATCGGTGGGCATGGGCTCCGAGCGGCCCCTCGTGAAGCCTGACGACACGCCGGCCAAGAAGGCGAAGAACCGGCGCTATGAGATCCAGGTGAAGCTGTAGGAGTCGCAGACGGCATCGCAGACCTGCGGCGGCGAGAGAGCACCGCTCGCGGGTGCGGTGTCAGCCCACCGAAGCCACGGGTGACGCGGTGGCGCTGCGGCGGCGGCGCAGCAAGCCCCAGGCGCACAGGCCGACGGCGCCGGCGGCGCCGAGCATCCATCCTGCGAGCAGGCCCGGAGTCCGGTAACGGAACTCCACCTGGTGCACTCCGCCCGGGACGAGGACGCCGCGCGCGACCCAGTTCGTGGCCAGGATGGGGACCGGGCGCCCATCGAGCCGAGCCGTCCAGCCCGGGACGAGCGCGTCGTTGAGCACGAGCAGCGCCGGGCCGTCGCCGCGCGTCTCCACCTCGGTGTGGCCGGGCACGTCGACCGTGATACGCGCGGTCCCGGGTGGTGAAGCGAGTGCCATCGGCAGTGGGACCTCGACGACGGAGCCCTCCCGAGGCGCCGAGGTGGCAAACCGGAACGCACCGTCCGCGTCGGTCACCGCGACACGGCTTTCCAGATAGGCCCGCGGGCGGTGAGGCATCTCCACGAGGTAGGCCGGTAGCTCAGGGTCAGTCGCGACGACGTGCGCGGGAGGGGGAACGCCAGCCCGCGCGGCGTTGCCTGGATCGCCCGGGACGACGACGTAGCCGAACCCCCACGTCCCCAGGGCCGGAACGAGCTTGGCCATGTCGAGCGCCGCCACGAGGCGCGCGTAACGCGCCTCGTGCAGGCCCGCGTATACCAACGAATTGTCGAGGTGCATGGGCACGTTCCACGAAGCCATGAGCGTCCGGTACCCCCATCGCCACGTGCTCTCCACGCGCGACAGCTCCGGCCAGCGGTCCTCGCGCATGGTGAACGGCGTCACCGTACGCGCGCTGGCGCCCTCCGAGGCGAGCGCCGCCGCCAGCGGCGGGGCGCCACGGTCCGACGTGCCGAGCACGTAGGCGCTGGGTCCCGCTGCAGCGGCATCGAGCACCGCGATCGCCGCAAGCAGCCCGGCGCCGCGCGCGCCAGCACGGCCTCGCGCGACAGCCACCGCCCCGAGCGCGAGGAGAGCGAGCACCAGCGCGACGTGGGTCATGGCCGCTTGCGCATTGGACACGAGCGCCCGGGCGGGGCCGAGCCCCGGCCCGGGACGGGCCACCGCTTCGGCCAGGGCCTCCGAACCCAGGGCACAGGCGGCCGCGACCACGAGCGCGACCAACGCACCGCCCCCGGCGGCCCAGGCCACCGCTCTCGCCCGTCGTGCATCGCGGGAGACCGCGTCCACCCCGAAGGCGGCTGCCATGGGCAACAGCAGGGCAGGCCAGACGAAGAGCTTCTCGGAGTAGCGGAAGCGCGACGTGAGCGGGAGCCAGCCGAGGACGCGGTCCAGGCCGCCGCTCGGGCCGAGCGAGGCCCAGGCGAACAGCGCGGCCGCGGCCGCCACCCACGCGGCACCGGCCGAACGCCGGACCGCCGCAACGGCGAGGACGATCACCGTCGCGCCGACGTACACCGAGAGAAACCACGGAATGGCCGTCAGTGAGCTACCACAGTACGCCTGGAAGGGACCCACGAGCGGGTCCGCGGGGTCCGAGCGGAACAGCCCGGGCACGACGACCTCCAGCAGGCGGAGCGGGTGAAGGTTCCAGGCCGAGAGTTCCGCCCCCGTGAGCGCGGCAGTGCGCGTGGAGAACGGCACCCACAGCGCGACCGGCAGCAGGAACGGCACTGCGCCGACGAGGGCCGCCCCGGCGGCGGCGAAGGCGCGGCGCGCCGCCGCCGAGCGCGCGCCGCGCTCGCCTCCCAGGACGGGCAACGCCGCCCCGACCAGCACCGCGCAGGCCCAGCTCTGCGGGTCCCCCGCCGCCGCGCAGAAGGCGGAGGCCGCCGCGACACCGGCGAGCCGGGCCGGCCCGCCCCGCTCCGCGAACGCCTGCGCCGCCGCGAGCACCCACGGGATCGCCGCGTAGGCCGCGAGGTAGGTGAGGTTGTCGCTCACGCTCACCAGCGCGCCGGAGACGGCGAACCCGAGTCCGGCGAGCAGGGCGGCGGCGAAGCTGCGGCCGAGCGCCCGCCCCCATACATAGCCTCCGCAGGCGGCCACGAGGTAGGCGAGGAGCGTCCAGGCCTTGAACCCGGCGTCGAACGGAAGGACGAGCAGGAGGAGGTTGAAGGGGTGCTGCACAGAGTTGACGGCCCCGGCCACGAGCGGCTCGCCCAATCCGGAGTAGGGATTCCACTCCGGAAATCGCCCGCGCGCCATCTCCTCCGCGAGAAACTTCTTCATCGGCGCGTGCATGCGCCCCGTGTCCCGGTACATGAACTGCCCCGCGCCGAGCAGCGCCGGCGCGAAGAGCACCGCGATTACCGCAGCCGCGATGAGAGTCGCACTCGCACCGATAGCGAATTCTCCGCGCGTTTTCCCTTCGCCGCCCTTCACGTCGAGCACCATCCGGTCGAGACCTCCCGGCGACAGTATCACAGGGGCTGCGGGGGCCGGGCGCGGGTGCTCCGCCGTGGTCCTCCATCGTGCCCGTTCTCCCAAACCGGCTCTTCATTTCGAAGCGGAGCCTCCTCACTCTTGCGATCACCCCGGCGAAGTCCGAGGCGCACAGGGCTTGACACCGACATCGGCCCGAGCACCGCCGCGCTTGCCGGCCGTGCTCGGGACGGCAATACCCACCTCCGGGCCGCGCCCTGAAGTGCCCACGCGTACAGCCGTGCGGAAGAACTCGCCGGCTCCGCAGCTCGTCTCTGGGCCGCGGCAAGTCTGCCAAAGCTCCCGCCGGCCGCCGCCACCCGAAGCGCGTGGCCCATTCACTTCCTGGGCAAGAACCGCCAGAGGTTCGCCCTGGCCCGCGGAGGCGCGGGCATGAAGATAGCTCGTCCGGCATGACCGCACCTCACGCGGACTATCCGGGCCTTTTGTGCCGCTCGCCAGGACGAGGGACGAGCTCGGGCTCGTAGACCCGATCGGCCCATCCATCCCGCGCCCCTTCGATTGACGAGGGCCGGGACTGCGCGACCTGTACTGGCCATCACGTCCTCGGCGGACTGTGATGGCGTCGTACGCTCAGCGGTCGATGATGTCCATCTCTGCTGCGCTCTACCGTGGGACCCGCGGTCGAGCCGGGCGGTGCACCGCACCGATCTGTTCCCCCCCGGTGAGCACGACACCTCCCGCGGCCACATTCTCCTGGAGGTACTCTCGTCGCCTGGTTCCCGGAATGGGCACGATGTCCTCACCTCGGCCGAGGACCGAAGCGCCAGCCCGGTGATCGCGCACTTCACCGACCCGGAAGGCAGTTTGATAGGACTCGCCGGGCTGCCTAAGCCAGCGTACCGAACAGGGCCGGCACGAAAGCCGGGTTGCGTTACGCCGGGTGAGTGGGACTTTGTTACTGGGCAAGTTCCTTTCCGTCGCCCGCGAGGTGGCTCTGCCCCGCAGCGAGCCTCAGCTGGACACGGGCGTTCTCGAGGTCGGCGTCAGCCTGGATGCGCGTCACCTCGGCCGTGAACGCGTCGCGCTGCGCTTGGAGCAGGTCGAGCAGGGGAGCCGTTCCGGCCTCATACCGCTCGCGCGCCTGCTCGGCCGCATGCGCGGCCGTCTCGCTCGCGCGCCGAGCCGACCGGCTGCGTGCGATGTCAGCCCCGACGGTATTCCACTCGAGATGGATGGCGTCCCCTGCCGACAGGCGCGTTCGCTGTTCAGCCGCCCGAGCGACGCTCGCCGATGCGTCCTGCGAGCGAATGCTGGCGAGGTTCGTGAGGTCGAAGGTCCAGCTCAAGGTGACGTTCAGCTGGTAGTACCCCTCGTGACCGGTGAAACCCGTCGCGTTGGTGACGGACTCGGTGGCACTCGCGGCAAGCGACGGGACGAGCGTGAACCGTTCGGCCTCGGCCTGCTGCTCGGCCGCTCGGGTCGCGAGGGTGGCGGACGCCACCGCGGGCAAATTCGAGAGTGAAGCTTCGAACGTCGAGAGAGCGGGTTCGGGGTGGAGGTCGTCCGCGAGCGGCGGCGTGCTCGACAGGTCCGGCGCGAGCGCGCTGGCTGACTCGAGCGCGCGAGCCGCCAGTGCGACCTGCAGCTCGGACGAGGCGAGCTGCTCTACCTGCGTCTCGACGTCGGTCTTGGCGCGGTCGACATCCAGCGACGCCGTGGTTCCGGCCTCGAACCTCACCTCGGTGATCCGGAGATTGTCTCTCGAAAACTGGAGCGCTCGCGTCGAGGCAGCGACGAGCGCGGTATTCGCCACGAGCTGGTAGTACTCCTGAACGACTTGACCCTCGACCTGCAAGCCCGTCGCCTCGAGCTGGCGCTCCGACCCCTCCGCCGTGGTCTTCGCCGAGGCGATCCTCTGAAAGTTGGCGAGGTTCACGAGAGGGACGTTGAGCGTCGCGGTGCCATTCAACTGATCGGCCGGCGTGATGGTGAAGGTGGTCGCAGGGGTGCCCGGCTCGGTGAACACCGCGCTGTACTGGTTTCGGGTGTAGGTGCCGACCAAAGCGATCTGTGGGAGCACTCGGCCGCGGGCCAGATCGGCCTGCGCTCGTTCGAGCTCAAGAGTCGCTCGGGCCTGCGCCGCGTCCGGATTGCGCTGCCGCGCCGAGGCCACGAAGGCGTCGAGTGGTTGCAGGGCCAACCCTGCCGAGGGGGCGGCGACGAGGGCGACCGCCATCGCCGCACAGAAAAGGGACCTGTCGGGTGTCATTCTTCCGGGCATGGCTCTCGCCCGATGCACTCGTTGGGCCAGCGCGTCACAGGCCTCACGCCTGTGCCGAGGGAAGGCGAGGCTCGAACCTCGAGGCAACCCGCCCGCCACGCGCCCGAACGGAGTGCTCAAGACTTGAGCGGTTTGAGGAAACGCCTCTTGGGGTGGTTCGGGAACTAGTTCACACCGCCCGAGCCGAAGTCGGCGGCGATCTCGTATCGGCGGAGCCGCTCGGTGAGCGTGTTGCGGCTGATGCCGAGGCGGCGCGCAGCCTCCGACTGGTTGCCCTTCACCGTGGTCATGGTCTTCGCGATGACGCTGCGCTCGACCGCCTCGAGCTGCTCGCGCAGCGTGTGGCCGTTCGCAGGTGCGACAGAGGGTTCGAGGGGCGCAGCCGCCGGCGCCGGGGAAGCCGTCTCGACGAAGGCCTCCGGACCGATCTCTCCGCCGCCGCTCAGTGCCACCATGCGCGCCACGACGTTCTCGAGCTGGCGCACGTTGCCGGGCCACCGGGCGGCGATGAGGCGCCTCACCAGGGCCGGGGAGAGCCGGGCCTCCTCGACCCCGAAGCGATCGGCGTAGCGGAGCGCGAATTCGTGGGCGAGAGCCGGGACGTCGTCCGGCCGCTCTCGCAGAGGGGGTACCACGAGCTCGACCACGGCCAGCCGGTAGTAGAGGTCCTCGCGAAAGCGGCCGGCGCGGACCTCGGCGGCGAGGTCGCGGTTCGTGCAGGCCACGATGCGAACGTCGACCTTCTCGATGCGCCCCGAGCCCACCGGCTGGATCTCGCCCGACTGCAGAGCGCGCAGGAGCTTCGCCTGGATGGAGAGGGGAAGCTCCCCCACCTCGTCGAGGACTAGGGTGCCTTCGTTCGCCTCCGCGAAGTAGCCGGCGCGCGCCTGGGTAGCTCCGGTGAAGGCTCCCCGCGTGTGTCCGAAGAGCTCTGCCTCCGCAAGCTCCGCCGGGATGGCGCTGCAATTGAAGCGGACCAAGGGCCCGCCCGACCGGCGGCTCTGGGCGTGGAGGAGCGATCCCACGAGTTCCTTCCCGGTTCCGGTTTCGCCCCGGACGAGGACGGTGATCTCCTTGGTGGCCACCCGGGAGGTATCCTCGAGCAGATGGCGCATGGCGACCGACTCCGCCACGATGCGCAGGCCGATCGCGTGCTCGATGGTGAGCTGGCGGTTCTTGAGGCGCAGGGCCCTCGCCTCGAGCGCGCGCTCGAGCGCGACGGTCATCTCGTCCACGTCGAAGGGCTTCGTCACATACTCGTAAGCGCCGGCCTTGATGGCGCGAACGGCGAGACGCTCCGATCCGTGGGCGGTGAGCAGGATGACCGGCAGCCGCTCGTCGCGTTCGTGGATGAGGCGCAAGAGCCCCATGCCGTCCATCCCCGGCATGGCAAAGTCGGTCACCACCGTGTCGGCGCGCTCCACGAGGTCGAGGGCCTCCGTGCTCGAGGCGGCGAGGAGCGGTTCCCAGCCGTGGCTCAAGACGAGTTCCCTCAGTGCTGCCCGCACCGAGGGCTCGTCATCCACGAGCAGCACGCGCGCCATCGCCCTCTCCGGTGATGCGAGGAAGTGTGAAGCTGACGAGCGTCCCCTTTCCGGGTTCGCTGTCGTAGCGCAGGGATCCACCGTGCTGTCCGATGACGGAGCGCGCGAGCACCACGCCGAGTCCGGTGCCGTCCTCGCGCGTCGTGAAGAACGGGGTGCCCACCCGGCGCAGGGTGTCGGCAGGCATGCCGCGGCCCGTGTCGCGGACCGCGATCTCGGCGCGGTCCCCGACCGAGCGCACGTTCACCACCACCTGCCCTCCGGGCGGGGTCGCCTCGATGGCGTTCGCGACGAGGTTCAGCAGGGCTTCCTTCAGGCGGCGCGGATCCGCTTCGACGATGGCCTCGCCCTGCGCGAAAAGACGGACCCGGGCGTCATCCGCCCGCGCCGAGAGCACGACCAAGGTATCGGAGACGAGTGACCCGAGCGCGACCGGCTTGGGCGTCACCGCCTGCAACGGCCGGGTGAAGGAGAGATAGTTGTTCAAGATCTCCTGCATGCGGGTCACTTCGCGCTCCACGATGACGAGCCGCTCGTGGGAGGCCGCCTCGGCGGAATTGCGCAGCCCGAGTTGGACGAGCGCCTTCACGCCGGTGAGCGGGTTCTTGAGCTCGTGCGCGACCTTCGCCCCGATCTGCTCGAGGTTCTGGGCGCGCATGAGGGCGTCGGCGGCGACGTCCTTCCGCCAGCGATCGAGCTCGTCGCGCTTGGCGCGTGCGATGGCGTAAACCGGTGCGAGGAGGGCGCCCACACCCGCGATGCTCAGTCCGGCCAGGGCCCCGTAGCTTCGCCTCGCGATCTCGGGGCCAGCGAAGCCAGGAGGAAGGAGCGCGAGCGCGGCCACCGACGCGATCGTGGCCGCGAGCAAGATCCGAGTCTGGGGCCGGTCGCCCACTATCGAAGCCGCCGCCAGATACGCCGCCAGCACCGTCACGAGGAGGGGGCTTCGGATCCCACCCGTGGCGGCCACTGCCACGCCGGTCGTCAAAAGGACGCCGAGCTGCGAGAGCGAGACCCTGCGCGCGATCTGGTTCGGATCGGCGTTCACGCACTGCGCCGATGCCCGACCCGAACACGTGAACGCGAAATGGTAGTGGACCTGTTGCAAGAGGGCGGCCACCGCCAACCCCGCGATCCGCAGCGCGGGATAGCCCGTCGCCTCGAGAACGATCGCCACGAGCGCGTAGTATGCGAGGGGAAGGAGGGTGTCGCGCCGCGGCCATCGCAGGAAGGTCCGCGCGGACCGGGGGGGGTCGGCCGGGCGAGCGGTCCAAGGCACCTGCTCACGCGGTTCGATCATGCCGGGCTCTCTCGCAAAATCTGGACCGGCCGTGAGAACTCTTTCCATGGGACCGCTTTATTAATGTGGAAGCGCGAGGGCAGCCCGGTTGATCCCGGCCGGGGCATCGACTCGGATCAGATCGCTCAAGACTTGAGCAGACCCATGTTCAGCCTGACTACGGGCCAGCCGCCCACCCCGACGGGAGCCATAGCCCCTGCGGGCAGAGGGACTCGTCTCAGGGAGTTCCTTCTTCGATGGTCGCAGAAGGAGTCCCTCGGCTCGCGCCCGAAGGTTCACTCTTAGGGCACGGGGCTTTTGAGAAGCTGCCGGATAGCCGCTCATCCCGGCGCGCTTCAGCTCGGGCGACGATCGAGCTGGAGTGGATATGACCCAGCCGACCGCGCGACTCTCCGCGGATGCGCTCGGCGCAGCCGGGCAGCGACCAAGATGACCGCGACCGGAGTCGGAAGCACCAATCCCAAGAGGACCGTCGTCCACCCAAAGCGCAACCCGCGGCCCGGCGGCGCGAAGAGGGTTCCCTTCACCCAGTTGAACAGGCTGCGAAGACCGGCGGTGCGGGCCCGAAGATGCACGCATCTTCCCCGCTCACCCGCCCTGGAGATGCTCGAGCAGGCCGAGTAAGCCGAGCAGGGTGAGCTCGGAGACCGCCTTCGATACGACGCGCGCCTTCGGCGGAGTCGACCCGCCACCTTGTTCCCGCGATGGCCGAGCCCTAAGCTTCCCGGAGCGCCCAAGGGCTGCCCGCTGATTCTCCCGATACATCTCGCTTTGCAGAAAGGCGCTCGCGAGCCTCGTTCCATCTCTCATATCGAAGTCCTCTCGGCGGTGGCGATGCAGGCTTCATGCCCTGGCCCCCATACGAGGAGTATGGGTGCTCGAACGGTGGCCTCGCAGGTGAGGTGGGTCGCAAAGTCCAAAATCCGCCAAGCGGGCCTCCATCACCCATTGTGCGACCCTGCAAGAGCGGCAAGCCTCGGAACATCGCAGCTTTTCGAGAAGGCCTCCGAGTTCGCGGTGGACTACGTTCGCGCTGCGGGCGAGAGCGTGGGGTGCCCCGGCAAGGTGGGGCGCCACCTCCGCGTTGCTCAAGCCTTGAGCGATCCGCTCAGCGACGCTCCTTCGTTCATCGGGGACGATCGACGGTTCCCTGCTCAGGCCATCGAAGCGGGATGTGGCCCAGCCTCTGCACGTGCGACCTTCCCATTCGGGAGCGTTCACATGAAAAGCAAGACCAAGCAGCGCATCGCTGTCCTCTTCGCCCTGCTGGCGGTGACCGGGATTCTGGTCGGGATCAAGGCTGGACAGATCGTCACCATGGTGAAGGCGAGCGAATCCTTCGTTCCGCCACCGGAGGCGGTCACCTCGGCCAGGGTCGAGTCGACGGAATGGCAGACGACCCGGGCGGCCATCGGATCGCTGGTGGCAGTGCGGGGTGTGACCCTCGGTGCCGAGGTACCGGGGATCGTACGCGAGATCTCCTTCGAGTCGGGAAGCTCGGTGAAGAGAGGAACCAGCCTGGTGAAGCTCGATAGCTCAGCGGAGGAGGCCGAGCTCGAGGCGGCCAGCGCCGACGCCTCGCTCGCGAGGCTCACTCTCGAACGGACGAAGAAGCTCCGCGAGAAGCAGGCCAACGCAGCGGCTGACCTCGACAGCGCCGAAGCGCGAGCAGCGCAGACCTCGGCCACGGTGGCGAACCTCAAGGCCGTCATCGCAAAGAAGACGGTGCGGGCCCCCTTCGATGGCCGCATCTCCATCCGCCAAGTCGAGCTCGGGCAAATCCTCTCGCCCGGAACCCCCATCGCCTCGCTTCAGACGGTCGACCCCATCTACGCGGACTTCTGGCTCCCCCAGCAGGCGCTGGCCGAGCTTCGGCGGGGCCAGCCGTCCCGCCTGCGCACCGACGCCTTCCCGGCTGGCGAGTGGGACGGCCAGGTGACGGTCATCAACCCGGAGGTCGACCCGACGACGCGCAACGTCCGAGTCCGGGCCACCTTCCCCAACCGCGATGGCCGGCTCGTCCCGGGGATGTTCGCGAACGTGGAGGTCCTCTCCGAAGAGAAGCGGCCCGTCTTGATCATCCCGGCCACCTCCGTGCTCTTCGCCCCCTATGGCGACACCGTGTTCGTCATCGTGGACAAGCCGGACGCGGCCGGGAAGATGACGAGCGTGGTCCACCAGCAGTTCGTCCGGGTCGGCGAGCGGCGGGGGGACCTCGTGGCCGTGATCTCCGGGCTCGAGGCCGGGCAGAGCGTGGTCTCGACCGGCGGCTTCAAGCTGCGAAACGGCCAGCGAGTGGCCGTGAACAACACGCTCGCCCCCAAAGCCGAACTCACCCCCAAGCCCACTGAAGACTGAACGCGGGAGCGCAACATGAAGTTTACCGACCTCTTCATCCGTCGCCCGGTCATCGCCATCGTGGTGAGCCTCGTCATCGTCATCGCCGGGGTGCAGGCGATGCGCACGCTCATCGTCCGCCAGTATCCGCGGAACGAGAACGCCGTCATCACGGTCACCACCACCTACGTGGGTGCCAGCGCCGACCTGGTGCGCGGTTTCATCACGACGCCCCTCGAGCGCGTGATCGCCGCTGCCGACGGCATCGACTACATCGAGTCGGAGAGCAAGCAGAACGTCTCGATCATCCGGGCCAGGCTCAGGCTCAACTACGACGCCAACCGGGCGCTCGCCGAGATCAGTTCCAAGGTCGATCAGGTCCGGGGCGATCTGCCTGCCGATGCGCAGATCCCGGTCCTCAGCGCCGAATCAGCCGACAGCCAGTTCGCCTCGGCCTATCTCTCCTTCTCCTCGAACTTTCTCAAGCAGAACGAGATCACCGACTATCTCGTGAGGGTGGTCCAGCCGCGCCTCTCCGCCATTCCCGGCGTGCAGCGCGCCGACATCATCGGGGCGCGCACCTTCGCCATGCGGATCTGGCTCAAGCCCGACCGGATGGCGGCCTTGAACGTGAGTCCGGAGCAGGTGCGCCAGGCGCTCGAGGCGAACAACTATCTCGCCGCCGTCGGTCAAACCAAGGGCTCGCTCGTCCAGGTGAACCTGAGTGCCGACACCGACCTGCGTTCGGTCAAGGAGTTCCAGCAGCTCGTCGTCCTGCAGAAGGGCGGCGCGGTGGTCCGGCTCGGCGAAATCGCCGACGTCGTCCTCGGCGCGGAGGACTACGACTCCGCCGTGAACTTCAACGGGCAGACCGCCGTCTTCATCGGAGTCTGGGCGCTCCCCAACGCGAATGCCCTCGACGTCATCCAGCGTGTCCGCGTCGAGCTCGATTCGCTGCAGCACGAGATCCCCGAACAGATAGAGGCCCGGGTCGCCTACGACGCCACCGCCTACATCCGCGACGCCATCAAGGAGGTGCAGTCCACCCTGGCGGAGACGCTCCTCATCGTGGTCTTGGTCATCTTCCTCTTCCTCGGCTCGCTGCGTTCCGTGCTCATCCCGGTGGTGGCCATCCCGGTCTCGCTCGTGGGAGCGGTGTTTCTGATGCAGGTCTTCGGGTTCACCCTGAATCTCTTGACGCTCCTCGCCATCGTCCTCTCGGTGGGGCTCGTCGTCGACGACGCGATCGTGGTGGTTGAGAACGTCGAGCGCCACTTGCGCGAGGGCATGAGGCCCATCGATGCGGGACTGAAGGGCGTGCGCGAGCTCGTCGGCCCCATCGTGGCGATGACCATCACGCTCGCGGCCGTCTACACGCCCATCGCCTTCCAGGGGGGCCTCACGGGCTCGTTGTTCCGCGAGTTCGCCCTCACCCTGGCCGGAGCGGTCGCCATCTCCGGAGTGGTGGCCCTGACGCTCTCGCCCATGATGTCGGCGTACGTCCTGCGCGAGAACGAGGGGCGGTTCGCGAGACGCATCAACCGCGGCTTCGATCGCTTGAAGGCGCTCTACGCCCGGCTCCTCGAGCGGGCTCTCGAGGCGCGCGGCCTCATCTACCTCGCCTGGATCGTCGTGGGGCTTCTCGCCATCGCGATGTTCACCCAGGCTCCCAAGGAACTCGCCCCGACGGAAGACCAGGGCGTCATCCTCGGCGTGGTGAACCCGCCTTCCGATTCGACGCTCGACCAGCTGCGCCCATTCACGAGCGACGTCTACCGAGCCGTGAGGTCGATCCCGGAGTCGAACTTCGTCTTCCAGATCACCTCGCCGACCGATGGCTTCTGGGGTACCACCCTCGCCCCCTGGGAGGAGCGCAAGCGCAGCGCCTTCCAGATCCTCCCCGAGGTGAGCTCGCGGGTCGCCGCCATTCCCGGGATCCAGACCTTCGCCATCCTGCCTCCCGCACTCCCAGGCGGCGGCCAGTTTCCGGTCGAGTTCCTCATCGCCTCGACCGCCGAGAGCTCGGAGGTCCTCGAGTTCGCCCGCAAGATTGAGGAGAAGGCCGCCGCGAGCGGAATGTTCGCCTTCCCGCCCCTCATCGACGTGAAGATCGATCAGCCTTCCTCCGAGATCGTGATCGACCGGGAAAAGGTGGCCGAGCTGGGGCTGAACCTCAAGACCGTGGGGCAGGACCTCGCCGCCGCCACCGGGGGGAACTTTGTCAATCGCTTCAGCATCGACGGCCGCAGCTACAAGGTCATCCCCCAGGTCCTTCGCTCCGAACGCCTGAACCCGGAACAGCTGAAGGACCTCTACGTCACCGGTCCGAGCGGCCAACTCGTGGCCCTCGAGTCCATCGCCAGGATTCGCAACACCGTCACGCCACGGTCGCTCAATCGCTTCCAGCAGCTCAACGCGGTCAAGCTGAGCGGGGTACCCATGAGGCCGCTCGACGAGGCGCTGCGCTACCTCGAGGGCGAGGCTGCCAAGATGCTCCCCAAGGGATACTCGATCGACTACACCGGCGAGTCACGCCAGCTCCGGACGGAGGGCAACAAGTTTCTTCCCGCCTTCCTGCTGGCGGTGGTCCTCATCTTCCTCGTGCTGGCGGCCCAGTTCAACAGCTTCCGCGACCCCTTCGTGATCCTGGCCGGCTCGGTCCCGCTCGGCATGTTCGGCGCCATGGTCATGATGTTCCTCAAGATGCCGAACCCGACTATTCCCTACTTCACCGACCGTTTCACGACCACCCTCAACGTGTACTCGCAGGTGGGGCTCGTGACCCTGGTGGGCCTCGTAGCCAAGAACGGCATCCTCATCGTGGAGTTCGCGAACAAGCTACAGGAGAGCGGGCTCTCCAAGCTCGAGGCGGTCAAGAATGCCGCCGTGACCCGGCTTCGCCCCATCCTCATGACGAGCGTCGCCACCGTCTTCGGCCATTTTCCCCTCACGCTCGTGACCGGGCCCGGGGCGAAGGCCCGAAACAGCATCGGCCTCGTGCTCGTCGCCGGAATGACCATCGGCACGGCCTTCACACTCTTCTTCCTGCCCGCCATCTACGTCCTGCTCGCCCGCGATCATCGGGCCGCGGAGAGCGAGTCCGATCTCGCCCGCAACACCTCGATCGTCGACGAGGCACCCATGGCGAGCCCGCTCGTGGCCCCGGACGCGGTGGCCAGGGCAGAGGGAGCTTTGGAGTAGGCCAAAATAGCTCCGGGACGCCTCCTCGAGCCCGGGAGCGGTCTCGAGGAGGCTCAGCCCGCGTCTCGGCTCTCCTCGCGCTGCGTTCCCGGGCGACGAAGCGGACGAGCGAGCCCCGATGAACAGGCAGATCTCCCGTTGCTGAGGAGCTCGTGAATGAGGTCTGGGCCCTACTTGGTGCCAGGTTGACGACGGTCCACTCGCTCACCTGGCTCGGGTGACCTCCTCGTCCGGTATGGCGAGGTGCAGGCACGCCGCGCTTCCTTGATGTCAAAGCCCCACCCTCGGTCGAAGAGGCACGAGGCATTCATGTCTGCATCGCAGCCGCTTGGGCTGCTCGAGGCACGGGGAATCTTGGTCGAGTTCGTTCGACGTGAGCTCTTTACAGCGCGACGAACGGAAAGCGAGGCGGTGACTTCCTTCTCACCCGGCCGGGAGGTCCGGTCATCGTGCGGCTGTGCTCGCTACAGCGGGGGAGCCCGAACCTGTACATCGACGCGCGTTGACCTCGATTGCGGTTGAGATGAACGCGCCGACCGTGCGATAGGCCGCGGCCACCAAGATGGGTTTCGTCCCCGGGGATCGGATCCCGCGCCTTCATCTGACCGGGAGCGCGAAGCCGAATTCGTCCCCAGCGGCGCTATTTGAGGCCCAAAGCCCCAAGAAGGCCGGACAAGCCACCCATGAGTTCGGCACGAACCTGGAGTTCAATTGGCAGGCACTGAACGGCAGGTGGGCCTGGCGCGATACGACGAGCTCGACCCACGGCCAAGAGGAAGATCATGATCGACACCCCGCTCATCACCATGTCGAACGAGCAGCTCACCGCGGTGATCCACCTGCAGATCGCCAAGGATGAGATCCAACGCGCCATGGGACCTGCAATCCAGGAAGTGATGGCCGCGGTCGCCGCCCAGGACATCGCGAGGGCTGGGCCGGTCTTCACCCACCATTTCAAGATCACGCCGGCCGGGTGGGACTTCGAGGTCGGGGTGCCCGTCCTGGCCCAGGTCTCCGCAACGGGCCGCGTCCGCCCGGGAAGATTGCCCGCCACGCGGGTGGCGCGAACGAACTACCGCGGGCCCTACGAGGGCCTTGGCGCCGCGTGGGCCGAGTTCAGGGCCTGGGTGGACGCGCAGGGTCAGGCGGCCACTTTGGACCTCTGGGAATTTTACGTAGTAGGTCCGGAGTCGAACTTAGGTCCAAACGCGTGGTGCACGGAGCTCAACCAGCCCCTCACGAAGTGAGGGCGGCAGGGCTCGTACCCATGCCTCGGCTGACCACGCCCATCGATGACGTTCTCGCCCGCCTCCCGCCCGACCGGCGGGTCCTCCTCGAGCGGCTGCGGCGCGCCATCCGCGCCGCTTTGCCCACCGCCGAAGAGTGCCTGAGTTACGGCATACCCGCCTTCCGCCAGGGCGGCCGCATCCTCGCCGGCTTCTCCGCCACCTCAGCGGGTGGCTCCTACTATCCGTTCAGCGGCGCGACGCTCGACACCTTGGCCGCTCATCTGGAGGGCTACTCGCGCACGTGCTCGGCCCTGCACTTCACCGAGGCCCGACCGCTTCCGGCGGCCCTCGTGCGTAAACTGGTCGCGGCGCGACGCGCTGAGCCCCCGGGTGGGGCGCGGCACTCGCCGGCGGTCCGACGGCGGAACAGAGTCCGGTCGGGAGGTGGGGTCGCTCCCAGGCGCCGCCCCGGTCGGCGATGAGGCGTCGGGCCCTCTTCCTCGCTGGCAAGGCCCGAAGCGGACGGTCTCTTGAAGCGGCAGGGCCCCGCTCGTCCATGGCGCGGGGCCAAGCAGATGTTTTCTCTTCGCGAGGGCTTCACCCCTGAGATGCACTCCGCATCAAAGCGCCCCCCCGTTTGACGCGATGACGCTCGAGTAGAAGTGCGCGCTCGCCTTCGGCGTCCGTTGCTGCGACCCAAAGTCGACGTGGACAATCCCGAAGCGCTTGGAGAAGCCGTGAGCCCACTCGAGATTGTCGAGCAGGGACCACACGAAATATCCGCGCACGTCGCACCCGGCCACCAGGGCTCGGCGCAGAGCCCGGAGATGCTCGCGGAGATAGGCCACCCGCGAGGGATCCTCCACCCGACCGCCCGTCGGCCGCGCCGGGTCGGGATAGGCCGCGCCATTCTCGGTGACGTAGAGCGGCACCTCGCCGTAGCGCTGCTTCACCCACGCGAGGATCTCTTCGAGGCCCTGCGGGTAGACCTCCCACCCGGTCTCGGTGTAGCTGGCCCCCTCCTGGCGCACCGCAGCTGATCCGAGGGGCCAGTGGCCAGGGTCGGCACGCGTGACACTTCGCGTGTAGTAATTGATTCCGAGGAAGTCGATCGGGGCCCGCAGGGCCGAGACCTCCTCGGCCGTCCAGCCAGGCCAGGCCTCGCCGAAGATGTCTTTCAGCTCCTCGGGGTAGCGGCCCTTGAGCGTGGCGTCGAGGTACTGGCGGTTCATGTAGGCCGAGGCGCGCTCGGTGGCCGCGACATCCTCCGCGCTCGAGGAGGCGGGATGCTTCGGCTCCAGGTTGACGGTGAGGCCGATTTGGTGCCGCCCCACGGTCCGGTAGGCGGCCACGGAGGCGGCGTGCGCCCGCAGAAGGTTGTGAGCGGCCCGCGGCGCCTCGTAGGGGCTGCGGTGACCGGGGGCGAGCGCGCCGTGCAGGTAGCCGCCGTCCGTGACCACCCACGGTTCGTTCAGGGTCGCCCACAGCCTGACCCGGTCGTCCAGCCGCCGAAACACGACCTGCGAGTATTCGGCGAACCACTGTGCGCTCTCCGGATTGAGCCAGCCCCCGCGGTCGTCCAGGGCGGCCGGGAGATCCCAGTGATAGAGGGTCACCAAGGGCTCGATCCCACTCGCCCGCAGCGCATCCACCAGGCGCTCGTAGTGATCGAGACCTTTCGAATTGACCGCCCCCGTGCCCTGGGGGAGGACGCGCGGCCAGGCAATGCTGAACCGGTACGCCTTCAGGCCGAGCTCGCGCATGAGCGCGACGTCCTCTCGAAAGCGCCGGTAGTGATCGCAGGCCACGTCCCCGGTGTCGCCCTCGTGGATCCTGCCCGGCGTGTGCGCGAAGCGGTGCCAGATGCTCGGCCCGGCCCCGTCACTCAGCGGAGAGCCCTCGATCTGATAGGCCGAGGTCGCCGCGCCCCAGAGGAAGTGTTCGGGAAAGGTGTCGCCGTGGTCCATGAGTCACCCGAGCTCGACGCGCAACAGGTCGGGTGCATCCGCACGCCTCTGCGCGGTCCAATCTTCCAGGGCTATCGCCGCGCCGCCGGCGCGGTACGGGTTCTCGACGCGTTCGAAGGGGAGGCGCCGACCATTGAGGGCGACGACCTGCGGAGCGTAGCCGTGGCGTTCGACGTGGTACTCGACCCGCACCGGCCGGCCCAGCACCGGGACCTCGGCACGCAGTCCGCTCAGCTCGGGAGCGATCACCGGGTCGACCACCAGCCTCGCCCCTTCGCGGCGGATGCCGAGCAGGCTCGTCACGAGGAGCGCCAGGGCGATGCCCGGCCCGCTGGAATACACTCGCCAGCCGCCGTCCAAGGCCACCGTGCCTGCGGCGACCTGCGCGTAGTGCTCGAGCGCCTGGTAGCGGTCGCGAAATGCCGCATCCGAACTGGAGTAATAGCAGTTGGCCTGGCGGAGGGTAGCCTGCGGCAATCGCTCGCGCAGCTGTACCGGGTGCGCCAGGGAAAGCGAGCCGAGCAGGCCCCGCGCATCGCCCACGTGCGCCTGCATCTGCGCATAGCGCAGGTGGGCATGCGTGTACATGAGGCCGATCTCCCGCCCGAAGAAGGCGCTCGACTCGGCGCGCTTGAACAGGCGCTCGGTTCCTCCACGGTAAGGCAAGGGCCGATCGAACAAGCGCGCGCCGTCCGGAGCAAGGAGGTGCTCGCGCAGGAGGGCGAGGTGGGAGAAGGCCTCCTCCTTCGTGAGCAGATCCTCCAGGATGGCGTGGATCATGGGCAAGAGACTGTAGTGCACGCCGGTCTGGCGGTCGCGCGGGTGGAGCAGGGGCTCGGGCGCGGCGCCCGCGGAGAACACGAGGTATCCCGCCAGGACTCCGTCCGGCATCAACGTCTTGCGCAGGTCACCTCGAATGCGCTCGGCCTCGGACTCGAGTGGGACAGCTCGCTCGCTGTGTCCGGCGAACTTCAGGGCCCTGGAGAGGGTGGTCAAGGTCTGGTGGTGCAAGACGACCGTCCAGGAGCTGCACAGCTTCTCCCGCATGGCCGGGTCGGCGGGTTGCAGCGAGTCGTTCCAGTCCCCGTGGCCGTAGGCCGCGAGCGCCGTGCCGGCCACGCGGCGCCGCCGGATGACTCCGAGGGCTCGGTCCACGTGGTCGAGGACCGTCGCCGGCTGCGGGGCGTGACCCGGGGCGCAGTAGAAGGGCACCTCGGCCTTGAGCAGGGAGGTGTCACCCGTGCCGAGCACGTGGCGTGCCGCCCCGAGGAGCGGCCAGAAGACGATGTCGCCGTGCGAGTCTCCCGCCCGCAGGTCTCGCTCGCGCTCGATGAACTGAAACCACTGCGGCCAGTCGCCATCCTCGTTCTGCGCGCTGAAGACGCGCAACAGGAGGTCGCGCGCGGCCTGTGGACAGTCGAGCGCGAGGAGCATCTCGAGCGGGCCCTGGCACACGTCGCGGGTGCCCCAGCCTCCCCCGGAATACTGCTCGAGGCCGCGCGGGGAGAGGTAGTGCACCTGCGCATCGTGGAAGAGCCACGGAACCATCTCCGCGAGCCGGCCCACCTCGGCCTGCGCAGCACCTTCCCCGGCGGACTCGAGCCTGGGCAAGGGCTTGGGCGAAAGGGCGCCGTGCACATCGGGCACGAGCCGGCCCAGCAGATCCAGTCCGAAGGCGTTGCAAACCGCGCCTTCCAGGGCGAGGAAGGGCAATCCTCGCGTCCTTCCGTCGTCGAAGAGGCGCCCGTCGCCGTGCACGCCGGCGAGGACCGTGTCGGCGAGCGGAACGACGACGAAGCTCCCCTCTGGGAAGCGGGCGTGGAGCTCACTTCCCTCGGGCACCCCCACGTGAACGTCCCTTCCTTGCATGCGCCATGGGATGGACGAGGGAGCGTTGCCGTCATCGCCCCCGAGCGCGAGGTGCAGGCTGGCGAGCCAGGCGAGGGGCGGACCCTCGAGGACGCGCGCCCTGAGGCTCAGAACGTGCGCGCCCTCGCCGATGGCGCTCGTGAGCTCGATGACGGCCCCCTGAACGTGCCGGTAGACCCATCGGCAGGACCCGGGGCACATCTCGAATGCCGAGGGCACACCGAGGAGCTGCCAGGTCCCGTCCACCTTCACGAAGACCCTCAACCCATGCGAGCGGAAGAGCCCCAGCTCGCTGTGGGCGGTGGACAGGAAACGGTTCTTGCTCACGTGACCCTGCGTGACCATGGAGTGGAAGAGGCCCGACATCCACACCGTGGAGGTGAGCGAGGATTCTTCCGGCACCTGGGCCTGGCCGGTCCGCAGGATGTGTCCGTGCGGGCGTTGGGTTCTCGCCTCCTTGGCGCGCAGCACCACGTGGCTCTGCTCGCCGCAGAAGAAGGACAGTAGCCCTCTCTCGTCGCGCTCCTCGTGTCGCCACGGCGGCGGGAAGTGTCGGCGCAGCTCCGCTCCATCGAGGTCCCGGCATTCCAAGAGGGGGGCCACCGAGAAGAGCGCGTGGCCTTCCGAACGATCGCGCGCCGGAGCCCGGCGCACCGGAATGCTCTCCAAGGTGCTCGCCCAGGAAAGCGCCGCATCCACAGCCCCAAGATCCTCCCTCGAGGTCGCGAGCGGATGATCGGCCTTCAGGGCGAGGAAGAATCCACCGGTCCACCGGGCGCCGGGTTTTAGTGCCACCCGCTCGTCTTCGACTGCGGCCATGGCGTGCTCGTGTTGCAGGCGCTCCCCGGGCAGGCCGTCTCGGATGCCGCTCGGCACCTCACCCATCCGCTCGGCGAGCCCGAAGATCTGCCGGCCGTCGGTGGCGAACGATCGGCCTCGCCGGAGCGAACCCACGACGGCCCAGGGATGCCGCCCGTCCTGCTCGAGATTCTGCCGCACCGCGACGACCCAGCCACAGCGCGCGTGTTCCATGGGGCTGAAGTCGAGGTACTGGCTGACGTAGTACTCGTTCAGGCGCACGGCACTCCGGCTCGCGAGTGCGACATCCTCCACGTAGACGAGGTCCAAGGCGAGCGCCTGCGATGTTCGGTTCTCGAGGCGCACCTGCCAGCACAAGGTAGCGTCGAGCTCGGAGAGCACGAGGCGCAGAGCGACGCCCACCCCCTGCCAGTCGCCATGACTCTCGAAGCCGGCACTGCCGCGCCTCGAGGCGCGCACCCGCAAGGGTGACCGTGGGCCGAGCAGGGGCACGGCCTCCAGCTGGCTGTCCCGGTGCAGGCGCAACCAGACGTTGGTGGGCCCCGGCTCCATGCCGTTCCCGAGGAAGAGGTTCACGACGTCGTCCCTGAACTGGATGAGGCGCACACCGCCGTCGGTGTTGAGTTCGAGGCCGAGGCCCGCCGCATTGGCCAATCTGAGCGGAGCCTTCCTGTTCGGAACCTTCCTATTCATGGGCGAGACGGATCGTAGCCGGGGCGGTCGGCAGGACGAGCTCACGGCCCACCCAGGGAAGCTCCCCACCCTGGTAGGTGGCTCGCGGCAGCGTTCCCGGCAAGGGCCAGGCGAGGCGCACCCCGCCCCCGGGGGGCGCCAACCCGCCGGCCAGTTCCAGGCGATACCCCCCCGAGTCGGAGGATAGGCGGTAGCTCAGCAGGCCATATCGGGTGGACAGGTCCTTCACCGAAACTCCGGCCTTCATCCACTCCTCGCTCAGTCCGGCCGCAAGGACGAGCGCGTCATCTTGCTCGCGCTCGTAGGCGAAGAGGTCGAGCACCGAGCGGATGTAGTCGGAGGCAATCCAGGCGTGGGGCATGTCCCCGAGGAAGTGCGGTTCCCGCGCGTCGGCCATCACGACCTCGGCCCACCCGTTCCATGGCTCCGGCCGGCGGTATCGCAAGAACCACTGCAGCATCGTCTGAGCACGCCGTGGATGGCCGAGCCGCACGAGCGCGCCCACCGTGCGCAGCTCATAGGGCGTGAAGTCCTTGAAGGCGCGCCTTCCCGAACTGCGTTCTTCCGAGTCCTGCCAGTACCGGTCGAAGGTGTGCTCGAGGAGCCGCGGCGAGATCCGGGCCTCGGCAGGATTCACGGCCGCCGTCGTCGAGGTGGGGTCGAAGTCGCCCCGATCCGCCGCGCCGGCCAGGGTGTCCATGCCGAATCGCGCCGCGGTCGCCTCCACCGAACGAGCCAGATCGCTCTCGAACTCGTCCCGCCACTGCGCCCACTTCTCCGCGCATTGCGGCTCGCCCATGGCCCGTGCGATGTCGACCGCGTCCTTGTATCCGCGCACCGCCCAGTAGTCGTCCCAGTAGGAGTAGGCTGGCTTGTCCGAGTAGCCCTCGTGGCTGATGGAGGCGGGCAAGAGTCCCCATAGGTTTCGAGGCTGGGCGGCCCTGAACTCGGCGGTGAGCGTGGTCCTCCGCAGGCTCTCGAGGTGCGCCACCACACGCTTCACGACCGCCCAGTGTCGCGCGAGGAAGGTTCGGTCCTCGGAGTGCCTGAAGACCTCGGCCACCGCGTAGAGGTACTCACCGTCGCTGTCGTTCTCGGGCACCGGATCGGCTCCGCGCGCGTCCACACAGCAGGGGACCTTCCCTGAGTGAAATACGTACCCGGCGAACCAGTCCACGAAGTCGCGCGCGACCTCACCCTCCCCGAGCCGCACGAGGCCCGCCACCATCATCGCTCCATCGCGGATCCACGACCGAGCGTAGGAGCGGGTTCCCGGCTTCAGAGCGGCCCGGTCGCGCGACATCAGGATGTCCGCGAGAGCGGTGCGCAGCGTGTCGGCGAGCTCCTCTGCGGAGCCCGGCAGGGTGAGCTTCATCCGGTTGAGGCGTCCGCGCCAGCCTTCCGCCACCTTTTCGAGCCGCCGGTCGACCCCTTGCGCCGAAGGAGGTCGGGCGGCGCCGCCGAGCGGCGCGACCAGGGTCACCGCGTGCGTCTCGCCGGGCGAGAGCCTGAATTCCCATTGCAGGAGGGCGGAAGCCTGGCCCTCGCCATCCGAGAGCTTGCGCAGGGCTTGAGCGTTCCGCAGGGGGTTGAGATCGAGGCCTCCCGAGCCGGGCAGGGCGGTGACACGGCCGGGGACTTCGGCGGCACACGGCCCCGCAGCGTCATTCACGAAAAGGCAGGGCGGTTGCCAGGCCAGGCGATCGATGCGGCGTGCGCCTCCGGGCGTGGTGAGGAACTGCTGCGGGGGGTTGACCTGCCAGGGACGAACGGCCAAGAGGAGCGTGAAGCTGCGCGCCTCATGGCCAGTGTTGGTGAGGGCATACTTTGCCAAGAGCTCGGGCGCCTCGGCCTGCCCCTCGGCAGCGGCCGTCACCTCGAGGACAAAGTCCCGGTGTTGCCAGCGCACCTGCGGGATGGGCAGGTAGCCTTCCTCGAGCCGATGGTCGACCTGCACGTCCGCCCAGGTGGCGAGCTCAGCCCCGCCGGAGAGGACGGCCGGCTCGAGGCTGTAGCCTCCGCGCCCGATTTCCAGGGCACCGTCTTCACTCATGAGCGCGGAGCGTTCGCCACCTCCGTCCACCCCGACCAGGGTCCAGTAGTTCTGCTCGCCGAGGAAGGCGCGCGGCACGTGTCCGCGGGGCGTGTGCCGAGCGAGCTCGGAAAGGACGGCATTGAGGTCGGGCCAGGCCCTGGCGTCGCGCAGCTCGACCTTCGGCGCCGCTTCTGCGCTCCGCGAGCGGATCCGCAGGTAGCGTGCCTCGCTCTCCGGGAAGAACAGGACCTCGAAACCGCCCGAGCTCCGCCTGACCCGCCGCAGCAGTCTGAAGCGCCGCCCGTCCTCCGAGTCGAGCACCTCGTAGCGTTCCGGGCGTGCCGGCAAAGGCCAGTTCAGGGTGATCCCATTGAACTCGCGCATGCGGCGATAGTCGAGGTCGAGCGTCCCGGCGTGGCTGCGCACGACGGGCGCAGGCCAGACCGCCGGCTCGGGTTCGCGTTCTTCCACGCGGACCCGCGACACGCACAGCTCCCCTTGGCCCCCTTGCCCGGCCGCCACGACGAGTTCCAGGGACTCCGTGCGCTTGAGTGCCCGATCGGAGGTGGGACCCCAGGCAAAGCTGAAATGGCGGTTCCGCAAGATGAGGTCCGTCCGGGAAGACGGCAGCGCGAAGCTCGGCCGGTTCACCCACCACACGTTCTCGCCGCTCGCGTCCACGAGCTTCACCTGGAAGTCGTTGGTGGCGCCGCGTCCCCTCAGGCTGAGCCTCAGAGCGAAGGCAGCGGGCCAGGCAACGGGCAGGGCGTGTCTCAGGACCGCATAGCCGGAGACGGAGTGGAAGTCGTACGCGAGACAGGCGCCGCCGTCGGCGTCCCTCTTGAGCTCGGCCCCGACCTCGTCCGAGGCGTGGACTTGCCAGCCGCTCATGTCGCGAAGGTCCAAAACCACGCGCCCGCCGGAGGCGGCCTGGGCGCCGCCTGCCACCGCCGCGAGGAGCAGGGGAATGCCCTTCATCCCTTGACGCTCCCCACGAGGAGGCCCTGCATGTAGTAGCGCTGCAGCAAGAGGAAGAGCAGCAAGACGGGCAGTACCGTGATGACGGCCCCGGCCATCATGAGTTCCACGTCCTGCACGTGCTCGCGCGAGAGGGCGGCCAGGGCGACCGGCAGCGTCTGCACGTGGTGGTCGGTGAGCACGATGAGGGGCCACATGAAGTCGTTCCACGAGCCGAGAAAGGTGAGCACCGCCAGCGTCACGACGATGGGCTTCAGCAGCGGCAGTACCACGAGGACGAAGATGCGCAGCTCGCCCGCGCCGTCCATGCGCGCCGCCTCCAGGATCTCGTCGGGGATGGTGAGCGCGTATTGCCGGACGAGGTAGATGCCGAACACGCTCGCCAGCCAGGGGACGAGCGCCCCGACGTAGGTGTTCACGAGCCTCATCTCCTTCAGCATGAGGAAGAGCGGCATCATGGTCACCTGCGCCGGGACGACGAGCGCACCCAAGAGCAGGCGAAAGACGCGCTCGCGGCCCTTGAACCTGAGCTTCGCGAAGGCGTAGCCCGCGCTCAGGTTGAAGGAGAGCGAGAGCCCGGTCGCGAGAAGCGAAATGAAGAGACTGTTGCCGGCTTGCCGGACGATGCCGTGCTCGGCGAACAGCAGCCGGTAATTGGCGAGCGTCGCGGCGTGCGGCAGCATGGGGGGCGGATAGGTGCTCGCCTCGCCCGCGGTCATGAACGACGCCGACACCATCCAGGCGAGTGGGAAGAGGGTGGCCAGGGCGGCGAGCGCCAAGAAAATATTCACCCCCAGATAAGAGAGTGGACGCCTCATGTCGAACCCGCCCGGGTCAGGCGCGTCTGCATGAACGAGAAAGCCAGCATGAACAAGAAGAGCACGAACGCCACCGACGAGGCCGAGCCCAGGCTCCACCACTTAAAGCCGTCCTCGTACATGAGGTAGAGCACGGTGACGGTGTGCTCGGCCGGTCCGCCCTGGGTCATCACGTACGGCTCGGCAAAGATCTGAAAGTGTCCGGCCATGGTGAGGATGCTCACCATGAGGAGCACGGGCGCCAGCGCGGGCACGGTGACGTGCCAGAAGGTGGCGCCCGCTCCGGCTCCATCGAGCTGGGCAGCCTCGTACAGATCCCCGGGGATGGCCTGCAGTCCGGCGAGGAGGATGATCATGTTGTAGCCGAAGTTCTTCCACACCGAGAGCAGCACGATGGCCGGCATGGCCCAGTGCGGATCGCCGAGCCAGTCCACCGGATGCAGGCCGAACCACGACAGAGCGTAATTGAGCAGGCCGTAGCGCGTGTGCAGAAGGAAGACCCACACCACCGCCACCGCCGCGAGGGTGGTCACCACCGGGGCGAAGAGCGCGGTGCGATAGAACCCTCGGAACCAGGCCAGGCGCGAATTGAGCAGCAGGGCCGACCCCAGCGAGACGGCGATGGAGAGGGGAACGCCCACCACCACGAAGAACAGGGTGTTCTCGAGCGCCCGCCAGAAGAGCGGCCTCTGCAGGAGCTGCAGGTAATTGTCGAGTCCGATGAAGCGCACGTTGTGCAGGTCGGCGAGCGCGTAGATGTCGAAGTCGGTGGCGCTCATGAGCAGGGCGGCCGCGACCGGCACGACAAAGAACACCAGGATCGCCAGCAAGGCGGGCGCGACGAAGAGCCAGCCGGCGATCGACAGCTTCATCCCTGCGCCCTTCGGTCGAGCATCCAGCGGCGCTTCGCCAGGATGCGATCCGCCCGGGCGTCGAGCTCCTCGGCCACCCCTCGCACGGGAAGGTCGCCGCGCACCACCTTTTCCATCACCAGCATGAGCTCGGTGGCGATGCGCTCCCACTCCGGGACCTTGGGCACTGGACGCACCCGTTCCAGCTGATCGCGGAAGGCTCGGGCATGGGGATCCTGCGCAAGGCTCGGGTCGGTCCAGGCACTCCGCCGCGCCGGCAGGTCGCCGGTGAGCCGATAGAATTCTTGCTGCACCTGCGGGCGGGAGAGGAATTCCACGAGCTTCAAGGCCGCTTCCTTGCTTCGGGAGCGCCGGAAGATGGCCAGGCTCGACCCCCCGGCGATGGAGGCGCCCGGGCCTTGCGGGCCGGGCAGGGGGGCGGTCATCCAGGCCGGCTGGAGCTCCGCGGGCAGGCGCCTCTTGAACTCGCCCATCTGCCAGGGCCCCGAGATGTAGAAGCTGAAGTAGCCGCGGGCGAACTCGTTCCAGACGTTGGCGATCTCGTTGTGGGAGACCGGTGGCGCGAGATGCCGCTCGTACATCGACAGGTAGAACCGCAGGGTGCGCTCGAAGCCCGGGCTGCGGAAGTTCCCGTAGCGGCCGCCGTCGCGCAAGAGCGGCTCGCCCTGCTGAAGCCAGAGCGCCACCATCGGCTCGTACTCGTTTAAGGGCAGAAGGATGGCGTAGCGCTCCGGGCCGACCTCGTCCTTGATGGCGACGAGCATGCGCGTCCACTCGTCCCAGTCGCGCGGGGCCGCCGAGTAGCCGGCCTTGGCGAGCAGGTCCCGCCGGTAGAAGAGCACCCGGGTGTCGACGTACCAGGGAACCCCGTACTGACGTCCCTCCACGACGTTCGTGTCGAGGATGCCGGCGTCGTAGTCGGTGAGGTCGATGGGCGATCCACGGATGCTCTGGTCCAAGGGCTCGAGTGCATGGAGCGCCACGAACTCGGGGAGCCAGGTATTGCCCATCTGGGCCACGTCCGGCGTGGCATCCCCGGCAAACGCGGTGAGCAGCTTCTCGTGAGCTGCGCTCCAGGGGAGCTGCTCCACCCGGACGGCGAGGCCAGGGTTCTCCCGCTCGAAGGCCCGTAGGAGCACGGTCGCGACTTCGCCCTCGCGTCCCATGGCCCAGAAGCGCAGGACCTGCCCGTCTGTGCGTGCGCAGGCGCTCACGCACAGTCCCGCCATCGCGCGGAAAAACCCGCGGCGTGACCACGACCGCGCGTCTGTCACCCCGCTCTTCATGCCTTGGGGAAGGTGGCCCTCATGATCGCCACGACAGGCCAGCTGCTCGGCGGGGTGACATTGCCAGCTCCGCCTGTGAGCCCCCCCGGGGCCTTCGAGGGGGCTCGGGCAGCGCTCGTCCTCATCATGAAAAGGCCCGATCGCATCGACAGTGAACGTCCTTTTGCGGAAAGGCCATCGCCACGTGTCAACTGCAACTCCGGAGCACCCCGCGCGTTCGGGCCCGCCGGCGAAGGACAGATAGCGGAGGTTTTCGTTGTGGTACTCGAAATACGTCTACCCGCGGAGGGAGGCAACCCAAGGGAGCATCCAGGCCGCAGCCGGGCCGTCCTGAGAGGAGCCAGCGCGAAAGGAGCAGCCGAACGCCGCCCGAGCGCGTGGAGCGCCCTTCCGAACAGCCTTCGAGGGTGGGCCTATGGCAGTTTCCGCTCCTCATTGCACGATGCGCCTATGGAGCGAGGGAGCGTCGGCTTCCACCCACCTACCGTGAAGGGGGAATGCTCGACCAGAAGGCTCCCCCCAGCCCCCCGGCCCCGTGGGCGGGCCTGAGGAGCGCGTGAGTCGGCCCACCCGCCACAGAGATGGTGCCGGGCCGCTCCGGGTCCGGGGGCCTGGGTCCCCGACTCGCGTACCCGTGTAACGGGGCAATCGCGTGCCGAATTCCGAGCCCGCGAAGTCCGGGTGGCAGCGTACGGAGCCTCCGCTCACCTGCCCGCGCCTCCTTAGGCTCGCGCTCGGCAATTCACGAGGCACGGCAGAAAGCGCGCGTGCCATCGTCTCCGAGGTTCGGATTCTTTGCGGCGAGACGCTGCGTCCATGACCGGCAGGACGCTTTGGGAGCGAGGAGGCCCCGACCGCCCCCCGCGCCTTTACCGAGTCACCCGCCTCGACGAACGACGGTGAGGATACCGCTGGGCAGCCTGCCTCGCCGAGAGGGCGCTTGGCTAGCTGGCTGCTTCATAGTCGAATAGTTGCAAGCGCCTAATTCACCTCAGGTGTGCCTAGAGGCGCCGAACAAGTTCCGCTCGAGGCGCCAGCCTGACGTCGTGTACGAGCTTAGGGGGTAGCGTCCGATGATGGGTGCTTTGCTCGTCGTTCTCCTGCGTGTCAGTCTCTCTCAAGCACCCGCGAGCGAGGTCTCCAAGGAGGATTGGATCGCCCGCGTCAGGACCTCGCTTCCCGCCCTGTTTTGCGCCGAGGGGAGTTACTTCCGCAGCTGCTTCACCCTCACCCCACAGGAGTGCGAAGAACGGGCAGCCTCCACCACCCGTATCTGTCTTTCCGACGTGCAGGACCAGATCCCGGCCACGCTCAAGTTGCCCGACGAGGGTCGGAAGTGGGGCGAAAAGGTGGGCCGCTGCGCGGGGCAGGCCTTTGAGGTTTCCTTGCTCGCGAAGCGCATTCACTCGCAGAAGTGCGACGACCCGACAGCCTGGCGCTGACCCCCCACGCGCTTTGCTGCAGCTTTGAGCTCCCGGGCCTCCTCGACCGAGCCGTTGGTCTCCAGAGGCGGGTAGGCCGTTTTTCCCCCAGCCTCGTATTATTGCCAGTTGTAAGCTCCGTCCGGTTCGAGCCCGCCTCGCGACCGCCCGTCCTCGGTGGGCTGCCGATGGGTTCCCCAGACCCGGAGTCGAGCGCTTTGCGATTGATCCCTTGCGACGTCTTTAAGGCACTGTTCGGGGCCCAGGCGGCGGTGCCCCTCCGCCGGAGGGTCGGGAAGGGGCGCCTCCAGAAAAGAACGCCGGAGCCCCGGTCGGGAAAAACCCTTGAGCGCGGCCGCGAGTTGGCGATGATTGCACCGCGTCTTTCGTCCCACAGGGAGACAGGCATGGCGTGCACGGCAGACACGTATCCCATCGCCCCCATCCGGGAGCAGTTTCCCGCCCTCTTGCGCAGCCACCGCGGAGTGCCGGTCGCCTACTTCGATGGACCCGGCGGCTCGCAAGTGGTGGAAAGCTCCATCGAGGCGATGGCCGCGTACATGCGAAGGGGTGGCGGCAACCTGCACGGACTGTTCGCCTCGAGCGTCGAGACCGAAACGCACATCCGCGAGGCGAGGTCCGCCATGGCGGACCTCCTCAACGCCGAGGAGGGCGAGGTCGCCTTCGGCGCCAACGCGACGACCCTCCTCTTTCACGCGGCCCGCGCCGTCGGGCGCAACTGGAAACCCGGGGACGAGATCGTCGTCACCGAGCTCGACCACCGCGGCAACGTCGACCCGTGGATCACCTTGGCGAAGGACAAGGGCGCGACCGTGCGCTGGATGAAGGTCGACACCACCACCTTCACCCTCGATCGGTCCGAGCTCCATTCGCTCATCAACGACAAGACCGTGCTCGTGGCCGTGGGTCTCGCCTCCAACGCCGTGGGCACGGTGAGCGACCTCACGGACATGGTCGCGCGAGCGCATGCGGTGGGGGCCCTCGTCGCGGTGGATGCCGTCCAGGCCGTTCCTCATTTCTCGGTGGACTTCCGCGCCCTCCAGGCGGACATCCTCACCTGCTCAGCTTACAAGTTCTTCGGCCCCCATCTCGGGATCGTGGCCGTCCGTCGCGGGCTATTCGAGAAGCTCGAGGTTTACCGTCTCGTCCCGGCGCCCTCCCTAGCCCCCGACAAGCTCGAGACGGGCACCCTCAACCACGAGGGCATCGCCGGCATCAAGCCCGCGGTGGAATTCATCGCCACGCTCGGCCGAGGGGCCACGCGCCGAGAGCGCATCGTGAGCGGGTACGCGCGGATGGAGGCCTACGAGAACGCACTCGCGGAAAGGATCCGCGAAGCCCTGGCCGAGCTGCCCCGCGTCCGCCTCTACCAGGCGGGCAAAAGCGTGCAGAAGACGCCTACCGTCGCGTTCACCGTCGAGGGCATGTCCCCGAGGGAGGTGTGCCGGCAAGTCATCGAGGAAGCTTCCGTCTTCGTCGCTGACGGGAACTTCTATGCCTGGACGCTCGCCGAAAAGCTCGGCCTCAACACCCACGGCGGCTGGGTGAGGGCGGGCTTGTCCCCCTACAACAGCGACAGCGAGGTGGACCGCTTCATCGCCGTGATGCGCCACCTCGCTGCATAGCCGCGCGGCTTCTCGGGGGGCCGCGGCGCGTCCGCCCCGGAGGTTCGTAATCCGGCTCGAGCGATCGGCAGGTTCCAGACGGACAGCCGAGCCCTTTTATCCACCTCGAGCGTCCGCCGAGGGACCTCGACCCTCGCGACCGGGTGGTGGCGGACCCCGCTTCCGTCCGAGGGAACGACCGATGGCGCCGAGCATGGTGAGCGGGTGGCAGAGGGGGGTGAGGAGCTTTCCCGCCGAGGTCGTCGGCTCGAAGAACACGCCAAGTTGACGAAGGACCGTGGCGCGATCGTAGTAGATGCGCTCGCCCTCCAGCCGATCATTGGCGTCGAAGGTGAAAATGCCACACAGGGGAAAGTCGAGGCGCTTGCCCGTGCCAGGCAAACCCCGCCAGGAACCGAGGTGCGTGCCGGTGATGCGCACCTCCAGCACGAGCGCTTCCTTCCCAATATGGGTTCGCTCGACGTGGATGTGGAGGTCGGGGGCGGCCTGGATGAGCTCGCCGTAGTAGGCACGTACCCCGTCCTCACCCGCGCGACGGTCGTTCCACGGTGCGTCATCGTAGAACGCACCCTCGCCGAAGGTGCTCATGATGCCTTCGAGGTCATGGGCGTTCTCGAAACGTACGTGTTCCTCGACGACCGCTTTCCACCGCGCTGCTCGATCGCCCTCCCCGCTTTCAGTCATGCTTTCGTCCCCCGCGCCCTGTGAGCGCTGTTCGAGCCTCGACAAGGCTCGCCGCCCGAGAATCAAAGGAGCCTGTGGCCCGAGGCCCCAAGGGATAACCTAAACGCGGCGGAGGGGGTCCACGATATGGGTCTTCACGTTTGGGTAGCTCGCGAGGCGTACTCGACCCGCCCTGTATAGGGGCCTTCGCGGCATGAAGTTCTCTTGAGGACACGCTCGCCCGGCCGACAACTTCCCCGGCTCGTCTCGCAGACTTCGCCGCGGGGAATCGCTTCCCCACGTCCTTCACCACGTCGTCGCAGGCGTGCCCGGCCGAAGTCCGGAAACCGGTCACCCTTGCCGAGCTCTGGCGGACGTCGGCGAGGGCGATCGCCACCTCACCCTCGCGGAACGGGTCGACCTCTCGCGCGAGGAAGTCTCCGCGAGTCGGAGCTGCTCAACATCGGTCGGGCAGCGCCACAAGGCCTCCCGGCGAGGGCGACGGGCCTCGGGCTCGGGGGCCCGCTTTAGGAGGTGGAGTTACCCCAGCCGCTCCGGACCCTCGACCCCGCGATCTCGTCGACGAGTTCTCCTTGCACCCGCGACCTCGCCGACGGCCGAGACGGAACCCGGCCCGGGCAAGCGTCGGCGCAGGCACCGACGGAGGCGACCCACACCCCTAGCTATAGCCTGGTGCGAAATGCGCCGTCCCGCAGCGAGCGTGGTTCTTAACGAAGCCATGGCCGGCGGCCCACTGGCCGTTGTCGCACTGGGGGTGGTGCGCCATCGCGTACCGGACCGCGGCC
>Ga0335078_10000238_pt1 | contig 89598 bp, 81 predicted proteins | sample Lox_Sample_32_FD_206711 | JGI IMG/M metagenome (GOLD analysis project Ga0335078, IMG submission 206711) | Soil microbial communities from Loxahatchee National Wildlife Refuge, Florida, United States - Lox_Sample_3.2 | ecosystem: Environmental > Terrestrial > Soil > Wetlands | place: USA... | reverse complement strand
CTCAGCGTAGGAGTCCAGGTGAGCGCGAGCGCGAGCGAGGTGAGCAGCGCCATTCCCACCGTGACAGCCAGGGCGCGAAAGAAGACGCCCGTCACGCCGGTGATGGAAATGAGTGGCAGGAATACGACGATCGGCGTGATGGTGGAACCGACCAGAGGCACGCGGATTTCGCGGATCGCGCTGCGAATCGCTTCGGCGCGCGATTGGCCGGAGTCGCGATGCATCACGATGTTCTCAACCACGACGATGGCGTCGTCGATCACGAGCCCGACCGCGGCAGCGAGTCCGCCCAGCGTCATCAGGTTGAAGCTTTCTCCGAGCAGACGCAGCGCGATGAACGTGACGCCGATGGTTGCCGGGATGACGAGACCAGCCACCAGCGACGTGCCCCAGTCGCGCAGGAAGAGCACCATGATGAGCGAGGCCAGAACCAAGCCGAGCAGAATCGCGTCGCGCACGCTGTCGATGGCGCTGTTCACCAGCTCCGATTGATCGTAGAACGGCCGGATGTCGATGCCGGGCGGAAGGCTGGCCTTGAGATTCGCGATTTCTGAGTGGACCGCACCTGCTACGTCAACCGTATTGCTGTTCGGCTGGCGGTAAATATTGATCAGCACGGCGGGCTTGCCGTTGGCGGTGACCACCGTGTACACGGGCATCACGGAATTGTTCACCGTCGCGACGTCGTTTACGTGTATAGGCGCCCCGGCCGGCGTGGTTTTGATAACAATGTTTCCGATGTCGGCGAGGTTGCGCGCCTGTCCGCTCATGAGCGTGAGCACGAGCTGATGGTTCGACTCGATTAAGCCGGGCGAATCGATCATGTTGCTGCGGCTGATGGCGTCGAGAATATTCGGGACAGTGACGGCGGACTCTACCAACTTGGCGGGGTCGGGCTGGATCTGAAACTCCGGCACCTGTCCGCCCTGCACCACCACAGACGATACGCCGGCCGCGCGATTCAGCCGAGGCTTCATGTCGTAGTTGGCGATTTCCCAAAGCGTGGTTTGCGGAATGCGATCGGAGGTCAGGCTGTAACCGAGGATGGGAAACGCCGCGAATGTGAGACGGTTCGCCGTGATTTTGGCGTTGGCGGGCAGCGTGGGTTGAATGCGCGCCACTGCCGCGTTCACCAACTGCAGCGTGAGGTCCATGTCGACCTTCCAGTCGAAGAATAGATCGATCTCGGCGCTGCCTCGGCTGGTGGTTGAAGTGACCAGGTTCAATCCGGGCACGGTGTTGACGGCCTCTTCAAGGGGCTTGGTGACGGTGACCAGCATCTGGTCGATGGGATACACGCCGACGTCGGCGCCGACCACGATACGAGGAAAATTCGTGTTCGGAAAAACGGAAACCGGGATGGAGACCGCGAGATAAATGCCCACGGCGACCAGCGTGAGGATCAGAAAGACGATCGACTTCGCGTGTCGCGCGGTCCAGTGCGGCGCGTCGGTGCCGGTGTCTGGTGGTGGAAGTGTGGCGAGCCCGCTCATTTTCCGGAGTCGTCGTCCTCATCATCGTCTGACTCTTCCACCTGCGTGGTGACGACCTTAACCTTCGCCTTGTCGTCCAGGCCGAGGCCGCCCACGATCACGACCTCTTCGCCGGGCGACACGCCGCTCACGATTTGCTGCTGATTGCCTTCGCGCACGCCGAGCTTCACCGAGCGTTTGTGAGCGATGGAATCGTGCGAGACCGTGAGGACGGCGGTGCCTCCCTCCTCGCCGGGAAGAATCGCGGCGACGGGCACGACGGTTGCGGCCTTGAAGACTTCAGTCGCGATGGCGGCGTGGACGGCGGTGCCGGGCTTCAACGTTTCGCCCGGATTGTCGATTTGAATCCAGACTTGTAGCGTGGTGGTGTTTGCGTCCGCGGCTGGACTTACCACCGTGACCGTGCCTTGCACCGAATCGGCGCCGCCGGGCTGCGTGATCGCAGCGGTTTGGCCGACCTTCACGGCGGGCGCGTCGGATTGGGGAATGTTGACGCGCGCGATGACGCGTGAGATATCGACAATGTTGATCAGCGGCGAGCCGGGATTGGCCATTTCGCCAACGTTCAACGGACGGTCGGCCACGATGCCCGCGATCGGACTGGTGACGCGCGAATACGCCACTTGCGCCTCCAGGGAATCGTAATGCGCCTTGGCGCTCTGCACTTGCGCCGAAGCGCCTTGGATCTGGGCTTGCTTCGAGACCGACTGGAGCGTCTTGAGATGTTCGTCGGCGGCGCGGTACTGCGATTCTGCCTGGACGTAGGCGAGCTGTGACTCGTCCACCAATCGGTGCGCCAGCGCCCCTTGATCGAAGAGCTGCTTGCGGCTGTCGAAAACTTTCTTGGCATTGTCGCGGGCATCGCGCGCGGATTGGAGATCGGTCTCGGCTTTCACGATCGAATCGGGGACGGTCGCGCCTTCAGTGGCGCGCAGGTTGGCGTCGGCCTGGTCGATCGCTCCTTTGCCCTCGGCGGCCGCGGCGGTAAGGTCGCGATTTTCGAGCACCGCGATTAACTGACCGGCTTTGACGTGATCGCCTCGGTTGACGAAGAACTTCTGTACGGGCGCCGAGATTTTCGGCATGACGCTGGCCTGGTCGCGCGGGAAGAGGACTCCGTCGCCATGCACGATGCGCCGGATGGTGGCTTGCGTGACGGCGGTGACTTGGACGGGCGCGGGCGCTTCGGTTTTCTTCTCGGCAGGCTTAGAGCAGGCAGCCAGAATGATAAACGCGAGGCTGGCGAAACCGAGAGCTGTCCATTGAAGCGTGCGAGTCATGTCAGAAAATTCCGGTGAGCGTCTGAAGATTGGCGATCGCCAGGCGGTAGCGCACCATGCCGTCATCATAAGCTGTCCGCGCCTGAGTCAGCGAGGTCTCGGCATCCACCAGTTCGAGAATGGTGGCTTCGCCGGCCTGATAGCGTAGAGTGTTCAGGCGCAGGCTCTCAGACGCGAGATCGAGCCCGGCACGGAGCAAGTCCATCTGACGGCGCGCTGTTTGCGCTTCCTCGTAAGCTGCGTGCAGATTCTTGATGAGAGTGCGCTGCGCGACGCTGAGATCGGCTTGCGCTTGTTGGTGCTTGAGCTCGGCCTGGCGGATTTTGCTGCGGCGGGCGCCCCAATCCCAGAGAGGGATGTTCAGCGCGGCGTCGATGTAATAGCCGGGCGTGGGAACGGGGCCGAGGTCGCGATAGGCACGGTCGATGGCGTTCAGCGCGATCGCATTGGCTTCGATGCCATAGATCGCATCGACGCTGATGGTGGGCAGGTACGCCTGACGGGCCAGCGTAATGTCGAGACTGGCGGCGCGCACCGCCTGCATGGCGACGCCGAGGGCCGGGTTTTCGCGGCCGGCCATGGTTTCCACGTCGGAAAGAGGCGGAAGAGCGGGCGCGAGATCCAGATCGTCGACGATCGCGAAGCTCTCGTTGAAATCGTGGAATAGCAGGACAGCGAGATCCAGGCGTGTGCTCTCCATTGCGAGCTGGGCTTCGTTCAGCGCCTGTTGCTGCGTGTTGAGTTGAAGTTGAGACTTGACGACATCGCTGTGCGCCACTTCGCCCCCGTTTTCGAGATCCTGGCTGATTTTCAACGCCCGCTGGGCCTGATCGAGCGCCTGTTGCGCGGCGGCGTACTTACGCTGGGCTGCCAACAGGCTGTAGTACGATTTCGTCACGGTGGGAACGACGCCCCGGCGCGCCAGTTCCACCCGGGCGCGTGCGAGTGCTTCGGCGGCGGAGGCGCGCTGCACCGCGACCCGCGTGAACGTGCCAGGCGAAAAATCCTGATGCACGACTGCCCATTCGCGGTAGACATGGACGCCGTCGTCGGTGACGAATCGACTGGTGGGGATTTTGCCGTTGCCTTCAGTGCCCAGGTATTCGGATTTTGCGGACAGCGCAGGGTACAGGGCGGTGCGCGCTTGCTCACGGTCCTGATGGGCGATCGCGGCGTCGGTTGCGGCGGCCAGGAGTTGTGGATCGTTTTTCTCGGCCAGCGCGATCGCGTCTTTCAGCGTGATGGTTTGGGGCGGCGTCTGGGCAAGAGCGGTGGTCAGAGTCAAGGCCAGGGCGGCGAGTTGCGGGCGCATGTCGTCTCCTTAGATAGCAGAGCTACCTTAAAATCTGCTTAAAGGAAACTGGGGATATGCTAGAGGCGTGCGGGTTCTGCTGGTCGAGGACGATCGCGAAGTAGCAGCGTACGTAGCGCGCGGGCTGGAAGAGGAAGGCAACGGGGTCACCGTGTGTTTCGATGGGGCCCAGGGTCTCCGGGCGGCGCAATCGACAGCTTTCGATGTGGTGGTGCTGGACGTGATGCTGCCTCATCTGGACGGTTTCGAAGTGACGCGGCGCCTGCGTGCTGGAAAAATCGCTACCCCGATCGTCTTGCTGACCGGCCGCGACGCTACCGAGGACGTGGTGCGCGGCCTGGATGCCGGCGCCGACGACTATCTCACCAAGCCCTTCTCGTTTGAAGTGCTGCTGGCGCGGCTGCGCGCGCGGACTCGACCGCAAGCCACCGAGTTTCGAACTACGCTGCACTACGCGGATCTGGTCATCGATCGGGAATCGCACCAAGCCTGGCGCGGCAAAACAGCGTTGAATCTCACGCGGACCGAATTTGCGATCGTGGAGAGCCTGATGCGATCGGCCGGGCGCGTGGTGACGCGGCAACGGCTGATCGATAGCGTCTGGGGAACCGATCGCGATGTGGGCAGCAACAACCTGGACGTTTTCATCCGGTTTCTGCGCGTGAAGATTGACGGGCGCGGGCGCGCGCGGCTGATCCATACGGTGCGGGGCGTGGGGTACGTTCTGCGGGACGAGCAGGCATGAGATTTTCTTCCATCCGCGCTCGCTTGACGGCCTGGTATTTCGCGAGTCTGTCCGTGATTCTGATATTGTTCGCGGCGGGTGCGTGGTTTGCGATGCGGGCCAGCATGCGCGCGGCTGTCGATCGCGATTTGGACCAACGTATCCGCGATGTCCGCGAGTTCACCGCGCAGGAGCTCAGCGAGGGCGAAGCGGAATTGCTCGAGGAATTGCAGGAGCATTCGCTGCTCGGACTGGGCGGCGGGTTGTTGCAGATGTCCGATGGCCAGGGGCGCGTGTTGTTCCGATCGGGGCGGCTGAAGAATGCGCATTTGGATCTGGTGCAGCCTCGAACCGGTGACCCCGGCACGCAGTTTGCCTCGCGTCTGGCTGGAACTGAACCAGTGCGCGTAGCAGCCCGCCTGGTGGATGTGAACGGCCGGCGGTTTTTGATTCAGGTGGCCGAACCTATGGCGCGGTTCAATGAAGCACTTGCCGGATTCGAGAAGATCCTGCTGATTCTCGCGCCCTGCTTTCTGCTCCTCGCGAGCGCGGGTGGATTCTGGATGGCCAGCCGTGCGCTCGCGCCGGTGGACCGCATCACTAACGACGCCCGCGCGATTCGCGCCGGCAATCTCTCGGCACGGCTAGCGATGCCGCGCGTACGCGACGAGCTGGGGCGTCTCACTGAGACCTTGAACGAAATGCTGGACCGGATAGAAGGAGAGGTGAAGCGCATCGTGCAATTCACCGCCGATGCGTCACACGAGCTGCGCGCGCCGCTCACGTTAATTCACACTGCGGCCGAGTTTTCCCTGCGGCGGGAACGGTCGCGCGAAGAACTGGTGGACGCGATGCGGAAAATCGTGCGCGAATCGGAGCGCACGTCGCGGCTGGTGGACGACTTGCTGTTGCTGGCGCGTGCGGATTCAAAGGCCGATGCACTGCGGCTGGCGCCGATCGACATTCTCTCGACAGGCCGCGAGGCAGCTGGGCTGGCCGCCGGCCTGGCGCAGGCCAAGAACATCGAAATTTCATCTGAGATCCCGCACGCTGCGCTAGTGCTGGATGGCGACGAGCAGTTGCTGGAGCAACTCTGGCTGATCCTGCTCGACAACGCGGTGAAGTACACGCCCGATGGCGGCCAGATTCGTTTCGCAATGCGGCCCGTGAATTCGCATCTGGAAACCACGGTCACCGACACGGGCATCGGGATCGCGCCATCGGATCTGCCGCACGTGTACGATCGCTTCTGGCGCGCCGATAAAGTGCGTTCGCGCGCCGCCGGTGGGGCCGGTCTGGGACTCGCGATCGCGCGCTGGATCGTCCAAACGCATCGCGGGGAAATCGAGATCGATTCCGAAGTGGGGCGGGGGTCGCAGGTCCGCGTGCGGCTGCCTCTAGCTCACTGAACCGCGCTGAGTGTACGCGCGGGTTTCAGGTCCAGCCCGAAAGACGGTTGGTCGCGCGTTCCTGAGATATGGATCGGAAGCGCGGCGCCAGCTTTTTTCTTTTCAAAAATCGGATCGAGCGCTTTCAGCAGAAAGGATTTGATTCCGGTAGTCGTCTGCGAGAGCTTGGCTTCCAGCAGAGCAGTGCCATGGAAATCCATGGCCTCGCTCGCCAGTGTGTACGTTCCGTTCAGTGCAACGCGTACGCCTGGCACACGGAATGACAAGCGCGGGAATGTGATTGTACCGTTCGCCAGATGGAACTCGCCCGAGAAATCCGACGCCACGGTGTCACCCTCCGGCGCCTGGGGATCGCCCTTGCCGCGATGGCTTAATTCGTTCACTTTCTGCTGCACGTTGAGCTCGGCGAAGTGCGCCGCTGCGACCGTGAACGCGCCGTCGAGCTTGGTTCTTTCGGCGACATCGCTATCGCCCGGCGGGATCAGGATCTTCGAGTGGAAGCTGATCGCTCCGGTCATGCCCGGCGTCGCGCCACGTGTAGCGAGACGGAGCATGTCTTCCAGCCGCCCCGAATCCACTACGGCATCGAGCGAAATTGTTTTACCGGGAAAGGCTTTGTCTCCCGCGATGCTGCCGCGCGCGGTCACGGTCGAATGGCCGAACCGGCCCACTACTGGATGCAGGAACGTATCGCCGTCGGTGCCGTCCACTGTAGCCTGAAAATCGGTGGTCAGATGCACGGGATTCCCGCTGATCTTCAGCATGAAATCCGGCGTGTCGGTTTTGCCCTGCGCTTCGATCTGTTCCAGCACGCCGTGATAGGTTCCCGTGGACGACAGCTTACCCGCGATACCGGGGAACACTGACAGGTCGGCGTTCTGAAACGTGTAGGCGCCCTCCACCGGTGTTTCGCTCGGCTGCTCGGACTGCCAGGGGCCGAATTTTCCCGACGATTCGATTTCGCCAGGAGGCTTGGCGTTAACCAACGTGGCGCGGAAGTCCATTTGCGACGCCGGTCCCGCACCGTGCAGCACCAGGAGCCGGATCTCCCAAATCAGCGGATCTTTTTTCGGATCTTTCGGAGTGGTTTTCAGAATGGCGCCGTCGGCCCGCATGTCGTCGATGACGAATCCCGCGATTCGCGGCGGCCGGGATTTCTTAGCTTCCGCATTCTCCGCCGATTTCGGTGGAAGGTGAATCTCCAGCCCCTCGATCTTCACGTGGCGGACGTGCCTGGCGAGCAGCGAGAGCAGATTCGAGTCCGCCGAGATCTTACGAATCGAGATCAGCGGTGCGAGATCGGTGCGGCCGTGGTAGCGAAGCACCAAGCCTTCGCCTGCGAGATGCAGCGCCGGGAAGACATCCACCGACAAGCTCTGCATTTCGAGCCGCCCTGCAAATTGATCCTGGAGGGAGCTGACGACACGATCGCGCGCGTATCGCGACATTGCGCCGCGGAACACGAAGCCGGCTAGCATCAATACCGCGATCGCCGCGAGAGCGATCGCGATCCACTTGCTTGCGTTTCTGGCAGCCCGTGTTGAGTTCATCGCGAAGTGCGATGAGCAATCGGGATGCCGGTGTAACCGTTACGCGTCGAGCACCACTATTTGTGATGCCCGCCGCCCTGCGGAGCCGCGTGACCGGCCGGAGCGGAATGCCCACCGCCGGCCGCCGGATGCGCACCGCCGCCACCAGCGGGACGGCCACCACCCGCAGGATGTCCGCCACCGCCCGCGGGCGCATGAGGAGCACCGCCACCGGCCGCATGACCGGCAGCCGCACCACCACCGGGATGCCCGGCCGCTCCTCCGCCAGGATGCGCACCGGCGGCGCCGCCAGGATGACCTGCTGCTCCACCGCCCGGCCGTCCCGCCGCGGCGTGGGCCGGTCCAGCACCCGGACGACCCGCAGCGGCATGAGCCGGTCCAGCACCCGCATGTCCCGCAGCACCTGGACGGGCGCCGCCTGCACGCGCTTCAGGCCGTCCCGCCGCGCCATGTCCTTCCGGCCGCCCAGCACCGGGACGACCAGCCGCTGCTCGCGCAAAGCCTTCGCGCGTTCCAGGCGCGTGGAATCCACCGGGAACGCCATGCCCGGCATGCTCGAACACGCCGCGATTGTATCCACCGTAATGCCCGTGATTGAAGACTGTCCCGCTATGCGAATAGTATGCACCGTGGTTGTACAATACGACCCCCCCATGCCAGCCCGGCGACCACGCGCCCCAGCCCCAGCCGTAATGCGCAAACAGCCCGATCGAAATTCCGACCGCGAACCCGATCCCAAGCCCCAACACCAAGCCGCGCGGCGGAGGCAATACGTAGAAACCCGGATAAGCGACGAACAGCGGTCCCCAGACCGTCCACGGATTGTAATAAGGAAGGTAAACCAAGCCGGGATTTACCGGCGCAATCAGGATCTCACCGTTCTCTGAATACACCCGCTGTTGCGGCGTGGAAACCAGCCTTCCAGCCCTGCGACGGCCAGCAGAGCAGTCCTTGCTGCGCTTGAAATCGCATCGCCTGAACGGCATTCATGAGGTCGCCCGGCTGGTTGTAATACACGTTGCCGAGTTGCTGCGTCCAGGTGTAATTCCGCGCCATGTTGTCGAGCACGGAAGGAAACGCCGTTAGCGCTTTGATGCTGGGATCCCATGCCATGTTGTTGGCGATATCGGCTCGCGACGCCGGCGGTAAGCCGAGGTTTTGCTGCGACCATGCGTTCGCTTGCGCCACCTGATCCGGATAGGTCGCCGCAGTCAGGATCTGCGCCACCAGTGAGTCCGGGTAGAGAGCGATCGGCGCGACGAGTTGATCCAGTTGCACGGCGTCGAGCGGCACGTAGGCCGGCGCTTGAGCCAACAGGTCCATCTGCGCCAATGGGACCACCAGCACGCAGAGCGCAACCGCCAGTACTTGGCGCGCGCATCGATACACGGATATTTTGCTCCAGGAATGCATCGTCTCGAATCCTTTCGTCGCTCTTACAGTTTGTGGCTGTAAGACTGCAAATGTTACGTGTCCTAAGTATAATTAATCGCCACATCCTAGCCTGGACCTCACTAACTTCGACCTTGGTATCCTTTCGTTTCCTACGGCTGGCATGAATCGCCACGTCAAAATTCTCGCTTGGATTCACCTGGCCCCAAGCGGCATCCTCCTCGGCATCGGAATCATTCTGCTGATTGGCTCAGCACTCGACCGCAGCGAGTACCCAACTGCACTTCCCTATATCGCGGGCTTCTTCTTTTGGTTCGGCGTGGTTTTGTTAGTCCCGTCTTTCATTGGCGGATTCGGCCTCCTGCGCAACAAACGCTGGGCGCGAGTGTTGCTCATCGTGGTCTCGGTGGAGTTTCTGTTCTCGTTCCCAGTCGGAACAGTTCTAGGCGGCTATGGACTGTGGGCACTTTTGAATCGCTGAGCGGAGCTGCAATTTACGCAACTCCCGGTTGCACCGCCGCCCGCCGAACGCACCCGAGTTGATCCCCCCCAAAGAGGCCTCCTGCTCGCGATGATCGGCGTCGCTATCGCGTTTGCCCTGGTGCTCGGTGTGGGATTTCTGCTCTCCCGTCATCCGGTCCGCGCGATTCCGCTGAACGGGGCATACGGGGCAGTGGCGGGGGTGGCGATCGTCGCGATTGCGTTCATAGCGGCGGGCCTGCTCGGAATTTCACCTCGCACACAGAGTCCCGCGCCGCATCGAGTCGACGTGCGGCCGCCGCAAGCCCCCACCACTCCCTCGGCCATGGCGCAAGCTGCCAGCGAATTAAAAGCAGCCTACGCCGCGAATCCGAACATGGCCATCACGTGCCCGCACCCGCTTTTCTTCGAACGCACAATGCACGCCGCGGGAATCGCCGTGGTCCCGCCCGCAGCGACTCTCGCGAACGCCTCCTGCCGCATTCATCGCCGCGCCCTTCGCGGACAGTTCGCGCTTCCCGCCACCGTCCAGCACCGCGAGTACTTCGAAGCCGAGCGCTATTTCGAAGACTTCCCCATCGCGCGCCTCCAGTGCATGCAGTGCAATTCCTGGATCGAGACGCTGCATCCCTACAACTGCGGCATGAGCACGCCGTGGTTTCCCGCTCCGCCCCCGTCGCTCGCTTTGCGATCCGAGCGGTGGCTAACGTCGAAAGCCGAAGTGACCACGATCGCATCTTCTGCCAGCGGACGCTTCACCGTAGTCGCAGCGGGGATATACAACACGCCGCAAGAAATCGCCATCTGGGATGTTGAGCGATGCGAACCCGTGGTCGCCCTTTCTCCGCACGGAGTGATCCGCAACGTCGTCTGGAGTCCCGACGAGCGCACGCTCATCACCGGCCGCGGCGTGCTTTGGTCGCAGGGCCAAGGCAGCCCCGGCCCGTCCCTCTTTGTGTGGGACGCCGCAACTGGCACTGCGCAGCTCCAATTCGGCGACGATCTCTTCGGCGTTCGCGGCACGGCGCTCTCGCCGGATGGCCGCATGCTGCTCGCGTCGGGCATGCTCGGCAAAACAGCGGCGGAAGGATCGACGCTGGATCTCTGGGACGTCGCAACCGGAAAACTACTCACCCGCCTCGTGCGCCTGGAAGTCCAAGAAAAACTGCCCACGCTGCCGTTCTTCTCCGGCGTCGCCTTCTGGCCCGATGGCTCGCTGGCGCTCGCAGCCTGCGATCTCTACACGCTTCCCGGCCCCCTCCGGTACGATCAACCGCCGCTCCCGTGGTGGTGGAATCGCGGCGTCCGCGCCTGGCGTGTTTCCGATGGCGTGGAAGTCGATTTTCTCGCACACCAGCCCACTCCCGTGCGCTCCCTTTCGATTGCCCGCGACGCCTCGCGCCTGGTCACTTCCGGCGCGCGTTTCGGAGTTTGGAATCTGGTCACTGGCTCGCTGCTCTGGGACAAAATCAACGGCCACGCGCCCGGCCCCGCGGCGACAGGAGACTGCGCGCTGATCGCCCGCGCCACTGGCTATCAACAGGACAATCACGGCCCCTACATCGACGCTGCCGTGGAACTGTACGATGGCTCGAACGGCGAACTCATCTCGCTGGGCTTGCACCCGACCACGCCCAACTGCATCGCGTTCGCCGCCGGCGGACGCCAAATCATCGCAGGAGGACAGGCTGGAGAATTGCGCTTTTGGAATTGGACGCCGGAATAAAGCAGCTACTTATCCGCGCCGCCCATTACCGGCCCGAGAATCTTCTGCAGCTTGTCGTAGTTCTGCTCGACGAAGGCGGCATTCTCGGGCGAGATGGAATCCGGATACTGCTTAATCGTTCCGCTCTTCTTCATCCCCACCGCCATGAAATCCCCGATCAGCGCCGCCGTTACGATAAGAAACTCGCGCGGCTTCATCCCCGCCGCCTTCAAATCGGCCACCGCCGGCGGGCAAGCGTTCATGAGCTTCTCGCCGGCATCCAGAGTCGGAGCATTACCAGGCGCATCGTTGTCGAAGCACTTCTTTGCCGCGGGATCGTTGCTCACCGTCTTGAACACCTGGACGAACTTTTGGATCACATCCATGTTGAGCCGGTAGTCGCGGATCTCTTTGAGGTCGGGACTATCGGCCTTCTTGCCGCGCGATTGGCCGGCCGCTTCCCCATGTGCAATCAGCATCGCGCTCACCAAAACAAAACAGCGATGAAATGTCATGCCCCGAATCCTATCACAAACAGCCTCAAGGCTCGCCCCTCCGCGCGTGATCTCCAAACCAGGCCAGCACACGGCGGCGGTACTCATCGGGCGCTACTCCGCCCGCCTCTACGTGCCCCGCGCCGGGCACGATCCAAAGCTGGACCTCATCCGGATTCGCGGCCGCCAGTGCGCGCGAATGCCTCGGCAGGATTCGCACATCGTCGGCTCCATGGATCAATAGAATCGGTGTCTTTGCGGAACGGACCGCGTCCACTACCGACACCGAACCGAGATCCAGGCCAAACCGCAACCAGCCATACGCGAAGCCCGCGGCGATCGTGGTGGATGCAGCCGGACGCGCGAGCATCGCAGGGAGCGGAATGCTCCGCTCCACCTGCTCGCGCACAACGCTTCGCAACTCCGAAAACGGTGAATCGGCGACTAATGCGCGAAAGCGCGTCTCGGTTTTGAGAGACTCCAGCAAGATCGCCGCGCCGAGCGATTCGCCCAGGCCAAAAACGTTCGCCGGATGCTCGCTCGCCTCCATCCAGTCCACCCAGCGATGCACGTCGTCCGCTTCGCGAATTCCGTAAGTGATCAATACGCCGCCGCTTTCGCCCATCCCGCGATTGTCGGGCGTTAGCACGCAGTAGCCCGCCGGAAGCAACATCGGAGCCCAATCCAACGTGTCGGTGCGCGCCTCGCCGATGCCGTGCAGGGCGATCACGCATCCAGCTCCATCCGATTTTGGCCGCAGCAGCCAGGCATGCAGAACCGCTCCGTCGCGCGCTGCGATTTGAACCGGCCGCCAACTCGCACCCAGCCCTTCGATTCGCGTCGGCGCAGCAGGAACAACGGGAGCGCCCTTGCGAATCCGCAAATGCGTCTCCCCCCAACGCGCTCCCAACAGCAGGAACGAAACAACCGCGATCGACGCCAGACCGCTCAGCCCGATAACGACGCGCCGCGACAGTGGCTACTGTCCGCCGGCCGCCGCCGATGCACCCGCACCTTGCTTGGCCTTGCGCTCCTCCACCAGCCGCTTGAACTCGGCATCGTCCAGATACACCATGTCCATCCATACCTGGACCATATCGTCCACACTGCGCTCGCCGAATCCCGCCCACATGTTCGGATCCGGATTCCTGCGATTCGCAGCCGTGTTGTCGTGGATTCCAATCATGTGCAGCACCGTCCCGGCCGGAAGCAGCGGTGCGACGTCGTCCGAGTACACATAATTGATGTGCCAGTTGAAATCGAAGTGATCCACCGAGCTCAAGATCGTTGTGGTGTTGTCGAGATTGATCGCCTCCAGGGTCATGCCCTTGCCGCGCATGTGCATGTGCGGCTGGAACGAATCGATGCGCGCGTTTTTCGCCAGACGAAAATATCCGTCCGTGCGCACCACCGTGTTCGGAGGAATCTCCAGCTCATCGTTCGGAATGTTCCGCACCGCGTAAGACCGCACCTGATATTTCGGCGTAAAGTCTCTTGGATAAAACCGGAACGCGATCGTGGTGCGATTGGTCTGCTCCGACCCGGACGCGTTGTAGTGCATGTCGAACCGCAGCCGCGTCCCCTTCTTCAGCAGCCGACCGCTGTTCTCCGCGAAGGTATCGCCATACTTGCCCACCGCATACTCGGTCAACTGAATCCCCGACTCGGGCGTTCCGGCAGGCGCATCCGGCTCAATCGCGTACACCACGCAATGATGCACGATGCGCCGGTTGCTGGGCTTCACTTCCATCGCCTTGATCCAGCGGTCTTCCGTCAGCGTCATCTCGGCATACTGATCGATCCACCAGTCCGATCCCTTGGCGTACATCTTGAAATCGTCGGTGGTCACCAACAGATCCGGGGTGCCGATGAACCAGGTGTTCTCTTTCGAAAAGTCGAGCGGCTTTGGCAGATCCGCTGGATTCCCCTGCGGGCCGCCCGAATCCACCCACTTCACTACTGTCGCGATCTCGGCGTCGCTCAGCGAAATATCGTTTTTGTATTTTCGGATCCCGACCGTCTTGTCGAGATGCCACGGCGGCATCTCGCGCCGCGCCACGCGCTCCTTGATCGACCGCGCCCACGGACGCGTCTCCTCGTACGTCATCAGCGACATCGGCGCCGACGTTCCCTCGTGGTGACAGGATTGGCAGCTCTTCTGGAAAATGGGCGCGATATCTTTATCGAACGTAACCGGCCCCGACGGCCCGTTCTTCCCGGTGGTCTCGGCCGCCTGCGCGGCGAACGTCAAGGCAATCGCGAACCCCAGTGAGCTAACGCTGCGAGCCATCATGTTCCGCTCCTTTCACCCACACCTTCACATTCACGTTGGTCCAACAGCAGTGATACCCGAAATTTCCCGCCACTTCGCCAGAGCCGTCGTCCACCACAAGCTGCAGCACGTATTCGCCGGGTTCTGAAAACGTCGCCGACGCCGAGCCGTTGCCGCCCGGCAGCTTGCCCTTCGCAGGCTTGAAAACAACATCGCCCGGTCCGCGATACTTCTCCCACTCCATCGTCATTCCGATCGGCTTTCCGTTACGCTCCGGCCGGCCATCGTCGGTGGCCGAAATTGCCAGCGTCAGCGCTTCGCCGGCCGAGATGGTCTTCTCCATCGGCGTGACATTCACCACCGGCGGCGTGTTCGAATACGGATTCTCGATGTTCGCGCCGCGCGTGGTGTACTTGCGGTCGATCATCCATGTTTGACTCAAGCTCCCGATCGCCTGCGCCGTCTGGCCGTGCACAGTCAGCGTCCACACCAGCTTCTGCTCGCCAAAATTCTTCGGCACCGTGACGCTGAAGATGTCTTTGTGCCGCCGGATGGCAAAATGCGTCGGTTGTCCGCGATCCGCCGGCCCCGGCTGGAAGCTGTTCTCCGCACCGATCGAAATGTCCGGCTCTTCCTCGTAATTGCGGTTCATGTATCCGAACCACATATTGAAGGACCCGTCAGGATTGGTGTCGTAGCCTTCGAACACAGGCGCGACGCCCTGCCCGTTCCAGTGCCGCAACTGGACCAGCTGCGCGCGTGCGGGTCCGCAAATCGCAAGAATCGCGGCAACCGCTGAGAAAATACGCGCCCGGCTCGTCCTGTTCCCCAACTCGACGCCCTCCAGCTAAACGCTTCAATCGTACCTCTAGACCCTGGAGCCGTCAACGCTACCCGTTAGCGCCAACCCGACCTACACTGCGAATTAGTCCGGCCTCGTGCGGCGAAACAGCACGCTGGCCTGAGTTGTTCCAACTTAGACTACGCTCGTCATTATTCCTCAGGCCTTTCCGAATATCTGACGGATAATTCTCCTTAAATGCGAACTGGCCGTGCTACGATACCCCAACTCAAGCTATGAAATGGTGAAGCGGCCCGGCGCAACGGCCGCGTTCGCTTTAGGTAATACAATCCGTTCCGCGAGGATAACCAAGAAATGGCCATCACAATACCGCTCCGTTCCACATTGATCATCGCCGGCCTCTGTGCCGGTCTATACGGACAACCCAGCTCACCGAACGCGGCGCCATCGCCCGCACCTGCCACAAGCTCCACCGTCTCCGTGGAGAGCGAAATGATAGCTTACGAGGCGATTGGCGAACTAGCCCACGTGCTAGCGGGTAGGCTGAATTGCGACGCTAACCCCCATGTCTTGCTTGCGACGTCGGCCAATATGTCCGCGATCTCCGCATACGAAGGTTTCCTTGCAGCGGCGAAGTCCCTGCAGGACATCTACGAGAAGGCGCTCCAATCCGCAGCGCCGCGCCCGCGGATTGGAGCAAACGCCGTTGGCGGGGACTTCGGCCTGCTCGCTAGCCCAATTCAAAATGCGGCATCCGCGCTCGCTTCGCTGAAGGCCAGCACCACTCAGGCCGGTTCCAGCTTTGCTCCGGCGGATCAGGCCCTCTTTTCCTATCTTGAAAAATACGCGCATTGTCTGGTGACAATGCCTTATCCCGATAACTATGCGGCGGGAAACAGCTTAATGGTCAGCGAAATACAAAAAGTAATGGATATCCGGGCGGACACAATAGCAGCCTACATAGCGGCGTACAACAGGACACATCCTGATCCGAGCGATCAGGCAAAGTACGATCCCACTGCGAACGAACTGAAGGGTATAGAAACGTCCTACAACGCGTTTCTTGGATTGCTGACCGGCCCCGGTGGCAACTCCATCGGCATCGGCGCTGCGCTCCAAGCTGCCACCACTTCGACGTACCTCGTCCTCACTCTCGCCGATGTAGCGGCCGGCGGAAGCACTCGCGCCAATACATATTTTCTGCTGAACCTGTTTGTTCCCGCTCCTCACCCTTCTTACAATGGCGGTGCGGTTGTCTCCTACACTCTTCGAACGCAGAGCGGGGCGTTCGTTTCAGCAGATATGCTACGCCTCGTTTATGGCCCTACCAAATGGCCAGCGCCGCCTCTTCACAAGCAAGACGCAGGTTACGCCAATGTCGATGGCACGCAGACCGACAACACCGGCCCGAAACATCATCCCTACTGACGCGCCGCCAGACAAAACGGGATCGCGTTCGAGTCCGATGAGCGCCACTCCAGAGTGAATGGCCTTTTCTTGCGCCGCGGAAATCGAACTGAAATGTTCCCGTGCTACGATACCCGCATTCCAACAGGAGGCACTGTGGCGATCACTCGCGCATTCGGAGATCCCGATCTTACTCCCGATAATTTCAGCAGCTTTAGCAAACAAGACATCGCCGCCGACACCGCCGCCAAAGCCATCGCGCAGCTCGGCCCCTTACCGAAGGCCAGAAGCACCACGCCCATGGACTTGAGCAACGTGATCGGCGCCGCCGCCGCCGCGATCCAGAAGGCCGGCCAGATCACCTTCCACACCGTCGGCGACACAGGCGGCATCCATAGCCCTCAATTCCAATTCGCCGTCGCCGATGCTATGGCCGCCGACAAAAGCGGCGCATCGTTCTGGTATCACCTGGGCGACGTCGTCTATTATTTCGGCCAGGATCAGTATTATTTCGATCAATTCTACGACCCTTACCGCAATTACAACGCCCCGATCTTTGCAATTCCCGGCAATCACGATGGGGTTGTGTTCACCGGCAGCGAGGCGTCCCTCACGGCGTTCCTCGGCAACTTCTGCACTCCTCAGCCGACCCGCAATTCGGACAGCCAGGGCGCCGTGCGCACCACCATGGACCAGCCCGGCGTCTATTTCACCCTCAACGCGCCGTTCGTCAAGTTCATCGGGCTGTACTCGAACACCAGTGAAGGCGCCACCGAAGGTGTGATCGCCAATTCCAAGATCGGCAACGCTCAGTTAAACTTTTTGAACCAGCAACTGGCCGCCGCGAAAGCCGAGCGGGCCGCGGGTCAGTCGAGAGCGCTGGTCATCGCGACGCACCATCCGCCGTTCACCGGCAGCTCCTCTCACGTGCCAAGCCCGAACATGCTCACCCAGATCGACCAAGCCTGCAAAACGGCGGGCATTCAGCCCGACATGCACCTCTCCGGCCACTCGCATGTCTACGAGCGCTACACCCGCACGGTCGGCGGAAAGCAGATACCCTACATCGTGGCCGGCATGGGCGGATTTTACGACCTGCCGGGCCTGAAAGCGAAACCCGAGCCGCCCATCAAAGCCCCACAATCCGGCACCGACGCGAGCGGCAATCCGCTGACACTGGAAGTATTCAACAACAACACGTTCGGTTTTCTCCGCATTACGATTTCGCCAGCCGCCATTACCGGCCAATTCGTGACGGTCAATACCAGCACGGGTAAGACCGGCATCGGCGACACCTTCACGGTGGATCTGAAGGCGAACACGGTCTCCAACAGCGCCCGCGCGAAGACGGCGGCGAAGCCTGCGACCAAGTCGACAAAGAAGAAAAAGCGCTAAGCGGCCATGCTACCGTGTTCGCCATGGCGCTTGAAGTCCGCGGACTGACTCCGCTGCTCCAGGTCTACGATATGCCGGCCTCGGTTCGTTTCTATCGCGACATCCTCGGCTTCGACCTCGTGACGACGTCTCCGCAGCTCGGAGGCGAAGATCGATTCCACTGGTGCTTGCTCCGCCACGGCGGCGCGGAACTAATGCTGAACACCGCCTACGAACTCGACCACGAGCGCCCCATCCCGCCCGACCGCGCCCGCACCGCCGCCCACGACGACACTTGCCTCTACATTGCCTGCCCGGACGTCGACGCTGCCTACCAGGAACTAACCGCAAAGGGCCTGATGCTGAAACCACCAAAGGTCGCCCCGTACGGCATGAAACAACTCGCAGTTCGCGACCCCGACGGCTACGCCCTCTGCCTCCAGTGGCCGGCGTGAGTCGCCGATTACACGTGCTCCGCCTCGATTTCCCGAATTCCACCGGCCACTTACTCGGAAACTCGCGACTGACGCTCATCGCCGCGAACTAAAATCGTTCGAATGGCGGCCAAGCAGTGGCTCTCGTGGCAGCGCGCGCAAATCAAAAATGACAAAACGAACCCAGCCCGCCCTAGCCTTGCAACCGGCGTTGACACCGAACCGTTTCAGTATCATGATGTTAAGCGGCCCGACCGCAGGAGGTCCCCAAATGCGAATCCGCGCTTTGCTCGTCCCCGTAGCGGCGTTCTCTGTCGCCCTCGCCCACGCCGCCACCGACCCGACTTTCTCCAAAGACGTCGCCCCCATCTTCCAGCGCTCCTGCGACAACTGCCATCGCGAAGGCTCCATTGCGCCCATGTCGCTCCTGACCTATAAGGACGCCCGCCCCTGGGCCCGCTCCATCAAGGAAAAAGTCGCGCGCCGCCAGATGCCGCCCTGGCACATCGACCGCAACGTCGGCGTCACTAAGTTCAAGGACGATCCCTCGCTCTCTGACTCGGAAATCGCGCTCATTTCCGCCTGGGTCGATCGCGGCGCGCCTGAAGGCAATCCCGCCGACCTGCCGCCCGCGCCCAAGCTCAGCGCCGCTGACAAATGGCACATACAGCCTGATCTCGTCGTCTCGATGGCGAAGCCTTACATCCTGCACGCCACCGGCGGCGACGAATACGCCGACATCGACATCGATCCCGGTCTCACCGAGGACCGCTACATCCAGGCCATCGAAACCAAGCCCGACCTCGGCTACAAAGTAGTCCATCACGCCACCACCAATCTGGTCGAAGATCCCGAAGAAGATCCCATCGGCCTGTTCCTGAACGAATACGCAATCGGCAAAAACGCCGACGTGTTCCCGCCCAACGCCGGCCGCCTCATCAAGGCAGGGTCGCTGATCCACTTCAACTTGCACCTGCATCCCGACGGGACCGAAACCCCGGTTAAGCTCTCCATCGCCTTCAAGTTTTTCCCGAAAGGTGAAGTACCCAAGTACGTCGCGTTCACACAGCATATGGGCGACGTGGCCGATCTCGACTTGCCCGCTGGAAAAATCACGCGTGACGACGGCTACTTCCGCCTCCCGCGCCCGGCCGTGATCACCGCGTTCCAGCCGCACTTCCACACGCGCGGCAAAGCGCAATGCGTCGAGGCGATTTATCCCGACGTGCGCGCCGATTCCGCCCGCCCCGGCCCCGCTCGCAGCGATACGCTGAGCTGCGTCAGCGATTACCAATTCGGTTGGAGCATCACCTATCCCTACGCCGACGACGTCGCGCCGCTCCTCCCAGCGGGCACCGTGATCCACGTCACCAGTTGGCACGACAATACCGACAACAATATCCACAACCCGAATCCGAAGAATTGGGTCGGCTACGGCCAGCGCACCATCGATGAGATGAGCTTCGCCTGGATCAGCCTGTATTACATCGATCAGGCAGATTACGACGCCCGCGTGGCCGCGCGCAAAGCCGTCGCAAAGTCGAACGAGTAAGCCGATGAGAATTCGAGGCGCCGCGTTCTGCGCCATCATGATCGCGAGCCTTGCGCACGCGCAGCCGAATTTCCCGACGGCCATTCCGCAGACCAAATTTAACTCCGGCCAGGATGTCGTCCCGTCGTTCGACGGCTGGCTGCATAACTCCGACGGCACCTTCACCTTCGTGTTCGGCTACCTGAATCGAAACTACAAACAGGAGCTCGCGATCCCCGCCGGCCCCAACAACAAGCTCGACTGGGGCCCGGTCGACAACGGCCAGCCCACTTACTTCCTCCCGCGCCGCCACGCCTTCGTCTTCAAAGTCACGGTCCCATCCGACTGGGGCAAGAAGGAACTCGTCTGGTCCATCACCGCCAACGGCCAGACTGAAAAAGCCTACGCCACCCTCCAGCTCGAAGAGGAAATCACTCCGCGCGTGATCATGACGCACGGCGGCCTCAGCCCCGGCCTCGACGATCCCAACAAGCCGCCGTCAGTCTCCATCGCGCCGGTAACATCGGCCAACGTCGGCCGTCCAGTAAACCTGACCGCGCTCGTCACCGACGACGGCCTTCCCAAGCCGCGCATCCCGAAAGCCCGCGCCGAAGTCGCGCCTGGAAAAGCACAGACCAACGCAGCCGGAGGCGGACGCCGCGCCGGACTCTCCGTCACGTGGTTCGAATACCGCGGCCCAGCTAAAGTGACCTTCGATCCGCCCGAGGCCGTTCACGTCGGCACGCCCGGTGAACCGATCCTCGACGGCAAGGCGCAGGTGACCGCGCGATTCCCCGAGCCCGGCGTCTACGTCCTGCGAGCCACCGCCGACGACGGAGGACTCGCCACTACCGCCGACGTCACCATCATCGTCACGGATCCATCACGCTTCATCCGCCGCGGGGACGCCAAGCGACCATAAAGGAGAAAACAAATGCGCCCGATCCTGTTTTTGCTCGCCGCCGGCCCTGCCCTCGCCCAAATGGGAACCACGAACGGAGAATGGCGCTCCTATGGCGGCGATCTCGGCCACACCCGCTACGCCCCGCTCGATCAGATCAATGCGTCGAACTTCAAGGACCTCGAAATCGCCTGGCGCTTCAAGGCTGATTCGCTCGGTCCTCGGCCCGAATACCAGTTCGAAGGCACGCCGCTGATGGTCCACGGAATCGTCTACACCACCGCCGGATCGCGCCGCGACGTGGTCGCCCTCGACGGAGCAACGGGCGAAATGCTCTGGATGCATTCTGAAAACGAAGGCGATCGCGGTCGCGCCGCACCGCGCCAGCTTTCCGGCCGCGGCCTTTCCTATTGGACCGACAACCGCGAAGAACGCATCCTCTACGTCACGCCGGGCTATCGATTGGTCGCGCTCGATGCCAAGACCGGCGTCCCCGTCGCGAGCTTCGGCAAAAACGGCGCCGTCGATTTGAAAGATGACGACGACCAGAAGATTGACCCGAACAGCCCCGACATCGGCTTACACTCGACGCCCATGATCGCCAACGACGTCGTCATCATCGGCGCCGCGCACCGTTCCGGCGGCGTCCCGAAGAGCTTCAAGAACGTCAAAGGCTACGTCCGCGGCTACGACGTCCACACCGGAAAACGTTTGTGGATCTTCCACACCATCCCGAAGCCCGGCGAATTCGGCATCGACACCTGGCTGAACGACTCCTGGTCCTACACCGGCAATACCGGCGTATGGGGACAGATCTCTGCCGACGAACAACTGAACCTGGTCTATCTCCCAGTCGAGCTTCCGACCGGCGACTACTTCGGCGCGCATCGCCCGGGCAATGGCTTGTTTGGCGAATCGCTCGTCGCCGTCGATCTCCATACCGGCCAGCGCAAATGGCATTACCAACTCGTCCATCACGGCATCTGGGACATGGACATTCCCTGCGCGCCCATCCTCGCCGACATCACCGTGAACGGCCGAGCCATCAAAGCCGTCGCGCAGCCCACCAAGCAAGGCATCCTCTATGTCTTCGATCGCGCCACCGGCCAACCGGTTTGGCCGATCGAAGAGAAGCCAGTCGAAAAAGGCGAGGTTCCAGGCGAATGGTATTCACCCACGCAGCCGATGCCGACCAAGCCTCCCGCCTACGAGCGCACCGGTGTTTCCGTTGACGACCTGATCGACTACACGCCTGAGTTGCGCGCCGAAGCAGAGAGGCTGGCTTCGAAATACAAGATGGGTCCAATCTTCACACCGCCGGTGGTAAGCAAAGTCGGGGGCCCGCTCGCGACTTTATCGCGCGCACAAGCAGGCACGAATTGGTTCGGCGGCTCCTACGATCCGGAAACCCACACCGTCTTCGTCTTCTCGAGCGGCGCGATCGGCGCCTATGGACTCGTCCCGCCGAATCCGGGCCAGTCCGATATGGAGTACGTACAGGGCAACGCGGAGTCGGGTGCGCGCAGATCCGGCGGCGCCGGATCGTCAGCCGGCGGCGGCCGAACCGGAGGCGGCGAAGCGGAAGCCAGCGGCGGCAACCTGAGCGTGCATGGCTTGCCGCTCGGCAAACCGCCCTACGGCCGTATCAGCGCCATCGATCTCAACGCGGGCGAAATCCGCTGGCAAATCGCACACGGCGAAACCCCGGACAACGTCAAGAACAACCCAGCTCTCAAGGGCCTCACCATTCCGCGCACCGGACGTCCCGGTATGATCGGCACACTGGTGACGAAAACGCTAGTCATCGCGGGTGAGGGCGGTTTCGCGACGACACCATCCGGACGCGGCGCGATGCTTCGCGCCTACGACAAAGCCGATGGCCACGAAGTTGGCGCAGTCTACATGCCCGCCCCGCAGAGCGGTTCGCCAATGACTTACATGCTCAACGGCAAGCAGTATGTCGTGATTGCCGTCAGCGGCGGCAGTTACTCGGGCGAGTTACTCGCGTTCCGGCTGCCGAATTAAGCGGTCTGCGACCATTCCATCAAAGCGCGCGTCAGATCGGTGGAAAGTTTCCCGAATTGGCTGTCCGTTGCGATCGCTTTCAGCGCTTCCTGCTTCTTGCCGGCCAGCGCGAGCGCCAGCACGTTTCCCGCGGCGGCGTGAAACTTGAAATGCAGATCTTTGCAGGTCTTGCACTTCGCGCAGTTACCCTCTGCGCCAAGTCCGTCCATCCACTTTCCAAATGCACAGTCGTGATCGGATTGTACAGCGGCAACCGTTACGTCGGACTTGCCGGTATCGATCGCGCTCTTCAGGCGCCCTTTCCATAGTCCGTGCGCACCGATAGCGGCTTTGATCTGTTCCTTGATGTCCATGAACCCTCCAGCACCGCTTATCGGGCGGCGTGGTGGAAGTGTGAGTTCTGGATGTGAAGGAACCAACGATCCAGCAAAACGTCCCTGGCAAACCAGCGATTACCGAGCATCCAGCGGCTCAGCATTCCGATGAGCGCCGAAGGCAAGTGCCGGCCGGCGCGAGTCATCCAATGCTCTTGGCTCGATCCAAAGCGCTGCTCCAAGGATCGGTTGTAGCTCGCGAGGTCTTCGCCGAGGATTGCTTGCGCCGCCAGCAGTCCGGACTCGACCGCCGGCAGGATTCCTTCGCCGCTTTGCGCGTAAGCGAGACCGGCGGCATCGCCGATCAACATCAGGCCATCCTCCACCGGCTTGCGGGGCGATCTGCCATATAACAAGTACGCATGGCCATTCAGCGCGGGCGTCTCCATCGAGACGCGGCGCGCCGATTTCAGGAACGCCAAAAACGCCGTGACGTGTTCCTTCAGCCCGTGGGGGTCCATACGGCCGAGGCCGATGTTGAGATAGTTCTGCTTGCGAAAGCACCAACCGTACCCCTTTAGGTCCGCGCAGAAGTAGAGTTCGGGAGTGTTCGCATCGACGCTGCACTCCGCGAGCTGCCGAGCGTTCATTGCGAACTCGGTTTCCTGCGCGACGACGACGGATTCGGGATTCGGTTTCGGCGACGTGAGCCGTGCCACCGGACAGAAATGCCCGCCGGCGCCGACCACCACGCGGCTCCGAACATCCCCGTTCGCAGTCCACCAGCCGTCCGATCGCGTGAGGCTCTGCAAAGCGCGACCCTCCATCAAACGGGCGCGCGTACGTTTCAGTAGATAGTTATCGAATTCGCGCCGCCGGATGCCGTAGCTGACCGGCCGCCCGTAGTCGGTGCGCACGTCGCGTCCTTCGATGCGGCCGGTGCGAAACGCAGTGATCGGCTGCAAGACGTGCTCGCGGGCATATTCGTTCGGATCGATTTCGAGCGCTTCAAGAACTTCCGGCGTGATCCATCCGCCGCAGATTTTGTCGCGCGGGAACACGGCCCGATCCAGCACTACAACGTCGAGCCCGGAATTGCGCAGCTTCCAGGCGCATGACGATCCTGCCGGACCACCGCCGACGATCAGGACATCGCATGTGTCCACGACGGCTTCTCGATTCCGGCATTATCCGATTCGTACAGCCGCGCGCGGGTCCAGGAAATGGGAGCGCAGCGCGGGCCGCTGAATACGACCTGGAACAACTGCAGAGTACCAACACGGAAGGCGGCCAACGATCCGGCCAGATACAATCGCCAGGCGCGGAAAAACTGCGCGTCGTACATGGCTTCCACTTGGCTCTTCGACTGTTCGAAACGCTGCAGCCAATGCTCCATTGTTTTGGCGTAGTGCCAGCGCAGATTCTCGACGTCCTGAACGCCGTAATTCCACGGCTCGAGAACGTCGAGCGCTTGCTTTAACGTGGGAATGTAGCCTCCTGGAAAAATGTGCTTTCGGATCCAACGGCTGAGAGGCGCAGGCTGGGTCCGGCCGAGGAAGTGAAGCAATCCGCGGCCGTTTTCACCCACTGCGCGGTGGATGATTTCACCCAGTTCGCGATAGTGCGCCAGGCCAACGTGCTCCAACATGCCGATCGACACGAAGGCGTCGAACTTCCCCCGGATGTTGCGGTAATCGTCCTCGATGAACTCCACCTGATGGTCCAGGCGCTGCTCGCGGGCGCGCTCCCGCGCATAGACGATCTGCTCATGCGAGACATTGAACGCTTTCACGGAAACGCCGTAGTTGCGAGCCATGTGCAGCGCTTGAGCGCCCCATCCGCATCCGGCTTCCACCACCGTCTCGCCGGGCTGGAGGCGAAGTTTGCGGCAGACGTAATCCACTTTGGCGGTCTGGGCCTCTTCGAGCGTCGCCGAAGGCGACGGAAAGTAGGCGCACGTGTAAACTAGCTCGCGATCCAGCCAGAGCTTATAAAAATCGTTTCCCAAGTCGTAATGGCTGTGGATGTTATGGCGCGATCCCGATAGCGTGTTGGACTGCAACACGTCCTGGAATTTCGATGCCAGGCGCGAGTACCAGGTACCGCCCTGGGGATCTCCCAGCGTGGAACCATACAAGGTTTCAAGCAGCGCGACGAGATCGCCTTCCACCTGAATGCGCTCCTCCGTATAGCCCTCGCCGAACGCCACCTCGGGATCCAGCATCAAGGCGCGCAAAACACCGTGATTCCGGATCGTCACTGTGGCGAGCGGCGTGACACCCGTCGGACTGAAAGTTTTGCCAGCAACGACAATCCGTAAAGGAGCAGGCCCTAACCGCTTGAAGAGACTCTGAAATTTCGGCATACGCGTTCCATGTCGGGCTCGAACGCCTGACGTACGTTAGATGCACGCCGGAGACCAGTTGCTTCAGGGCGTGTGCGATGCTGAACGTCTATCAGAAATGGAATCCGATGGTCCCAGTGATTGTGCGGGGTGTCACGTAGTGCGTTCCGCTGAAGGTGGACAGGAAATTATAGAGCGAGTAGCTGTTCGTCACGTTGATTACCGAAACTCGAGCGCTCCACTTATAGCGGTCGCCGTGGAAGATGTTGTCGTGTCCGACGGCAATGTCGAACAAGTTGCGTTCCTGGATGCGGGGCGGATTGTGGTCATCGTCCTCGGTTCCGGCGGCGGGGATTTTCACCAGGTTCGATCCATATTGCGAAGCTGGGCACAGGCCCGTAGGACTGATTCCCATGGTCGGGGTGGCGTGCACGGGACCGCAGAACAGTCCCGCCTCGAACTGCTGGTCGGGCGTCAGGCCGGAAACGTCGACGATCGAGTCCGTGCCATTCGGACCGTTGGCGCAGTTGCCGCCCGCGCAAGGCACAGGACCAGCCACCAGTCCGCTGTCGTAACGCCAATTGAAGCTCATCCAGGGAGAATTTTTCTTTGGCTGGTATTGCAGGTGGACGGTGGAGTTGAAAAGCTCGTCATGGTCGATGCGGAACACGGCGTCGGATCCAACGCTGGTCGGTGTGGTCCCGATGCCGCTCACCTGCGGGCCGAAAAATCGCGCGGCCACGCTGGACATCACCACGAAGGCGGTCAAGCCGTGGTAGTTGGGCATGCTGGCGCGGATGGCGTAGCCAGGAATCTTGGAATGCGCCCACTCGATCGGGTACGTGATCGGCGTGTTGCCCAGAACGCTGAAATCATAGGCCAGGTGCGTGTACTTCCAGATGTACTCGGCGTCGATGACCAGGAATCTTCCGAAGGCCTGCTCGAGCCCCACGTGAAATTCGTTGCGAGAGCCGGGACGCAGCGGCGATGTCAGGCAAGGGTAGCCCTGCACCGCAGCGCTCAGATCGTTAATCACCGGATCGTTGCAACCCAGGCTGGCGAGAACCAGGTTTTCGTTGAACGGCGTCTCCATGGTGCGTGCGTACGAAGTTCGAATCACCGTGCCGGTTCGCTTGACGTTGTATGCAATACCGAGGCGCGGTTCTCCCTGTTTAGCTTCCGTGATGCCGTTGTAGTAGTCGAAGCGAACGCCCAGGTTAAAGGTCCAGTTGTTTTTCGTGATCGTGTCCTGGGCATAGAACGCGAGTTCCCTGACATCGGCGTGTCCCAGAAAATTGTACGGGCTGGCTTTCGATGTCGGACAGCCATCCGAGAGCGGCAGCGTTCCAGTTCGGGTCAAGTCGATGCAGGCCAGCACTGGATCGTAACTCGGATTGGGTTGAAGCGAGCCGGTGCAGTTGTTGGGATCGGTCGGATTGGGATCGGTGTCCGGGCTGCCGTCGGCATTCAGACAGACCGAGTTGAAGGTGGGATCGACGATGCCAAAGGTATCTTTCTCCTTGAGAATGGTGTCCGAATAGGTCAGTCCGGCCTTCAGATTGTGAATGCCCTTCAAGTAGGACACTTCCGCGCGGCCACCCACATTGGTCAACCTGCGGTTCTGGCCGGGGCGCGGAGAACGTCCCTAGCGGTATTTCACGCGCGGCCCTGCTTAAACCATGAGCGATTGCGACCACGAGCGGACGCGCGGCTTACTTCACTTCGGCGGGCGTCGACGTCGCCGGACCTTCGCCCAGGATCTCGAGCACCGCGTCGCCGTCCTTGGCTCCGTCGTAGTGGATCTGCTTGCCAAAGTGCGTCACGAAGCTGCCGGCCGGGATTGGCACGGTGCTGTCGGGATCGTACTTGGTGCCCGTGCCCACCCACCAGGTGCCAGAGAGCACGGTGATGAAGCGATCGTTGGGATGAAAATGCGGGCGGCTCATGTGGTGCGGATGCCACTTGGTGAGCACGATGTAGAGGCCCGGCTTGCTGGGATCGCCGTAGAGAATGGCCTGCTCGGAAACCTGGGGATTGCCGGTCCACTTAATCTGGTCGGGCAGTTTGATATTGATCGCCGCCGGATTCAAATCGCTGGCTCGCATCGAGCCAAGCCAGGTGAAAATCGAGACAGCGAGCGCAATTTGCAAAGGGCGCTGCAGCGCCGGACGACGGATCATGGTTCCTCCTACTTGGCCCGAAGGAGTCGGGATGAGATTATCCTACATCAGGTGCGGCGTGCCGGTGCGATTCACCATTGCAGGATCGTTCGAATATTGTGAGCTTGCCGCTTGCTTACGATGAGTTGTTGCTGGTTGGTAAGCGTCAGCAGCCAGCGCTGGCTGGTCATCGGGCTCATTTTGCGGACGTGGTTCACGTTGACGATGGCGTTGCGATGGACGCGTTGGAATTGCGATTTTTCCAGGCGCGACTCCACCGTGCGCAGCGATTGCGCCGCCAGGAAGCGTTGCTTGGCGGTGATGATCCACACCAGTTCGCCTTCGGCTTGAAACGCGAGCACGTCGTTGGGATCGAGCAGGAAGTATTCGGAGCCGTTTTTGCCGACGATACGGCGGCCTCGCGAGCCTTGCGTTTCGTCCGGCGCGGTAGCGATCTTGGCGATGGTTTCGGCGATCGCCCGGGGGCGGCCGCGAAGCTTGCGAGCACGGTCGACGGCTTTGCGCAGCCGCTCCTGGCGAATCGGTTTCAGCAGGTAATCGATGGCGCCCGCCTCGAAGGCCTGGATGGCGTGCTGATCGAACGCCGTCACAATCACGACCACCGGCAGCGAGCGGCCTTCCAGTCCGCGCACCACCTCGAAGCCCCCCATGACGGGCATCTGCAAGTCGAGGAAGACCAAGTCCGGTTCCAGGTTGGCAATCTGACGGAGCGCTTCGCGGCCATCTGCGGCTTCGCCGACCACTGCGATGCCTGGAAGAAGCTCGAGTTCCTCGCGCAGCACGCGCCGTGCAATCGGTTCGTCGTCGACGATGAGAGTCTTCATAGCGCGCCGATCCATCTCTGTAATCCATAACCGGAGCTACTCAGGAGTCCTAGCGAAAATACACAGACGGTCTAATTTCCATCATAAGAGAGCTTCAAACCACGGCGAGCGGACGCGCGTTAGAATTCCAGCCGGGCCTGGAATGCGATCATGCGTGGCGAACTGTCGCCGCCGAGGCCGACTCCCAGCAATCCCGTAGGGGGAGAGACGGTATAAGTGAGCGCGCCGAATCCCGTTTGGGTGGACAGTTTGCCGGGAATGCCCGCATAGCCCAGGATCGGGAGTCCGAAGTTGGGATGGTTGAACAGGTTGAAGAATTGCCCGTCGATACGAAGCTTCACGCGCTCGTTCAGCGTGAACCATTTCGTCAGATACAGATCTGTCCAGGTGAAATCGGGGCCACGCAGCGCGTTCCTTCCGAGATCTCCGAATTGACAATTCGCGGTATTGTCGCCTCCCAGGCACGCTCCGGTGCTCGGGTCGATGGTGGAAACGAACGCATTCGGGTTCAGCCACTGGATTGTGCCTGGCTGGGTGACTCCAGGGACGGGGGTTTTGAAGTAGAGCGGAACATCAGGAGCGACGCTCGCAAATTGGGGACCGCTTCCGTTCACGATCCCGTTTCCGTTCGCCGAGTAGGGCGCGCTGAGTACGGAGAACGGCAGCCCGCTGCGCCAGAACGCGGAGCCTGACACCTGCCATCCGTTCAACGCGCGGCCGGCGGTGCCGTGGACGTGGATGGGCAGTTCGTACAGATAGCTGGCGGTCACATTGTGCCGCACATCGTAATCGCAGGGACCGCGATCGCGCTGGAGGTCGCCCGGAATCGGCGAGAGAATGCCTCCGGCCGCGAATGGCAGGAATCCGCCGTTGGACACGGTGTCGATGCAGTGGCTCCAGGTGTAGTTGGCCTGGACTTGAAGGCCGTGGCCCATGCGTTTTTCTGCACTGGTTTGCAAGGCGTCATAGTGGCTGTTGGCGCCGGTGGAAAGCTGCGTGACGGCGGCGAATCGCGGGTCCACAGGTGTTGCGTACGGGAACGGAGCGAAGCAGTCCGCGCAGGCGGTTTGGTATCCGTTGACCTGCGTCGTGTAGGGCTGGTTTACCGCGCGTGTTCCGACATACTGTGCGCGCAGATGAAGGGTGTTGCCGATCTGCTGCTCGAGGCCCAGGCTCCATTGCATGAAATAAGGCGCGTGCAGTTTTCCATCCGGCACCGCCGTGATTGCGACGGGCTGCAAACAGCGGCTTGGATTCGATTGCGGGGACGCGCAGGAAAGCTGCCCGCTCGAAAAGCCGGCGTTGAAAATCTGGTTGGCTGCCGCGGCTGCGTCGATGGCGCTCCCGGGAACGCCCGGTGCGATCGCGGTACCTCCGACGGTTCCGAGCAAACCACCCTGAAATGTTTCGGAATAGGGTGGATTTACACCCACCAGGTCGACCACGCTTCCCGGCAGAAGATCGCTGAACAGACCGAAGCCGGTTCGCAGTACGGTGTGCGGCGCGACCTGCCATGCGATCGCCGTGCGCGGCTGCAAAATCGCGAGCGGAGTGGAAGCGAAAATGTTTCCGAGTCCCGTCTGGATGGCCGTGTTCAGCGGCTGATTCACGTCGTGGTCGATGGCGCCGAAGGAAGCGGTCAAACGCGCCACGGCATCGTGCGGATTCAACGGATCGGAATTGTGCGTGAAGCGGATTCCATACGTCCAGGTGAATTTGTGCGTCAGTTTCCAGGTGTCCTGCGCGTAGAGATCGACGTTCAGAAAGTTATACGGCTCCGAGTCGGAGAGCGGAAACGTCTGCGTGGCCGTGGACGCAACGCCGTGGATGAACTGATCGAGCGTAGCGTAGGTGACCAGCGGGACCGTGCCCTCGCCGAAGTCGTAATCGTTCAGGCGGAAGATGCGCGTGTTCGTGCCGAAGCGAAACTCGTGTTGGCCGGAGTTCCACGCTAGGTCGTCGTTGATGAAGAAGCGCGTGGCGCGGCGGCCTTGAACCCAGGAGTTGTCCATCCCGCCGAGCGTGGTGAACGGCGCGGCGGCACCGCTGCCTTCGAGCACGATCGGAAACGCCGCCAGCGTCTTTGAGAAATCCGCGGGCGCGAACAGGCTTTCGTACCAGGAGAACGCTGGGTTGAAATAGTTCACCAGCTTAGACGAGAAAACGTGCGTGTAGCCGGACGCGAAGGAGTAGAGTGGCTGCGGCGAGACGGCGTCGAACAACGGATTGATGGGGTCAGTGTAGGCGGCCTGCAATCCGGTGTCGGCCTGAAAACGAAACCAGGCGGTGTTTTGGTTGTCGATGTTGTAATCGATCCGGGCGGTCTGTACCTGCTCGCGGTCGTCGCTCGAGCGCGAGTTGCTTTGCCGGTTGGCGCAGCCGTCTCCGTTTGACGCCGCGCCCGGCGCCAGCATTCCATTGCTATCGAGCGGGCAGCCGAGAATCGGGAGCGGAGTGCCGGCAGTGTTGCCATACAGGCTGAATAATTTCTCATAAAATGGCACCTGTTGTGGAGCGGGCTGGTATGTCGATCCAGTCACGGTGTCTCGTCCGCCTAGCGGAATCTGCTGCAAGACATATCGCTCAAACGCGGGTGTCGGGACAGTGATTGCCGACACGATGGGCAGCGCGATCCGCACCCATTCGGTGTCGAAAAAGAAGAACAGCTTGTCGCGCTTCACCGGTCCGCCTAAGCTGCCTCCGAAATGATTCACCGTGGTTCTGGGCTTGCGGCCGCCGGGAGTGGCGTTGGTGAAAAAATCGGCGGCGTTGAAACGCGCGCCGTTCCACAGCTCGTATAGATTGCCGTGGAATTGATTGGTGCCGGACTTAGTGACGTAGTTCACCTGCGCGGCGCCGTAGCGGCCCTGATTCACGGTGTAGGAGAGCGTATTCACCGTTACCTCGGCGATGGAATTCAGCCCCAACACGAGATTCGTGGAAAGACCGCTGTTCAGATTTGTCAGCGGATCGTTGGTCTCGAGGCCATCCACGATGTAGCCATTGGCGAGCGACGGCAATCCATTGAACTGGACGTTGCCGTAGCCGTTGGTTCCACCTACGAAATCGTTGCCGCTTCCTGCGGTGTTCATGAGCGCGCCGGGCGCGAATTGCAGAGGATAGGTGAGATCGCCGCCGGGATTGGGAAGATTTTCGAGCGCGGGCGCGTTGAGTGTCGTGGTGGTATTGGGAGTATCGAGATTCACCAGCGGCGGTTCGTCGGAGACCGTCAGCTCGGTTTTGGCGGCGCCCACCTCGAGAGCAAAATCGACGGTTTGAGTTTGGCCGAGTCCGGTGAAAACCGATGCGCGGGTTCGAGCCTGAAAGCCCGGCGCTGCGGCTTTCACTGTGTACGGTCCGGGTTTCAACTGCGCGAAATTGAATTGGCCGGTGCGGTTGGTGGACGCGATGCGCTTTGCGCCGGTCTCTTCGTTAGTGGCCTGAACAGTGGCGCCGGGGATGGCAGCTCCAGTGGGGTCGAGCACCGTTCCCACGATGGCGGCGGTGGTTTCGCCCTGCGCCCGGAGAAGCAAGGGAAGGCAGGCGCAAGCGAGCAGGAAGCCAACGCGAACTCCCATTGGCATAGTTTACTGCTGTTTTTGCACTAAAGTAAACTGGAGTTAATGCTGAGGGATCAGCACAGGTTTAGGCTCTCATACCGCCGCAACGCTCGCTAGTGGCACCGCGAACTCCACGCTGGTTCCCTCCGGCGACGATTCAATAGATAGGTCCGATTCCGGGCCGAAACACAATTGCAGACGGCGCCGCACGTTTGCCAGCCCGACGCCGCGCCCGTTTTCGCGGACGCCGGCGGTCATGCCCGGTCCTGTATCGCGTACCGCGATGTGCACGCGTCCGCCGGCCGCCATCGCACTCAGCTCCAAAATGCCCGGCCCCGATTTGGCCGCGATGCCGTGTTTGATCGCGTTTTCCACTAGCGGCTGGATGGAAAGAATCGGAATGGGCGCGTCGAGGGCGGCATCGTCGATCTCGATGCGCGTCTCCAGGCGCGGACCCAGGCGCAGCCGCTCGATATCGAGATACGCCCGCACGATCTCGAGCTCCTCCGAGAGCGGAATGAACGTTTTCTCCGATTGCAGGAAGTACCGAAAAATCTCGGCCAGGTTCAACACGGTTTGCCGGGCCTTGCCCGCGTTACGCGGGATCACTCCGTACAGCGTGTTGAGAGCGTTGAACAGAAAATGCGGATTGATTTGCGATTGCAGCGCGCGCAATTCGGCTTGCGAGACCAGCCGGCGCATTTCGGTGTCGCGGAAGCGCTCCACTTGCTCTACAATCGCTGCGGCCAGACGACTCAACGACGCGAGGTCTTCGCTCAAATAGCGCCGCCCGCCGTAACGGCGGCCCAGCAGAACGTAACGCGCTCCGGAATGCGCCAGGCGCAGAGGAACGATGGCTTCCACCCACTCATACTGTTCGACATGGCGCCAAGCGGGGACGTCCGACGCCGGGGCGGGGAAGACCAGATCGGCGAGCGCGGGCGTGGCTGCTTCGCACGGCAGGATCTGGGCACGCTCGGCGCTCGTGAAATCCGCCAGCTCGGCAGTGGACCATTCCAGGAACTCGGCTTCATCGCGAAACAGCGGAGCGCGCGCCTGGATGTCGCGTACTTTGCGCTCCAGATCGCCGCGCCGGAATACCACCTTGGTGAGCCAGCGCTGTACCGCGCTACGCAGCATCGCGAAGGCGATCAGAAGCACACAGAAGCCGACTACGAGCAGCGTTTCATATAGCGGATTCTTGGAAAGACGCGGATCGATCACTAGTCCACGCAACGCGAGGCGCACCGCTACGAAGACCACTATGCCGGCCAGAAGAGCATTGCCCAGGAATCGGATGAAGGCGTCGAGCAGAACGAACCGGTAGTCCTGCAACAGCACGAACAGCGCGAGCGGAATCCCAGCGTGGTGGATCACCAGCTCTCGCGACCAGGCTTCCGACGCGTGTCCCGATCCCAGGTGCACAAATGACATGGCGAACAACGCAGCGCACATGGCGCCTATGATGCGTGATGCTTTCGCACGCCGCTCGGCGCCGGCTTCAAACGCTACTCTTGCGACGGCGAGCACGGTCAGCACCGCGAAGCCCACCGTGATCAGAAGCAATGCGCCACGCTGGTACCCGACGCCCGATCGCACCAGCTCCCACAGGTGCATTCCGATCGCGATGGCGGTTAACGCGTAGCCGGCTGCCACCACCGGGTCGAATCCGTCGCCCAGCGATAGGTGCAGCAAAACGGCGGGTAGCAGGCTAAGCACCGCGAAGCTGAAGAAAATCACCACGCCCGTTTCGGGACGATCGGGGGGAATGACCAGGACGGCCAGCGATCCGATGTTCCACAAAAACGCCAGGCTCGCCGCCGTCACCGACAGCCAGCTTCCGCGCAGGTGAGCGCCCGCACGATCGCGCAGCAGCAAGTAGAGGAAGATTCCGAAGAGTATGGCGCCGGCGGAGTGCCCGAGCGTGTTGACGAGTTGTAGTTCGTGCAGGCTGTTCATGAGCGGCGCCCGAGCCGCGAGCCGTGTGGCCCTATTTGCCTACGTAGCTTTACCAATTATAACTTTCGTCCCAGGATCGGCTTGAAATGCGCACCACTTGCTATGATTTTTATGCGCCGCTTGGCCGTTTTCATATGCGCCTTTCGCCTCGCCGGATCCTCCGCGTTGTTCTGAGCGGTCTGATCATCGCGGTGCTCTGGCTGCGCGCGGTCCGCGAATGGCGCGACCATAACGCCGTGTGGCTGGCGGGAAGCCTGATTCTCTCGGTGCTGCTGCTGCTGATCGTGATCGTTGAGCTGACGGGCTTGCAGCAAAAATGGAGCAAGCAGCGCGATGAAGTTCCAAAAAAGCCGCTCGGCCTCGATTCGTAGTCCCGGCTCTTACGGCAAAGCTTCGATCGCGCGCGCGATGTCATCCGGGCTCAAGTAAAAATGCGGCGACAAACGTGCCCATCCCTGGCGCGCGGCGGCAATCACGCCTTTGTCTTTGAGCTGCCGCACGATGTGACGGCTGTCCATCCCCAGCTTTTGAACCGCGACGATACCCGACGAGGTCGCCCGGGTCCGCTCGCCCAGCAGGCTGTAGCCCTTCGCCAGCGCGCCTTCCGCCAGTTGATCGGCCAACGCCTCGACCGCCGCGGCGATCCGGTCCACGCCGATACTCAACAGAAAATCGAGTGAGGCTCTGAGGCCGTAGCATCCGATGGTGTTTAGCGTCCCGCACTCGTAGCGGCCCGCATCCGGCCGAAGCGTCATGTCGCGCGAGGCGTAATCGTTGTAACCGGCCACGTTGGTCCAGCCGAACTCGCGCGGAAAAATCGAGTCTTGGCGATCCTGGCGCACGTAGAGAATCCCGCAGCCTTCCGGACCCACCATCCACTTATGCCCGTCCGCCGCCAAGGCATCGATATGCGCGGCTTCGACGTCGAGCGGATACGCGCCCAGCCCCTGGATGGCATCCACCAGAAAAAACACGCGCTGCTCGTGGCAGATTTTCCCGATCGCGTTCAGATCGGCGCGCTTGCCACCCAGGTACTGCACAAAGCTAATAGTTAGCATCTTGGCGTCTTCGCACTCCCGCTCGATCACCTCCAGCGAGTCATGAATCGAGAGCCACTTGATATAACACCGCTGGGCCTCTAGGACCTTCCAGGGATAGATATTGGCGGGAAATTCCTCGCGGAACGCGACTATTGTGTCGCCGGGCCGCCAATCCAGGCCCATGGCTACTGTCGCGAGTCCTTCCGAGGTGTTCTTCACCAGCGCGATTTCATTGCGGTTCGCGCCCATCAGCTTCGCCGCCGAGCGCCGGAGAGCTTCGTAGGTATCCAGCCACTCATCGTAGTGGTAAGAGCCGTACTGGAGCGCGTCCTCGGCAAAGCTCTGCATCGCCGCGGCCGAGCATTTGGGCAGCGGCGCGACGGCCGCGTGATTCAAATAAATCAATCTTTCGGTTACCGGAAAATCCCCCCGGTATTGTTGCCAGAGGAGGTCAGCGCCGGCGCGCTTGCTTTCTAGCACGGTTCTTTCCTCGAAACCCATCACATCCACTATACGTATAAAGCATTAAGGTTTATACTGAGTGCTAGGAGTCTCTCGATGAAGCGCCTGTGGTCGGCTAGTATCAGTCTCCTGGTTGTTCTCGCTCTCACATCGCCCCAAGTCTTCGCCGGCGATGACAAAGAAAAAGATCCGGACCAGATCGGCAATCGCAACGTTAGCGGGCACGTAAATTTCTATTCGCTCGAAAAAGAAATCGCTCTCGGCAAGCAGTTGGCGAATGAAGTGGAACGGCAAGCCAAGATCATTAACGATCCGGTGATTGCCGAATATGTCAATCGTGTGGGACAAAACCTGGTGCGCAACTCCGACGCCAAGGTTCCGTTCACTATTAAGGTGATCGACAGCGAGGAAGTGAATGCGTTCGCGCTTCCCGGTGGATTCTTTTTTGTCAACTCCGGTCTGATTCTGAAAGCCGACAACGAAGCCGAGCTCGCGGGCGTGATGGCGCATGAAATCGCGCACGTTGCGGCGCGCCACGGCACCAGGCAGGCCACACGGGGCGAGATCGCGAACCTGGCAACCATCCCGCTGATCTTCATGGGCGGCGGTTGGGGAATGTACGGCGCTTATCAGGCTGCCAGCATCCTGGTTCCGATCGGATTCCTGAAGTTCTCACGCGGTATGGAGTCGGAAGCGGATATGCTCGGTTTGGAATACATGTACAAGACCGGCTACGATCCGCAGTCCTTCGTGGATTTCTTCGAGAAGATCGAGACGCTCGAGAAGAAGAAGCCTGGAACGATGTCCAAAGTTTTCTCCACGCATCCGCCCACGGACGATCGCATCAAGGCGGCCCAAACCAACATCGAGAAATATCTGAAAGAGAAGCCCGAGTACGTGCTGACCACGTCCGAGTTCAACGACGTGAAGGCGCGGCTCTACGCGATGCACAATCGGCGCAAGGTTGAGGATCCGCGGGATGCGAATAAGCCGCAGCTGCGGCGCGCGCCCGGCTCCACCACAGGCCCGGTGGATGCCGATGAAAACGGTAAGACACCTGCGTCGGATTCCGACGAGCGTCCCACGCTGAAACGCCGGCCGACGGATCAATAAGCGGAATTTTCCTTCACACGCAGTCAAGGATGCCCACGAATCGGGAGACCGGTTCGTGGGCTTTTCTTTAGCAGCTTTCCCTTAACAAACCAGGCACACCCACTCGGCGCGCTGTAGTCTTTCCCATGGTTCGATGCCTTCGGGAATATCCGACTCCGGAAACCCTGACAGAATCAGCTTCGAACCTGGCCTGCGCACGCGCTCGAACTCCGGTGCCAGCGATTCGACGGTCGCGGCGTCGATGTTGGCGACGATCAGGTCCTGCGAGCTCGACCGCACCGCGTCGACGGACCCCACGAACAACGCCGGTCCGACGCGCACCCGCGCGATTGCGACCGCATCTGGATCGAGGTCGCAGCCGGTCACCCGTCCAGCACCCAGCAACACGGCAGCCCGCGAGAGAATCCCCGACCCCGTGCCCACGTCGAGCACCGACATGCCGGGTTGGACGTACTTCTCCAGGGCTTCGAGACACAGTTGGGTTGCCGGATGCCGGCCGGTACCGCAGGCCATCCCTGGCTCGATCTCGAGTCTCAGGCGGCCGGGCGGTGTCTCGTCGTCACGCCACGGAGGTACCAGATAAAAACGCTCGCCGATTGCGAGCGGCGGCCAGGCATCGCGCGCTACCTGCTCCCAATCTACCGAGGCGACCTTCGTTAGCTCTGGCCGATATTCCGCGAAGCGTTCAAGCAGTGCCTGCGCGTCGGCGCTGTGCTCGAAAAATGCGCGGAGCCGTCCCGGCTCTTCGGTAATCCCGGAGACGCCGCACTCTGCGAGCTCGGCGATGAGATAGTCTTCCTGTTCAGGAGGTGGATGGAGCAAGAGGGAGAACACTACCCTCTAGTTTCACCCGCGTTTGTTCTGTCTGCTCGCGAGGACGTCAGTGCGAAGCGGCGACTTCCGCGGGGGGAGGGTCTTTCTCTTCCACCGTTACATATACCGGCTGCTCCAGCAGCATCGGATTCTTCCCGGCGGTCTTCACCAGCAGTTGCAGCCGTCCGGGCTTGGCGGCCGGGGGAATCCGTATTTCGATGGAATCCTCGGTCTGGTCCAGCACTTTGACCATCATGTCGAAGGTGTGATCGGTGAGATAAACCTCCTCCACCTTCTCTTTGCCGAGATAAAGCCCGTGGATGCGAAGCACCGAACCGACCTTGCCGCTGTCCGGCTTTACGTTCGACATTTGGGGAACCTGGGCTTGAGAACTCAGCGCCAGGCCGAAACTGAGCAACGAAAGAACCAATACGTGTCGCATGCTAGTCCGCTCCAATATCAGGACTTTAATGCGCGCCAGCCCAGATCGCAATCAGGAGAATGCCGAAGCCCGGCCGAGGAAAACTCTGAGATGCCGACTAAGGCCGCCCGTGTGAACTAGCGCTCGGCGTTCAGATGCAGGCCTTTATGAATGGCGTATAGAGCCAATTCGAGGCGGTCGGAGACGCCGAGCTTGTCGAAGATGTTGTGCAGGTGATTCTTCACCGTCTGTTCGCTGATGAACATCTTCTCGGCCATTTCCTTATTCTTGTAGCCTTGCGCCACCAGCTGCACAATCTCGCGCTCGCGATGGCTGAGCGGAGACCGTTCCCGCGACTTGCCGCTGCCCGAACCGCCGCCGATCTCGCCTGGCGCGGCGAATTGCCGCATTACAGCCGCGGTGGTGTGGGAATCGAGCCAGATCTCGCCGCCATGCACCTTGCGGATGCTCTTGACGATCAGCTCCGGCGCGGTTTGCTTTAGCACGATGCCCGAACAGCCCAGCTTCATCGCCTGCACGAACTCGTTCTTATCCTCGGACGCGGTGAGGATAATGACGCGCGTGCGTTTGTTGGTTTGCTGCAAGGTTTGCAACGCCGATAGCCCATCCAGATTTGGCATTCGCAGATCGAGCAACAAAACGTCTGGATCGAGCTCCTGCACCCGGTCTAAGACTTCGCATCCGTCTGCCGCCTCTCCGACGATCTCGAAATCGTCCTCGAGCGTCAGCAGCTTCTTCAAGCCGTCCCGCACGATCGGATGATCGTCGGCGATGAGAATCCGGATATTGCCCTTGCGAGGCTCCAGCAAGTTAGTGCGCACGGTCGTATCGTCGATTGCAGTTGTGCCGTCGTTCATGTTTGCTATATCGACCAATCGAGTTCGATTCTAACGGGGTACTGGTACGTAATCAATTTTAGGTAACGCTTAGAAATCCTGGCCGAAATCACTTAGACCCCATACCCCGCCTCAGTCTATACTCTCAGGCATTTTCCCTGTTGCAGGATTGTTTCCAGACTAGCACGCAGGTCCCAGTTCGGAACGCCAAACCCCGGGCTCACGCCAAGATCTTGTCCCCATACCGCTTGTAAACAACTGAAAACAAGGATTTCCGTATTGGCCGCCCATTTGCACTTACGCGATCGCGTGCTGGACCACATCACCAATCAGATCGAGCGTTATATGAATCTTTTGAGCGCTCGGGAGAAGCTTGTGGCTTCCAACATCGCGAATGTGGATACTCCCGGGTATAAGACGAAGGACGTCGATTTCCAGTTCGAATTCATGACACAAATGGAGAATCAAGCACCTGAGGCGATCGAAGCGCAGGGGCTCACCACGAAAAACGACGGCAATAACGTCAGCTTGGATCGCGAAACCCGCCTCCTGTCCGAAACCGCTCTGCGATTCAACCTGGCTTCCAGCTTGATGAAGACCCAGTTAAAACTGATCAGTTCTGCGATTCAGGAGGGCAAATCCTAATGAGCCTGCTTTCTCTGATGTCGGTGAGCGCTTCCGGGATGGCCGCGCAGCGCACGCGCGCTGAACTATTAACGGAGAACCTCGCCAACGCCGAAACCACCCGCACGCCGGATGGGGGGCCCTATCGCCGCAAGGACGCGGTTTTTTCCAGTTCCGAGGAGGCATCGCCCTTCGGTGCGGTGTTCCAGACTGCAATGGGATCCGGCGTGAACGGAGTGGAGGTCTCCGATGTCATCGAAGACGCGAGCGAAGGCCAGAAGCGTTACATGCCGGGTCACCCGGATGCGGACGCGGACGGCTATGTCGCATTTCCCAATGTGAATCCCGCCGAGGACATGGCGGACCTGCTCAGCGCGTCGCGCGGGTATGGCGCCAATGTAGCCGCAATGTCGGCAATCAAGGACATGATTCTGCATTCCATCGACCTGCTGAAGTGACGCGCTGAATATGGCCCTCCCCATCACTCCCGTACGAATGCCCGCTGGCATCCCGTCGCTCCAGCCGGGCGGAGCCGCGAAGTCTCCGGCCGGAAGCTTTCAGTCCGTGCTTTCCGACGCCATCGGCCAGGTCCAGCAGACTCAGGCCGACTCGCAATCCAGCATCGACAAATTCTTGTCGGGCGAGGACGAGGAGATTCACAAGGTGGCGCTTCAAACCCAGCAGGCCGAGTTGTCGTTCGATCTTTTTCTGCAGGTCCGGAACAAGGTGATCTCAGCCTATCAGGAAGTCATGCGAATGCAGATGTAGCTGCGGGAAATGGACCAACTGAAACGTATCTTCGAGACCCTAAGCTGGAAACAGATCGTTTCCATCCTGATCGCCGCGGCCGCCGTGGTTGCACTATTGTCGATGTTGTCGCACTGGAACCGGGAGCGCGATTTTCGGCCGCTGTACAGCGGGCTTTCGCCTGAGGATGCCGCGGCGGTGCTCACCAAGGTTCGGGAATCCGGCGCCGACGTGCGATTATCCGAGAACGGAGCCACGGTGCTGGTTCCCTCCTCAAAGGTCGCCGAACTTCGGCTGCAGCTGGCGGCTGCGGGCGTGCCCAAAAGCGGGCGCATCGGGTTCGAGCTGTTCGACAAGACCAACTTCGGGGCCAGCGATTTCGCCGAGCAGGTCAACTATCACCGGGCGCTCGAAGGCGAGCTGGAGAGATCCGTCATGTCGCTGGCCGAAGTGGAGCAGGCGCGCGTGCACATTACGCTCGCTAAGGATTCGGTCTTCGTGGAATCGCGCCAACCCGCCAAAGCCAGTGTGCTGGTCAAATTGCGCGACGGAGCGCAGCTTTCGGCTCAGAATGTCGCCTCCATCTGCCAGTTGACCGCCAGCGCAGTGGAAGGTCTGGCGCCCGAGGCCGTCTCCGTGCTTGACACCCGGGGCAATCTTCTTAACCGTGGCCGGAAGACAGGCCTGGACGACAGCGGCGAGCCGTCGGAGGCAGCGCTCGATTACCGCCAGAAGGTGGAGCACGATCTGCTGGCCAAGATCAACGGCACGCTCGAGCCGCTGCTCGGTTCGGACAAATTCCGAGCCGCCGTATCGGTGGACTGCGATTTCTCCACGGCCGAGCAGAGCGAAGAAACCTTCGACCCCGCCAAATCGGTGATGGTCTCGTCGCAAAAAACCGAAGACATCAGCGGTGGAACCACTTCTTCCGGGATTCCCGGCACGCCTTCCAATCTGCCCAAACCCGCCACGACACCGGCGACTCGCAACAACGGAGTCACCCGTCGCACGGAGAACATCAGCTACCAATCCAGCCATACCGTCCGGCACGTCCGCATGCCGCAGGGAAGCGTCAAGCGCATGTCGGTTTCGCTCTTGGTGGACTCGACGGTTCGCTTGGAGGGCACGGGGGCCAAAGCCAAACGGATCGTAGAGGCGCCTTCGGCGGAAAAACTGAAAACCATTCGCGACTTGGTGGCTGGCGTCACCGGCTTCTCGAGCGACCGGGGCGATCAACTGGTGGTGGAGACCATGGCGTTCGAATCCACGCTGAATCCCGAACCGCTGATCTCGGCCCCTGCGCCTCTCGCGCCGCGACCGAACGATTGGGCCCAGCAGGCGCTCAAGAGCAAGTATCTGGCGATCGGCGGTGGAATCGCGGTGGCAATCGTCCTCACCCTGATCATACTGGTGCTGAAGCTTTCACGACGCAAGCCTCCGGCTGCGGAAATGGCCCCGCAGCTCGCCGCTCCCGTCGGCGACGATTTCAATAAACAAATCGAAAACCAGCTCGCCGAACAAGCCGCTCTCCGGCAAAAGCAGGAAGCAGACGCACTGAACGCGCTCAAGCTGCCGCCGGTTACCAAGAAAGCCGAGGTGCTGACCAAACATATCGCCGAGCAAGCCAAGAAGGACTCTACTCCCATGGCGCATGTGCTGCGCTCCTGGATGAATGACCGTCCCAAGACCTAGGGCTCCCGATCATGATCCAGAATCTTGAAACTTCCCAGCAGCAAGCCGGTAGCGCTCTACCCGGGATACGGAAAGCTGCGATTCTGATGGTCATTTTGGGCGATCAGACCTCCGGCGAAATCCTGCGCCAGTTGGACGACGAAGAAGTGCAGTTGATCAGCCGCGAGGTGGCGCGCATCACTTCCATCGACAACGACCAGGCCGAGGGTGTGCTCGAAGAGTTCTACCAGATGTCGATGGCGCGCGACTTCGTCCTCAAGGGTGGACTGGACTACGCGCGCAAAATGCTGATGAACGCCTTTGGCCCTGAGCATGGGACCAAGCTGCTGGACCGGCTGGTGAAAACGCTCGGGTCCGAGCTGGCCAGTTTCGACACGCTCCAGCGCGCCGATCCGCAGCAGCTCGCCAAGTTTATCCATAATGAGCATCCGCAAACCATCGCGCTCATTCTCTCGCACCTGAACGCATCCCAAGCGGCCGGCCTGCTGATTTCTCTGCCGGCTGAGCTGCGCGCCGACGTGGCGCAGCGCATGGCCAGCCTCGATCAGATTTCTCCCGAGATCATTTCGAAAATCGCCGTCATCATTGGCGAAAAGTTGAAAGCCCTGGGCGAAGTGAGTCGCGAATCCTATGGCGGAGTGCGGGCGGTGGCTGAAATGTTCAACCGCCTGGATTCGGGGACCAGCAAGGAGATTCTGGAATCGGTGGAACAAAGCGATCCGAATCTGGTCGCCACAATACGGCACCTTATGTTCGTGTTCGAGGATCTGCTGCTGCTCGGCCAGGACGGCATCAAGGAAGTGCTCGCCAAAGTGGACCGTAAGATCCTCACCGTCGCTTTGAAGGGCACCAGCGATCAGCTGAAGGTTCATTTCACTGAAGTGATGTCGCAGCGTGGATCCGAAATGTTGAAAGAAGACATGGAAGCGCTGGGCCCGGTGAAGATCAAGGAAGTAGAAGCTGCGCAGCAGCAGATTATCGCCGTGGTCCGGCAGCTCGAAGCCGAAGGAACCATCAGCCTCAAGGGCACGGTCGGAGAACAGTATGTCGTCTAAGCTGCACCGCGGCGGTGTTCCCGTGGACCCGATGGCATGGCCGCGCACGCGTTCGGCGGATCCGCGTTTCGCGGCCACCCCGGTTCCCATTTATGCCCCGGCCGGGTCGAATGCGCCCGGACATGTCAATCCAGATCCCGAAGCTGGCGCCTACCAGCGCGGCCTCGAGGAGGGTAAAACAGAAGCGCGGCGCGAAGCTGCTCAAAGTATCGAAGCCATGAATCTCAAGTTGGCGCGCAGCGTTGAGGAGCTGGCTGGACTCCGCCAGCGTTTCCGCCATGAGGCCGAAGAGGACGTCATCGCTCTGGCGCTAGCCATCGCGCGGCGCATTCTGCATCGGGAACTCACCGTGGCACCCGAAGCGCTGCTCGGGTTGGTGAAGGCCGCGCTCGAAAAGATGGAGCTGCGCGAAGTGCACCGCGTGCGGGTCTCTCGCGCCGACGCGCCGATGGTCATCCAATACTTCGAAAAGATGGGGTTACCGAAGCCCATTGAGGTTGTCGCCGACCCCGGGTTGCCGCGCGGTGCGGCCATTTTCGATTCCTCGCGAGGCGCGCTCGACGCCTCGGTCGAAACCCAGCTCTCGGAAATCGAGCGCGGATTTGCGGATCTGGTGAGGAGGGTCTGATGAAGCTCGCGCCTTATTACGCAAAACTCGAGCGGATCGAAACCTGTCGCTGGACCGGAACGGTCACGGAGCTGGTAGGCTTGCTGGTGGAATCGAGCGGGCCTGTCGCCGCTGTCGGGGACTTCTGTGAAATCGTAACCCAAAACGGCAAGCCGATTCGCACCCAGGTGATCGGATTCCGCGATGGCCGCGTTCTGTCGATGCCGCTCGAAGAAACCGACGGCTTGCACTTGGGCGATCCCATCGTGGCCCGCAAAGAAGACGCCCGCATGGAGGCTGGTCCGGAGCTGCTCGGTCGCGTGATCGACGGCTTCGGCAAGCCGCTCGACGATCTCGGTCCCATCGGCGCGAAAGAACCCTACGAACTCTACGCTCCCGCGCCCGGGCCGCTCGACCGCGAGCCGATCAGCGAGCCGCTCGTCACCGGAATCCGCGCCATCGACAGCCTGCTCACCTGCGGACAGGGCCAACGTATCGGCATCTTTGGCGGCAGCGGCGTCGGTAAGAGCACGCTGCTCGGCGCCATGTCGCGGCACAGTTCGGCCGATGTCAGCGTCATCGCGCTCATTGGCGAGCGCAACCGCGAGGTGCGGGACTTCATCGAGCACGAGCTTGGCCCCGGCGGGCTCAAGCGCTCGGTATTGGTGGTCGCCACATCCGACCGGCCCGCGCCGCTTCGCATCCGCGCGGCCTTCGTCGCGCTGGCAGTCGCCGAATATTTCCGCGATCAGGGCAAGAGCGTGCTTCTCGTAATGGATTCCGTGACGCGCCTCGCCATGGCGCAGCGCGAGATCGGGCTCGCGGCCGGTGAGCCGCCCAGTCAAAAAGGCTACACGCCCTCGGTCTTCAACTTGCTCCCGAAAATCTTCGAGCGCGCGGGCCGCTTCCGCCAGGGATCCATCACGGGGTTCTTCACCGTGCTGGTGGAGGGCGACGATTTCAACGAGCCGATCTGCGACGCGGTGCGCGCCATCTTGGACGGGCACATCATCCTCTCGCGCCAGCTCGGCGCGGCCGGACATTATCCGGCCATCGATGTTTTACAGTCCGTAAGCCGTCTCGCGCCTCGCCTCTATACTCCCGAGCAAAAAACCGCTGCGCTGAAGATTCGCGACGCCATGGCCACCCATCAGCGCGCGGAGGATCTGATCAACCTGGGCGCGTACGCAAGCGGAGCGAATCCTAAGCTCGATGCAGCGATCAAGCTGCGTCCGCAACTGCTCGACTTCCTAAAACAGGACTCCGGCGCCCACTCGGCTTTCACCGACACCATGGGTCGCATGCGCGACCTGGCGAAGCAGGCGGGCTGAGCAGGCCGGCGGAATGAAGCGCTTCGAGTTTCCGCTCGATCGAGTGCGGCGTTGGCGCGCCGAGCAGGCTAGTGTCGAAGAGCTCAAGCTGCAACAGCTCCGCGCCGAGGTCTCGCGACTCAGCGCGCAAAAGCATGCGCTTGAAGATGAAGCCTCGGAATCGGCGCGCGAGGTGCTCGCGCAGGCTTCCATCAATCCGATCGAGCTGACCACACTTGAGTCTTACGGACTACATCTGCGCCGGCGGATTCTCGAACTGGAAAATCTCCGGAGGCAAGTCGACGCCAAGGTCCAGGAGCAGCGCCAGCGCTTCCTCGAAGCGCGCCGGCAGTTCGAGCTGCTGGACCGGCTGCACCAAAAGGCATGGCTGGAATGGGTCGCTGCCTCCAACAAAGAGCAGGAGGAGCTGGCCGCTGAAATGTTCCTTGCGCAGGCCGTGAGAAAAGCTGCGCGGCGCTAGCGCGCCAACAGCCGCGTGGCCTCTTCGATGTGCTGGTTCAGTTGCTCGATAGCCTGTGTGGCGTCCTTGGCTTCGGCATTGGCCTCGTCCCAGCGCGAGCCCTCGACGGCTTCACGAACGCCGGGCAAGGTTTTCGCGCCATAGCCCGTGTAAAGTCCCGGCGCGTAAATCTGATGCCGGTACCAATCGCGCTTCGGAAGACCTTTCGTGAGGATCAGGCCGCGCTCACTTTCATAGAGCGCCTGGTTAGCCTTGGCCAGTCGAGCCGTGTCGGTTGCGCTCACCGCCGTCGCGAGTGCGGCTTCATATGCTTTCGAATCGGAATCAGTTTTTTGCAGCGCCGCGAGTAATGGCGCGAAATCGACCTTCGTTCCCGACTGCTTCCTGATCTGGTCGACGTATCGTTTGACCGTGCTCGAGAACTCGCCGAACTCGAACGGAACCAGCGGCGCATCGGCCAGCCGTAGTAGCGTCGTGGTGGTGACTTGCGAAAGCGCGGCGCCGTATACGAAACCCGGATCGCCGAACTGCTCGAACCACTGCGGGTCATCGTAGATCGAATGATACTGGCCGTTCTGGTTCGGACCGCCGAAGCCAACGTTCAGACTGGCGACGCCCAAGTGATCGATGAAGGCGACGTAATCGGACCCAGCGCCGAGCGGTCCCAAATGAAAGCCGGACGCCGGTGAATCGTCTTCCGGCGCCTCGCTGCGGCCACGGCGCGCGGTCTTGGCGATTTCGAGCAAGCTCTTTCCGTTTTGCGGATCTTTCAAATCGCGCAGCACTTCGCTCATGAACGTCTCGAGGGTGTGCGAGCCCGATGCGCTCATGGTTCCCTTGGAATTGCTATCGGAGTTCATGTAGACGACCGCCTTCTGGCTCAGCTCGTCCTGATGTTTCTCTGCCCACTCGGTGGAACCGAGCAGTCCGTACTCTTCGCCGTCCCACAGTGCGAGAACGATGGTGCGCTTGGGCTGCCAGCCTTGCTTGCGAAGTTGAGACAGAGTGCGTGCAGTTTCAAGCAGCGACGCGGCGCCGCTGATGGGATCGTGCGCGCCGTTTACCCAACCGTCGTGATGATTGCCGTAGATGACCCACTGGTCGGGATAGGTGCTGCCGGGGATCATCGCGATGACGTCATGCAGCGGGCGCGTTGAGTTATCGAAATCGAGTTTGAAGTGCGCCGTGGCTGGTCCCGGTCCAACGTGATAGGTGAAGCCCAGTGCGCCGCGCCAGTCCGGCGGAGCTACCGGGCCTCCGAGATTCTGGAGGAACGGAGTCGCGTCGGCGTAGGAAATCGGCATGACAGGAATGGTCATTAATGTTTTGGCTTCGGCGAGACTCAAACGCTTGGAGCCTTTTTCCGACGCCCAGCCGGGCGACAACGGATCGCCGACCGCGACGGGCATGTCCATCACGCTGCCACGCTGCACGCCATCCGGCGGACGCATCGGGCCTTTAGGAAAAACGTCGCCTTGATAATAACCGTCGTCGCGCGGGTCGGAATAGATCAGGCAGCCGATGGCGCCGTGCTCGGCCGCGACTTTAGGTTTGGTGCCGCGCCAGCTCTTGCCGTAGCGCGCGATCACGATTTTTCCTTTAACGTCGATCCCTTGTTTGGCAAGGTAATCGTAGTCTTCGGGGATGCCATAGTTCACGTACACTACCTGGCCGTTGACGTCGCCCGAGCCCGAGTACGCGTTGAACGTTGGCAGCTGCGTGGAATTGGAGCTATAGCTATCCTGCGCGAGGGCTGGCTCCTTCAACGATGCGCGGAACTTCACTGGCGCTGTCATCTCGAGCGCGCGCGAGGTCGGGTAAGGAATCAGCGCTTCGAAATTCTCGATGTGGGCGTCGAGATTGAATTCCTTGAAGAGCCCGAGCGCGTAGTCGGCTACGGCGGCATCGGCGGCCGAGCCGGCGTGGTGCGGGACTTTGGCCATTCGTTCGAGATAGGTTTTCTGGCGCGACGCTTCCGGAATCGCAATGGCTTTTTGCTCAAGCGCGTGTTCGGAGGCCCAATCGCTTTGCGGAAACCCTCGGAGAGGGGCGTTGGCAATTGGGGATTGCGCCGCGAGCGTGGACGCGGCGGCGAGCATGCTTATTAACAACCGCCCGCAAAACGGGTCGCGCCGACAGCTTGTTTGCGAGTCATGAGGGCGCCGTCGCGCCCTTTGCGGGCTGGCTAGAAATTGTTTCATAACGTCGATGCGATTTTGTTGCCGGGGGCACCGGACTTCAAGAATTTAACAAACTCGCCGACCGTGCGCGTCAGGCCGGGGAAAGTGGCAATCACGTGTTCGTCGGGATCGAGGATAGCGTAGTAGGGAATGGCGGTAGTTTCGAACTTCTTTTCTTCGAGCTGCTGGTTCTGTTCGGAGGCCGCATCGGTTCCGTCGGTGTAGAGATCCACCAGGACGAAATCTTTCAGCAGCGGCGTGACCTCTGGACGCGGGAACATGTTGGCCTTCATCCAATGGCAGTTGGTGCAGGCGTAGCCGGTGAAATTGATGAACACTAGTTTATTTTCCGCGCGTGCTTTGGCGAGCGCTTCGCGGTATTGATTCTTCATCCAAACCGGGGCACTCGATTCGCCGCCACCAGATGCGAAGAGCGAAGTTTTGGCTTGCACCGGAATGAACGCTTCCACGTTGCCGAGCGATGCTCCGAACAATCCGGGAAGCAGGCTGATGGAGAAGATCAGGAACAGCGCAGCTACCAACATTCGTCCGACGCCCAGATGATCCTCCGGCTTGATTCCTTCGAGACGCAGGAAGCCGAGCAGATAGAGGCCGGGCAGAGCGAACAGGACGACCCAGGATGCGAGGAACATTTCACGCGAGATGAAGCCAGTTTGGAGGACCTGATCGGCCGAGCTTAGGTATTTCACCGAGATTGCGAGGACGACGAACCCGAGCACGACTTTGACGCGCATCAGCCAGCCGCCGCTTTTCGGCAGCTTTTGCAGGAACGACGGAAATAGCGCGAGCGCGAAGAAAGGCAGGGCGAGTCCCGTGGCGAACGCCGCCATCCCGAAAACCGGCTGTAAGCCGCTGGTCTGCACGGAGGCGACCAGCAGCGGGCCGACGATGGGTCCGATGCAGGCGAAGGAGGTGAGGGTGAACGTCAGGCCCATGATGAGCGTTCCGAGCGAGCCGCCTTTTTCCGAAGCTTGGTTGAGTTTCGTGAGCAAGCCGGAAGGAAGCGTCAGTTCGTAAGCGCCGAGGAGGCTCAGGCCGAAGACGATGAAGACGGCCGCGATGAACGTGTTCACCCAGGGACTGTTGCCGAGCTGCACGACGCCGAACGGACCGGCGATGGCCTTGGTCAGAACGCCCAAGCCGGTAAACATGACAATGATTCCGAGACAGAACAGAACTGCCTGAAACACGCCATCCCGTTTTTCGCCGCCTTGCCGGTTCACGAAATAGGAGACAGTGAACGGGATCATCGGGAAAACGCAGGGGGTGAAGATCGCGGCGAGTCCAGCCCCGAACGCGGTAAGCAGGAAGAGGCCGAAGCCGGTGGAAGTTTGCGGCGCGGCGGCCGGCTGCGATGCAGGCGCAGTGGCTTCCGCGGATGCTGCCGGAGTTGCCGCGGCTACCGGCTTGAACTCACTGAAGCCGGTAGGAATCACGATGACCTGCGATTTCGCGGCCGGATCGATGGTTAAGGTTGCAGTCGCGGTCTTGCGTTTCGGCGGAAGGCAATTGGAATCGTTGCAGCACTGATACCGCACGGCGGCTGCAAGTTCGGTCGCGCCCGCCGGCGCATCCTTCTTGAGCTCGATGTCGAACAGGAACGTGACTTCTTCGCCGAAGGTTTCCGTATTGATTCCGAAGGACGGATCCAGTTTGACAATCGGCTTCGGCTCAAACATTCTGACGCTTGCAAAGGCGGGGTTATCGAATGCGAGCGTGGTGGCGATGGGGCCGCCTTTGGGCGTGGTGGGAGAGTAGAGGTGCCAGCCCGGCTCGATCTTGGCGGCCATTCTCGCTACGACGTGACCGCCGGGCGGGGCGGACTGAGAATCCAAGGTGAGGGTCCACTGAACCGGATCGGGCGCTTTGGCTGCGAGAGGCGCGAACGCCAAACAGAAAATCGGGATGAAACGCCGCATGATTAGTCCGCTCCAGCACCGGACGTATGGCCGTTCAACTCCGCCGCAATTCGTTCATTCGCGCATCCGCCGGCGAACTCCTTGGCAACACGGATCGCGTTCTTGATCGCGTTGGCGTTGGAGCGGCCATGGGCAATGATGCAAACGCCTTTGACGCCGAGCAGCGGCGCGCCGCCGTACTCGGAATAATCCACGCGCTTCTTGAAATCCTGGAAGGCAGTGCGTGCCAGCACGTATCCGATTTTGCGCGTAATGGTAGCTTCGAGCGACTCGCGCAGCATTTTCGAAATCATGTCCACCAGGCCTTCACTGACCTTCAAAGCGACGTTGCCGATAAAGCCGTCACATACTATTACGTCGATGTCTCCCGTATAGATGTCACCTCCTTCCACATTTCCGATGAAATTTATAGGAAGGGCTTTGAGGAGCGGGGTGGCGGCGCGGGTGAGTTCATTGCCTTTGTGCTCTTCCTCGCCGATAGAGAGCAGGCCGACGCGGGGGCGCTCGGTATGGAAGATGACGCGCGAGTAGATTTCGCCCATGACGGCGAACTGCGAGAGCATGCGGGGCGTGCAGTCCACGTTGGCGCCGACGTCGATCACGATTACGGGCGTGCCCTTGAGCGTGGGGAAGGCGGAGGCCAGGGCCGGGCGGTCGACGCACGGGATCATGCCCTGGACCATCTTGGAGGTGGCCATCACCGCGCCCGTGTTGCCGGCCGATACCAGACCCTGCGCAGTGCCGTCGCGAACCAGGCGAGCGGCCACGCGAATGGAGCTGTCGCGCTTGGTGCGGACGGCTTTGGCGGCGCTGTCTTCCATCGTCACGACTTCGCTGGCGTGCTGGATCTCGATGGGGAGTCCGCGGGCGTCGCTATGCTGAGCCAGTTCTTTCCGGAGGATGTCCTGCTTGCCGACGAGGATGATGCGGACCCCGAGCGAGCGGGCCGCGCGGATGGCTCCGTCGACCTCGGACTTCGGGGCGTGGTCGCCGCCCATGGCGTCAACCGCTATGGTGACCATGGAAGTTGAATGGTATCAGGATGGGGGCGCGCAGACCGTGCACCGGGGTTTATTCTTCGGCCACTTCGATTACTTCGCGTCCCTTATAGCGACCGCAATGCGGGCAGGCGCGATGGGGAAGTTTAGGCTCGTGACAATTGGGACACTCGGCGCGGCCGGCGGGGGTAAGCGAATCGTGCGCGCGGCGGGTGGAGGTGCGGCGCTTAGAGTGGCGTCGTTTTGGATTAGGCATCTTTCGGTTCCTCTAGTTGGAGATTCTTGAGCGCGGCCCAACGGTCGTCGACGGGCTTGGCTTCACATCCGCAGTGCACCAGGTTGCGATTCTGCCCGCAAACTGGACAGATGCCCCGGCACTCCTGGCGGCAAACTCGCTGCATGGGCAGGGCGAGCAAAACAAATTCGCGTAAAACATCCTTCAAATCAATCCCATCGCCTTCATAGAAAGCGATTTCAGTCTCGCCGGAGTCGATCTCGACGTCCTCTTCGCGCACGGCCTCAATCGCGGGCCGGTAGAACAGATCGAAATTCGAGTCGACCGGAAAATCGGCCGGCTCGAGACAGCGATCGCAGTCGGCGCCCACCCGGACCTTCAAATGTCCCTGGATCCGGACCTCGCCCAAAGTATTTGCCAGGAGCTCAGCCGAGCCGAGAGCCTCCAGCGGTGTTGCCTGCGTGAGGCCGGCATCGGAAAAATCAATTTCGCCGGGCGGGAAGGCCAATTCAAACCTGACCTTCTTAACTTCCAGCTCCTGGATACTTAAGAACACGCCAAACCTCAACGAAGCGGCGAAAGCGCTAAGCCATTAGTATAGCAACGCTTGGGAGCAGATGCCCGGGGCAGGCTGGAAATCTTTTGGGCGGCCGAACGGCCATGTGAGCAGGAGCGCGGGGCTGGGGTGCCTGACGCAAAAGTGGAGATCCGTCGCCGCGGGGCAGCGACGCAAGGTGAAATTGTAAAAACGAAGCCAACTACGTCGAATGTTTTCATTGGCGGACGGTCCTATGCCGAGGCGCGGGTCCAGGGCGCGCACGCTCAGTGGACGGATTCGATCAATTTTTCCGAGCGTTCCTGGATGTCGCGAGTAAAGGCCCAGAGGGTTTGGTCTCGGAGTCGAATTTCGATCAAACCGGGCTCCTGCAAATCGTTTTCGGTTTCGATGATCGCGCCGCTCGGGACTGTGGCGAAGGTGCCGTGGGATGGCTCAGGACCTGTCACGGCTACGAAGGAATTTAGAACACGGTAGTACGTATTGCCCGACATAAGATCCCAAAAAAATTCCTTAACATAACGATAGTATCGATAAAGATTCGACAAGGTAAGCTGGCAAAAGTGTGAGCGAATTTTGGACGGGGCAGGTGCTTGGATGAACGCAAGTTGTAACGGTTAAGCGTTCTGCTGGGTGATGGCAGGGCGTCCAACAATTGCCATGAGCGACAAAACGACCGATGCGGAGAACGTTCCGGTGAGCAGCACCGATGAGTTGGTGGACACAGGCGACTCGCAAACGGATCACCTGCGGAAATTCGGCGAATACAGATCGAGTAACGCGCCTTTGTCGGCGCTGGAGAGGGAGAAGCGCAGCGGACACTGGGTTCCGCTGGCGCTGAAAGATATCGGCGATCTTGAGCCGGTGCCGGAGAAGCCGGCAAAGAAGGAATGACTTACGATTCGCCGGACGGATGCGGCGCGCTCTGGGCGCCATCCAGGTAGCGATCCAGATTGAATGCCGCGCTGATCAGCGAAAGATGTGTGAGCGCCTGTGGAAAGTTCCCGAGCGCTTGGCCGCGCGCTCCGATTTGTTCGGCATACAGGCCGAGGTGATTGGCATAGCCGAGCATCTGCTCGAAGATGAGGCGTGCATCGTATAAGCGCTGAGGATCGTCTTTGCTGGCGCGCGTGAGGGCTTCGACCAGCCAGAAGGTGCAGATGTTGAACGTTCCCTCCGTGCCCTGGAGGCCGTCGGAGGTCTTTGCGATATCGTATCGAAACACCAGGCCGTCGGAGACTAAGCCGCCGGACCGCGGCGACTTGTTGATCGCGTCCAGCGTCTGGAGCATGCACGGATCGTGGGGCGCGACGAAGAAGACCAGAGGCATCAAAAGCAGGGATGCATCGAGGGCTGGGCGATCGTAGCTTTGGACGAAGGAATGCTTGGCCTGGCTCCAGCCTCGCCTCATGACAGTTTCATAAATCCGGTCGCGGACGCGCATCCAGCGCCGCCAGTCGGCCGGCAGGGACCGTTTGAGCGCGAGGCGAATGGCGCGATCCACCGCGACCCAGCACATGACTTTGGAATAAACGAAATTGCGCGGCCCGCCGCGGACTTCCCAGATGGCATCGTCTTTGTCGGTCCAGTGTTTGCAGACCCAGTTGGTCAGGCGCCGGAGGTAGGTCCAGAGTTCGTAGGAGATGGGAGTGCCGTACTTGTTGTAGAGGTACATGGAATCCATCAGCTCGCCGTAGATGTCGAGCTGGAGCTGCTGGTAGGCGGCGTTTCCGATGCGCACGGGACGCGAGCCCATGTACCCGTCGAGATGATCGAGCGTTTTTTCGGTGAGGGTGCGGCGCCCGTCGATGCCGTAGACGGTTTGAAGAGAACCGTCGGGATCGAGCTCGTGGCAGCGTGCATCGAGAAAAGAAGCGAACTGCATGGCTTCGTCCAGGTAGCCGATGCGCATCAGGCTGTAGACGGTGAAGGCGGCGTCGCGGATCCAGGTGTAGCGGTAATCCCAGTTGCGGATGCCGCCGGGGCTCTCGGGAAGACTGCACGTCGGGGCGGCGACGATAGCGCCGGTAGGTTCGTAAGTGAGCAGCTTCAGAACGAGCGCGGAGCGCTGGACCATTTCACGCCAGCGGCCGCGGTAGGTGCTTTTTGCAGTCCAGCGGCGCCAGTACTCGACGGTTTCGTGGAAGAGGCGATCGGTTTCGCGATCCAGATGGCGGGAGGATCTCTGGCCGGTGGGCGAATCTAGTTGACGCAAGACGAAGCTCTTGCTCTTGCCTTCGTTGAGGGTGAATTCGGCGATGACGCCCGTGCCGGAATGTTTGAGGCGCACGGACGATTCGAGTGTCAGGTCGAGCGCGGGCGCTTTGAAGTGGACGCCGTCCCGCACCAGGCGCGTGCTGTGTTGGTCGCGCGCGTAGTTGAATGCGGGTTGGCACTCCAGACGAAAGCGGACTGTGCCGCGAAGACAGCGGACGATTCGAGTCAAGGCGCCGGTGATGCCAATCGGGCTGCCGGCCGCGCGAAGTGCGTCGTGCATTGGCATGAAGTCGACCACTTCGCCGACACCGTCCGGACTGAGGAATCGTGTGACCAGGACGTTGGTATCGGGCCAGTAGAGTTGTTTGTGGGCGACGTCGTCATTAACAGGGGCGATTCTGAAGAAGCCTCCTTTGTTTTCGTCGAGGATGGCGCCGAACACACTGGGCGAATCGAAGCGCGGGAAGCAGAGCCAGTCGATGGATCCGTTCTTGCCGATTAGAGCAGCAGTGCGCAGGTTGCCGATGAGTCCGTAATCTTCGATGGGCTGATAGGGCATGGTTTGAGGAGGGACATTAGTTCGCCCGCTGAGTAGATGCAATTCGCGCGACAGGTGAAACGTTAGTAACGTGTGGAATTCAATGATTTGCGTCCAACGGTTAGGAGCGAGTGAATTTCAAAAACGATTCGACCAGCAGTTCGGCCGGCGCCTAAGAATTTCTTCGAAGCGCTTGGGCCGGGTTTGGTGACGGGGGCCGCGGACGACGATCCGGCGGGTGTTTCGACGTACGCGATTGCAGGAGCATCGTTCGGATACTCGACGTTGTGGATGGCCCTTGTCACGCTGCCGTTGCAGGTGGCCGTGCAAGTGATGTGCGGGCGGTTGGGAGCGGTGACCGGGCACGGGCTGGCGCACGAGATCCGGCTGCGGTATCCGCGTTGGGTACTATGGGCAACCTGTGCTCTGTTGGCGGTGGCGAATGTGACCAATCTGGGCGCGGATCTGGGAGGGATGGCGGAAGCGGCGGGAATGGTGACGGGAGTCTCAGCATTGGTGCTGACGCCGGTTTTTGCGGGGGCGATTGTTGCACTGCTGATGTGGTCGTCATATCGGAGCATCGCGCGGCTGTTCAAGTGGCTGACGCTGGTCCTGTTTGCTTATGTAGCGGCGGCGTTTTTTGCGCATCCCGATTGGCGCGCGGTTCTGGAGGCGACGTTCGTGCCTCGGCTAATTTTCTCGAAAGAGTATTTGTCGGTGCTGGTAGCGGTACTCGGAACGACGATTTCGCCATATTTGTTCGTGTGGCAGGCGGCGCAGGAAGTGGAAGAGCATCGCGGGGAACCGCGGAAGAAAGGGGCCGTGCCGCATGGGCTGCATACGGACACGATCGTCGGCATGGGGTATTCGAACGCGATCATGTACTTCATCATCCTCGCCACAGGCGCGACGCTGCATGCGCACGGGAACACGCACGTCGAGACGGCGCGGCAGGCGGCCGAGGCGCTGCTTCCGGCGGCGGGGCATGCGGCGTATCTGCTGTTCGCTCTGGGTCTGATCGGGACTGGGATGCTGGGCGTTCCGGTTCTAGCTGGATCGTGCGGGTACGCGTTCGCCGAGGCAGCGGCATGGCGAGGTCAACTGGATGCGACGCCCCGGCGCGCGCCGTATTTTTACGCGGTGATTGTGGCGGCGACCGCGGCGGGATTGGTGTTGAATTTTACGAAGATCAGCGCCGTGCGGATGATGTTTTTGTCGGCGGTGATCAATGGAGTGCTAGCACCGCCGCTGATTTTGCTGGTGATTTTGTTGACCAGCAGCCGGAAGGTGATGGGGACGGCGGTGAGTACGCCGGTGTTGCGCGGGCTGGGGTGGGCGACGTTTGTGTTTATGACGGTGGCGGCGGTGGCGTTGTTGGTGGTGTGAAGGACGGCGGATGGCTCGTCTCTCGACCCGTCATAAAATGTATCTAGCCTCATGCAGCATAAAGCTTCCGAGAATTTGTTTGCTTGCGCCCAGAAGGTAATTCCGGGCGGGGTGAATTCGCCGGTACGGGCGTTTCGCGGGGTGGGCGGGTCGCCGCTTTTTATCGCGCGCGGGCAGGGGTCGCGGATTTATGACGCCGATGGGAATGAGTACATCGATTACGTCGGGTCCTGGGGGCCGCTGATACTGGGGCATCGTTTCCCGCCGGTGATCGAAGCGTTGGAGCGCGTGCTCGAGATCGGGACCAGTTTCGGTGCGCCGACGGAACGGGAAGTGGAACTGGCGGAGTTGATTCGCGAGTGCGTGCCGTCGATCGAGATGGTGCGATTGGTGAATTCCGGCACGGAAGCGACCATGAGTGCGCTGCGTGTTGCGCGCGGATTCACCGGGCGGGACCTCGCGGTCAAGTTCGAAGGCTGTTATCACGGGCACGTAGATTCGCTGCTGGTGAAGGCGGGCAGCGGGATGGCGACGCTGGGGATCGCCGATACGGCGGGCGTGCCGCAGAGTTTCGCCGCCACGACGATCGCGCTTCCTTATAACTCGATCGAAGCGGTGGAGGCGGCGTTTCGCGAGCGCGGCGACAAAATCGCAGCCGTGATCGTGGAGCCGGTGGTGGGAAACATGGGCTGTGTTCCGCCGGCCGCAGGGTTCCTCGAAGCGCTGCGCCGGATCACCGAGCGGTACGGCGCGCTGCTGATCATCGACGAGGTCATGACGGGGTTTCGCCTGGCGCTCGGAGGAGCGCAGGAACGCTACGGCATCAAGCCGGATTTGACCACGCTGGGGAAGATCATCGGAGGCGGGCTGCCGATCGCGGCGTACGGAGGGCGCGCCGATGTGATGAACAAAGTCGCGCCGCTGGGGCCGGTGTACCAGGCGGGGACGTTGTCAGGGAATCCACTGGCGGTAAGCGCGGGGATCGCGATGCTGCGGCATCTGAAGGCGCATCCGGAGATTTACGATCAGCTCGAGCAGCGGGCGGCCCAGCTCTGCGCGGGGGCGCCGGAGGGGATCACGGTGAATCGTGTCGGGTCGATGTTCACGTTTTTCTTCACGCCGGATCCGGTGACGGATTGGGATTCCGCCAAGCGGGCCGACACTGCGCGGTTCAGTAAGTTTTTCCATTGGATGCTGGAGCGCGGAGTGTATCTGGCACCATCGCAATTCGAGGCGGGCTTCATTTCGGCAGCGCATAGCGAACAGGACATCGCGCGGACGGTGGATGCGGCGCGGGAGTTTTTCGCCTCCCCTGGCGCGGCCGACGCACGTCCCGACAAGGGGTAGAATGAGGCATATGAGTCAAAGCGCGGCGGACCCAGCCGAACTTGGGTTAGCAGCCGTCCAGTTGGACCTTCCGGGTTGGAAGAAAGCCATTGCGAGTACGGCGGCGTTGCTTCTGGCGATTATCTTCTTCAGTTCTGGCGCCTGGAAGCTGTCGGATCCTTTCCGGTGGTCGCAATTCCTGAGTGAGTTCAAGGTCCCCGAGGCGCTGGCGCTTCCCGGGACGATCGCGCTCGGAGTGGGCGAAACATTGGGCGCGGTGCTCGTGCTGGTCCCTCGATTCCGGCGCTGGGGAAGCTGGCTGGTTGCGCTGCTGCTGGCTGTTTTCATTCTGTACATCGGCGCGAATTACAGCACGCTGGTGGGCAAGGACTGCAGTTGCTTCCCGCTGGTGAAGCGGACCGTGGGACCGGGCTTCTTCATCGGTGACGGGGCGATGCTGCTGCTGGCGATGATGGCGGGCTGGTGGGCGCGGCCTTCCGAGAATCTGCGCGCGGCGCTGGTGGTATTTGGCGCGATCGCGGTATTTGCGGGCGTTTCCTTTGGCATCAATTCGGTGCGGGAGACCGGGCTTAAGGCCCCGCCCTCGATTACCGTGGACGGCAAGCCTTTCTCGCTGGACGAAGGGCGAATTTTTCTGTTCTTCTACAATCCCGAGTGCATGCACTGCGATGCCGCGGCGCGCAGCATGGCGAAGCTGAATTGGAAGACAACGAAGGTGGTTGCGATTCCGATCAACGATCCGCAATTTGCCGCGCCTTTCTTGCGCGGTACGGGTCTGAAGGCGGGTACCTCTCTCGATCTCGAACTGCTGCGCAAGACGTTCAAGTTTGTGGATGCGCCCTACGGCGTGGCGCTGGAGCGCGGGCATCAGAAAGCGGCCATCGCGGCGGCGGCTTTCGAAGATCCGGAACCTGCCGCGACTTTGCGCAAACTGGGCTACGTCGAGTAATCAGGCCTGTTCGTTATCGTTGGTCCGGCTGGGTGGCGGACCGGTCGAGACGCGCGGCAGGCTCAAGAATCCGGCCAAAGCCTCAGTGGCGGCTTGGAGCAACGGCGCAGCGAGGTTGAGGCAGTCCATTCCGGGGTAAATCCGGCGCAATTCGAAGGTCCAGCGTTTTTCGAACAGGGCTTTTCGCTTAAGTTGTTCTCTCGGTCGAAGCGCGCCGAGGCCGGCAAGGTCGATCAGCGCGTTCATGAGAACGCTCTCGCTTCGGATCAGGACGTAGAGACAACGCCGGCTCTTGCTGAGCCGCTGTACAGAATCGACGATGCCAGGGGCGCGTCGGGGTTGGTAGTCGTTCGCGATGGCGCCGAGCCCTGCATCGGCGAGGCGCTGCTCGGTGACCGCCAACAATTCCGGCAGAGTTTGTTTTGCGCTCCGGAACACGCGCGCCAGCGTTGCGGGGTTCAGTACGTCGTAAGTGAGCTCAGTGCGCAGGCGTGCACGGAACGGGCTGCTGGCCTGGTAGAGCAACATCGGGTAGGCTTTCTTGGTGTCGCGGAAATTTTCGAGGCCTGCAAAATATGCGGCGGGCACGAGCGCGCGCAAGTTCTGCTGGAGCGCTACCGAAATTCGGGCGTAGGCCGGGAGGAAATCGGGACTGCGCTCAACGGGCGCCAGCAGCCAGCCGGCGCCGAGCAGGGGGAAGGTGTTGCCGGAATCGTTCGACTGCATTCCATGAACCTGGACCTGATTGCAGTCTACCTAGCGGAGTCAAGTTTTCAGGGTCGGGATATTCGGTCTCGCGCCTGCATCGCTATGAAAGATGCGAAAAACACAGCGGATAGAGTGGTTTTGAAATCCCCGGGCTGGGGACGTGACTGGTGTTATGCCGTTGGACCGGCCGGTTCGGTGCTGCCCAGATCGGTGCCGCTGAACACCAGGTCGCTTTCGGCAGGCTCGGCGGTCTCGGGCGGTGGTTCGGGTAACTCGAAGCGAGAGGTGAAATGAAACGTGCTGCCCAGTCCCGGTTCACTTTCGAGCCAGATGGATCCACCCATCAATGCGACCAGGCGAGCCGAGATGGTAAGGCCCAGGCCGGTGCCGCCATACGGCCGCGTCATGGATTCGTCGGCCTGAGAGAAAGCATGGAAGATCAGGTCGCGTTTGTCTTGCGCCACCCCGATGCCGGAGTCTTTCACCGCGAAGTGCAGCAGGATCTCTTTCGAATCGATGGAATCGACGCTGACCCGCAAGCTGATCCCGCCCGCGTGAGTAAACTTGACGGCATTGCTGAGCAAGTTCACCAGGACCTGCCGCAACCGGGCGCTGTCTCCGCACACCTGATTGGGAACGCGAAGGGCGATCTCGTCGTTCAGCGCGAGGTCTTTGGCGCGGGTCTGCGGGTGAAAGGCGCTGATGGTTTCCGAAACGAGCCGGCGAATATCGAACAGGTCGTGCGAGAGTGTGACGCGATGCGCTTCGATTTCCGAGAAATCCAGCACATCATTGATGAGCTGGAGGAGCGACAAAGCCGAGTTACGGGCAGTATCGAGCAGCCCGCGCTGCTCGCTCGACAGGTTCGTTTCTAGAGTAAGCTCAGTCATGCCGAGGATGCCGTTCATCGGAGTGCGCAACTCATGGCTGATGTTCGCCAGGAAGCGGCTCTTGGCCTCATTGGCTGCTTCGGCAAGGTGAGTCGCCGATTCAAGTAGCTTACGGTCACGGAAAGCTTCTCGGTACTGCACGTTGAGGCGCCTGCCCTGAACCATCAAGAATGCAGTGTAGAGGGTCCAGAGGCCGCCGATTACGAAGCCGTCGCCACCGCGCCACAGCGGAGTGAGCGTGCAGGGGATGAGCAGCGACACCAGGTGTCCGTACAGATAGCGAGGGCTGGGCGTGAGAGAGATGAGGGCGCCCGAACTGAGACCGAGAGAACAGAAGGCGACCAGCACGGTGTTCCAGTGCGTGTAGCCATACCAGACGTCGCACGCGGCCACGAGCACTCCCCAGGAGCCTGAAGAGATCGATTGGCACAGCAGAAACGCCAAGCGCCAGCGCCGCGGAGAATAGCTGTAGAGCGAGTCCTTGCGAAGGACCAGGAAGAGGCGGCCGAGGGTGCCCGTGAAAGCGAAGACGGCGAACCACGTGATGGCAACGGGGTGCTCCTTGAAGAAGCTTCCGGCCAGCAGAATGAACTGGATCGCAATGATGGTGCCCCACAGGGCGGGGATCATGCGGCGCGAGATATCGGCGTCCTGCTGGCGGGTGAGATCGTCCCGAAAGGCTTGTGACTCCGAGGTTTCCACGTATCCTGGTAATCGGCGACTTAGAACAAAATCTTCAGTTCACGGTGACCTGGACGCTCTGCCCGCCGCCCTCGGGAACCGCCACCGCAACGCCGTGCGCGCGACAAGTTGCGAGGTCATCGGGATTGTAGGGATCGCAGGGCGCCTGATCCATCCAGGCGACCAGGACGTATCGGCCGGGGGCGATGCCGCGGAAGCGGAAATTTCCGTACTCGTCGGCGTAGGTCGATTTGTAGGACTGCAATCGGCCGTCGGGCGGGTCGGGGATGAGGACCACGGCGGCGCCGCTGGCGACGATCATGGAATCGGTGGTAACCGTCTGGCCCAGGACTTGGCCGCCCTTGGCGCTCACTACGATGTCCATAGACGGCGGGGTCTCGCCTGGTTGCGCTTCGACACCCGTGGCCAGATGTTCGGTGTTGGTCAGCCGGACCGATTTCAGGTAGAGGTCTTCGGGAGCATTCGCCAGGTAGACGTCGTAGGTTTCGTTGGGCCAGAGAGCGGCGGTGAAATCGCCTTTTTCGGAGACCTCGGCGCGCAGGGGAGATGCGGTGGCGCGGCGCGGTTCAAAGGAGAGCGCGAAGCCGTTGAGCGCGGGCTGATTCTCGCCGTCGACTTGGACTTTTCCCGACCAGGCGGTTTCGGGCCCGACGACGACGTTGAGGCCGCTGATATCGTCGTCGCCGACGTTGAGCGGGACGCGAGCGGTGAGCGTGCGCCCTTCGTCGCTCGCGGCGGCAATCAGCCAATACTGGCCCGATGGGACGCCTTGGATCTCGAAGTTTTGTTTTTCGTCGAACGATACGTCGGTGGGCGCGGTCACCGAGCCGGTATTGTCGGGATCGTTCCATCGGAGCGACAAACCGGGCGCCTGCACCGTTTCACCGCTGAGTGCGCTCAACACGCGGCCGCGGATTCGCACGGTGTGGACCGGAGAGAGGAAGATGTCGATGCCGCTCACTTCCTGCCCGGCTTGAACGCCCACGGCGACGGCTTCGGCCATCTTTTGTGTTTGGGGAAAGAACGTGGTGGCGTAACTGAGATTGCGGACGGGGTTGCCGGTGGGGTCGGTACGCTGTTGCTCATCGGCGCTGGGCGGTTTGGAGCGGGCGCGGTAAAGCGCGGCGACGTAGTAGGTACCTTCAGCCAAACCCGATATCCGATATTCGCCGCGATCGTTCGTAAAACCGTTGGCCACGGCCGCATAGGCGTGGCGGCCGCGATCATAGTAACCGTGGTAAATGCTGACGGAGATGTTGGCGGCTGGCTCGGCGTCGTCGAATTTTACAGTGCCGCCGATCACGCCGGCGGGGATCATTCGGAAATCGAGGCCGCTCACCATTTCGCCCGGACGGACGGAAAACACGGGCGGCATTTTATAGGAGCCGAGGTGCGCGGCGGTTAAGCGCAGGAATCCGTCGCGTTCCACGCTGATGGAGTAGCGTCCGGGAGGAACGGAGGGAAACGAGAATTTCCCGTCTTCGCCGGTTTCCTGAAAGCGTCCGCCGGACTTAGCGCCTACGGGCGTGAGGACCACTTGGGCGCGGCGCAAGACTTGACCGGTGGCATTGCTTCGGACAAGGCCCGACACGGAGCCGGGTTCCTGGCCCTCGCTCGCCGCCGCCGGCGGATCCTGGGCGTAGAGCGCACACGCGGCCGAGAGCGCGAGCACCGACAATTTCAGGCCGACGGTGGACACTGGTACTTATAATGTGACGCAAAGCTCAGGGACAGCGTGTACCGGAGTCGGCCGCCATTTGCGCCGGCCGTTGGATTCGAGTGATAATGCGCGTGAGTCCCGTAGACTTATGGACGAACGAATCATCGATCATTACAAGCTTTTGGAGAAGCTTGGCGCGGGCGGCATGGGCGAGATCTTCAAAGCGGAAGACATGCGGCTGCATCGCGTGGTCGCAATCAAGGTGCTGTCGCCTACGGTTGCCTCCGATCCGGAGCGGCGTAAACGTTTTCTTCAGGAAGCGCAGGCGGCTTCGGCGCTGAATCATCCCAACATCATCACCGTGTACGACATCGTGTCGGAAGGCGACACGCAGTGCATCGTGCTGGAGTATGTGGCGGGAAAGACGCTGCGCGACATGATCCCCAGCGGTGGGCTGCCGGTCCCGCAGGTGTTGCAGTACGCCGTGCAGATGGCGAGCGCGTTGGCAACGGCGCATGAAGCGCTGATCATTCACCGCGACCTGAAACCGTCGAACGTGATGGTTACGCCCTCGAACCTGGTGAAGATTCTGGATTTCGGGCTGGCAAAGTGGATCGAACCCACATCGGCGGCGGGCGAAGAAGCGACGGTCGAGCAGACGCAGCTCACGCGCGAGGGATCGATCATCGGGACCGTGAGTTACATGTCGCCCGAACAGGCCGAGGGCAAGCGCGTGGATGCGCGGAGCGATATTTTCGCCTTTGGGTCGGTGCTATACGAAATGTTGACGGGGAAGCGGGCGTTCGAGGGGACGTCGGGCATTTCAACGCTGTCCGCGATTCTGCGCGACGACGTGAAGCCGATGTACGAAGTCGCGCCGGAAGTTCCACCGCTGCTGGAGCAAATTGTGCTGCGGTGTTTGCAAAAAGATCCTGCCGCGCGTTGGCCGAACATGAGGCAGGTAGAAGGGGCGCTGAGCAGTCTACAGCGTCAACTGGACCCGTCGGGGCAATTCGCACCGCCGTTATCGACGATGGCGATGTCGGAGCGGCCGACGGTGATGGTCGCGGTTCCGCTGGTAGCCCCGGTTTCGCAGGGTCCGATTCGCACGCCGAGCGTTCCGTCTGGGGCGGCACCGAGCGCGAAGGCCGCGCCGCAGGACGCACCGCCTGTAAAGCGTGCTGTGCCTCCACCTCCTCCGCCACGCGCGGGGGGCGGCGTGCCGAAGATCGTTCCGATTCTGATCGCGGTGTTCGCTGTTGTGTTGCTAGCTGGGGCGGGCGCGGGAGTTTGGTATTTCCGCACCCATTTCGGACAGAAGACTCAAGTGGCGACAGTGGCGCCAACGCAGCCCGCGCCGCCGGCCGCGGCACCGGCGAATCCCGCGGATACGAATCCGGCGGCGAACGGCATCCCGCCGCTAGCGCCGCTGCCTCCCGAGCCGGCGCCAGAGCCAAAGAAAGCGCCGAGGGTGCGAAAGAAGACAGCGCCTGAAGCAGCTACGCCCGCGCCGGCCCCCGAAGCACCGATTCCCGCGCCGATCGCTCCTCCGCCTGCGCCGGTGGAGAAAGCTCCCGAGCCGCCGAAGCCGGTGAAGCCCGCGCCGCCTCGCATCCAGATGGTGCCGGTGATGATCCAGGACGGCATGCCATTCCGCGTGACGTTGGCGCAGAATATGCCCGCCAATGCGCCGGACGGATCGGATGTGCGCTTCACAGTGCTGGAGGATTTTCGGAACGCGGATAATATCGTCGTCATTGCGAAGGGCGCCACGGTGACGGGAAAAGTTGTTGGGGCTGGAGGCAAGAAGTTTCTCGGCATGGGCGGCAACAAGATCGGCTACGAGCTCGAAAAAGTGGATGCGGTGGACGGCAAGAAGCTCAACGTGCGCTCGATGGCGGGCCGCAACGCGGAGGGCAATGCGGTGCATCCGTTCGAGACGCCGAACGGACGCCGGAGCAAAGGCTACGCGGCGCTGCAAGGCAACGAGTACATCGCATACACCGAAGGCGATCAAACGGTCTCAGTTCGCAAATAAAGCCTAGCCTATAATTGAGGCTTGTCTCAACCCGCCCGCGTTTACAGATACTACGACCTGCTTGCCAGCATCTTCATCGTCGTCCTGGTGATTTCCAATCTGGTGGGGCAGAAGATCTGCGCCTTCGGTCCATTTCGCGTGAGCGGGGCGCAGTTGCTGTTTCCGATCACCTACATTTTCGGCGATGTGTTTACGGAGGTGTACGGATACGGCGGATCGCGGCGCGTCATCTGGGTGGGGTTTGCGGCCAATGCGGTGATGGCGCTGCTCGGCAATCTCATTGTCGCGCTACCGGCTGCGCCGGAGTGGAAGAATCAAGAGGCGTTCGCGATCGTGTTTCATCAGGTGCCGCGGCTGGTGGTGGCAAGCCTGATCGCTTACTGGTGCGGGGAGTTCGCCAATTCATTCACGCTGGCGAAAATGAAGCTGATCACCAAGGGCCGGTATTTGTGGACGCGCACAGTGGGATCGACGGTTGTGGGACAGGCAGTGGACACGGTGATTCTAGTGCTCATCGCCTTCTCGGGGGAAGTGACGGGAACGGGAATGGTACGGCTGATCCTGTCCGCTTATCTGTTCAAAGTTGTCTACGAGGTGATCGCCACGCCGTTGACATATTGGATCGTGGGGTTTTTAAAACGGACGGAGGGCGTCGACAAGTTCGACTACGATACCCGCTTCACTCCTTTTGCGACCGAGATGTAGTCTTTTCGCTCAGAATCTTGCAAAGTTCATCCAGCTTGTCCGATTCTTTCTCGATCATCTCTTCCGCCAGTTTTTTTAAGCCGGCAATGTTGGACGAACTCGCATCGTCCATGGATTGATTCCGGCCATCGAGCGAGACCTGAAAGCGGTAGTAAGTTTGGCACGCGCTGGTAATCTGGCACATCAACTCGTGAAGCTGATAGTCGACGGTAGCGCTAACGCCGTCGAAGACAATGTCCAGTAGCGGTTTGGCCCATCGCAAAGCGCCCCAGTACTTGGTGAGAGGCAGGGGCAGGGTCCGCATCAAGGACCCAGTGCCGAGCGAGACGAGCAAGTAATCGGCGACCGCGGAAGTAGTCCGGGCCTCCACCAGCGCGCAGGCCGCCGGATTGTTAGCGAACACCCCGCCGTCGATGAGCGTGTAGTATTCGGGATTGGTTCCGCTGGATATTCTCATGGGTTCGAAATATGTGGGAGCGGCGGACGTCGCGCGAGCGATTTCGCGCGCGGGAAAGTCGTAGTCGGGACGAGTGCGGGCGCTGCGGCTCCTGAAGAAGAACGGGAAGCGGTGCTCGATTTCGTAGCTGGTGATCAGAACGTCGGTGACGGCGTCGCGCAGGCGCGAGTCGCCGAAATAGTCCGCGAGGACCGACTCGATTCCGGCTGAAGAGTATTTTCGCCAGGTGAAGCTATCCAGGGTGAACAGCGCGCGGGAGAGAGAGCGCGAAAAAATACGGCGGCCTTCGTGTTCGTAAAGCTCGACGAAATGCTGCGCGCTGGAGAGCGGAGCGCCTGGGGATTTCGGGATGGTCAAGCCGAGCGCGATAATTCCGCCGGTGGAGGTTCCCGCGACCAGGTCGAATAAGTGAGCGATCGGTGCGCCGGTGCGGCGCTCAATCTCGGCCAGCAGCATAGCCGGAATGATGCCGCGAATCCCGCCGCCATCGATGGACAAGATCCTGACCATGACTCCCGAGGAGAGAGTACGCCGCGCGTGCAAGAATCGCATGCGCGGTTGGCGCAAGTGTCGAGCGATGCGGCAAAAACAAAACGCTCAGGCCGGTGAACGCGTTACTGCGAGACCGGCAGGGTAGTGGTGTTGGTGGCGACGCCGTTCTGACTGATGATCACAGTCAGATTGCCCGAGCGCGCGGTGGCCGGTACGTCGAAATCGATCTGATAGAGCCCGGCGAATCCGGGAGTGAGGCCGGCGAAGTCGACGTGAGAGGATTGTCCGTCGACAGTGATGGTGGGTTGCACGGTTACCATCGCGAGCGGACTGGATGGCGCGGGTTGACCGGAGGCGACCGCCGGACTGGTGGCGCCCATCCCGAGCAGATAGATAACTAACGTCTCGCCGGGTTTGGCAGGACTGCCGGCGCTGACGAGCGAGAAGTCGGCGCCGTGCTGAGCGACCAGTGTTCCGCTGGTGGATGCGTCGACGCCGGGCTGCAGCGTGACCATGTCGAGCTGATCGGGCAGCGTGACCGCGCCATTGACGCTCACCAGAACCGGGTACGACTGGTTGAAAGGAAGCTCGCTCGGAATCTGAACGTTGAGCTGGCCGCCCGAGAGGTAATAAAGCGGAGCGGAAAGACCGCCGACGAGCACCGTGGTCCCACTGAACGTCATGGGCAGCGGGGGCGCACCTGTTGCGGTGGTGGTGGACGCGAGGCCGGAGCCGAACATTTCCACGATGGTTCCCGGACTCAAGGCGCCGCCCGAGACCGGATAGAAAGCGTTGACGGTCCCACCGCTGTTCAGAACCGGGGCCGCGGACTGATTTGCCGCTACGCCGCCCACCAACTGCAAGTTCGCAGGAGCCAGCGTGCCGGCCGTGGCATTCAAAGAGACCACCATCTGCGAAGACGTTGTACGGGGTTGCCAGGTGGCAGAATAAGTTGCACCCTGGCCGGTGTTGAGAAGCGAAACCGGCGGATCGCCATTCGAAAAGCTGGCCACCACGGCGCCGTTGGCGACGGTATTGGCACAATCGTCGTTGAGGCGTACGATAAGCGTCGCGGGCCAGGTGGCGGGGACCGAGAAGTTATTGGAGATGCCGATCTCGGTCATCGCGAGTTTGGCGGGCGTGCAACTGGTAGCATGCGGCGTTTCTCGCGGTCCGTCGGACGACGTTGGGACCACGCTGCCGGCAGGCAGCACCACTACGGTGACGTCGATGGTGCGAACGTTGGTGCCGATGGATAGACTCACCGATCCGGAATACACGCCGGGAGTCAATCCAGTAGGATTCACAGCCGCGGTGAAAGAGCCGGGCGTTTGCCCGCTGGTTTGGCCGGACGCGGGATTCACTAGCAGCCAGTTGCCACCGTTCGCGGTAGACGCTGCAACCTGGAAGGCCACGGCGGATGCGCTACTCGTATTGACGGCGATGGTTTGGGTGGCGGACTGCGCGCCACCCGCCACCACGGCGAAGAACAGGCCCGTGGGATCGGGATCTGGGATCGGCGGGGTGCCGCTCGGCGCGAGGTCCAGGACGACGACCACGTACACGGGCGAGTTCAACGAGTTCGCGTCGGAGATGCTGATGAGGGCGTAGTATCCTCCGGGCGTGAGTTGTGTGGCGCCCGAGGCGAGATTGATGGGCAGCGATCCAGGACTCGTAGAAGTTGCGGTGCCGCTAGCAGCGCCGAGCGACACGATATTGGAGCCGCTTACAACCTGTGCGGTCCAGTTGACGGTGGTGGTGGGATCGCCCAGGTTCAAGACCAGGACGCTCTCGGCGGCGGAGAAACCGCCCCCTTGCTGAGCGTGGTATCGCAGTCCTGTGACGTTCACGCCCAAAGCCGGTCCGCCATTCCGGACGAAGAGCGAAACCGGAACGTCGACGCTCCCGCCGGCGAAGGTGAAGTGAATCGTGTCACTGTGGCTCCCCACGCTCTGGCCCTGAGAGTTCACGAGCACGCGCACGAACACGGCGGAGTTGCGCAGCGTTTGGCCGGATGCACCCATGATCGAGATCCAGGAACTGCCGTTCGCCACACTGGCGCTGAACCCGGTTGGGGCGCCGCCCAGGGTGGTTACGGCGAGATCCTGTTCGAACGTTCCGGGCGATTGCGTGGTGGCCGCGAAACGCAGCCGGCTCGGGGATACCTGCAACTGCGCAGTCACGGCGGTGACGGTGAGATTGACTGCGATGTCCGTCTCGACCTTGCTTTGATCCACGATTCGGATGCGGCCGGAAGTGTTTCCGGGCGCGAGAGTGCCTTGGTCGACGCTCACCACCAATTGGGATGGCGCGGCTCCGGCCGCGGGGCTGGCTGTAAGAGTGAATGGCGGATTCGTGCCCGCCTGGCCGCCATCGGTGGACACTGAAAATGTCGCGCCCGTTGAGGCGGCGGTTGTTGGGGTGATGGAAATGGCCTGATTTGCGGGCGGAGGGCCTCCATTGGCGGCGGTAAAGTTCAAAGTGGTCGGCGAAATCGACAGCAACGGTTGAGCGTTCATGATCGAAAGCTGAAACGTTTTGTGCACTTCAGAAGCGAGGTTGTCGATCAGCGTGGCGGTGAAGGTGTAGGGCGTGGATGACGCAGAGCCGGCGGGCGGGGTGCCGTGCAGAAGGCCACTCGGAGAGTCCAGGGTCATGCCGGGTGGCGGCACATCCAGCGAAATGGATTCGTAGGGCTGTGTTCCGCCGGTAGGCATGAGCGATTGCGAATACGGTTGGCCGACGGTCGCCGTGGGAAGCGGTGAGCTGGCTGCGATGGCGAGTTGAGGATTGATGCTAATAGCGAAAGTTTCGGTATTGGTTCCTTTGTTCGCTTCCGTCACTGTCACATTGAACGAGTAGGGGCTTCCAGCGGCTGAAGTGGGAGTGCCGCTGATGACGGCGGAGGAGCTTCCCTTCGCAGGCTGCGTGAGCCCGAGGCCCGGTGGCAGAGTGTTCGCACTGAATGGAGTTTGCGAAATGCTAAAGGTGTAGGGCAGCGTGCAACCGGTAACGGTGATGGCTTGGGAATAGGGAGAGCCGATATCGCCGCTGGTTAACCCCGTGGGAGTGAGGAAGGTAGGCGTGCAGGAATTGATGACCAGCGTGACACTCTCGGATCCTGTCAGGGCGGGATTCTGAGAATCAGTCGCCATAACGGTTATCGGAAAATTTCCCGCTTGGGTCGGGGTTCCCGACAAAGCGCCGGCAGCACTCAGCATCATCCCTCCCGGCAGTGGCCCCGAGCCGGCGGCTAATTGGAAACTGTAGGTGCCGCTTCCTCCAGCAGCCCCGAATTGCGCGCCTGGATAGGCAGCTCCGGCAATGCCTGCGGTAGGAGCACCGGTTACAGCGAGCCCGATTGCGATCGTGAACGTCGATCCGCCGAAATCGCCGTTATCACCGTCATTCACATTCACGTCAACTTTGAAGTTTCCTGCCTGGGTGGGGGTTCCGGAGACGACACCTGACGTGCTTATGCTCAATCCCGGTGGTATTTGGCCGCCTGTACCATCGAAAGGAAACCAGGACCAGAAATATGGCGCCGTCCCGTTCGTCGCCGTGAACTGAAAGTTATAGAAGACGCTGAACGAACCCGCCGGCGGAGTGTCCGTGATCATGATTGTCTGGTTGAAGTGCGGAGTGCTGGTGGGCTTCGTCACCGTGACTTGTTTGGGCCCGGCCAACAAGAACCACGGGCTGTCGTTCTTTGGCGTCGCGGGCCCGCCTGGCTTGGTCTGTGCCGCGGCGAAGGAAGCAAACGCTAGTAGAAATCCGAATAAGCAGCCGATTCTTCTAAGCATTGAGCACCATTCTACTGAACATCCGACGTGTGCAACTAGAGGGGTTCCCCGTACGTCCTTATAGATTGAGAAGCGTAAGTCAGTCTTAACCTTCTCCTCCTCTGGTTGGCGCGGTCCGCATAGGGCCGCGCCTTTTGTTTGCGCGACTGTTCTGACACGAGCGCGCCGAATCTGCCTGGCACGGCCGCGATCCCTTATCGCACGGTCAATCCCTAGTACCCCGTCTTTCGCATCCGGAGCCGCTCTCGCCGTATAATTCATGCGGAGGAAGCCTGCACATGAAGCAGCCGCATGCTGCGCTTTGTTTTCTATGTTGTCTTGCGAGTCCATTGCTCGCCCAAACTACCATCGGCGGCGGGAGCTGCAGCTCCGCAACGCTGACCGGAGCTTACGCGGTGACGATGTCGGGGAGAGGCGTCAGCGGGAGCGTCGCAGGCAGCCTCACTAATGTGTTCGAGGCGATCGGGTCCGCCACGTTCGATGGGTTGAGCAAGGTGACATTCACCTTGACTGCGGATACGAATCAAGCCGTTGGAACTTCTCTGAACTGGACCGGAACCTACAGTGTCCAGGCCAACTGTGTTGCGACGGTGACCATCACATCGGGCGGCAGCGCGAAATTCAACCTGGTCGCATATGCGAGCGGCGCCGACTTCCTAATGACCGGCAACGACTCTACCTATGCGTATTCGGCCAGCGGGAACTCGCAACCGAGCGGATGCTCGGCAGCCTTGCTTTCGGGCGTTTACTCGATAACTGGAACAGGTTATTACGGCGCCACTTCCAAGAGCGCCGGCGGCGCGGGCGCCATCACGGGACTGGTTCAGTTCGATGGCGTGAGCAACGTGACTGTGAACCTGACGGTCTCGGCGAACGGGGCTCCGGGAGGCACGACGCAAACGCTTACTGGGATCACGTACACAGGCACGTATTCGATGGGCTCTAGCTGCGTCGGCTCAGCGACTGTGAGCAACTCGAACGGCAGCGCGATGTTGACGTTCAGCGCTTACGGGGCGGCTAAGACCTTCACCTCCGCCTTTTTTGTGGGTTTCGCATCCAGCTCGGTTGGCACGATGTTTACCGGCTCGTCGAATGCGATTTACGGGCAACCTACGTCGAGCGCCAGCGTGTTGCGTTTGGATGCTCCGGAACACGCGCAGCTGCAGTGGAGGGAAGGGATATGAGAAGCCTGCGGACGGCTTTGGTATTTTCTGCTTGTCTTCTGGCCGCGCCGGCACTCGCGCAGACCATTAGCGGCGGGAGCTGTGCCACTTCCAACCTGATGGGTACGTACTCACTGACGTTGAGCGGGCGATCGATCTCTGCGACTGGTGTTTTGAGCGGCGCATTCCAGTCGGTTGGCAGCGCCATGTTCGACGGCAATGGCAATGTCACCATGACCGGGACCTCCAACACCAATCAAGCTGCGGGAAAACAGTTCACGTACTCAGGGACGTACACGGTGTCTTCCAATTGCCTGGGAAGCATCACGCTCACCCAGGGGAGTTCGGCAACCTTCGGACTGGTGGTGTGGAGCAGCGGCCAGCAATTTGATATCACCGGCTCAGATCCATCGACGGCGGCCAATCCGATCACGCTGGTCTATTCAGGCAACGGCAGCAGCGTCGCTCCGCCGGCGTGTGCGACGGCCTCGCTTTCCGGCGCGTACACGTTCGATCTGCTGGGAAGCACGCTGTCCGGGGGGAATCAGAAAGACGCGGCGGTGGAGTCCGGAGTGTTTCAGTTCGACGGGCAGGGGAACGTGACCAATGCCACGTACATGTTCACCACGTCCCAGCCTCCCACCACGACCTCGGTAACAGCAATGGGCACGTATACCGTTGGTTCCAACTGCCTGGGCTCCGCAACGCTGACCGATTCCAATGGCGCGGTCAACACCTTGTACTTCGCCTTGGCGGGACAATATGGGCAGAACCCGAAGCTGATGGGCGGGAATCCGGGTTTTATCAGTAGTGGGCAGACTCATGCGGCGTTCACGAATCCGACGCAATCGATCGCCAATGTCGCGAGCTATGCGGTGAATGCGACGCCGCCGGGCAGCGTGTTCGCATTGTTCGGCGTGAATTTGGCGACCAAGCCGGCGGGTGCGACTACGACCACGCTACCCACCACGCTGCTCAACACGACTGTGACGGTGAACGGAGAGCTCGCGCCGTTGTTCTACGCCGACACCGGACAAATCGACGCGCAGATGCCTTGGGACATTCCCGGGAACACGGTGGCGACGGTGATCGTGAAGAACGGAAGCTCGACCAGCAACGCGGCCGCGGTCTATGTTCCGGCTGCTGCGACGCCGGGGATCAGCGTGTTTGGGAACAATCGAGCGGTGGTGGTGAATGCGAACGGCTCAACGAACGACGCCAATGCGGCCGCCGCGGTGGGCGATGAAGTGGTCATGTATTTCACCGGCGGCGGACCAGTGAACGCATCCGGCAAGCTGGTTTCGGGGTCACCTGCGCCGTCTGGGCTTTCGCCGGTCACCGATACCAACGCCAGTGTTACCGTGGGGGGCATGAGCGCGGTGGTGAAGTACATCGGGCTGACTCCGGGATCGATCGGATTGTATCAGGCGAATTTCATCGTGCCGCAGATCGCCAAGGGGACGTATCCGGTAGTGATTACGATTTCGGGAACGGCGTCCAATTCGTTGGGCGGGCCGCAACCGAATCCGGTGATGACGATCAGCAACTGAAAGCGAGGTACCAATGAGGGTCGCGATTCCCGTGGCGATCGCGATGTTCGCGGCTGTCGCGGTCGCGCAAACCGATGCGCCGCCCGCGTTCGAGGTTGCGACCATCAAGCCTTCGGATCCGAACGCACGCGGAGTCTTCGTTCGGTCCAATCCTGGTGGACGCTTTGACGTCAACAATATGACGTTGAAAGAACTGATCGTGTTTGCGTGGCGCATTCAGCCTTACCAAGTGACTGGGGGACCTCCGTGGCTGGACTCGGCGCACTTTGACCTTTCCGCAAAAGGCGAGAGATCGTTTCAGCCGGGCGAACTCGTGGTTGCGCTGCAGTCGCTTTTGGCTGATCGTTTTCAGCTCGTAATTCACAAGGAGACCAAGGATCTTCCGATCTATGCGCTGGTTGTGGCGCGGAAGGACGGCAAGCTCGGGCCAGAGCTCATCGAATCGAAGGAGGGCACTTGTGCGCCATACGATCCAAAGAACCCTCCGCCTCCACCAGAACCGGGCAAGCCTCCGGCGCTGAGGTGCGGTGGGATGAGGATGAGCCCAAGAGAGATCTACGGTGCGAGCGTTCCGGTCGCGCAGCTCGTGCCAACGCTGGCGCGGTTTCTGGGTCGAACCGTGGTCGACAAGACCGGGCTGACTGGGAAATACGACATCACCCTGCATTGGACGCCGGATGATATGCAGCTCGCGCAGTTGCCGCCTGACGCGCCGAGGCCTGCTGTCTCCGATGCGAATGGTCCATCCATCTTCACTGCCATTCAAGAACAGCTCGGGCTCAAGCTCGAATCGCAAAAAGGGCCGGTGGAGATGATCGTGATCGATCGCGCGGAGAAGCCTTCGGAGAATTAGTTGCTGCTAGGCTGTTCTTGTGAGCGGCAGGGACGCCGAGGTTCTTTCTATTGACGGGCGCGAAGTACGCGTCACGCATCCTGACAAGCTGTATTTCTCGAAGCAAGTCCAGGTTACGAAGCTCGATCTGGTGCGGTATTACCTGTCCGTTGCGCCCGGTGCGCTCCAGGGAATCCGCGACCGGCCGATTGTGCTGAAGCGGTTCGTGAACGGCGCCGAGGCAGAGGCGTTTTATCAGAAACGCGCGCCGGGCGAGCGGCCGGACTGGCTGCGGACAGTAACCCTCTCGTTTCCATCCGGGCGCACGGCGGAAGAGATTGTCGTGGACGACGCGGCGGGGCTCGCGTGGATCGTCAACTTAGGGTGCATCGAGCTGCATCCGCATCCGGTGCGGTCTGGCGATCTCGATCATCCGGACGAATTACGGGTGGATCTCGATCCGGGGCCGGGTGTGGAGTGGAAGGACGTACGAACGGTCGCGCTGGAGGTGAAGGCGTTTCTCGAAGAGATGGACCTGCGCGGGTGGCCGAAGACGAGCGGGTCGCGCGGTATGCACGTCAACGTGCGGATCGAGCCGCGTTGGACGTTCAGCGAGGTGCGGCGTGCGGCGGTGGCTTTATCGCGTGCGGTGGAGCGGCGGGTGCCGGCGCTCGCGAGCTCGAAATGGTGGAAAGAGGAGCGGCACGGCGTGTTCCTCGATTACAACCAGAACGCCAAAGATCGCACCACGTGTTCGGCTTATTCGGTGCGGCCGCTGCCAGACGCGCGCGTGTCCACGCCGCTCGATTGGGCGGAGGTGCCGGAATGCGATCCGGCCGAGTTTACGATTCTGACTGTGCCGGATCGTTTCGCGAAGCTGGGCAATCCGCACGCGGACATGGACAGTGAAGCGGGTTCGCTCGAAAAGCTGCTGGGGTTGGCTGCGAAGGACGAAGCCGAGGGGCTGGGCGATGCGCCCTGGCCGCCGCACTTTCGCAAGATGGAAGGCGAGGCGCCGCGGGTTGCTCCATCGCGGGCGAAATCGGGAAAGAAAGCTTCAACGAAGGCCCCGCGCCAGAAGATGCCACTCATCGTGGTGGCGAATTCCCCGAATAAGGACGCTGCGCTCGCGGGGCTCGAGCGATGGAAGAGCAAATATCCCGATGCGGCGAAGCTTCTTGCCGTGGATGACGTTCTGGTGGACTCGATGCGTGGGCGTTCGTCAACATGGACCAGAGTGCGGGTGAATCTCCGGCGTGTGCCCGACGATTTGCGCCCGCCGCAGGAGACGCCCGACCCGGATCACGATCCCACGCGCGAGTGGAGGGAACATATGCGGCAAGGCCATGAGCACGGGCCGCCGCGCCTGCGAGACAATAGGAAGACCAGAGGAAACCAATGAGCCTATCTGAAGGAAAGATCCGCCACATGAAAGCGCTCTCGAACAAAGAGGGCATCATCGCCGCCGCTGCGATGGATCAGCGCGGTAGTTTACAGAAATCCATCGCGAGCGCGAAGGGTGTGCCCGCCGATCAGGTGACACCCGAGATGCTGAGCGAGTTCAAAGTGGTCGTCAGCAAGGTGCTGACGCCGCATGCCAGCGCGATCCTGCTCGATCCCGAGTATGGGCTTGCAGCCGCGAAGGCACGCTCGTCCAACGCGGGCTTGTTGTTGGCCTATGAAGAGAGCGGCTACGACAATACCAAGCAGGGCCGGCTTCCGGATCTGCTGCCGCACGTTTCCGGCAAGCGCATCGCTGACTGGGGCGCGGATGCCGTCAAGATTTTGCTGTACTACTCGCCATTCGACGATACGCAAGTCAACGACATCAAGCACGCGTTCATTGAACGCATCGGTGCCGAGTGCGAAGACCTTCAGGTGCCGTTCTTCTGCGAGTTTGTCGGTTACGATCCCAAGGGCGGGGATGAGAAGGGCCTTGAATTCGCCAAGATCAAGCCGCAGGTGGTGATTGGCAGCATGCAGGAATTTACCAAGCCGCAATATAAGATCGACGTTCTCAAGGTGGAAGTGCCGATCAACGCGAACTACGTGGAAGGAAGCAGCGTCTACAAGGGACAGAAGGCCTACACGCGCCAAGAGGCATTGGGCCATTTCCGCCGCGCTGCGGAAGTAGCGACCAAACCGTTCATTTACTTGAGCGCCGGTGTGAGCAACGCGCAGTTTGTCGAATCGCTGAACATGGCGGCCGAAGCGGGTACCGATTATTCAGGCGTTCTCTGCGGCCGCGCGACGTGGGCGAACGGCGTTCCCGTCTACGCCAAGCAAGGCGCCGAGGCGCTGGAGGATTGGATGAACGTTGAGGGCGTCAACAACATCAACGCCGTGAATGCGGCGCTCAAGACCGCGAAGCCTTGGTATTTGAAGGCGGGGGTCCCGCAACCGGCGGCGCACGCGTAGGCGGCTGTCCGATTTCGCACGCCGCTGTCCCATCCAGCGACGGCCAGCGGCACCTGAAACTTAGAATCCCGTTGAATTCGCGCGTTACCGCGTGGCAGGACAAGTGCATCCAGAGCTTGTTTCTCGGGAGGTAGAGCATGCGGGCAATCTGGAACGATATCCGCTACAGCTTGCGAATGCTGGCAGCGAATCCCGGATTCACGGCGGTCGCGATTCTTTCGCTCGCCATCGGCATCGGTGCGAACACGTCGACGTTCAGCCTCGCCGACGCGTTAGTCCTGCGCCCCCTGCCGGTGCCGCACGCGTCTGACATCGTGCGCGTGCTGAGCACCAGCCCGTCCGGGCCGCGTGAGTACCTTTCTTATCTCGACTACACTGACCTCAACCGCGAGGCCCACACGGTTACCGGCTTGACTGCATCCGAGCAGGCGCCCATCGGTTTTTCCAAAGACTCGAAATCCACTGCTCGCCCGAAACTCGGCGCGGCGGTGAGCACCAACTTCTTCGACGTTCTCGCCGTCCAGCCGTCGCTCGGCCGAGCGTTCCGCTCCGATGAAGATCGACGCAATGTGATCGTGATTAGCGACACGCTATGGGAGTCTGAGTTCGGCCGCGACCCTTCCATCGTCGGCCGCACGGTGAGCCTAAGCAAGGCCGACTTCACCATCATCGGCGTTGCCCCCAAGAGCTTCACGGGCTTGGACCGCTTCGTTCACGAAGATTTTTACCTCCCTCTCGGGACGGTGTCGCAGTTCGGACAACGGCTTAAGCGGGAACTCGAGCAGCGTGACGCCTTGTCGCTGACCGTATACGGCCGTCTCGCGCCAGGGCGCTCGGCACGGCAAGCGCAGGCCGAATTTCAGGCAATTGGCCAAAATCTGGAGCGGGCCTATCCGGCCACGAATCGCGGCCGCGGCGTGTTGGCGATGCCCGAATTCCGGTCGCGCTTCCTCTTGGATTCCCTCAATATGGTCCTGGCGGCAGTGCTGCTCGGGATCGCCATTTGCGTTTTGTTGATTGCCTGCGCAAACGTCGCGAACCTGCTGCTCTCTCGCGGACGTGCGCGAGCTCGCGAGCTTGCGATTCGAGTGGCCATCGGCGCCAGCCGTAAGCGCCTGTTTCAACAGCTCATCACGGAAAGCCTGGTGCTGGCCATCATCGGAGCCGCGTTCGGTCTGGTGCTGGTCCTTTTCAGTATCGATTTCTTCGCTTCGCTGCGCATCCCAGCCTCGTTACCGGTGTGGCTGGTTGTGCGGCCGGACTTGCGCGTTCTCCTGTTCGCTTTCGCCGCGACCTTGGTCAGCGCGGTGGTGTTCGGCGTTGCGCCCGCCGTGCAAGCACTTCGGTCCGACGTGAACACAACGTTGAAAGCCGGCGACGCGGCCCCGTCCGCAAAACGCCGCTGGTTCCAGGGCCGCAACGCGCTGGTGGTAGCGCAGATTGCGATCTCGATGATGCTTCTTGTGTCCTCGGGACTGCTCGTCAAGGATTTCTCGGATTTCACAGCCGCCCGAGCCGGGTTCCGAGTCGATCATGTTTTGGTGATGGGCGTGGATCCGGCGATGGCGGGCTATGGCGAATCGCAAGGAGCCGCGTTCTACCGGCAGTTGCTGGATCGATTGCATTCGCTGCCTGGCGTCCGCTCGGCGGCGTTGGCACAACACATCCCACTTGGGTTTTCCAGCTCTACGCAAGACATCGTCGTGGAAGGTTTTCAGATGCCGCCTACGCAGCGCAGCGTCGCTGTCACATCAAACATCGTCAGCGATGGATACTTCTCGCTGATGCGGATACCGATTCTGGCCGGCCGGGCTTTTGAAGCTCGCGATCTGGCTACTTCGCCTCACATCGCCATCGTGAACGAAGCCATGGCCAAAAAATACTGGCCCAACGGAAACGCGATCGGCGGACGTTTTCGCATGAACGGGAAAGAGACCATCCAGGTGGTCGGAGTCGCCAAGACCATCAAGTATCGCGATGCGTCCGAGCCGCCGCTGCCCTTCCTTTACTTGCCGCTCTCGCAGCAGTATTCAAGCTTCATTACGTTACATGTCGAGACGCTCGGCGATCCCGCAGCCATGGCTGCTCCGGTGCTGGCCCAGATCAGCGAAATCGAACGTGCGATGCCGGTGTCGGACGTCCAAACCTTGGAGCACTTTTTTAAGGAGGGAGCGCTCTTTGGCAATCGGCTCATCATGCAGGTGGTGCTCGTGATCGGGTCGTTCGGCTTGCTGTTGGCGGTCGTCGGATTGTACGGGGTCATCGCCTATTCGGTGAGTCGCCGCACACGTGAGATCGGCATCCGAATGGCGATTGGAGCGCAGCCGTCCGGTGTCGCACGGCTGGTTTTGAGACAGGGACTGACATGGATACTGATCGGCACCGGAATTGGCTTGATTTTGGCGCTTGGCGCCTCGCAGGTAGTCGCGAGCCAGCTGGCGGGAACGAGCCCGCGCGATCCGACGGTATATCTGCTGGGTGCGGTGCTGCTGGCGGGCGTCAGCTTGCTGGCGTGCTATGTTCCCGCGCGGCGTGCAGCGCGAGTGGATCCGCTAGTGGCATTGCGGCAGGATTAGCTTCGCCCAACGTTGCGCCTTCCCAGCGCGCGACCACGGCGGTCGCTAAACAGTTGCCGAGCACGTTCACCAACGTTCGCGCCATGTCCATAATGGCGTCGGCGCCGAGCAGCAACGCAATGCCTGCAACGGGCAAGCTGAACGACGCTAGCGTGCCGGTCAAAACCACGATGGCCGAGCGCGGGATCCCGGCCACGCCCTTGCTGGTCAGCATGAGCGTTAGCATCATCAGGAGCTGTTGCGAGATCGGCATGTGAATGCTCGCGGCCTGGGCGACGAAAACCGAGGCAAGCGAGAGATAAAGCGCGCTGCCCATCAGGTTGAAGCTGTAGCCGGTTGGCAGAACGAACGCCACGATGTGCGCCGGCACGCCGAGCTGTTCCATGTTTTCGAGCGCCAGGGGTAGCGCGGCTTCGCTCGAGGCGGTGGAGAATGCGATGATGCAGGGTTCGCGAACCGCGCGGAAAAATGGGCCCAGCGGGATCCGAGCCATCGCCAGCGATGCGCCGAGGAAAATTGCGATAAAGAGCGCCAGAGTGACGTATAAAGTCAGCACCAGTTTGCCTAATCCCAACAGCACGCCGACTCCGTTGGCTCCGATGGCGTGTGCCATGGCCGCACCCACGCCGATCGGCGCGAGATACATGACGTACTTCGTATAGCGCAGCATCACTTCGGCGAGCGAGTGGCAAAAATCCACCACCGGTTTCGCCTTGGCGCCGATGGCCGCGCAGGCCGCGCCGAACAGGAACGAAAACACGACAATCTGGAGTACGTCCCCGCGCGCCATCGCGTCGATCACGCTGGACGGGAAGGTGTGCTCGAGAATCCCGCCGAACGTCTGGTTGGCTTGTGGGAGGTTGGGTGCCGGGTTGTTGCCTGAAAGAGTGAGCCCCTCGCCTGGACGCACCAGATTCACAGCCGCGAGGCCGAGGAATAGCGCGATGGTGGTGAGCACTTCGAAGTACACCATCGCTTTGAGACCGATGCGGCCCATGGTCTTCACGCTGCCGGTTCCGGCGATGCCGTACACCAGCGTCCCGAAGATCAGGGGCGCAATGATCGACTTTATGAGTCGTAGAAAAACGTTGGCAAGCGCGGCCATCCAGTCCGCTTTTGCGATATTCGGATAGGCGGCGCCGAGCGTGACGCCGAGCACCATCGCAATAAAAATCCAGGCGGTTAGGGACGGCCGCTTCATCGCTCGCCCCACTTCAACTTTTGGCGCAGCACGTCGAAGAAAAACATTCTTGGCGGCCGGACCAGAAGCACGCTATGTTCGGACCGCCGGCAAACCACGCGGTCGCCTTTGAGCATCGGAGCGCCGACCTGGCCATCGACGGTGAGGAATGCTTCGTTATCTGTGGCGTTCGAGACCAGTTCAACGATGCTCGACTCGGGCACAAGCACCGGGCGGTTGGTTAAAGTGTGTGGGCAAACCGGTGTGATGCAGATGGCGGGAACGGCGGGAAAGACGATGGGGCCGCCCGCGGAAAGTGAGTATGCGGTGGAACCGGTGGGCGTGGCGACGATCAGGCCGTCGGCTTTAAACGTGCTGACGTAGTGCGAATCGACGAAGGCTTCGAGATCGATCATGCGGGCGAATTGCGTTTTCGAAACCACGACGTCGTTAAGGGCCTCGTAGGACTGCACGATTTCACCGCACCGCACCAGTTCGCCATGCAACATCCTGCGCGGGACTACGCGCTGCTCGCCGCGAAAGGCACGCTCGAGCTCGGGATAAAGCTGATCCATCGTGATCGCGGTGAGAAAGCCAAGGCCGCCGAGGTTCACCGGCAGCAGCGGGATTTCGCGGCCCGCCACGGCGCGCGCGGCCGAGAGCAATGTTCCGTCGCCGCCGAGGACGATTACCAGCTGGGTACCTTCGGGAACTTGCCTGCGCTGCAATCCATCGGTGCGGTCAAGGTAGATTGCAGCTTCTTCATCCACGCGTGTTTGGACGCCGCGATCCTTGAGCCAGTCCACCAGCGTCGGCACGAGCGTGGACGCATGCGGGATGCCAGGTTTGGCAATGATCCCGACGACTTTAATGTCTGGCATAAAGAAGGAATTCCTGGTTGCCTTCCGCGCCGAGAACCGGACTGGGGATGATGGCGGTGCGGAAACCAAGCTGCCGCACTGCGTCTTCCACGCGCCGGCAAGCCTGCTGATGCAACGCAGGGTCGCGAATGATGCCACCTTTGCCCACTTGATGCCTTTCGAGTTCGAATTGCGGCTTTACCAGAATAACCATTTCCGCGCCGGCGGCAAGCAGCGGTGCGATCGCGGGCAGAATCATGGTGACGGAGATGAAACTCACGTCCGCGACGGCCAGGCTGATCGACTCCGGCACTTCGCCAGTGCTCAGATAGCGCGCATTCACCTGCTCGTGGACGACGACGCGCGGATCGTTGCGCAATTTCCAATCGAGTTGGCCGGTGCCGACGTCGATAGCATAGACGCGTGCGGCGCCGTGCTGGAGCAGGCAATCGGTGAAGCCGCCGGTGGAAGAGCCGACGTCGAGACAGATCCTCCCGTCGACGGCGATCTGGAAATGTTTGAGCGCGGCTTCCAGTTTGAAACCGCCCCGGCCGACGTAGCGGGGAGGTTCCAGCAGCTCGATTCGACTGTCGTCAGGAACCGTGCGTCCAGCTTTGTCGGCACGCTGGCCGTCGAGCAAGACTTGGCCCGCGAGGATGAGAGCCTGGGCTTTTTCGCGCGATGGCGCGAGGCCGCGTTCGACGAGAAGCTGGTCGAGTCTCACCGCCTGCCAGTGCTCCTAAGTCTTGCGATGGACGATCCAGTCGGCAATTTCGCGCAGGCGCTCGGCGCGTTCATCGAGCGGGCGCAAAGCAAGATGCGCGGCCAGCCGCTCCTGTTCGGCCATTTCGCGCGAACGGTCGAGTCCATAAACGGCAGGGAAGGTGATCTTTTTCTGCTGGGCATCTTTGCCCGCGGTCTTTCCCAGCGTTGCAGAGGATTGTTCTACGTCCAGCACGTCGTCGACGATCTGAAACGCCAGGCCCACGTGCTCGCCGTAGCAGGTCAGCGCGCTGAGTTGCTCCTCATCGGCGCCGGCGAAGATTCCGCCGATGCGGAGGCTGGCGCGGAGGAGGGCGCCGGTCTTGGCGCTATGAATTGCTTCGAGCAACGCGGCGTCGGGATGCTCGCCCTCGCCTTCGATGTCGTGGACCTGGCCGCCGATCATGCCTCCGACCGTACCGGATGCGGTGGAGAGTTCCTCGACCAGTTTCGATTTTCGGCCGGCGTCGCACGCCAGCTGCGAGAGCACTTGAAACGCAAGCGTGAGCAGAGCATCGCCCGCAAGAATCGCCATCGCTTCGCCGAAAACTTTGTGACACGTTGGAACGCCGCGGCGCAAATCGTCGTTGTCGAGCGCGGGAAGGTCGTCGTGGATCAGTGAATAGGTGTGAATCAGCTCGAGCGCGCATGCCGCCGGCTCGACGCCATCCGGGAAGTCGGAAACTGATTCTGCCGCCGCTATGCACAAGATTGGACGAATCCGTTTTCCGCCGGCGAACAGACTGTAACGCATCGCCTTGTGGATGGACTCGGGCGGCGCGGTTTCGAGAGGGACCAGGCGCTGCAGTGTTTCGTCAATCTTGTGCTGCTGGTACGCGACGTACTCGGCGAGGGTCATGCCTTGTCGGGCCGGAAGGGCTCCGGTTGTACTTTATCGCCTTTCCGGACCAGCACTTCAATCCGCGTCTCGGCTTCTTCCAACTGCTTGCGGCAGGTTTCGCTCAAGCGCATCCCCTTTTCGAACAATTCGAGCGCGCGCTCGAGCGGCAGCTCATTCGATTCCATTTCCTTGACGATCCGCTCGAGTTCCTGAAGGCCGTTTTCGAAACTCGCCGCTGGCTTTTCCTCGCCGGGCATTTTCTTATTCTAGCTGGTGCCCCTCCAGACTCCCCGGGATCAGGCCGGCCGCCGCTTTTTGAGCTTCAAATTGATAGTGACCACTTTCTTGCTATTGAATAGGCTCAGCGTCTTCCATCCGCTGGTCATCTCCGAAGAGTCCGCCTTCAACTGATACTCGACGTCGGTGCTGAGTCCTGAAAAATGATAGTGGCCGCCGGCATCCGTAATGAAGGACTCGATCTGTAGCGATTTAATGTTCTTCAATTGAACTACTGCACGGGCCACTGGCTGGCCGAACGACGAAGTGACTGTGCCTTGCACTTCACGGTACGGATTCTCCTGGCTCTTTTGCTTGCGCTGCGCGAGGGCTGAACCGGACACCAGTAGCGCCAAAATGCAACCGGCGGCGGCAATCCTAATCTTAGTAGCAGCTCCGACTATTTTGACTCCGGATCGAGCTGGAAGGTGATCTCTACACGGTCTTCGCCCTGAAGGATCACCGGTTTTTGCGCGGCACGATAGCCTTTGGCGCTGGCGCTTAGGATATAGTGCATCGCGCCGGCCGGGACGCGAAACGCGAATTCGCCTCGCGAATCGCAAACAGACTGAAGCTTTTTTACTTTCAGAGGAGCGCTATCGAGTTGAGGATCGGGAGTGAGCGCGACAGCGGCATCGGGCAATGCGTAGCCGCTGGCGCTGAAAACCGTGCCCGCCACGAGCGAATAACCTTCGGCAGTGTTCTTTTTCTTCGCGGCGTAGATGGGAAGGATGGAGGCCAGCACCGCCGCGGCTAGAATCAAACGACGCACGGCTTTAGTGCCACTCCTCTTCTTCCTCTTCATCTTCGTCCTCATCCTCGTCGTCTTCGTCGTAATCGAAATCGTCCGCTTCTTCCTCCTCTTCCTCTTCTTCGTCGGCGGCCCGCTCCAGCTCGAGCGGATCGAGACTACTTACTGTGAGGCTGGAGCCGCATTCTTCGCAGGTTAGCGCGTCACCTTCGTCGAGTTCCTCCTCGTCCACGTCGATTGCGGCATTACATTTCGGACAGTTGACCATTCCGTTCCTCCCCTTGGGCCCAATTCCGTTATATAAGAAAGTTGGATCGTTAGCAGCTATGCTTTGGCTTTGGCGGTCCGCCGGCGCGTAGTGGGCGGAACGATGCCTTTCAGTCGAAGATACATGAAGAGCTGGGCGCGGTGCGTCAGTTCGTGTTCTTTTAGCATCTGGAGCATTTCGAGGCGGGTGACCCGCTGGCCATCGAAGCGCGTGATCTCGCCGGCGTAAAACTCCGCCGATTGGGACGCTAACCTGGTCCGGTCGGTTTCAAGACGATTGCGCAGTTCTGCAGCGAGCGCGGCTGGATTGTCTGTGGCTGGCAGGTTCGCGGCATATTTGGCGCGCAGCTCGCGAAACTCGGGAGTCGCCATGTTCTCCAGCCCGTCCAGCATGAGGGCGGGCAGGATGTGGCCCGCTTCAAGAATATGTCGCGCGATCTCGCCGAAGCTCATCAGATCGGCGGTGGGTTTGTAGTCCAGCGGCTGACCTGCGAAATCTTCCACGGCCTGAGCGGTGTCCTCACGCGCAGACTTCCAGGAGTCGAGAATCGATCCGAGCCTCACCATAAACTCATTATTAGCACGGCAGGTGCTGGTTGTAAGCCGTCTAGGTGTGCTTTTCATTGCTCGCCAGGTTGTACACTCTCCTCATGAAGCGAATGATCTGTTTGCTGGCCGTGCTTCCGCTCATGGCGGCGTCGCCCGACGCGGCGATCCGGCGCGTGATGGGCGATCAAGTGACCGCCTGGAACCGCGGCGACATTCCGGCGTTCATGGAAGGCTACGACAAATCGGTATCCACAACGTTCATAGGCGCGACGGTGACCAAAGGGCATGCGCAGGTGCTCGCGAATTATCTGAAGCGATATCCGACACGCGAAAACATGGGGACCTTGAAGTTCAGCGAACTGGAGATTCGGCCGCTTGGCGCGGACTACGCGGCAGTCATCGGGAAATTCCACCTGGACCGTACCGCCAAGGCGGGCGGGGAATCGAACGGCATCTTCACGCTGATTTTCCATCGCACCCCCAAAGGGTGGAAAATCATTATGGACCACACGAGTTGAAGACATGGCTGTGAATCGTCGCAGGGCTCTAGCAACGGGACTGGGAGCGGTGTGCGCTTCGCTGGTCCGGGTGCACGGACAGACCAAGGGCGGGGAGCTGGATCAAGCGCGATCCTTGTTCGATTTTGAAGCTCTCGCCAACAAGAAGATTTCACCGCCCGTTTGGGCGCGCGTGCAGGGCGCTTCGGCCGATGAGTTGACGCTCAAGTGGAATCACGAGGCTTACGAGCGGATTCGCCTGCGGCCTCGGGTGTTGATCGATGTTTCGAAGGTCGACACGCGGGTGAAGCTGCTGGGTATGGATCTTCCGTTTCCGATCGTGCTTTCGCCGACCGGATTCCAATCGGCTGTGTATCCGGACGGCGATCTTGCGTCGGCACAGGGTGCGGGCGCGGCGAAGGCGCTGCTGGTGATCAGCTCCAGTGCGTCGAAGAGCGTGGATGAAGTTGCCAAGGCCGCGACCGGTCCGGTGTGGTTTCAGCTTTACGTGCAGCGGGATCGTGGCTTCACCAAGTCGTTGGTGCAGCGCGCGGAAGCCGCGGGGTGCCGCGGCCTCGCCGTCACGGTGGATTCGCCTACCTTCGGTGCGCGGAATCACGAGCAGTCTGTGCAGGGCGCCATGCCGCCGCGCCCGCTGCCCAATTTGCAAGGCGCGGATTATCTCGATCCCACGCTGAGCTGGAAAGATATCGACTGGCTGCGGTCTTTCGCCAAAGTGCCGGTTTTGCTGAAAGGCATTCTCAATCCGGATGACGCGGAGACCGCGGTGAAGGCGGGCGTGTCGGGAATCATGGTGTCCAATCATGGCGCGCGCAATTTGGATACGGTTCCAGCCACCATCGACGCGCTTCCGCACATTGCCGAAAAAGTGAATGGGCGTGTTCCCTTGATCGTAGACGGAGGCATCCGCCGCGGCACCGACGTCATCAAGGCGCTGGCCTTGGGCGCGACCGCCGTGGGGATCGGCCGGCCTTATCTCTACGGTCTCGGGATCGGCGGCGCTGAAGGCGTGACGAGAGTGGTGGACATTCTGCGCCGCGAGTTTGAAATGACGATGATGCTGACCGGCCGGCCCACGCTTGCAAGCATCGATCGCTCGGTGCTGTGGCCGAAGGAGTGGTAGCTTCGGCGCCGTTAGTGCATCTTGTCTTTTTGGATGTTGCGCATCTCGTCGATGATGCGCTCAAACACGCGTTTTACCGCCTCCGACGATAGCGGTCCCACGTTGTGTTCTGTGACGTTGCGAAAAACGTCGTCCTCGCGCTTGGGCTCGTAGATCGGCAGCGACAAGTGCTGTTTGATCCGCCCGATCTGTTCAACGATCCGCGTGCGCTCGTTCAAAAGCTCGAGCAGTCGCATGTCCAGGGCATCGATCTTGCGCCGGCACTCCGCCAGCTCTTCCATGCTCATCGATTCTTCGATAGTAAACCACTGGAAAGCTCGCGAGCGAGCGTTTCGAGTCTCGTTTCGAGTTCGGGACTTCCGCCGCACTGCTCGATGATGCGGACGAACGCGCTGCCGACCGCCACGCCGTCGGCCAGCTCGCCCACAGCGCGCGCCTGATCCGCGTTAGAAATTCCGAAGCCGACCGCGAGCGGAAGGTTGGTGACGGCGCGCATGGCTTTCACAAGCGGGGCGACGGAATCGGAAACGGTGACGCGTTCGCCGGTAACGCCGGTTCTCGAAACGAGATATATGAAGCCGCTCGAATATTCGGCGACGAGCCGGAGCCGGCGCTCGCTGCTGGTGGGTGCGGCCAGGAAGACTGTGTCCAGTCCGGCATCCCGCATGGCCGCCGTGTAGCCTTCGGCCTCTTCGACGCTCAGATCGGTGAGCAGGCAGCCATCGATTCCGCACGCGACGGCATCGCCCGCCAGCCGCTCCAGGCCATAGCGCAGCACCGGATTCAGGTAGGTGAACAGCAGCAGAGGTATCTCGGAGCGCTTGCGAATCTGCGAGGCGATTTCCAGCACTGTAGACACGTGGGTGCCCGCCCGCAGCGCTCGCTCACTGCCGCGCTGAATCACCGGGCCGTCAGCGATGGGATCGGAAAATGGCACGCCCAGCTCGATGAGGTCGGCGCCGCCGCGCTCCAAGGCGGCCACCAACGCGGGCGTCCGGTCCGGCGTTGGATCGCCGGCCGTGACGTAAGCGATTAACGCGCGGCGGTCGGCCGCACGGAGGCGTTCAAAGAGCCGGCCGACTCTGGTCTGGCTCATCCAGCTCCTTTAGATTTTCACGATAGATGTCGGTGTCCTTGTCGCCGCGCCCGGAAAGATTGACTACGAACAGTGCGCCCGGTGAGTGGGGCGCTCGGCGCAGAGCCTCGGCTACGGCGTGGGCCGATTCGAGCGCGGGAATGATCCCCTCGATTCGCGCTAGCGTTCGCGCGGCGTCCAAAGCTTGTGTGTCGGTGGCTGAGACATATTCAGTGCGTCCTTGATCGCGCAGCCAGGCGTGTTCGGGGCCAACGAGCGCATAATCAAGTCCGGCCGAGACCGAGTGCGTGAGCGCCACCTGGCCGTCGGAATCCTGCAACAAATAGCTGTGAGCACCGTGAAGGACACCCGGTGCGCCGCCGGAGAAACGCGCCGCGTGCAAACCGAGTTCCGAACCACGGCCGCCCGCCTCAACGCCGATCAACTTTACCGAGGCATCGCCGAGAAAGGCGTGAAAGATTCCGATCGCGTTGCTGCCGCCGCCGACGCAGGCAAAGACAGAGTCTGGAAGGCGGCCTTCGTGTTCCAGGATCTGCCGGCGCGCTTCCTCGCCGATCACGCGGTGAAAATCTCGAACCATCATCGGATAGGGATGTGCGCCCAGCGCGGAGCCGAGAAGATAATGCGTGCTGTGGACGTTGGTCACCCAATCGCGCATGGCCTCGCTGATGGCATCTTTGAGCGTGCGGCTTCCGTTCGCCACGCCAACTACTTTCGCTCCCAGCATGCGCATGCGAAACACATTCAGGCGCTGGCGCCGCATGTCCTCTTCGCCCATGTAGACGATGCACTCGAGTCCGAACAGGGCGCAGACCGTCGCTGTAGCGACGCCGTGTTGCCCGGCGCCGGTCTCGGCGATAATTCGCTGCTTACCCATGCGGCGGGCGAGCAGAGCTTGTCCCAGGCAGTTGTTGATCTTGTGCGCGCCGGTGTGCAGCAGGTCTTCGCGCTTGATATAAATTTTCGCCCCCGAGATTTCGCTCAGCCGTTTGGCGTGATAGAGCGGCGTGGGACGGCCGGCGTAGTTGGTGAGCAGATCCTGCAGTTCGGCCTGAAAGCCGGCGTCCGCCCGCGCTTCGAGATACGCGTTCTCCAGCTCCTCCAGCGGAGCCATGAGTACTTCGGGCACATAGCGGCCGCCGTAGGGTCCGAAGTGGCCACCGGGGTCGGGCTGCGTAACAGCCGGGCTGACAGAATGCATCGGTGTCGTCATTCCCCGCGCGCCGCCTTGATAAAATTTCGCATTTTTTCGTGATCCTTCAAGCCGGGGGATTTTTCAAGCCGCGAGCAGGCGTCCACGCCCCAGGGCCGCGCCGCATCGATAGCCTGACGGACGTTCGAAGCGTCCAGGCCGCCTGCGATGATCAGTTTCCAGGCGTGATTCTTTGCCCGATTCCAATCCCAGGTATTGCCGGTGCCCCCGAGCAGATCCTCGGATGGCGTGTCGATCAGCAGCGCCTCGGAGCCGTCGGTCAGCATCTCGGGAATACGCGCGTCGGCGGGAAGGGCCCTCCAGATCCGCAGCCCGCGCGCCTCGGACATGCCGTGCAGCTGCGCGACGTCGAGTCCGACCTCTAGCGCTATTTTTGCGACCGTGTCCGCCGGTTCGCCCACGAACACACCCACCTTCCAAACTTGCTCGGGGATTTTTTCCGCGATCATCGCCGCGCCGGTAGGGGAAATATAGCGCGGGCTATCGCGATAAAAGTTAAAGCCGATTGCCGACGCGCCCGCCTCAACGGCGGCCACTGCGTCGTCACGGTTCGTAATGCCGCAAATTTTTACCATCATTGCCGCGGGCGCCACCATTACCGGATCAGCGCCGACAGCGCTGCGGCGGGATCGGGCGACTTCATCAAATGTTCGCCGACGAGGAACGCCTGGTATCCGGCGGCCGACAAGCGCTCGACGTCGGCTCGCGAATGGATACCGCTTTCGGCGATTCGAATCGCGCTTGAGGGAACTTTTCCGGCCAGCCGCAGCGAGGTTTCCAGATTCACTTCGAAAGTATGCAGGTTGCGATTATTGACCCCAATGATGCGCGCGCCCGAGCCGATCGCAGCCTTCAGTTCTTCGTCATCGTGCACTTCTACAATAGCGGCCATGCCATACCTCGCGGCAAGCTCACGGAAATCGCGCAGCTCGCGATCGGTCAAGATCGCCCCAATGAGCAAGATCGCGTCGGCTCCATGTGCCGCCGCTTCGTGCACATGATACGGATCGATGGTGAAATCCTTGCGCAGCGCCGGAATGGAAACCGCCGCGCGAGCCGACTCTAAGTCGGCGAGACGACCCTGAAAGTATTTCGCGTCGGTCAGGACGGACAATGCGGCCGCGCCGCCGCGCTCATACGTTTGAGCGGTGGCGGGAGGATCGTAGTGCGTAACAAGAATGCCGCGGCTTGGCGACGCCTTTTTGATCTCTGCGATCAGCGAGGGCGATGAGTTTTTCAGCGCCTGTTCGAAATCCCGCCTGGCGGGGACGGAGGCTTCGGCCCTGGCTTCGAGCTCTGCGATATCGGCACGCCGCGAGCCCAATTCCAGCCTCTTGTGCTCGACAATCTGCGCGAGGATATCTGGAATGACCTTGACCATGCGGCGAGAACTTCATTGTAACTTACGCCCCGTTGAAGCCGCGCCGGTCTTTTTGCTCTGGCGACGCGGGTGGAAGACGCCCTGGTCGAGATCGGAATCGAGCCGGAGCCACCTCGTCGAATGGTAACCTGATAGCAAGAGCGTCTCGCAGTGGTGGAAACTGCTTTAATCAGCTTTCTGATTGGCGCACAACTTACGGCGCCGCAAGCTTCTGTCTACCGGGTGGAGCGTGAACCGGCCGCCGGAGGCGCGGAGCTTGTCACTCTGTTCGAACGCTCGCCAGCTGCCGGACAGGGCGTCCAGTCTCAAGAAACGCCGCTGGTCAGCGTTCTGTGCGATACCCTCGGCTCCGCCGATCCCAGCAGCGCGCGCTTGCGCTATGTGTGGATACTCACGAGCACGCGTCCCACGCTTCTTCAGAGGATGGCCTCTGCCTTATCGTTCGTGTGGTTCCGGGCTCCCGGTACTGGGCATGCCGACCGCGTTCCCTCGCCCGTGCTCGATCTGGCCTCGCCCTCAAAGGCGGTGTGGAGTCATCTGGCGGGCAATAGTCTGCAAGCGCTCCAGTTCGACGGGCTGGGCATTCCGGTTCGATCTTCCACGCGCAGTTACCGCGGCAATTTCAGCGACTACCGGCAGCTCCAAATCTATCGCGCTCTTGGCGCGCTAAACGCGGTGGAGAATCAGCCGGGGAATAACGATGTCTGGCCGAAGCCTGAGTTCATAGACGTATTCTCGCGGCTGAGTCTCGCCGACCGCACTTTTGGCGGATTAGTTCGCCAAGAGAATCTGACCAAGGTTTACGACAAGGAGACCAGCCGGCGCGAAGAGATCCGCGCGCACAATTGGGAATTACTGCGCCAGCGCGCGGAGGCGAATGGGTTGTATTTCGATCCGCTCGCGCTTCCCGATCAAGCGCCCACTCAAGCCATGCTATGGGTCGCTCGCAAAGACTTGGAAGCTCGCGAGAGCCACAATTTCGATCGCCGGTTCCTGGGGATTGCCGATCCTTGGAAAGACGACCGGCTGGAGCACTGGAGCGGTTACGTCGAAACCCGTTATTTCGATCCAGAAGGCCGGCCCGTACTTCCTGGCACGCCCGGCGCCCATGCGATGGAACTGATTCCGCTGGCGCTCTACAGCCTGGACTATCCACGGGTTCCGCTGCTGCTGGTGGATTTTCGGAGCAGCCTGACAGCGAAAAAACGCGAGCTGTTCGGGCATTTGTCAACTGCGGTTCTCACCGGAGTTCTCGGCATCACAACCTTCGGGAATTTCACGTTCTTTGCCGCGAGTTCCAGTTGGACGATGTACGAAGGCCGCCACGGGGCTCCGACCAAACGAAACGAGCGATTGCGGTCTTATTCGGAAGCGCGGGAGTTTTTAGCCGTGGACGCGGGCCTCGCTCCGCAACTCAAGATCGAGCTCGGGCGGCGGCTGGATCATCTGGCGC
>Ga0335078_10000237_pt1 | contig 89829 bp, 83 predicted proteins | sample Lox_Sample_32_FD_206711 | JGI IMG/M metagenome (GOLD analysis project Ga0335078, IMG submission 206711) | Soil microbial communities from Loxahatchee National Wildlife Refuge, Florida, United States - Lox_Sample_3.2 | ecosystem: Environmental > Terrestrial > Soil > Wetlands | place: USA... | reverse complement strand
TCGGCTCGAGCTTCGGGACGCGTGACGCGAGCGCGCGCCACGACGGATCGTAGAGCTTGCCGCACACGGGCGCGAACTTGCCGATTGGGAGCGGGCCTTCGCGCGGAAGAAGCGCTCTCGGCTTGTCGTCGTCGAGCCTCACGTTCGCGTATTTCATCGGACTCGCGGGCTCGGCGCGGATCATTTGGTTCGTCTCCATCAGCGCCGGGAACGGATCGTGGAACGCGGTGTCGGCGAACGAAAGCGTCACGCTGACGATCGCGAGCGCGCCGAACACCGCGCGGTGCCCGATCGAGTGCCACGTCGAGCTCACCGCGCGCGCGATCGCGACCGAGAACACGAGAACCATCGGCAGCGCGCGCCGCGGGTTCTGCTCCCAGTCGAACGGGCCTGCGACGAATTGCTCCGCGGCGAACGCGATCGCGATGCAGATGCACATGCGCGTCCACGAAGACGCCATCAATCGCCGTCGATCGCGCGCGAGCACGACGAGCACGACGAGCACGAGCGGCCACCACAAAACCGCGATCGTCTCCTTGAAGATCAAATCCCAGCCGATTTGCGTCGCGGCGTAGAAGATCGACGGGGTCTTCCACTCCTTGAGGATCTTGGTCCACCCCGCGAGGATCGGCTTCGTGAACTCGTCGGAGACGCGCGTCTTGAGGTCCGCGCCGCCCGCGACCGCGATGAATCGATCCCACAAATAGCGCGGCGCGAACGCGACCACGGGCATGACGACGTAATCGAGCCAGTGCTGAAAGCGACGGAACGCGAGGACGTACAGCACGATCGCCGCGACGTAGACGTAGCCGTCGTAGGTGAGCATGAGGAGCGCGCACGCGACGCCGACGAGCGCGGGCTCGGGCGGCCTCCTCTCCGATTGCCGAATGACGGAGACGACGAGCAGCGCGTCGACGCAGATGCCGAACGTGTACTGCATCGGTTGACCGACGTAATTCGCGACCCACGGGACCGAGAGGATCGACAAACCGATCACGACGATCGCGGCGGGCGGAGCGCGCTCGTCGCGCAGCACCTTCACGATGACGAAAGCGAGAAACGCGAGCGTCGCGAAATTCAGAATCCAATTGGAGAGCATGTACGAGTGCGTGAACGCGATCACGCACGCGGCGATCATCGAGTGGATCGGCAGGAAGATGTTCGGCGCGTGGAAATCGAGCCCGCACGGCTTGAGGAATCCGATCGTCAGCGGCACGATCGAGAGCGCGTCCGGGTTCACCGCTTGGCTCTCGATCGTGCCGATCCACGGCTTGCCGAAGATCGACCATCCGTACGTGTACGGCGAGCGGTTGCCGAGGTGCGTGAGCGTGACGATCGCGACGAACGCGACGAGGAGCGCGAAGACGACGCGATACTTCGCGGGCGTGGTCATCGGCGCACGTCTCCGACGTCGATGACGTGCGTGCCGAACGTCGCTTGCCAGCCAAACGCGATCGTGAAGACGAACGCACGCACGTCGACCGTCGACGAGTCCGCCGCGGAGAGCCCCTGGTGACTCCATCGAAGCCCCGCGCGCAGCGCGACGAACGGACCGTCGATGTGCGGGAGGATCGGGATTTCGAACGCGAACGCGAGCGACAGACCGTAGCCGTCGCCGAAGTCCCCGTTGGCCGGCTGCGCGACGAACGCGCCGAGCTCGATGCCGAACGAATCGATCGCGAGATCGAGCCGCGGCGACCCGCTCTCGCTTTGCTGGAGAAATCGCGCGAGAAACAGCGGGCGAAGCTCGAGCCCCGCGATTCCGAGTCGCAACGGCTCCGATCCCGCGCCGAAGCCGTCTTCGTAGGTGACGAAAATGCCTGCAGAATGCAAGTATCGATAGCGAAGGTCGAACACGCCGCGCGCGCCGCGCGCGTCGATCGCTGCGCCCGCCGAGAACGCGATCGCGCTGTCGCCGTCGAGGCGCCCATACGACGTGTCCACGACGGCCTCCGTGAGCCCGCCGCTCGAGCACAACATCGCGACGAGCGCGGCGTCAGCGACGAGGAGCATCGTTTCCGTCGGCCTCGAGCGCGGCGCGGATCGCGTCGCGCAGCTCGCGCGCGAAGACGAGCCGCACGCGCTCGAGCGTCTCGCCCTTGAGCCGCGATAGAAGGAACGACACCTCGGAGAGCGGTCGCGCCGGACCCTTCGCGTACACGACGCGCAGCTCGTCGCCCGATTCGTCCGGCGGCATGAACGGCACGTCGCTCGCGACGTCGAGCCCGACGTACGTCGTTGGATCGAGGCCCGCGTTCTTGGCGACGTCGCGCGCGATCTCGAGAGCGCGCGCGCGTCCCTTCGGCGTCGCGTGGTCGCCGAAGAGCTCGTACGTCTTGAAGAGCTCGCGCACTCGGATGCGGCGCGTGAGATCGCGCAGCGCCTCGTCCTTGCAGTTTTCCCACGCGTGCATCGACGTGGTGAGCGCGGCGTCGTCGAGCTCGAGGTAGTCGGCGAGCGGAATTTCCTGGCCGTGCGCGGCGAGCTCGATCGCGCGCGGCGTTCCTTCGAGCCGGAGCCCTTCGCCGACGAGCCGCGCCGCGCGCGAGAGGATCGCGCGAATCATCCACTCCGCCGCGCGCGTCGCCTTGTGCAAATAGACTTGCTGGAACATGAAGAGGCGCGCGACGAGGAACGCTTCGATCGCGGGCAATCCCTTGGCTCCGTCGATCGCGAGCGTCGGCGCGATCGTCGCCGGATCTTCTCCGCTCGGCGAAAAGCACAAGCTGCGGAGGAGCCAATCGAGATCGAACACGCCGTACCGCACGCCGGTCGCGTGCGCGTCGCGCAGCAAATAATCGCAGCGGTCGACGTCGAACGTGCCGCTCACGGAGCGCGCGAGGTACGGCAGCGGGCGCTCCACGTCCGCGTCGCGCGCGCCGCGATCGTCCTCGTTCGGGCACACGAGCGCCGCGACGCGCGCGGGCATGTTCGCGTCTTCCGCGGCGAGCACGCGGTGAACGTGCGTCGATTCGTCGAGCACGATGCGCCGCGTCCACTCTTCGTGCATCGGCACGCCCGGGATCGCGTCTTCGAACAAATGCGAGAGCGGACCGTGACCGACGTCGTGAAGGAGCGCCGCGGCGAGCGCGTCGCGCGCGCGATCGCTCGTGATGCGCTGCCAATACGGGAGGACCCCGTGGATCGCGCGAAGGCGCGCGAGGAGCTGTTTCATCACGTACGCGGATCCGATCGCGTGCGAGAAGCGCGTGTGCTCCGCGCCGGGAAACGCGAACGACGTCACGCCGAGCTGGCGCACGCGCCGAAGTCGCTGGATCTCCGGCGTGTCGATCAGCTTCGGCAGCACGAGCTCTTCTTCGGATTCGAAGGAGACGAGACCGTGGATCGGATCGCGGAGGATCATCGGGCCGATCTCATGACGTCCGCGAGCGTTACCACGAAAGCGCGGTCTCGAAGAGCGTGCCGTCGTCGGCCCACGCGCGCACGCGGATGGGCGGTTTGCCGTCGCGCACGTCGACGAACGTCGGGAGCGCGGCGGGCGCGGAGCCCAGCGTGCGCTCCGCGTGCCACGTCGCGCGAAACGCGGCGCGCGCGAGGGATCCACGCGCGTCGATCGCCCACGCGAGCGGCATGCTGGGCTCGAGCAAGATGACGCGCGTTCCTCCTTCGTGAAAATCGAGCTGGGCGCGCGCCGCGCCGCGCGGCAGGTCCCCGTTTTCGCTCGACCCGATCGATTCGATCGTCGGCGCGACGCCCGCGCGGAGCAAACGCGCGCGCGCGGTCGCGATCGCGATCGGGCTCTTGTCGGACGCGAACGCGCGCCGCTTCGCGAGCACCGCGGCCTCCGCGGTCGTGCCGCTCCCCGAGAACAAATCGACGATGACGCCGCCCGGCGGCGACGCGCAGCGCACGATGCGATCGAGCAGCGCGACGGGTTTCTGCGTCGGGTACCCGGTGCGCTCGCTCGCTTTTTGATGACGCAGGGGCGAGACGTCCGTCCAGAGCGCGTCGACGCGCCGCTCGCGAAAATGATTTCCCGCCGCGTCCTTCACCAAGAAATATTTGATGTACACGCGCCCGCTCGACGTTCGGTGCACGCGACCCTCGCGCTCCAATTTTTCGATCGACGCGTCGGTGTAATCGCCGCGCGGCGCGGTGGTGAACGCGCGCCCCGCGTCGTCGACGCGCACCGCGCTCGCTTCGATCGGCTCGAGGCGCGTCGGCGGCGTGATCTTCGCGTCCTTTTTTCCGTAGACCAAAATCGTGTCGAGCGTGCGGCCGAACTGCGCGCTCGCGGCTTGGCGTCCGAGGTTCGGCGCGCGTCGCCAGACGATCTCGTTGATGAACGCGTCGCGTCCGAAAATCTCGTCGAGGATCGCGCGCACGAGATACGCGGAGCGCCAATCGAGGTGGACCCAGAGCGAGCCGTCGTCGCGCAAGAGCTCCGCGGCCGCTTCGAGTCGCGGCGCGAGCATGTCGAGGTACGCGCCGACGCCGTCGGGTCCGCGCCACTTGTCGTTGAACGCGACCGAGCGCCGCGTGCGTCCGTCGGCGAACCCATCGAGCCGCGCTTCGGCGACGTAATCCGCTTGCGACGCGTACGGCGGATCGACGTACACCACGTGCGCGCGCACGCCGCGCGACATCAGAAGCTCTGCCGCGTCGAGCGCGTCGCCGAAGATCAGCGTCGCGTCTTCTCCGCCCTCTTCGACGACACGGCTCGCGCGAGCGGGCTTGCTCGCGCGATCGGCCGAGCCTCCCACTTCCCACGTTCGACTCGGCCAAGTGAGGCGAATGTCGCCTGCGCGCACGGCGCGATCCTAAGGCAGAAGGAAGCGTGTATCTTTGAAATTCCGTGTCAGAAGCAGCACAACCCACGGCTCGTCTCGTCGACGTGCTCCGCGCGCTCCCGCCGAAGGAGCTCAACGCGCTCGTCGAGCGGCTCGGCGTGCGCATCGACGCGGCGAAGCGACTCGACGCGCCATCGCAGGTCGCGCGCGCTCTCTGCGCGTTGCCCGAGCTCCGCGAGCCGTCGCGTTTGCCGCCGGCTGCGGTGGATCTGCTTCATCGCGTCGCCGAGGCGAGAGGGACGCTGCTCGTCACGTCGGTTCCGCCGTCGCTCGAGCCGCTCCTCGCGCGCGGGCTCATGTTCGCGCGCGCGGCAGATCCCCACGCGTCCGGAAAATCGGCCGGCCGCGGCCCCGTCGAGCTCGTCTTGCCGACTGCGCACTTGCTCCAGCTTCGAACGTGGGAAGGCGAAGATCCGCGCGGCGCGCGCGCGCTCTTCGCGCAAGCGTCGTTCGAGACGACGAGCATGATCGCGTCGCACTATTTGGGTCGCCCCGCGACGCCGCCGATCGTGCTCGCGCTCGAGCCCGCGTGGGAGACGCTGAGCGATCCGATCGCGCTGCGCGCCGAGATCGAGAAGCTCGCGCCGAGCGAGCTCCGCGTGCTCGAGAACGTGGAGCGCGAAGGCGGCGAGGTCGACACCGAGGAGCTTCTCGAGATCGAACGCGAGCCGCTCCGCTTGCGCACGGCGACCGGCGTGTCGCCGTCGCGTCGCGGCGTGGGCTCGGCGCTCGAGCGCCGTGGGTTCTTGGTCCCGGTGCATCCCAATCGACACGTCGTGCCGACGGAGGTCTCGCTCATCGTGTCCGCCGCGCACCGCGCGGAGCGCGCCGAGCGACGCGAAGAAGTGAAGCGCTTCGTTCGATCGGGCGATCACGCGCCGCGCCGCGCGCGCTTCGCGCTCGATCCGTCGCCGCTCGTGCTCGGTCTCGCGCTCGCCGCGCGCGAAGGTCAGAGCGAGGTGAAGTCGAACATCGGCACGCCGAAATCGCTCACGCAGAAGCTCGGCGGACGCTTCGGTCGCGACGCGACGACCGTCGCGATGCTCGTCGCGCTGTCGCGCGCCGTGGGTTTGTGGGAGCCGAGCGCGCTGGTCCCCTCGTCACCGCCGGGATCGCTGACGCTCTCCGACGTGCCGAGCTTGCTCTTCAACGCGTGGCGTCGCGGCGGCGCGTGGGACGAAGCGCGCGAAGAACCAGAAGCGCTGCGACTCGCGATCGACGCGCGCGACCCGAGCCCCATCGGCGTCGTGCGCGAGCTCCTCCTCGAAGCGCTCGTCGAGCTCGGCGAAGGTTGGATCCCGTGGCCCGCGCTCGAGCGTTACTTGCGCACCGATCACCGCATGCCCGGCCTCACGCGTTTGTTCCGTCGCTGGGCGGACCGCACGCACGCCGCGCTCGCGATGACGGACGCGGAAGCGAACGCCGAGTTCGCCGCGCCGATCGTCGCCGCGCGCCGCATCGTGAAAGAGAGCCTGCCCGCGCTCGGATTCCTCGACACCGGCGAAGAGGACACCGAGGAACAGACGAGCGACGCTTCGTCGAACGCGCCGCACGATCCCGACGCGTCGCTCATGCTGCGTTTGACGCCGCGCGGACGGGCGCTCCTCGCGGGACGCACGACTTCCACCGAAGGCGAAGCGAAGTTCCTCGACTCGCACGTGCTCCGCATCGGCGCGCACACGCGGATCGCGAGCGTGCTCGCGATCGCGCCGCTCGTCGAGGTCGCGCGCTGCGCCGAAGTCCTCGAGCTGCTCGTCGCGCCGCAAACGCTCGCGCGCGCTCTCTCCGCGGGTCTCGAAGCGGACACCGTGCGCGCGCGAATCGAGTCCGTTGCGCCGCTCCCCGAGACGCTCTCGAAGACGCTCGCGCAAGCGAGCGTGGTCCTCGGTCGCGGGACGTACGTCGCGAGCGGCGGGTTCATGTGGGTCGACGACGCGAACCTCCGCGAGCTCCTCCGCACGCGCCGCGCGACCGCCGAGCTCTTCGTCGAGCCTTCCCCGCTCGGAGGGTTGCTCGTCGCGCCCGGCGTGGATCTCGATCGATTGTCGCGAAGGTGCCGCGCGCTCGGCATCGAGGTCATGATGGACGGACAAGTCGTCCGCGCGCGCAGCATTCCGCCCGGTGGATCGACGCCGCCGCCCGCGCGCGTCACACCGTCGCAAGGATTGGAAATCCGCCGACGCTCGTCGCAGGCCGTGCGCATTCAAAAGAAGTAGCCGCGCTCACAAAGCGCGGCGCACGAAGAGCTCTTCGAGCGTCTCGCGCTTCGGCGTCACGCTGCGCACGCGCGCGCCGTGATCGTGCGCGATGTCGAGCGCGCGCTTCATCGCGTCGTCGCCCTCCGCTTCGACGACGAACGCGTCGCCCATCGTCTTTCCCGCGAGCCCCGCCTTCTCGAACGCCGCGCGCGCGTCGTCGCTCGCGTGCGTCATCGCGATCTCCGTGCGCGCGTGCTCGCTCTTCAAGAGCTCTTGGAGCTTGCCGGAGACGACGACCGATCCCTTGCGCAAGATGCACACGCGATCGCACAGCGTCTCGACGTCGCTCAAGATGTGCGTCGAGAAGAACACGGTCTTGCCGCGAGCGCGCTCTTCCAAAATCAAATCGCGGACGTCCTTGCGTCCGACGGGATCGAGCCCGCTCATCGGCTCGTCGAGGATGAGCAAATCGGGATCGTGCACGAGCGCCGACGCGAGACCCACGCGCTGGGTCATGCCCTTCGAGAGCGCGCGCACCGGGCGATCGATCGCTTCGGTCATCCCGACGCGCGCGATGACTTCTTCGACGCGCTTGCCGAGCTTCGCGCGGGAGAGCCCCGAGAGCCGCCCGCACAGCGCGACGAACTCGCGCGGCGTGAGGTAGGGGTACACGTACGGATTTTCCGGCAGGAACCCGACGCGCGTCATCGCGCGCGGCGACGGAACCGTCTCGCCGAAGATCGTCGCGCGTCCGCCGGTCGGAAAAATCAGGCCAGTGAGCATCTTGATCGATGTCGTCTTGCCCGCGCCGTTCGGTCCGACGAACCCGAAGACCTCGCCGCGTGCGACCTCGAAGGACACACCGCGTACCGCCTCCACTTTCTTTCCGGAAAACGGCTTGCGAAACGTCTTCTTCAAATCGCTGACGACGACGACTGAATCACTCATTCTCTTTTTTGCCAGTCGAGTATTCGTGGAGCTTGTACTGCACTTTGCGCGTGGAGATGCCGAGGATCATCGCCGCCTTCGACGTCGACCCGCCGCAAGCTTCGAGCGTCTTCAGGATCGCCCACCGCTCGAGATCGTAGATGCTCGTGCCGGGAACGGGGGGGGGACCTGCCGTGTCGTGTGCGTCGCCCCCGCGCAGCTGTGCGGGCAAATGGCGCTTTTCGATGGCGGGTCCGTCGCACAAAACCACCGCGCGCTCGATCATGTTCTCGAGCTCGCGCACGTTGCCCGGCCACGCGTAGCTCCCGAACGCCTCGAGCGCGTCCTCGGAGATGGACTCGATCTGCCGACCGTTTTCGTCCGCGTATTTCTTCAAGAAGAAGCTCGCGAGGAGCGGCACGTCGCGTCTTCGCTCGCGGAGCGGCGGGAGCTCGATCGGCACGACGTTGAGTCGATAGAACAAATCTTCGCGAAAAGTTCCCGCTTTGATCGCGGCGCGCAAATCGCGATTGGTGGCCGCGATGATCCGCACGTCGACTTTGATGGTCTCGTTGCCGCCGACGCGCTCGAAGCTCTTCTCTTGCAGCGCGCGAAGGAGCTTCACTTGCGTGCCGAGCGGGATCTCGCTCGCCTCGTCGAGGAACAACGTCCCGCCGTCCGCTTGCTTGAAACGTCCTTCGCGACGCGCGACCGCGCCGGTGAACGCGCCGCGCTCGTGTCCGAAGAGCTCGCTCTCGAGCAAACCCTCCGCGAGCGCCGCGCAGTTCAAGCGCACGAGCGGTTTTTCGACGCGCGGCGAAGCCGCGTGGATCGCCTCCGCGATCAATTCTTTCCCCGTCCCGCTCTCGCCCGTGATGAGCACGCTCGCGCGCGACGCCCCCACTTGCGCGACGAGCGCGAGGATCTCCTTCATCTTCGGATCGTCGGTGACGATGTGATGGAACGCGTTGCGCTCGCGGAGTCGATCGCGCAGCGCGCGCGTCTCTTGAACGAGTCGCGCCTTCTCCATCGCGCGCTCGATCACGGCGCTGAGCGCCTCGTATTCGAGCGGCTTCGTCAGGTAGTTGTCCGCGCCTTTCTTCACGGCTTCGACGGCGCTCGAGATCGTCCCGAACGCGGTCATCACGACGAACACCGCGTTCGGCGCCGCCGCGCGCGCTTTGTCCATGAACGCGATCCCGTCGAGCCCGGGCATTTTGACGTCGGTGAGGATCACGTCGGGCGCGAAGTCTTCGAGCTTGCCGAGCGCCTTGAATCCGTCCGCCGCGGTCTCGGTTTGGTACCCCTCGTCGTGGAGGATCTCGCTGAGCGCCGCGCGCGCGTTTGCCTCGTCGTCCACGATGAGAATCCGGCCGCGTAAAGCCATTGCACGCAGCATAGTTTCCTTTCCCAAGCGGACAAAAGGGGTGTTACAACGCTGACCCAACCATGACGCGCTCCAGGTGGCTTCTCGGGCTCCTTCCTTTGTCAACCGCGGTCGCGATGTTCGTCTCGAGCGAAGCGTCCGCGCAGAAGATCACCTTCGGAGGAGGTGGCGGAGCGAGCTCGAGCTCGAGCACCACGCCGCCGCCGCCCTCGAACACAAACCCGAGCGCGAACACGAACGGAGGCGCCGCGAGCAGCGCGTCGAGCACGTCGAAGGTCGAAGAGAAGACCGAAGAAGCGCCGCCGTCGGACGAGTGGGTCGCGCGCGATTCCGCGGCGATGGAGCAAAACTCGATGGCTGGCGGTCTTGGTTTGATTCACACGATGCACGGCGAGGTCGGCAAGGGCGGACAATTCCGCGCGAGCTTCCTCACGAACTTCATGAGCGCGGGCTTCCAGTGCACCACGGTGTATCCGTGTCAAAACCCGAACGGCACGACGCCCATCACGACCGACAGCACCAACCAAGTCGGCGCAACGGTCGGTCTCAGCGTCAGCATCATCGATTACCTCGAGGTCTATCTCGCCGCGAACGCGCAAGCGACCGGTGACAACAACAACCACCCCACGCTCCTCCAAGAGATGGGCGACTTGGTGATCGGCGCGAAGGGCGCCTACGACTTCAACACGAAATGGTTCTGGCCGTTCGCGGCGGCGGAGCTTCACTTGCTTGGCGGCGCGGGCGGCGTTGGTTACTTCGGCGACGGCACGAGCGCGCGCTTCGTGCTCGGCGCGACGGGCGACTTCCGTCAACTCTCGAGCAAGATCCCGCTCCGCACGAGCTTGAACCTCTCGTACGTGGTCGACAACTCCGCCGCGATCATCGCGGACACGGAGAAGGCGCGCGGGACGCCCATCACGCGCATCGAGCGCTACGGCCTCGGCATCAACCGCGTCGACCAGTTCGACGTCGGTCTCGGCGCGGAGACTTTCCTGCTCAACGATCGCATTCGACCGTTCCTCGAATTCACGCTCGTCGGCGCCGCGAACCGCCAAGGTTACCAGTGCCACACGAACAACCCGAGCAGCGACAACTGCCTCGCGAACGACACCGACGTCCCGACGACGCTCACGATCGGCGCGCGCTTCTTCCCGTGGAAGAACCTCGCGCTCACCGCCGCCGTCGACATCGGCATGACGGGCGTCGCGAACTTCATCGAAGAGCTCGCGCCGCAGGCGCCGTACATGGTCTACATCGGCGCCGGCTGGAGCATCGACACGTGGGATCGTCCGCCGGTCGAGAAGATCAAGACGATCGAGAAGAAGGTCGGCGAGAAGATCGTGCGCGGCAAGATCAAGGGCTTCGCGCACGAGAAGGACAAAGCGGACGCGGGCATCGCGGGCGCGGTCGTCGCGTGGGACAACCATCCGGAATTGACTGCACTCTACACGGGTCCGGACGGGCGCTTCACGACGCAGGAGCTCAACGCGGGCAACTACGCGTTCGTCGTGAAGGCGGACGGTTACAAAGACGGCCAGTGCGCCGCGGCGCTCACGAAGGCGGGCAACGACGTGCAGCTCGATTGCGCGCTCGAGGCGCTCCCGCGCGTCGGCACGCTCATCGGTCACGTGCGTGACGGCGAGTCGAACGCGCCGGTCCCGAACGCGACGATCAAGTTCCGCGACTCGTCGGGCAAAGAGCTCTCGATCACCGCGGACTCGAGCGGCGGCTTCCGCTTCGAAGGCGTCGCGCCGGGCGACGGCGAGATCACCGTCGACGCGACCGATTACCTCGCGTACGTCGACAAGGCCACGGTGAAGGTCCGCCAAGAGGTCACGTTCGATCCGATCATCCGCCACAAGCCGAAGCAGGCGCTCGTCAACGTGACGGACAAGGAGATCACCATCAAGCAGCAGATCCAGTTCGCGCTCGACCAGGACGTGATCCTGCCCGAGTCGACGCCGCTGCTCCTCGAGATCGCCGACGTCCTCATCAAGAACCCACGCATCAAGCGCATCGAGGTTCAGGGCCACACGGACAACACGGGCACGCCCGATCACAACCAGGACCTCAGCGATCGCCGCGCGAACTCGGTGCGCAACTGGCTCGTGCAGCACGGCGTGTCGCCGGATCGTTTGGTCGCGAAGGGCTACGGTCAGACGAAGCCGCTCGTTCCGAACGTGACGACGGCGAACAAGGCGAAGAACCGCCGCGTCCAGTTCATCATCATGGAGCAGGACAAGGCGGCGGGCGGCGGCGGCGGCCGCACGGTCGTTCCGTTCTGAGACCGCTAGGACGAGCTGGCGATCTTCGCCAGCTTGTCCACGATTCGGAACACGGCGAGCAGCACCTCGAGCATCATGCGCCCGAGCGCGAACGTCACGGCCGACGCGAGCACGACGACCGGCACGAGCGCGATCGACGTCGCGATTTGCTGACCGCTTCCCGCCGCGATCGCCGCGACCACGCGCACGAGCGACGCGAGCACTCCCGCCGCGAGCGTCGCGATGAGCGTGACGTACGCGAGCTTCACGAGCTTCGTCGTCATCACGCGCTCGAAGTTGATGTCGAGCATCGATCGGCTCTCGAAGATCGGCTCGTCATCGTCGGGATCGGGCGGCGGCTCGGCGAACCAGCGCGCGGTGAGCAAGCGATCGTCGACCTTGATGCCGAGCGACTCGTCGGCTTCGGCTTCGACGGTCTCGGGCTCCACGACCGGCGGCGGCGGCGTCACCACGTCCGCCTCCGCGAGGAAACGCTCCATCGTGATCCATTCCGACGAACCCACGCGCGTCACGAGCATCGTCGATTTCAGTCGTCCGATGCGCACGCCCTTCCGGATTTTTCTCAGGCTGACCGGCTTGCTCTCCGCGTTCGTGTCGGGATCTTTCGCAATCCAAATCTCGGCTCGCTCGTCCATGAGCGAACGTTATCGGATTACTCCACGCCGATGTACGCGTCCTGAATGCGCGTCGGGTTCGTCGGCGGTTGACCGCGGACGATGTTCGGGAGCACGTCGAGCCCTTCGATGACGTCGGCCCAAATCGTGTAGAGCTGATCGAGCGACGGGTACGCGACGAACGTGATGAAGAACTGCGAACCGTTCGAGTTGGGTTGGCCGGTGTTCGCCATGCCCACGATCCCCGCGTCGTCGAAATTGTACTGCGGGTTCACCTCGAGCCCGAACGAGTAGCCGGGGCCTCCCGTGCCCCACGTCGACGGCGCGCCCGAGATCGTGTTGGGATCGCCTCCCTGCGCCATGAATTGATCGATCACGCGATGAAACGCGATGCCGTCGTAGAAGTGATTGAGCGTGAGGAACACGAACGAGTTGCACGCGATCGGCGCGACCTGCGAGAGCAAGTGCAGCACGATGCGGACTCCGCCACGACGCACACGTTCAAGCAGGCGCAGCAAGTGATCGACTCGACGCACGACTACGTCGCCGTGCTCGACACCGACGCGGGACCGTGAGGAACGGCATCAGCGTGTAGCCCGCGGGCAAGTAGGGGCCGGCGTCGGCGTCGGACGACGCGTCTTGCGCCGCGACGTCCGGCGTGCCTCCCGCGTCGTTCGGTGTAGAAGAATTGTTCGAGCAACCGCAAACGATCGCCGACATCCCAAAGAAGGAAAGCACGCGCATGGCTCCACGATACTCGATCACCGTCGTCTCGGATTTCGTTTGCCCGTGGTGCTTCATCGGAACGCGCCGTCTCGACGCGGTGCTCGCGAAACGTGAGGCCGACGTCACATTTCGCCCGTTCGTGCTCGACGCGTCGATCCCGCGGGAAGGCGTCGATCTGCGCGAGCATTTGAAGAAGAAATTCGGCGGCGATCCCGAGGCGATGTTCCGTCGCGTCGAGGCGGCGGCGCGCGAAGCGAACGTGCCGCTCGATTTCGAAAAAGTGCGACGTTACCCGTCGACGCTCGCCGCGCACGCCGTGGTGCAGCGCGCGCCGCACGACGCGCAACGCGCGCTCGCGAAATCGATCTTCGACGCGTATTTCCTCGAAGGGCGCGACATCGGCGACGCCGAGGTGCTCGCGGAGCTCGCGGGCGCGCACGGAATGGACCGCGCCGAAGCGCTCCGCGTCGCGCGGGACGAGACCGCGCTCGACGAAGCACGCGACGAAGCGCGCGCGATGGCGGAAGAAGGAATCCGCGGCGTCCCGTTCTTCGTCTTCAACGACAAGCTCGCCGTGTCCGGCGCGCAGCCGTCCGCGGTGTTCGAGCGCGCGCTCGAAGAATCAACGCGGTGAACGCGCGGGCACGCAGTCGTAGCCGCACTCGCACGCGTGGTCGACGAGCGTGAGCGTGTTCTTCTTCGCGTCCGAGGCGAGCGCGTCGGCCTCCGCGTCCGTCTTCGCCGCGGCGACGAAGAGCGTGTCTTCGTTGCCGTTCGCGCGACCCTTTCCGGTCTTCGGATCCACGCCCGCGTAGAGCGTGCGAACGACGACGACGAGATTTTGCGCGCGCCCGTGGACGACTTGCTCGGCGTGCCAATCGTCGATCTTCGTCATCGTCGGCGCGTCCCACGCGATCGATCCCGTCGCGAAGCGCGCGACGCTCGTCGCGTACGAGTCGTCCGCGTGCGGAACGAACACGATCGCGACGAGCGAATCGTCTTTGCGCGCGGCGGCGCCTTCGCCGACTTTGCTCACCGAAAATCCCGCAGGCGGCGTCCACGCGGCGTGCGAGCGACACAAGAGGACGCCGCCCGTCACGCGCTCGCGAGCGGGCGGGCCTCCGTCGAGATCGAGCAGGGTCGCGGCGGGCGCGACGGGCGCCACGGCCGCGTCGGTCACGATCGTCTCTTCCGTCGTGGTTCGAATGGGTGACGCGTCGAGCGTGCTCGCCGTGTTTTCATGGCAAGCCGCGAGCGCGCCAAAAACCAAAATCCGCCGCATCGCTCACGTTCTACGTGAAATCACGCCGGAAATTCTCCCGCTTGATCGATTGCGCCCTCAAGGCTATTAAAGCGCGCCCCAGTGAAGGGAGCTTTCGGCCCTTCGCAGGAAACGGTGTTCCGCACGCGGACCCCTCTCCGGGGCTCCGCGTTTTTTTTTCTCATGCTCACCATGCACGAAAAGCCTTCACCCGTCGTCGACATCGCGCGCGTTCGCGCCGTGATCGAGCCCGTCGCGCGCGCGCACGGCGCGGACGTGGTGTCCGTCGAGCTGAAGAACGAATCGGGCTGGGTCCTCCGCGTGTACGTGGAGAAGATCGGCACCGAAGGCGCGGATTTGGATTTGTGCGCGAGCATCTCGCGCGACGTGTCGCCTGCCCTCGACGTCGCGGATCTCATTCCGCAGCGCTACAACCTCGAGGTCAGCTCGCCCGGGCTCGAGCGTCCGCTCCACGGCGAAAAGGATTTCGTTCGATTCGCGGGTCGCAAGGCGAAGATCAAGCTCACGCACGCGTCGAGCTCGACGCAGAAGGTCTTCGTCGGCGAGATCGGCGCGATCACGGGCGGCAAGCTCGTCGTGAAGGAAGGCTCGCGCGAGCACCTCGTGCCGATCGCCGACATCGACAAGGCCCGCCTCGTCTTCGAGATGACCAAAGGATCCAAAAGGAAATGACCATGGCCACGCAGTCCGCACCGCAAACTCCGGATCTCAATCTCACCCAAGCGATCGACATGGTCGCGAAGGAAAAGGGCATCGATCGCGCGCGCCTCGTGAAGACGATCGAAGAGGCGATCTTGAAGGCCGCGCAGAGCGTGTTCGGTCCGAACCGCGAGCTCGAGGCGCGCTTCGACGACGACAAGGGCCAAATCCGTCTCTTCCAATACATGACCGTCGTGGACGACCCGTCGGACGACGAGCGCGAAATCGCGCTCGAGGACGCGCAAGATCACGACGCGCGCTTCCCGAAGAACGAAGAGAAGTGGCTCCGCGCGGAAATCGGCGAAGAGATCGGCTTCGAGATTTACTGGCACCCGTCGGACGCGAAGAAGGCCGCCGAGCAAGACGAAGAGTTCGGCGACTTGCTCCGCGTGAAGCAGGCGCGCGCCGCGTTCGGACGCATCGCCGCACAGACGGCGAAGCAAGTCCTCTTGCAGCGCGTCCGCGACGAAGAGCGCGATCTCATCTTCAACGAGTTCAAGGATCGCAAAGGCAAGCTGATCAAAGGCACCGTTCGTCGCTTCGAAAAAGGAAACAACCTCATCGTCGATCTCGATCGCACCGAGGGCGTGCTCCCGTTCCGCGAGCAGACGCCGCGCGAGACGTACCGTCCGGGCGATCGCATCGTCGCGTACATCAAAGACATCGATCGCGAAGCGCGCGGCCCGCAGATCATTTTGTCGCGAAGCGATCCGCGTCTCGTCGAGCGCCTCTTCGAAGCGGAGGTCCCCGAGATTTACGAGGGCATCGTGAAGATCGTCGCGTGCGCGCGCGAGCCGGGGGCCCGGTCGAAGATCGCGGTCACGTCGCGCGACGCGGACGTCGATCCCGTCGGCGCGTGCGTCGGCATGAAGGGCTCGCGCGTGCAAGCGGTCGTCCAAGAGCTCCGCGGCGAGAAGATCGACATCGTGCCGCACGACAAGGACCCGGCGCGCTTCGTGTGCGCCGCGATCCAACCGGCCGAGGTGAACAAAGTGATCGTCGACGAAGCCGATCACCGCATGGAGCTCGTCGTTCCGGACGAGAAGCTCTCGCTCGCGATCGGTCGCAAAGGTCAGAACGTGCGCCTCGCGGCGCAGCTCACCGGGTGGAAGCTCGACATCATCAGCGAAGCGAAGTTCAAGCTGATGGAAGAGACCGCGATCGCGACGCTCCAGCGCACGCCGGGCGTCACGGAACAAATCGCGCGCAGCATGTACCGCGCGGGATTTCGCGCCGTCGAAGAGCTCGCGGACGCGAGCGACGCGGAGCTCGCGGGAATTCCGGGCGTCGGATCGGTCGAAGCGGCGCAGCGTCTCAAGACGGACGCAGTGCAGACGCTCGACGTGCTCCGTGACGAGCGCGTCGAAGCGGCGAAGTCGTCGGCCGAGCCGCTCGAGCCACGCGCGCGCCTCTTGCTCGTCAAGGGAATCGGCGAGCGCACCGCGACCCTCCTCGAAGAGGCCGGTTACAAATCGGTCGAGGACGTCGCGCGCGAAGACGAGGACAAGCTCGCGCAGAAGGCGGGCCTCGGCGCGTCGAAGGCGAAGACCGTGAAGGCGGGCGCAGCGCAGTTCCTCGCGGGCGAGTGGAAGACGATCGACGAAGCGCGCAAGCGCGCTCAGGCAGCGGCTCCTGCACCGTCTGCAGCGGAGGCGAAGGCCTGAAGACCATGATGAGCGTGGAACACCGAACCAACGAGCGCACGTGCGTCGGCTGCGGAAAGCGCGCCGAGTCGCGCGCGCTCGTGCGTTTGGTGCTCGCGCCGGACGACGCTGTCGTGGTGGACGCGGCGGGCGGCGGCTTCGGCCGCGGCGCGCACGTTCACTCGTCGCGCGCGTGTCTCGCGAAGGCGAAGGGCGGGCTGTCTCGCGCGTTCAAACGCGACGTGCAGACGGACGCCCAATCGCTCGAAGCGGCGATTCGCGACGCGTTCGAGCGGCGCGCGGCGGGCATCCTGCTCGGTGCGCGCGGCGCGGGACACCTCGCGCTCGGCGCGGACGCGGCGCGCGACGCGATGAACGAGGGCGCTCCGCTCGTCGTGCTCGCGTCGGACGCAGGATCGGTTTCGAAATCGTTCGAGCGTGCGATCGCACAAGGCCGAGCCGCGAGCTTCGGCACGAAGGCGTCGCTCGGCGAGTTGTTCAAGACGGGTGAGACGGCAGTGTTCGCGGTGCGTCACGCGGGTGTCGCACGCGCGTTGCAAGATGCGTTTGGGATCGGGCAGGTGAGCGAATGAGCAAGGTGCGCGTGTACGAAGCGGCGAAGCAGTTGAACGTCGACCCGAAAGCGGCCGTTGCGCTCTTTCAGGCGATCGGAATCAACGATGTTCGCAACCATATGAGCTCGGTGGAGCCCGAGGCGATCGAACGCGTGAGGCGTCACCTCGAGAAACAAAAGACGCACGACGTCGTCGAAGAGCGCGTCCGCAACGACGGCCGCGTGATCAAGCGGCGCGCGATCGCGAAGGCCGGCACCGCGTCGGAGCAGACGCCGCCGTCGTCGGTCGCGTCCACGCCGCAGATCCCGCCGCCCGCGCCGAGCGCTCCACGGTCGCGCGTGTCGGAGAAGCAAATTGCGATCGAGCCGGTCGCGCACGAAGGACAAAACGGACACGGCGCGCACGCCGCGGAGGAAGCCGTCGTTCCGAGCGAGAAGAAGAGCTCGCGTCGCGTCGCCGAGAGCACGCGCGAGCTCCCCGCGCCCGCAAAGAGCTCGCGGAAAATCATCACCGAGGACGTCGCCGCGCCCGCGGCGCCCGCAGAGATCGAACCTCCTCCGCAGGCCGAGCCCGCGCCGCAACCCGTCGCGGCCGCGCCCGCTCCGATGCCTGCTCCGAAACCGGAGCCCGCGCCGCCGCCCGTTGCGGAAGCGCCCGCCGAGCCCGCGCCCGCACCGCGCGTTCAGCGCACCGGCGTCGAGTATTGGACGGGTCGTCCCGGCGTCCCGATGCCGACTCCCGCGAGCGCGCAGCGCACCGCGATCGGCGGAGGCCCCGCGAGCTCGATGCCGCGCCGCGTGCAGTACGATCCGCGCGCCGGCTCCGGTCCTGCGCGCAACATGCGGCCCGGTGGCCCGATGCGGCCGATGATGGGACGTCGCCCGAACGACCGCCGCCCCGGTGGTCGCAGCGACGTGGGCGCGGCGCCGCGCAAGCCGGGCGGCACGACGCAGGAGATGTCGGCGCACAAGAAGGTCATCCGCATCGAAGAGAACATCACGCTCTCGGCGATGGCCGCGAAGATGAGCCTCAAGGCCACCGAGCTCTTGATGAAGCTTCTCGGCATGGGCATGACCGGCGTGCACATCAACTCGACGCTCGACGCGGACACCGCGAAGATTTTGGCGAGCGAGTTCGGTTGGGAGGTCGAGGACGTCGCCGTGAGCGAAGACGCAGCGCTCGCCGAAGCGCGCGCCAGCGAAGAGACGACCGAGACGAACGACGCGAACATCGTCGTGCGACCACCGGTCGTCACGGTGATGGGCCACGTCGACCACGGCAAGACGAGCTTGCTCGACAAGATCCGCAAAGCCAACGTCGCGGGCGGCGAAGCGGGCGGCATCACGCAGCACATCGGCGCGTACAAAGTGAACACCGATCACGGAACCATCGTGTTCTTGGACACGCCGGGTCACGAGGCGTTCACGGCGATGCGCGCGCGCGGCGCGAGCGCGACGGACATCGTCGTGCTCGTCGTCGCCGCGGACGACGGCGTCATGCCGCAAACGAAGGAAGCCATCGCGCACGCGAAGGCCGCCGAGGTCCCGATCATCGTCGCGGTGAACAAGATCGACAAACCCTCCGCGGAGCCGGAGCGCGTGAAGCGCGAGCTCGGCGAGCTCGGGCTCGTTCCCGAGGAGTGGGGCGGCGACACGATGTTCGTGAACGTCTCCGCGCTGACCGGCGAAGGGATTCCCGAGCTTCTCGAGCGCATCTCGCTTCAAGCCGAGGTCATGGAGCTCAAAGCGAACCCGGAGCTTCCGGCGAGCGGCATCGTGCTCGAGGCGCTCCTCGATCGCGGTCGCGGCGCGGTCGCGCGCGTTCTCGTCCAAGACGGCACGCTCCGCACGGGCGACTTCGTCCTCGCGGGGCCCGGCTTCGGAAAAGTGCGCGCGATGACGAACGAGCACGGCAAGAACATCAACGAAGCCGGCCCGTCGACACCGGTCGAAATCCTCGGCCTCGCCGAAGTGCCCGGCGCGGGCGACCCGCTCCACGTCGTGCTCGATCCGAAGAAGGCGCAAGAGATCGCCGAGAGTCGCAAAGGCAAGCTCGCGAAGACGCTCATTCCGGCCGAAGCGCGCGTCGATCTCGCGGGCATCATCGATCGCCTCAAAGAGAGCGAGACGCTCGAGCTCCGCATCATCATCAAGGGCGACGTTCAAGGATCCGTCGAGGCCGTCGGCAACGCGCTCTCGCGTCTCTCCACCGACCGCGTCAGGCTCGCGATCATCCACGCCGCCGTCGGTGCGATCACCGAAGGCGACGTGAACCTCGCGATCGCGTCGAAGGCGATCATCATCGGCTTCAACGTGCGCCCCGCGGGCAAAGCCGCCGCGCTCGCCGAAGAGAACGCCGTCGAGATCCGCCTCTACAACATCATCTACAACGCCGTCGACGACGTGCGTTCGGCGATGGAGGGTTTGCTCCCCGCGAACCTCGTCGAGAAGGCGCACGGCAAGGCGGAGGTCCGCCAGCTCTTCAAGATCAAGGGCATGGTGATCGCCGGCTGCTACGTGACGCAAGGCTCGTTTAAGCGCGCGAGCCAGGTGCGCGTCGTTCGCGACGGCGTGGTCGTGTTCACGGGCAAGGTCGGATCGCTGCGCCACTTGAAGGACGACGTGAAGGAAGTGCCGGAAGGCATGGAGTGCGGCATCAGCGTCGACGGCTTCACCGAGCTCAAAGAGAAGGACATCCTCGAGAGCTACGAGGTCGAAGAGGTCAAGCAGAAGCTCTGAGGCGTCAGCGGTAGGGACCGAGCGGAATCGGCGCGATCCGCGCAGGGCGGCGCCAGAGCGCGATTTGAATCGCCGCGCCGAACGCGCAAGCGAGGAGCACTGCGGTCTCGACGGGCGCGTCGAGCGCGCCGAGTAGGCTCGTCGCGGCCGCGAGCGTCCAGGCCACGACACACGAGAGCTCCGGCGCCACGCGCGCGACACGGCGAGCGAGCGCGCTGAACCCCGAGATGAGCCCACCGGTCGCCGCGCCGACGAGCGCGCCGAGCGCGATCGCTTCGCTCACTCCGCACGGTGCTCCCGCGATCGTGAGCAGCGCGTTCGGCCGATCCGCGAGCACGAGCGCGTGCGTGATCGTCGCGACCACCGCGCCGGCGAGCGCGCACGCCGCGACGGACTTCGCGGTGACCACGCGCGGCGAGCGCGACACGACCGCGACGATCACGGCGCCGAGCGCCATCGCGAGGACACCGCACGCGGAGACCGCGCGCGGCGCGAGTGAATCGACGTCGAACGCGCGCGCGGTGATGCGCGCGATGGACGCGAGCACGACGGCGAGCGCGATCACGAGGTGAGCGCGTCGATTCCCGAGTTGCCGCATGCAGAATGGACGCCTCGCCACCGTCCCTTGTTCCCGAACGAGAGACGATGCTCAGGTCGGCTCGAAATCCGCGAGGAATCCCTCACCGCGCAGGAGCGCTTCGAGGTGGCTCGAGATGCCCGGCGCGTCGTCGTGACCGCCGCGAAGCTCCGCTTCGCGAATGCGCGCGCGCGCGACGTGCATGCGCCACGCGATCGTCCCGCGCGAGCACTTCTGGACGATCGCCGCTTCCGCGTTCGACAGACCTTGCAGCGCGACGAGCACGACGGTGGTGCGCATCTCGGCGGGGAGCTCGTCGAGCGCGCGGAGCACGCGCGCATACGTCTGGCGAAGCTCCGCTGCGCGCCGCGGGTCGCCACCGGAGTCGACGACGACGGCGCGCTCGAGACGCGGATCGTCGTCTTCGATCGAAGACTCGCTGCGGCGCGCGCGCGAACGTCGCGCGTCGAGCGCACGATTCACCGCGAGCCGGTAAACCCACGTGAAGAACTCGCTGCGACCTTCGAAGCGATCGAGCCCGTGAAACGCGCGAAGGAAGACGTCTTGCGTGATGTCGTCCGCGTCGCTCTCGGAGCCGCTCAAGTGGAGCGCGAGCGCGAAGATGCGTTTGCGGTAACGACGAACGAGATCGCCGAACGCGCGCGCGTCGCCCGCTTTCGCGCGCGCGACGAGGGTCGCTGCGGTGAGCGCCTCGAGCTGAGCCGGCGTCATCGTCATCTCAAACTTAGACGTGCGAGCGCGACCGAGGGTTGGAAAAATCGATACCAGCCTGCACTTGACGCTGAAATCTCGGTGCTTACGAATGTGGGCGAGGCGAGTCCGGTCGTTTGGGCCCGCTGAAAAACCAACGAAGAGGTGATTTCCATGTTCACGAACTGGAACGCCGTTTCGACGCTCGATCGCATGTTCGACGACATGATGGGATCTGCGCTCGGGGCGGCTACGAATGCCCGCAACTTCAACCCCGACATCGACGTTCGCTCGACGGAAGATCAGGTCGTGCTCGTCGCCGACGTCCCCGGCGTCAAGCGCGAGGATCTCGACATCACGCTGAACGAGCGCGTGCTCACGATCAAAGGCTCGCGCAAGTTCGAGGCGAAGGAGAAAGAGCACGTCGTCTTGAGCCGCGGTTACGGCGCGTTCACGAAGTCGTTCACGCTGCCGAGCACGCTCGACGCGTCCAAGCTCGAAGCCGATTTGACCGACGGCGTTCTCACGATTCGCATCCCGAAGCAGCCGAAGGCGAAGCCGCTCAAGGTCGAGATCGGGACGAAGGCGCTCGCGAAGTGAAGTGACCGAGCTCGGATGGTAGAACGGCGACATGACGGTCGCCTTCTACGGAATGGGTTTGCTCGGTTCGAACTTCGTGCGTGCGATGCGAAAGCGCGGCGAAGAGGTGCACGTATGGAGCCGCGACGCGAGCAAGGCGCGCGCGCTCGAGTCGGTCGGCGCGAAGGCGTTCGACGATCCGGCGGCCGCCGCGCGCGGCGCTTCGCGCGTGCACCTCACGCTCTCGGACGACGCGGCGGTCGACGCCGTGCTCGATCGCGCGAAGAGCGGCTTCGACGACGCCGCAATCGTGATCGATCACACGACGACCACGCCGCACGGCGCGGCAGACCGCGCGAAGCGATTTCATTTCTTGCACGCGCCGGTCTTCATGGGCCCGCCGAACGCGCTCGAGTCGACCGGCGTGATGATGGCGTCCGGCGATCGCGCGCGATACGACGCGGTCGCGGGCGCGCTCGCGAAGATGACGGGCAAGGTCGTGTACCTCGGCGAAGCCCCGGATCGCGCCGCGACGTTCAAGCTGATGGGCAACTCGTTCTTGATGGCGCTCACGGGCGGATTCACGGACGTGCTCACGATCGCGAAGGCAGGCGGCGTCGCGCCGACGGACGCGTTCGCGCTCTTCGATTGGTTCAACCCGGGCGCGACGCTCGCCGCGCGCGCGAAGCGGATGCTCGAAGCGCCGACGTCCGCCGCGTCGTGGGCGCTCCAAATGGCGCGCAAGGACGCCCGCATCATGATGGAGGAGTCCGCGCGCGCGAAGCTCCCGCTCGTCGTCGTTCCCGCCGTCGCGCAAGCGATGGATCGCATGATCGAACGCGGTCACGGCAAAGACGATTGGACGATCATCGCCAAGGACGTCGTGTAGTTCGCCGCACGAGGCGGGCACGCTGCGCACGCGCGTCGACGACGAGTCGAACGATCCAAATTCCCGTGAGGTGGTAGGCTCGCGCGCGATCGATGCACGTCGGCGTCCTCAAGCTCACGTTCCACATTCCGCACGCGCGTTCGCTCAAGGAAAAGCGCGCGGTGGTTCGGCGCTTTCGCGATCGCGTGCGCGCGCGGTTCGACGTGTCGATCGCGGAGGTCGGCGATCAGGATTTGCATCAGCGCGCCGTGTTCGGCGTGGCCGTCGTGTCCGCGGACGCGTCGGTGTGCGACTCCGTGCTCGAGCACGTCGCGCACGAAGCGGAGACGCAACCGAACGCCGTGCTCACGGATCGCGCGACGGAGCTCGTCGCGTTCGGAGACGCGTGATGCCGGGACCCAAGCGCTCCGTCCGCGTCGGCGGTCAGCTCAAAGCGGCGCTCGCCGAGCTCCTCACGCGCGACGTGTCCGACCCGCGCCTCGCGAACGTCGTCGTCACGCGCGTCGATCTCACCGACGACCTCAGCCTGCTCACCGCGCGCGTTCGCATGCTCGAAGGCGGCGACGACGACGCGCGCCGCAAACAGACGATGCGCGCGCTCGAACGCGCGAGCGGCATGCTCAAGCGCGAGCTCGCCGCGCGCGTGAAGACGCGCATCGTGCCGAACGTGCGCTTCTTCTACGACGAAGGTCAGGATCACACGACGCGCGTCGAAGAGCTCTTGCGCGAGATCGCCAGCGAGAAAAAATCTACCTGAGGTGAGCGACGTACCAGTTCCCGCGCCACGCGATCATCTCGCCGATCTCGATGCGTTGAACGCGGCCGTCGATCGTGAAGGTGAGCGTCGAGTGATTGACGCGCCACACCGGCTCTTTCCACTCGTGACGACGCGGCACCGCGCGCTGCGGATCGGGCCCGAGCGCGAACGAGACGAACACCGCTTGCTCGATGCCTTTCTCGCGCCTGTGAACGCGGCTGATCTGCGCGGCCCACGCGTTCTTGAATTTCGTGTCGTAGAGCGTCGCGGGGTCCTGCGCGTCGCGCGCGCCGATGAACGCGTCGCGCGGGAGCATGATGTCGGCGGCGAGCGAGGAGTCGTTCTGCGAGATCGCTTCGAGCAGGTGTCGCGCGCGCGTGTCCAGATCGCTCGACGCGGACGCGTCGGGGAGCTCGTCGAAGCTCGCCGACGCGTCGACGACGCTCGCGTCTAGTGGGGTTTGCGCGGCGTCGATCTTCGCCGCTTCGCTCTGCGCGTCCTTCGGGGGCGCGCTCGCCGCACGGTCGTCGTTGCAGCCGTTGCATCCTTGCGCGAAGAGCACGAGGAGGACGGCCGCGGCGCGCATCACGCGAGATTCGGCAACGTGACGACGTCGACGTGGAGCACCTCGTCGAACGCGCAGATCTCTTTGATGCACGCCTCGCTCGGGCGCGACGCGAGTCGCAGCTTCGCGCACGCCGCCCCGCCGCCTTCGAACACGGTGTTCGCGACCTCTTCGACGTTGATGCTGTGACGCTTGATGACGTTGAGCACGTTGGCGAACGTGCCGACTTTGTCGAGCATGCGAATCACGAGCAAGAAGCGCGCGGCGCTCGCGTTCACGACGTTCATCACGTTGGGCACGTTGCCTTCGAGCAAAAACGATCGGATGACGCGCACCGTCTCCGCGGCGATCGCGAGCTGCGCTTGATCGGTGGACGCGGAGATGTGCGGCGTGCCGTAGACGAAACCGCCGTCCGGCGTCGCGGGGATTTCGAAGCCTTTCGCCTCGTACGTGTCTTTGTTCTTCGGTTCGTTGTCGTGCACGTCGAGGCCGACGCGGAGCGCGCGCTCGCGCACGGCGCGCAGCATCGCTTGTTGATCGACGAGGTCCGCGCGCGCCGTGTTCACGAAAATCGCGTGACGCGGGAGCTGCGCGAAGACGCGATCCGAGATGATGGCGCGCGTCCGATCGTTGAGCGCGAGGTGCACGGTGAGGATCTGCGAGCGCGACGCGAGCTCGTCGAGCGACGCGACGGGCGTCACGCCGGCATCCTTCGCGCGCGCCGGCGTGAGCGCGCGGCCCCACGCGATCGGCTCGAGACCGAACGCGCGCGCGCGCAACGCGACCTCGCGCCCGATCGCACCGAGCCCCGCGATGCCGATCGTCTTGCCCCACAGACCCTCGGCTTTGCCGTACTCGGCGCGCTGCCATTTGCCGTCGCGGAGCGAGACCGTCGCGTCGACGATGCGTCGATCGAGCGCGATGATCAAACCGAAGACGAGCTCGGCGACCGCGCTCGCGTTCTTCGCCGGACAATTCGCGACGTACACGCCGCGCCGGCTCGCCGCGCGCACGTCGATCGTCGCGACTTGCGCGCCCGCGCGCACGATGAGGTTCAGCTCGCGCGCGCCCTCGATCGCCTTGGCGGTGACCGGCGTGGAGCGCACGACCAAGATCCCGAACCCCGGCAATCGCGCTTCGAGCTTCTCCGCGGTGAGATCGGGCGCGTACTCGACCTCGAGCGGGAGCGCGCGAAGCTCGTCGATCGCGCGCGGATGGAGTTTGTCGGCAATGAGAAGTCTCATGAAGCGGCGCGGACGATATCACGCCTCGAACGGAATCGACTCGCCGGACGCACGCACGACGAGCTTTCCGTCGCGCTCCTCGAGCAGCTCGCCGAGCGCGGCCATGGCGTGGCGATCGAAGCGCGCCACAAACGGTCCACGCGGCGCGTCGCGCTTCACGGTCGTGGTGACGCGATCGCCGATCGCGCGGGTTTCCCGGGGGTTCCACGCTTCTTCGGTCCCGTCGCTCAAGCGGAGCATCACGCGGCCTTCGACGGTTCGCAGCGCGCGCACGAAGAAGGGCACGTCGTCGACGGTGAAGTACGTCCAATCGTAGCCGTTGTTCAAGATGAAGCGACCGTCGTCGGGGTGGCGCGCGATCCACGTGTGCATCGCCGACGCGAGCCCTTGGTGCGCGACGCGCTCGCCCTCGTGAAAAAAATTTCCTTCGGCGTCGAGCCGGATCGTGCTCTCGCGCGAGCGACCCGGCGGGGGCGGGAGGCGAAAAAAATCGGGGTGGTCGCCCGGCTTCACGCACGCAATGTAGCGCCGATCTGGCATGCTCGGCGCGTGGCGAGCCGGGAGGTACCCGATCTTTTGTACGCAGACGCGTTCGCGCGCGTCGATCTCGAAGCGACGCGCACGGCGTTCGCGCTGGCGTTCGCGAGCGGCGTCGCGGGTGGGCTCTTCGGCGAAGCGCTCGATCGCGCGCGCGTGGGACCATCGACGTTCGAGCCGTCGCTCTTCGCGGGTGATCTCTTCGTCACGACGTTCGTCGCGCGTTGTTTTCGAATGCGCGCGGTCGGAGCGGACGCGCCCGTCGCGACGGGTCACATCGTGAACGTGCTCGTGCACCCTCCGAGCGATCGCGCGTCGATCGATTTTCGTCGCGGCGTGCTCGCCGAGCTCGTCGAGTCGGAGCCGCTGCGCCAATCGCTCGAGCGCCTCTACGGGCTCCTCACGAAATTTCGCGGGCTGCTCGAAGGCGCGCGCGGCGTCGGGAAATGGGACGCGAATCGGCGCCAGCTCGAGCTGCTCGCGCTCGTCAAAGAGATCATCGACTGCGCGGCGAACGGTTTCGCGCCGGCGAAATCGGGCCTCTCGCGTCTCGCCGAATACGGAAGGCGCGTGAAGGAGAGCGAACCCTACGCGTCGCTCGCGGATCTCCTCCGCTTCGACGAACAGATCGCGACGCTCGATCTCCACGTGCGCGTCGGCGCCGACGGTCGCATCCGCGGATTCGAGGTGCGCTCGATCAAGGAAAACGCCGACAACGCGTACGTCACGTCGCCGCTGCGCCGATGGCTCTCGAAGGTGGAGCTCTTCGCGCGCGGGTTCAAATTCGGCGACGGCGAGATCATGGCGCGCCTCATCGACGCGGTGTGGAGCGGCATCGAGCGCGACGTCTCGCCGTTCGTGCAGCTCCTCGGCGACGTCGAGCTCTACCTCGGCGTGCTCGGATTTCGCGACTTCGCGCGCGAGGCGGGGCTCGACGTCTGCTTGCCGGAGCTCGTCGCGCCGGGCGCACCGAAGAAAATCGAAGCGCTCTTCAACCCGCTCCTCCTCGCGCATGGAACGAAGCCGGTGCCGTGCACGCTCAACGCCGATCGACACGACACGATCGTGCTGCTCACGGGGCCGAACTCCGGCGGCAAGACGCGCCTCTTGCAGAGCCTCGCGCTGAGCCAGCTCCTCGCGCAGTCGGGTTTGTTCGTGCCCGCGAAGAGCGCGACGGTCGCGCTCGTCCCGTCGCTCGTCGTGTCGCTCATCCAAGAGACGAAGGCGGATCAAGCGGAGGGTCGTCTCGGGATGGAGCTGATGCGCATCCGTCAGCTCTTCGAGCACCTCCCGCCGGGCGCGATGGTCATCTTGGACGAGCTCTGCTCGGGCACGAATCCGTCGGAGGGCGAGGAGATCTTCGAGCTCGTCGTGCGCATGCTCGAGAAGCTCGAGCCGCAAGCGATCATCACGACGCACTTCCTCGCGTTCGCCGCGCGCCTCGAGCGCGAGAAAAAAATCGCGGCGCTGCGTTTTCTCCAGGTCGTGCTCGGTCCGAACCACGAGCCGACGTACCAATTCGCCGACGGCGTCGCGCACACGTCGCTCGCGGGTCACGCCGCGGCCCGCCTCGGCGTCACGGGCGATCAGCTCATGGCGCTCATCGAGTCGAACATCGCGAAGTCGAAGCGCGCGCACTGACCGATGGCGACGTTCCTCACGACGAAGAAGATGCCGCGCGAGCTGCGGACGCGCATCGAGAAGAGCGTGCGCGGCGATGCGACCGAGCCGGGCGCTGCGCTCTCGGCGCGCGCGCGCGGGATCGCGCGCGTCGTCGTCGTCGCGATCGTCATCGGGCTCGTATGGGCGTTCGTCGTCGCGAAGAAGCGCGATCGCAAGAGCTTCGATCACGATCGCGCCGCGCTCGCCGATTCGCTCCGCGCGCGCGCCGCCGCGCTCACGTCGAATCAACGCGACGCGCTCGCGCACGCGGAGACCATCCTCATGCACTTCGCCGGCGCGTACGACGGCGATGTCGCCGACCCCGATGCGCTCGCGTCGCTCGCGAAGCCCGCGATGTACGTGCGCGGTCCGATCGACGCGTTCACGACGACGCGTCGCATCGCGCCGGCTGCGTCGTCGTCGCGCAAGGACGCGCTCCTCGCGTGTCTCATCGCGCCGCCCGCGGGGCGCAGCGAGCGCGCGATGCTCTCGAGCGTGCAGACCGCGTACGCCGGAGGCGCGGCGCTCGACGCGAAGACGCCGAACGTGCTTCGTCTCGACGACGCGGAGGTCGCGCTCCCGTTCTTCGAGCCGTCGTACGCCGCGCGCGTCGCGGCCGCCGAGACCGAAGGCGAGCTCGCGATTTACAAACGCGAGATCGATCACGCCGCGCTCGATCGCGGAGTCCGCGCGCTCGCCGCCGAGGTGCTCATCGTCGCGATGGACGAACCGCCGCCCGCGGGCGGCGTCACGGAGCTCGACGGCGAAAAACCGCACGACGTCCGCCTCGCGATCGTGGAGCTCGCGTCCGGAAAATATTCGTTTCGCGCGCGCAAGCACGTCGATCCGAGCGGGTGGAGCGAGGCGGCGCGCGCGCAGTGGGCGAGCGGGCTCGACGGATGCCGCTTCGCGGAAGACGTGCGCGCACAAATGACGGGTCGCGTCGCGCCGAGCGCGTCCGCAGCGCCTTGACGGCGACGCCCTCGGCGCCTAAATCTCGAATGCTTCAAAAATATTTGAAACATTCGAAATGGACCCGACGATGGAGCCCCGCCCGATTCCTGCGCTCGACGAGCGCGCCGCGAAGCCGCGCGCGCACGACGACGGCGTCCGCGCGATGTTCGATCGCATCGCGCCGCGTTACGATCTCTTGAATCGGCTCTTGAGCGGCGGGCTCGATCAGACGTGGCGCAAGCGCGCGACGCGCGAGCTTCGAAGCGCGCCGCGCGGCCCGCGGCTCGACGTGTGCGCCGGCACGATGGACTTTGCGAAGCTCCTCGCCGACGACGCGCCGCGCGAACGCGTCGTCGCCGTGGACCTCGCCGAAGAGATGTTGCGCGAAGGACGCAAGAAGGCGCCGCGCGTCGAGACGATCGTCGCCGACGCGTGCGCGCTCCCGTTCGACGCCGCGACGTTCGCCGCGGCGACGTGCGGGTTCGGCGTGCGCAACGTCGCGAGCACCGAATCCTTCGCGCGCGAGATGCACCGCGTGCTCGCGCCGGGCGGCGTGCTCGTCGTGCTCGAAGCATTTCGACCCGAGCGCGCGCTCCCCGCGATGCTCCACCGCGCGTACGTCGGCAAGATGTTCCCGACGCTCGGCGCCGTGCTCACGCGTGATCCCGCGGCATACGAGTACTTCGTCGCGAGCGTCGCCGCGTTCCACACGCGCCGCGCGTTCGAGCGATTGTTGCAGAACGCAGGCTTCGCCTCCGTGCGCGGATACGACGTGACGCTCGGGATGGCCGGCATCGTCGTCGCGGAGAAAGCGCGATGACGACGCGGAAGATCGTGGTCGGTGTCACGGGCGCGTCGGGCGCGCCGTACGCGAAGCGCGTTCTCGACGCGCTCGCCACGCGCCGCGCGTCGCACGCGGACGTGGAGATCGCGGTGTGTCTCTCGGAGACCGCGCCGGAAGTGTGGGCGCTCGAGGTCGGCGGTGACGTGCGCGAGGCGCTCGCGGCGATGGACGTTCCGTGCTTCGGCCTCCGCGACTACCGCGCGCCGTTCGCGAGCGGGAGCGCGGGGTGGCACGCGATGATCCTCGCGCCGTGCTCGATGAGCACCGTCGCGCGCGTCGCGCACGGAATTTCGGACAGCCTCCTCACGCGCGCCGCGGACGTGATGCTCAAGGAGAAGCGCGCGCTCGTCGTCGTACCGCGCGAGACGCCGCTCTCGATCGTGCACCTCGAGAACCTCGTGGCGCTCGCGCGCGCGGGCGCGACGATCATCCCCGCGATGCCGTCGTTCTACTCGAAGCCGAAGACGCTCGATGACGCGATCGACACGGTCGTCGCGCGCGTGCTCGACCACGCTGGCATCGCGCACGCGATCGGAAAACGCTGGGGCGAAAAACGCGGAGGCTCGGAGTCATGACGCCGCTCACGGAACGCGCGCTCTTGCGCGAAGGTTTGCTCGAGGTGCTCGACGCGCGTCGCGCGGGGCGCGATTTTCACGTCGTGCAATCGCAGTTCGGCCCGCGCTTGCGCGACGCGGACCTGCTCGCGCTCGGCGCGCTCGCGGACACGGTGCGCCGCGAAGAGGTCGGCGACGCGGTGCGCATTCACCTTGCGCGCACGCCGGAGAGCGCCATCGCGGCGCGCGGTCTCGATTTGCTCCGCGCCGTCGCAGTCGCGCGCGTGCTCGGTCCGCGCGGCGCGCGCGTCTGCGTCGATTTCGGCGCGAGCGGGCTCGAGATCGCGCAGGTCGCGCTCGGATTCGGCGCGAGCGAGCTCGCCGGACCCATCGCGAATCGACGGGGCCTCCCGATCGCGGACGGCGCGCAGAAAAAAATCAAAGGGCAGGGGATGGTCTCGCTGAAGGCGCTGAAGCAAGAGGAGCTCGCGACGCTCGTGCGGCGCGCGGGACGCGAGCCGGTCTTCGCGAGCGCGCTCGAGCGAGAGGCGGTGTCGCCGTGACGCTCGACGCGATCGCGAAGAAGATCCGCTCGGGCGCACGCCTCTCGTTCGACGACGGCGTCGCGCTGTTCTGCGCGTCCGATTTCCTCGCGCTCGGCGCGCTCGCCAACGAAGTCCGCGAAAAGCGTCACGGCGATCGCACGTACTTCAACAAGAACATGCGCGTCGAGGTGACGAACGTGTGCGTCGCGTCGTGCTTGTTCTGTTCGTTCGCGAAGCTCGAAGAGGGCGCGCCCGGCTCGCACACGATGAAGCTCGAAGAGGCGTGGTCCGAGCTCGAAGCGCGAATGGACGATCCGCCGAGCGAGATCCACATCGTCAACGGTCTGCACCCGGGCTTGCCGTTCTCGTACTACGAAGAGCTCCTCCGCGGATTCAAGCGCATCAAGCCCGACGTGCACATGAAGTGCTTCACCGCGGTCGAGATTCACTTCTTCGCGAAGCACTACGCGATGACGTACGAAGAGGTGCTCACCAAGTTGCGCGCGGCGGGTCTCGACAGCTTGCCCGGCGGCGGCGCGGAGATTTTTCATCCCGACGTCCGCTCGCGCATCTCGGGCGACAAAGCGACCGCCGACGAGTACCTCGAGGTCCACCGCGTCGCGCACCGCATGGGACTGCGCACGAACGCGACGATGCTCTACGGGCACATCGAGACGTTCGAGCACCGCGTCGATCACTTGATGCGCCTCCGCGCGCTCCAAGACGAGACCGGCGGGCTCCAAGCGTTCATCCCGCTCGCGTTTCATCCCGACGGAAACGGAATGAAGAATCTCCCCGCGCCGACCGCGATCGACGATTTGCGCACGATCGCCGTCTCGCGTTTGATGCTCGACAACGTCGATCACGTCAAAGCGTACTGGGTCTCGAGCGGGCCCGACGTGGCGCAGATCGCGCTTCGATTCGGCGCCGACGATCTCGACGGCACGATCGTCCACGAAACGATTTACCACGCGGCGGGCTCGCGCGTTCCGCAAGGTCTCCGCGAATCGGATTTGATCCGGTTGATCCGCGAAGCGGGGCGCATCCCCGTCGAGCGCGACACGCTCTACAACGTCGTCCGCGAGCACCCGCGCGTCGCGCTCCCCGAGTCGGCCGTGAAGGTGCGCGACCGCAAAGCGGGCAAACACCTCGAGGTGCTCTCGTGAAGCTCCGCGTCGCCGCCGTCGGTTACCTCAACGCGCGTCCGCTGTGGCACGCGCTGCGCGACGATCCGCGCGTCGATCTCGCGCTCGCCACGCCGAGCGAAATCGCGCGCATGCTCGCCGAAGACGAGTGCGACGTCGCGCTCATTCCGGTCGCCGCGGCCGCCGCGCTCGGCGACGCGGAGCTCGTCGACGCCGGGTGCATCTCGTCGCGCGGTCCGGTGCGTTCGGTCGTGCTCTTCTCGGCGTGTCCGATCGAAGAGCTCCGCGAGGTCGCGCTCGATCTCTCGTCGCGCACGAGCGTCGTGCTGGCGCGCGTGATCCTGCGCAAGAACGCGAAGATCCAGTTCTGCGGCATGACGCCGGACGACGCGATCGCTTTCGTCGACGGAGAAAAAAAACGCGGCGCGGTCGTCATCGGCGATCCCGCGCTCGAGCACGAAGGAAAATTCTCGCACACGCTCGATCTCGCGGACGCGTGGCGCGAGCAGACGGGGCTGCCGTTCGTGTTCGCCGCGTGGTACGCGCGCCGGTCGCCGTCCGGCCCGCTCGCGAAAGAGCACGTCGAATTGTTGCAGAATGCACGCGAAATCGGCCTGAATTCCCGCGATTCCATCGCGAAAAACGAATCCGAGCGGCGTTACCTCCACGAGAGCATTCGCTACGATCTCGACGACGACGCGCGCGCGGGTCTCGCGCGATTCATGATCGAGGCCGCGAAGATCGCGCTTCTTCCAGCTTCGCATTCCGCGCCGAGGACTTCGCTCGACACGCTCGTGCAGCGCGCCGCCGACGGCGAACGACTCTCCGCCGCCGAAGGCGAGCGCCTCCTCTCCGAAGCGCCGCTCTTCGATTTGGGTCTCGCCGCGGACGCCGTGCGCAACCGAAAGCACCCGCACGACGTCGTCACGTACATCGTCGATCGCAACGTGAACTACACGAACGTGTGCACGACGAGCTGTCGCTTCTGCGCTTTCTATCGCCCCGTCGGCCATGCGGAGGGTTACGTCCTCTCGCGCGACGTGCTCGGCAAGAAGCTCCAAGAAGTGGTCGCTGCGGGCGGCGTTCAAATCCTCCTTCAAGGCGGCCTCAATCCGGACTTGCGGATCGGCTGGTACGAAGATCTCTTTCGTTGGATCAAGTCCGAATACAAGCTCGGGCTCCACGCGCTCTCGCCGGAGGAGATCCTCCACATCGCGAAGCTCGAGTCGATGAGCGTGCGCCGCGTGCTCGAGCGACTCGTCGCGTCGGGTCTCGACTCGGTGCCCGGCGGCGGCGCGGAGATCCTCGTCGATCGCGTGCGGAGAAAGATCGCGAAAGCGAAGTGCACGAGCGAAGAGTGGCTCTCGGTGATGCGAACCGCGCACCACATGGGGCTCCGATCGAGCGCGACGATGATGTACGGCACCGTCGACACGCCGCGCGATCGCGTCCTTCACTTGCTCAAGATTCGTGATCTTCAAGACGAGACGCGCGGCTTCACGGCGTTCTTCTGTTGGGATTTCCAACACGAGTCGGGCGTGCACGTGAGAGCGGGCGACGGCGGAACGAGCGTGTACCTCCGCACGCAAGCGGTCGCGCGGCTCATGCTCGACAACGTCGATCACGTCGGCGCGTCGTGGGTCACGCAAGGCCCGGACGTCGGACAGGTCGCGCTTCGATTCGGCGCGGACGATTTCGGCAGCGTGATGTTCGAGGAGAACGTCGTCTCGAGCGCGGGCACGACGTACTGCATCGACGCAAAAGAAATCGAGCGACGCATCCACGGCTCGGGCTTCCGTGCGGTGCGACGCAACGTGAAATACGAGTGGCTGAACGAGCCTTCGTGAACGTGAGAAACTTCCGCCGTGCGCATCGTCCAATCCGACTGGGTCCTCCCGGGTGATCGCGAGCCGATCCGAAACGGCGAGATCGCGATCGCGGACGACGGGACCATCGCGCGCGTGGGCGAAGCGCGCGCGCTGCGCGGCGAGCGCATCCGCGGCGTCGTGATGCCGGGGCTCGTGAACGCGCACACGCACATCGAGCTCTCGGCGCTCCGCGGTCGCGTTCCGGGCGGCGGAGGGTTCGTCGCGTGGGTGGAGCGCCTGATCGGCGCGCGCGTCGAGCTCGGCGAAGGCGAGGAGCGTGAAGCGATCGAAGGCGCCGTGCGCGATCTCCGCGCGTTCGGAACCGCGGCCGTCGGGGAGGTGACGAACGGGCTCGGCGCGGTGCGCGCGCTCGCGAGCGCGAACGTCGCGGGATGCATCTTTCACGAGGTCTTCGGTCAGGATCTCGAGCGGCTCCGCGAACGCGTCCGCGGGCTCGAAGACGAGCTCCACGCGCGCGTCCCCGCGTGGCCCTCGCCGGACCTCGCGTACGCGCCGGCGCCGCACACGCTCTACACGCTGCACCTCGACGTCGTGAAGATGATCCTCGAAGAGTCGCGCGCGCGCGGACGACGCACGAGCCTCCACTTCCTCGAGCACGCGCCCGAGCGACGCGCCATCGAGCGCGGCGAGGGACCGGTCCCCGCGTGGCTCGTCGAGCGGTCGCGCCTCGATCCGTCGAAGCTCGCGTGGCCGATGCGTCCCGAGATCGACGTCGCGCGCGAGGTCGGCGCGCTCTCGCCCGAGGTGGTCCTCGTTCACCTCACCGAAGCGCGGCCCGACGAGCTCGCCGAAATCGCGCGGGCGCGCTCGCCCGTCGTCTTGTGCCCGCGATCGAATTTGTTCATCGAAGGAAAGCTGCCGCCGCTGCTCGCGGTGCGCGAAGCGGGGATCGAAGCGGCGCTCGGGACGGACTCGCTCGCGTCGAACGCGTCGCTCGACGTGCTCTCCGAGGCGCGCGCGCTGCGCGATCGTTTCCCGAGCGTGCCGGCGCTCGACCTCGTGAAGATGGCGACGTGGAACGGCGCGCGCGCGCTCGGTCTTTCGAAGCACGGCCGCATCGCGGAGGGCGCGCGCCCTGGGCTCGTCGCGATCGAAGGCGACGCGTCGAGCGCGAGCGATCCGTGCGCGTGGACGATCGCGAACGTGAAGCTCCCCCGGAGGTTCGTCGCATGACCGCGGTCGCCGAGCGCGTTCGTCGGTACGCGGGGCTCGTCGCGTTCTCGCACACGATTTTTTCGCTGCCGTTCGCGGCGAGCGCGGTGGTGCTCGCGCGCGCCGTGCCGCACGTGCCGCTCACCGTCGCGCGCGCCGCCGCGATGCTCGCGTGCATGGCCACCGCGCGCACGAGCGCGATGGCGTTCAACCGCTGGGCGGATCGCGACATCGACGCGCAAAACCCGCGAACGAAATCGCGCCACGTACCGTCGGGACAAGTTCGCGCGCGTGAAGCGCTCGCGCTCGCGCTCGGGAGCGGCGCGCTGTTCGTCGCGTTCGCCGCGACGCTCGGCGCGTGGCCTGCGATCCTCTCGCCGTTCGTCCTTGCGATCCTCCTCGGTTATTCCTACGCGAAGCGCTTCACGTGGGCGGCGCACGCGTGGCTCGGCGTGGCGAGCGCGCTCGCGCCCGGCGGCGCGTGGATCGCGTGCGGCGCGACGCCCGGCGCCGGCATCTTCGCGCTCATGGGCGCGGTCGTGACGTGGCTCTTCGGGTTCGACGTCTTGTATTCGTTGCAAGATGCAACCTTCGATCGCGAGCGGGGTTTGCACTCGGTTCCGGCGCGCTTCGGCGTGCGCGGCGCGCTCGTGATGAGCGGCGCGTCGCACGCGCTCACCGCGCTTTTGCTCGCGCTGACCGGGCTCTGCCTGCATCGCGGGATGGTCTATTTTGTCGCGGTTTTCGTCGTTTCGGCGCTCCTCGTGTGGGAGCACGCGCTCGTCGGCAAAGGCAACCTCGCGAAAATCGACAAGGCGTTCTTCGACGTGAACGCCTATGTCAGCGTCGCGTTCTTCGTGCTTGTCCTCGCGGATGATTTCATGCGCCGTTAGACGCTCGCGCCGGCGAACGCTGCTATTCTTTCGCCATGTTCCGACGGCAACCGATCCTTGGGCTTCCGATCTTCTTGGTGACTGTCTGGGCGTGCGGCAGTCACGGCAGCAACTTCGGCAACCCCGACGGAGGTGACGGCGACGGCTCCGTCTTCGGCAACGAAGCCGGCTTCGGCGACGTCGGGTCGGGCGACGGATCGGGCAACGAGGACACGTGCACCGGCGCGGCCGAGAGCAAGTCGTACGTCGGCTGCGATTACTGGCCGACCGTGACGGGCAACAACGTGTGGTCGATCTTCGACTACGCCGTCGTCGTCGCGAACGCGAGCAGCTCGCCCGCGAGCATCACGATCACCGGACCGAACTCGTACTCGTCGACGAGCACCGTCGCTCCGGGCCAGCTCCAGAAATTCTATTTGCCGTGGGTCTCGTCGCTCAAAGGTCCCGACGCGGACAACTGCGGCGACGCGACGCCGATGACCGCGTCGGTCATCGCGCACGGCGGCGCGTACCACCTCGTGAGCAGCGTGCCTGTCACCGTCTATCAATTCAACGCGCTCGAGTACAAACCGGCCGGCGGTCCGACGAACAAGAACTGGAGCGCGTGCCCTGGCAGCACCACGTGCACGCAGGATCTCGAACCGATCGGCTGCTTCTCGTACTCGAACGACGCGTCGCTCCTCTTGCCGAGCACCGCGATGACCGGCAACTACCGCGTCATGGGCCAGAAGGGATGGTCCAACACGGGCACGCCGATCATGGGTCCGTTCTTCGCGATCACCGCGACGGCGGACAACACGAACGTCAGCGTGAAGACGTCGGCGGCGTCGCAAGTGCTCGCGAGCAGCGGCAACGTCATCCCCGCGCAAAACGGCGCCGGCACGTTCACGTTTTCGCTCAACGCGGGCGACGTCGCGGAGGTCGTCGGGCAGACGGGCGATCAAGACGACTTCAGCGGCTCGCTCGTTCAAGCGTCGAACCCGGTGCAACTCATCACCGGCATGCCGTGCGTCGATCAACCCGAGACCGCGGCCGCGTGCGATCACATCGAGGAGTCGGTGTTCCCTGCGGAGACGCTCGGCCAACACTACATCGTCGCGCCGCCGACGAGCCCGAACGACAACGTCGTCGGTCACATCGTGCGCATCTTCGGCAACGTCGACGGCACGACGCTCACGTACGACCCGGCCAAACCGGCGAGCTGCCCGGCGTCGATCAACGCGGGACAAGTCGTCGACTGCGGTCAGGTGACGACGCCGTTCGAGGTCAAAGGCAACAACGCGTTCGGCGTCGGCTCGTACTCGCTCGGGGGATCGCTCGTCGACCCGGTGGGCGGCGAAGGCGATCCCGATCAGAGCTTCGCGGTCGCGGTCGAGCAGTATCGAACGTCGTACATTTTCCTCGCGCCGACGGACTACGACGTGAGCTTCGTGGACGTCATCGGCCCGACGGGCGTCACGGCGACGGTCGACGGTCAGAGCGTCGGCAACTTCACGGCGATCGGATCGAGCGGCTACGGCATCGCGCGCTACAAGCTGAGCGCGGGCGCCAACAACGGCGCGCACACGCTGTCGTCCTCTCAGCCCGTCGGAATCCAAGTCATGGGGTACGGCTCGTACACGAGCTACCAATATCCGGGAGGCTCGAACCTCTCCGCGATCGCGCCGCCCCCCGTCAACTGAGCCAAGACCAAACGCGCGCGCGCGTCGAACACCCGACGCCATGCGCGCGATTCTCCTTGCGAGCACGCTCGCGCTCGGGTGCGCCCGCGAAGCGACGCCGAACGCGGTCACGCTCGTCGCGCCCACGTGGAACGCGCCGCCGCCTCCGCTCGAGTGCTCGCCGCGCGATCCGAACGCGTGTCAGGTCCTCGGACATCGCTTGCTCGCGACCGATCCGCGCCGCGCGTACATGTTCGAGTCGATCGCGTGCGAGCACGGCGTCACCGCGGGATGCGCGACGCTCGGTTGGATGATGCTGCACGGCACGTGGGGCGACGCGAGCTCGGACGAAGCCTTTCCGCTGCTCGACGGATCGTGCCACGCGAACGTCGCGGCGAGCTGCGTGGATCTCGGCGTGCTCGCCCTCGACGATCGCCGCGAAGACGACGCGCGCGCGATCTTCGAGCGCTACTGCGCGCGCGACGTGGGCGCTGCGTGCGACGAGCTCGGGCGGATGGTCGAGGAGGGTCGGCGATTCGCGCCGGACGCGTCGGCCGCGAAGAGGCTCTTCGAGCACGCGTGCCACGCCGGCTCCGCGAGCGGTTGCGGCGATCTCGCTCGGCTCACGAACGACGCGAAAATGCTCGAAGACGCGTGCCACCATCACGACGGACGCGCGTGCTACGAGCTCGGCAAGCGCGCGAAGGACGCGAAGGAAGAGAGCGCGCGTTACGAACGCGGTTGCAACCTCGGCGTGTCCGAGGCGTGCGTGGAAATGTCGCTGCTCGCGCCGCCCGACAGCGCGTCGTCGAGTTGGTGGCTCGGTCGCGCGTGCGAGGAGCGCAACGCGTCCGCGTGCGCGAGGCTCGGCTGGCGCATCGGATCGACCGCGCTGCACGAACGCGCGCGCGCGCTCGGCCGTTGATCGATCACGTCAGCGGGTCGAGCTTCTCGAAGGGATTCTCGATGAGCTCGCGGACGGTCTTCGCGAGGATCGACGCGTGGATGCCGTCGATGAATCGGTGATCGAAGCTCGCCGAGACGCGCATGATCTTTCCGGGGACGACCTTCGCGACGCCGTCCTCGAAATCCACGACCGGCTCGTCGACGACCGCGCCGGGCGCGACGAAAATCGGAACGCGCGTGTACGGAACGAGCGGCACGAACGCGACGTCCAGTCCGAGCGATCCGACGTTCGTCACCGTCGCGCCGCCGAACGCGTCGCGCGGCGTCCCCGGAACGCGCACGTTGAGCGTGTACATGAAGAACGAGAGCACCTTCAAAAAAAAATTCATGAACACGAACGGCACCGCGGACACGAGCCCTTTGCCTTTTTCGAGCGACTCCTCTTTGCGCTTTCGCACGCGATCGATCGTCACCTGGAGCTCCTCGGCCATCTCCTTGAGCGATTTCTTCTCCGCGTTCTCGATCTTCGCCGCCGTGAGATCGACCTTGCCGTCGCCTTGATCCGTCTGCACGACCAAGATCGAGATCGTCACCGAGTCGCGCAGATAAATTCTGTTCCAGCGCAAGATCGCGTTCGCGTCCGGGCAACGCTCGAGCGCGACGGCGACCGCTTTGGCGACGAGGTGCGTGACCGTCAGGCGTATGCCGTACACCTCGCGGAAGCGCTCGATGTATTTCAGCGCCTTCTCCATGCGGAGGGTCATCGATCCGTAGACCGTCGGATCGTACGCGGTCTGCCACGTGCCGAGCGCGAGCTTGCGGAAGCTCGAGATTTCTTTTTTCGGAACCAGCTTCAGATGGCCCATGTCGCGTCCTTCGGGCTGCTACGATACGCGCATGGCAGAGAAGCATCGACTCCGCGTGAGTCGCCGTCCTGAGAGCGCGCGTGTCCCGCGCGACACCGCGACGATGTCCCTCAAGCACGTCGCGCTCGGCGGCGGCGTGTTCGACAACAGCGGCGAGCACCCGAACAAGAAGGGTTGGGACATCTTCGAGCTCGGACAAAAATCTTTTTGGGCCGTGCCGACGGCGGTCGATTGGACCGTCCCCGTGCGGGAGGACCCCGAGTACGCCGACGCGATCGCCGCGATGCTCGCGTTCCTCGCGCCCGGCGAGAAGGCCGCGGTGCACGGCGCGTCGATGATCTCGACGAAGGTGCAATCGGAGGAAGCGAAGTTCTACTTCGTGGAGCAAGCGCTCGAAGAGGCGAAGCACTTCGACGCGCTCCGCAAGCTCTACGGAAAAATCACGGGCACGCCGCTCGGCGAGCCGAGCGCGGCGATCCGAATGCTCTACTCGTTCGGCGTCGTCGATCCCGACGACGTCGCGTTCATGATGGGGAGCATCAACATCATCGGCGAGCACCTCGCGAATCAAATCTTCCACCAGATCAACCACGTCGCCAAAGACGAGACCGTGCGCAAGGTGCTCGCGCTCATCGGCAAGGACGAGTCGCGTCACATCGCGGCGGGTCAGAGATTTTTCCCGGAGGTCTACGCGACGTTCCGCAAGAACCGTCACCGCATCATGGCGAAGAACCTCGCGACGACCACGATCCTCCTCGTCGCCGGTTACGAGCTCGTCAACCCGATGCGCAAGCTCGAGATCGACTTGGCGAAGATCCTCGAAGCGATGTACCAGCACTACGACGAAGTGACCGACGGGCTCCCCGCGTTTCCCGATCAAGCGATCTTCGACGCGCTCCTCACGTTGGTCCGCAAGACGACGCCGAGCGCGATCTCCGTCGTGCACAAAGTGACCGGCGAAGGCGGACGCATCGACGCGCGCAAACTCGTCCACTTGTGCGAGGCCGCGATCAAATCGCCGCGCGCGCTGCGCGAGCTCTTCGCGGCGTAGGCTTCACCACGCTATGGAGCAACGACGACGTCGTTGATCGGCATGATGCGCGCGCCCGCCGGGTACGCGTACGACACGTTCTTCGTGAACACCGTCGTCGCCTCCGAGCCCCATCCCCACACGGTGAGCGAGAACGGAGTCGGGCTGGTCATCACGTGGCGCCCGTTGTCGCATCCGTTCTGCGGAACGAAATTGCCGCGCACGAGATCGATGCGCGTGAATTGATACGCGCTCGCGCCGATCGGCTGCCATCCCGTGAGCGCGCCAGCGCAGTCGAGCGTCACGTCGTCGTACGTCGCGCCCGCGTTGGGCTCGCGTACGACGACGAGGTTCGTCTCGGGATAGGTCGGATCGGTGAAGAACGTGTAAGACGAAATGAACTGCGCGGTGGGGATGACGTTGACGAACTCGGGATCGCCGCGCTCGTCCGTCACGCCCTGCGGCACGTAGTGCGAGCTCGTCATGTGCGCGGACAAGTAGAACGGGTGCGCCGCGTCTTGGCTGCGCACGACGAACGGACCGGTCGCCCAGAGCTCCGCGAGCTCGCCTTTGGAGATCGTCGAAGGCGCGCCGCTGACCGGCGGATCGAACGTCAGCTGCGTTTGATCGACCGCGCCGACGAATCGCCACGGCACCACCTCCTCGGGAGAGTCGTCGTATCGATTGCGGTAACGAACGCCGACGTACTCGCTGCCGAGCGCTTGCACCGCGGGGAGCTGCTGGCTGCCGACGTCGCAATACGGATCGGACGGCTCGATGTTCATGCACGTGTTCCCGCCCCACACGGCGATCGGACGCGACGATTGAATGATGCTTCCGGAGAGCGAATCGGTCTGCGTGAACTGGAGCTCTTCGCCAGCCGAGAGCGTGTACGTCGTCGGCGTTCCGGCCACTGCGCTCGCGACGCCCGGACCGCCGCCGATCGCGACCGACGGATTGATCGTGACGGCCGTTTGATCCTGCGTCGCGACGATCGCGAGCGACGGAGAACCCGCGCCGGCGAGTTGGGATTGTTCGTACGCGACGGCCGCGACGAAGTTCGTCGCGAACGGTGCGGTCGGCAAGAGGAGCGACGCCGCGGTGATCGCGCTCTGGCCGCCGCCATACGGAAAAATTTGGTACGCGACGACCGGCGCGCTCGCCGTCACGTGGAACGCGTTGCCGAGGCCCGTTCCGTGAACCGCCGGATCCGTTTGATCGAGCGCGGGGACGATCCCGCTCGGACACGCGACGCTCGCCCCGCTGACGGCCGCGAGAAACAAGATCGCGACCTCGCCCGGTTGCAGCGCGCCGTTCGAGAGCGCGTTGTATTGAAGCGATTGACCGCTGCCGGACGGAACGCGCGCGATCTGCGACGCGTCGAACGTTTGGCCCGCGCGATCGACGTGGAGCGCGACCGGCGTCGTCCACGTGTTCGCGACGAACACGGCGAAGCACCCGCCGACCCCGTAGGAAATCGAGTCCGGGTCGATCGCGTAGTACTCGCAGCCCACCGTGCTCTGGTTCGACTGCGCGGCGAGGCACGCTTCGGAGCAACCGGTGCCGTCGCATCCTTCGTTCGCCGCGCAAACCTCGACGACGTCGCCGTGACAATCGAGGACCTCGTGCAGATCGGCCGAGCAGTGCGTCGCGCACGCGTCGACGGGCGCGTCGGGCTCTTCGATCGCGTCGGTGAGCGCGTCGGCCTCGCTCGCGTCCGGCGGGGCGAGCAGCGGCGTCCGCGCGCCGCACGCCGCGACGACACCGAGCACGCTCACGAACGCGACGCGAGACGACCGCACGCCACGATTGTGCAGCGCTCTCGCCCCGCGCGCTATCATTCGATGATGCAGCGCGCGGTCGTCGTCGGATCGGGAATCGGCGGGAGCGCAGCTGCGATGCTCCTCGCGCACGCGGGAATTCCGACGACGCTCGTCGAAAAAAATCGACGCATCGGCGGCTCGTGCTCCGGCTACGACAAACAAGGTTTTCACGTCGACATCGGCACGCACATGTTCTGCCGCGGCGACAAAGGTCCGCTCGGCGAAGCGCTCCGCCGCGTCGGACGTGCGGGCGCGATCGATTTCCGCCGCACGCGCGACATCGCCGAGCTCCGCTTCGCGCACGCCGCGCGCGGACGAGACGAGCTCACGCGCGTGCGCGTCCCCGCCGAGCTCCACCGCATGCCGCGCTTCGCGTGGGATCTCGCACGCGCGATGCGCCTCCCTCCGGTCGAAGCGATCCGCGCCGCGCGCCTCTTCGCGAAAATCCTCACGATGAGCGACGCAGAGGTGGCCGCGTGGGACGGGAGGACCCTGGACGAATTCGTTGCACAATACACGCGATTCGGGCCGACGCTCGGCGTGTTCGGGTTTCTGCTCGGCCTCTATTTCATCCTTCCGTTCTGGGAGACGTCGGCGGGCGAGGCGCTCCACTGTTTTCGCGCGATGGCGTTCGACAACGCGCTCAGTTATCCGCGCGGCGGGAGCATCGCGATCCCGAGCGCGTACGTGAAGATCGCCGAAGAGCACGGCGCGGAGGTGCGCGTCGGTACCGGCGTTCGTCGCATCGTCGTCGCGGACGGCGCGGCGCGCGGCGTCGAGCTCGAAGACGGCACGCTGCTCCCCGCGACGATCGTCGTCAGCACGTCCAGCCTCCGCACGACGGTCTTGCGCCTCGTCGGCGAGTCGAATTTCCCGAGCGCGTACGTCGACCGCGTGAAGAAAATCCGCGGCTCGTACATCGCGGTGCAAGCGAAGATTGGCTTGAAGAAGAAGCTCGTCGACGCGGGCGCGATTTGCGGCGGCGTCGGCGCCCAAGACGAGAAGGACTCGCTCGATCTCATCCACGTCACGCAGCGCGATCTCGAGCGCATGTTCGACGCGATGCGCGGCGGGCGCGTCCCGCCGATCGTCCCGTTTTATTGCCCCGTGCCGACGAACTTCGATCCCGAGCTCGCGCCGCCCGGACATCAGCTCCTCACGGCGTGCGCCGTCGCGCCCACGAGCGACGTCGCCCTCCTCGACGCGCCGCGCGCTTGGGAGGACGCGATGATGAACGCGCTCCGCCGCGTCGTTCCGCATCTCGACGAGCACGCCGTCTTCGTCGATCGCTTCTCGGTCGAGTTCATCGAGAAGTGGATCGGAAAAGAGTTCGGGCCCGCGGTGTCCACCGCGCAGACGCCCGATCAAGTCGGCAAGAAGCGCCCGCCGGTGCACTCGCCCGTGCGCGGTTTGTATTTCGCCGGGTGCAACGCGGGCGCGCGCGGCGTGGGCACGGAGCTCGCGGCGGCGAGCGCGATGGAGTGCGTGACGCGCGTCCTCTGGGACGCGGGTCTCTTCGCGCAAGCCGACTTGCTTGCGCCCGGGACGTAAGGCGCGTTCACAAGTTTCGCGAATGTTGCGCGCGCGAGGCCTGCGCGAAAAAATTCGCGTGCAGGATGCAAGCATTCCGAGACCGCTCGCGGGATGGAGGTGCCGATGCGATTCGCTCATCTCTCCGACATGCACTTGCTCGAGCGCGCGACCGCCGTCGCCGGGCGCGGGCTCGGCGTCCGGTTCGTGAGCCTCGGGCGGCGGCTCGACGCAGAGGATCGGCTGGAGAAGGCGCGCGCCGCGATCGCGCACGCGCGCGCGGTCGGCGCGGAGCACTTCCTCTTCACGGGCGATCTCACCGAGACCGGCGCGCTCGGCCAATTCGAGGTGCTCGCGGAGCTCCTTGCAGAGTGCACGCTTTCCGGCGACGACGTGACGCTGCTCCCCGGAAATCACGACGCGTACGCGACGCCGACGGCGTGGCGCGACGCGATCGAAGGCCCGCTGCGCCCGTGGGCGAGAAACGCAGCCGCCGATCCGGGCAAGGTGGTCGAGCTCGCGGGCGCGTTCGTTCTTCCCGTCGACGCGACGTTTCATCAACCCGTCACGCGGTCGGCCGCGCGATTCACCGACGAGATCGAGTCCGCGCTCGCGGCGCGCTTGACCGATCCGCTGCTCGCGAAGTCGCGCGTCGTCGTCGCGATTCATCACCCGCCGCACCCGCGGCCGGGCCCGTGGCACTGGGTCGACGGTCTGCTCGGCGGAAAGCGATTGCTCGCGCTCATCGAGAACGCGCCCAACGTGATCGTCGCGCACGGTCACTTGCACAAGCCCATCGATCGCGCGCACGGCGCGTCGCGCGTCGTCGGCGCGGCGGCCACCGTCGACGGCGCGATGCCCGAGGTCTTCGGCGAAGCGACGGAGCGTGCGCGCGAGCTCGTCGCGTAAGTTATGCTCGCGGCGTGCGCCGCGCGCTCTTCGTCTCGACCGTCTTGATCCTTGCACAATGCAAGGATCCCCCCGCGTCCGTGACGGACGCAGCGAGCGCGATGACCAGCGCGACGGCGACCGCGCCGACCGCACCGAGCGCGCGCGCGCCAGTCCCGACGGCGACCGCGACGTCGAGCGTGACGGTCGACGCGTTCGGCGACGCGGGCCTCGCCGGGTGCGCGACGCTCACGCCGAAGACGAAGCTCGCGCGGCGCGGACCGTACACGGCCGTCGTGCGCATGGGGTTCGTGGATTTGTACGCGCGCGACGGCGACGCGCCCGCGCTCGCGGGATCGGTTCGCGTGGACGCGCGCGCGTCGGCGCAACCGTCGAACGCTCCGCCGGTCGCGGGCTCGGACAAACGCGGCGATTCGCCGCCGTGCGCGGCGTCCGGAATTCGTGCATTCTGCATGAATTCCGCAGGGGAAATCCGCCGGTTTCGCTTCACGACCGAGCGCGCCGAGCCGGAGACGTTCGTCGCGCGCGCGCGACCGGGCACGGTGATCGACGCGGCGAACGTCGGCGGCCACGACGTCGTCGCGTACTTGCGCGATCGCACGACGAGTGAAGGCAACATGAGCGAGGCGTACCTCGAGTCCGACGACGGAAACGAAGTGCGCCTCTCGGAGGACGGATCGGGCGCGACGTCGGTGGCGCTCGCGTCACGCGGGACGAGCGGCGTCGCGCTCTACGTCGACGCGCGCCGCGCGATGTCGCCGGTGCACGCGCGCACGTTCACGACGTCGCCGAAGATCACGCTCGGAAAAGACACGGTGCTCTTCGTCGGTGGAAGCGCGGAGACGAACACGCGCGTGCACCTCGCGGCGCGCGGCGCGTCCGATCACGCGACGGCGTACGCGCTCGTGCCCATCGCGCACGATCTCGAGTTCGGCATGGCGACGGTGAAGATCGACGCGGAGCCCGCGACCGACGCGCCGGTCGCGTGGAGCGATTACCCGAACGGGATCGATCCCGCGCCGCTCGCCGCGACGATCGACGCATCGCCGAGCGCCGCGCGTTCCATCGTCGCGCGCGTGCGACCCTCCGCGCCGAAATTCGGATCGCCGCGCGTGCTCGAGCTCGGCGCGCTCGACGCGCAAGGCGCGTTCACCTCGCTCGGGATCGTGCCGACGACGGGCGATCCATACGACGTCGCGATCGCGTCCGACGGCTCTTCCACGGGAGCTTTCGTGCTTGCGTTCACCGACGCGGGCGGGGGATGGTCGGAGCGACTCACGTGCGAAAAGAAATGAACGAAGACGCGACGCGCGCGTACTACGACGACTTCGCGGCCGCGTACGAAGCGCACCGTCGACCGAACGACGCGAACGGTTACCACGCGCTCGTCGACGATCTCGAGATCTCGATCGTGCGACGTTACGGCGAAGGCAAGGACGTGCTCGAGTGCGGATGCGGCACGGGGCTCTTGCTCGAGCGCATCGCGACGTTCGCGCGCCGCGCGGTCGGCGTGGATCTTTCGCCGGGCATGCTGGGGAAAGCGCGTGAACGCGGGCTCGAGGTGCACGAGGCGAGCGTGACGAAGCTGCCGTTCGACGACGCGTCGTTCGACGTCGCGTGCTCGTTCAAAGTGCTCGCGCACGTCGAGGACATTCGCGGCGCGCTCGCCGAGATGGTGCGCGTCGTGCGACCTGGCGGCGTCGTGCTCGCCGAGTTCTACAACCCGATCTCGTTTCGTGCGCTCGCGAAGCGCCTGGGACCTGCCGGCAAAATCTCGTCGAACAAGGACGAGCGCGACGTCTTCACGCGATTCGACGCGCCGTGGCGCATCGGCGAGCTCCTTCCGCCGAACGCGTTCATCGAAGGTCGCTTCGGCGCGCGCATCGTGACGCCCGCCGCGATCGCGATGCGCGTACCGGGATTGCGGGCCATCTTGCCGCGCGTCGAGCGCCTGCTCGCCCCGACGCGCGCCGCGTACCTCGCGGGTTTTCACGTCGCGATCGTTCGAAAACGCCGATAGTCGCGCGTTTCGTGGCGCGCTCCGCGTTGGCAGAGTTCTCGCAATCGCCTCGTCGTGCGCCGCGCGCTCGTCTTCGCCATCGCAACGATCGTTTGCATTCTGCAAGCGTCGCCGGCTCACGCGGGCGGATACGGGCTCAGCGGACAGCTCTGGGTCGAGGGCGTCGGAACGTACATGCCAAACGGCGCGTTGGGCGCGCCGAGCTTCGACGTGAGCAACGTGTCGACGAGCGCGCGCGCGGTGGTGAACGGAACGACGCCGCCGTTCGGTTTCGCCGAGGGTTACTTCGGCGTGCGCAGCGGACTCGACTTCACCGCGTCCGATCGTTGGATCATTCCGCTCATCGACGTCGGCGTCTACGGAATCCTCGGCGTCTACGAGGACACGCTCACGTCCGTCGATGGCTCGCTCGTGAAGCTGCACCCCGCAGGCTCGTTCATGCTCGACGCCGAGTTTCTCGGGTTCGGCGTGCGCTTCAAGAAGCGACGCTGGATGTTCGAAGCGACCATCAAACCCGGCGTCGCGCTCATGATGATGCCCGCCGCGATCGCCGACGGCCGCACCTTCACGAGCATCGATCCGCTGACGAGCGCGACCTTCACCCTCCGCGCGCAACTCAGCGCGTGTCGTCGTCTTGATCCGACCGAGCGCGTCTGCGCGAGCGTGACGCCGAACATTTACCAGTGGGGTTGGGGCAACGGCGGTTCGCTGTCGCTCCGTTGGGAGTTTGGACCATGAAGAAAGCGCTCATCGCAACGCCGATTCTCCTCGCGTGCGGCATCACGCCGAGCGGAGACGTCGCCGAGCCGGACACGCAGTCGATCCCGACGCGACACGGGACGGTCATCGCCGACGGTTGTCTCCTCGACGGCTGGCAAATGGACACGCTCGGGTCGAGCGCCGCGAAGTCCGCGATTCAGGAGGTGGTGCTCGATTGTCTCTTGCCGCACGCGGACGGGAGCGTGACGCCGAACGACGCGAGCGCGCAATCGGATCTGAAGACGCTCGTCGCGAGCTTGCAGAGCATGGGCTACGCGGTGTCGCTCGCGGCGAGCTTCACGACGGACGACGGCTACACGTACGACGGCGCGCAGACGGCGACGGAGCTCGCGAACGCGACGTGGGTCGCGAGCGTCGCGTCGAACATCGCGGAGGTCTCGAGCGCGGCGGTCGCGAACGGCGTCGAGCTCGATCTCGAGCAGCTCCCTGCGAGCGCACGGCCCAACGTGACGTCGCTCGTCGCGGCCGTCGCGTCGAAGATTCGTCCCTACAAAAAGCTCGGCGTCTTTCTCCCGCCGCAGACGACGACGCCGAGCGACGTGCCCGGCGGCGACGCGTTCGACGTCGCGACCCTCGCGAGCTCGGTGGATCGCTTCCGCGTGATGACGCTCGATTTCTCCGGCTCGAATCCGGGGCCGACGATCGACACGGGATGGGCGGTGGACGCGTTGCGTTTCGCGCAGGCGAACGCGAGCTCCGCGTCGTTCGACGTCGCGTATCCGCTCTACGGAAATGATTTCACGACGTCGGGCGCGGCGAGCGTGCGCTTCACGACGTTCCTCGAAGCGCAGGGTCTCGCGTCGACGTACGACGTCACCGCGCGCCGCGGACCGTCGCAGGAGCTCGTCCTCGACTACACCGACGACGCGCACCAGACGCACGAGCTCTGGTACGACGACGCGACCTCGACGCTGATCGGTCTCCACGCGTGGGACGCGCAAACGCTCCCGACGTCGGTCGGCGTCGTCTACTACGGGTTCGGCGCGGAGGACCCCGCGCTCTGGGCCGCGATCGCGGGGGCGCAACAATGAACACCGCGAACGTCTTCGTGCAATCGATCGGTGGCGGCGATCCGCTGCGCGCGCCGTCGCTGCTTCGCGAGCTCGAGCAGCGCTACTTGGTGTGGGACGCGTTCGTCGCGGGCGAGCGGCGCGTCGATCTCCACCCGATCGTGATCTCGCGCGACCTCCACGAGCGCGCGATCGCCGTCGCAGAGTCCGTCATGCGCAACGTGTCCGCGGGCGCCGCGCGCGCACACGCGGATCCCGCCGAGCGCGCGCTCTACGGTCTGCCGTCGTCGGCGCAGCGACTCGCGGAGGCGTCCGCGTTCGCGCGCGACGACGCGTCGCTCGTGCGCGTCGATCTCCTCGTCGGAGAAGACGGCGATCTCTTCGCGTGCGAAATCAACGCCGACTGCCCTGGCGGGCACAACGAAGCGCTCGGCTTGCCGCGTCTCGCGCGCGCCGCGGGTTATTTCCGCGGCCACGATCCGACGCGCGTCGTGCCGATGCTCGCCGCGCGCCTCGCGGATCTCGCGCGCCGCAACGCGAACGGCGCGACGCCCACCGTCGGCATGATCTACGCGACCGCTTACGCCGAGGATCTGCAGGTGTGCGCGATCGTGCGCCGCGAGCTCCGCCGGCTCGGCGTCCGCGCGATCCTCGCGCCGCCCACGGCGCCCACGCTCAACCGCGACGGCGCGCTCGAAATCCGCGGCAGCACGATTCATGCACTCTACAGATATTTCCCTGCAGAATACATGGAAGGCCAGCGCAACGTGTCCGCGATCGCTCAGGCGATCGCGGCGAAGCGCGTGAGCACGCTCTCGAGCTTCGCGCACGTGTACACGCAGTCCAAGCTCTCGCTCGCGCGCGCGCGGACGCATCTCGGCGATCTCGCGCACGTCCCCGAGACGCACGATTTGATCGACGTCGACGAAGCGCGATTGCGCCGCGAGCGCGGCGATTGGGTGATCAAGCGGGCGTACGGGCGCGTCGGAGAAGACGTCGTCGTCGGCGCGCTGTGCGCGCAGGCGGATTGGGATCTCGCGCTCACCGCGATCCTCGACGAGCGGCGTCGCGGCGAGTCGTGGATCGCGCAGCGGTTCGTGAAGCAGCGCGCGGTGCCGACGCCGTGGGGGTCGCGCTTGCTCACGCTCGGCGTCTATTTGCTCGACGGCGTCTTCGCCGGATACTTCGCGCGCGTCACGTCGCAGAGCCACGTGTCGCACGACGCGCTCGTCTTGCCGGTGTTCGTCGCGGGAGGCGAGTCATGAAGCGCGCGATCGTGTTCTCCGCCGGACCGGTCGCGCTGCTGTCGTCGGCGTGCGCGTCGCAGCCGTGGACACCTTCCGTTCCGGTCGCGTTCTGGTCGCAGCCGGTCCAACAAAGTCCGCAGACGACCGGCTTCGTCAACAGCACGGACCTCGCGCTGCGGTGGGCGTTGCCCGAGACCAACCCGTGGGCGCCGTACCAGAAGATGACGCTCGTCACGGCAGCCGACGAAATGGATCCGGCGACGCGTTTGCCCGACACGAACGCGCTCGACGTCGTGCAGAGCGCGCGCGTCGCGGCGCACAGGTTCGCGTCGATGGGCCTTCCGCCGGACACGATGCTCGTCGTGGATTTGCGGGGACCTGCCGCGGTCGCGTTCGGCGCCGAGCTCAGTCGCGACTCGCCGTCGCCGGTGTCGCTCGTCCTCACGTTCAACAATTGGCCGTCGGAGGACGAGGTCGTCCCCGCCGAAGAGACGCTCGCGCAGCTCATCACCGACACCCCGCGCCCGCAGCTCGGCGGAGGACCGCCCGTGTTTCTCTTGGACTCGTGGCGGCTCGCGTTTCGATTCGACGAGGCCGACGACGGTTGGGTCGACAATCGATACATGGTGATCGACATGCCGAGCGCCGAGGTGCTCGCTCAGCGCGGCATCAAGCACGTGATTTACGTCGTCGAGAGCCTCGACGACACCGACGTCGAAGAGGACGACATGCACGACGCCTTCGCCGCGTACCAATCGAGCGGCGTGCGCGTGTCGATGATGGATCTCAACACGCTCGACGAGCGCAATGTTCCGTACCCGTGGGAGACGCTCATGAACGAGACCATCCTCGACGTCACGCCGCGACCGCTCGTCATCCACGACCCGCAGTTTTACGTCGGCGCGCACGGCGGTTTCGGCGGCATCCGCGCCACGCCGGGTCACGCGGGCGGTCACGCGCACTGGGGCGGCGGCGGATTCCACGGCGGCGGACACGGCGGAGGCTGAGGCGCCGAGATCCAAGGGCGCGGTCGCGCGTACGTGTCTATACTCAACCCCCGCATGCGTTCCCGCCTCGTCGAACGATTCGTCAAATTCGGTGCAGTCATCCTCGCGTTCGCCATCGCGAGCGCCCTCGCGCTTCGGCTCGGTGGTGGCGGCCTCTGGCGCGGCCTGACGCCCGCGCAGGCGAGCAACACGACCGACGCGCAAGGTCCGTACGACTTGACGCAGCTCAAAGTCGTCAACGAGACGCTGCGCATCATCCGCGAAAAATACGTCGACCCGAAGCGCGTGAAGCCGCGTGAGATGCTCCTGTCGGCGCTCAACTACGTGCAGCGCGAGGTCGCGCAGATCATCGTGCTCCACGAAGAGGGAGCGGCGACCGTGAAGGTGCGCGTCGACACGCAGGAAAAAGAATTCCGCGTCGACAACGTGCAAGGCCCGTGGGACGTCTCCGCGCGCCTCCGCGAGATCTTCGCGTTCGTGCAGGACAACCTGCGCGGCACCGAGGTCGATCTCCGAGAGATCGAATACGCCGCGTGCAACGGCATGCTCCACACGCTCGACCCGCACAGCGTGCTGCTCTCGCCGGAAGCGTACAAGGACATGAACATGTCGACGACGGGCCAATTCGGCGGTCTCGGCATCGTCATCTCGCTGCGCGATCAACAGCTCACCGTGATCAACCCGATGCCGGGAACCCCCGCTTCGCGCGCCGGCCTCAAGCGCTACGACCGCATCACGAAGATCGACAGCGAGAACACGCTCAACATGGGCCTCAACGAAGCGGTCACCCATTTGCGCGGCATGCCTGGATCGAAGGTCACGATCCAAGTGCACCGCGACGGCGCGGAGGGTTGGCCGGGATCGCGTCCGTTCGAGCTCACGCGCGAGACGATCCACGTCGCGAGCGTGGAGCACAAGCTGCTCGACGGAAACATCGGCTACGTGCGCATCAAGCAGTTCATCGCATCGCCGACGCAGTCGACCTCGAGCGAGCTCGACAAGGCGCTCGACGAGATGAAGGCGAACGGTCCGCTCAAAGGGCTCGTCATCGATTTGCGCGGCAACCCCGGCGGCCTGTTGGATCAAGCGGTGAAGGTCGCGGACAAATTCCTCGTCAGCGGGCCGATCGTCGCGACCGTGGGAAACAGCGAGGGCCGCGACGAGAAATCCGCGCACGCGCAGGACACCGAGCCGAACTACCCGATCACGATGCTCGTGAATGGAAGCTCGGCGAGCGCGAGCGAGATCGTCGCGGGCGCGATGAAGAACCACGATCGCGCGGTGATCATCGGCGAGACGACCTTCGGCAAAGGCTCGGTGCAGCTCGTCTTCAACGATCTGCCCGACAAGGCCGCGCTCAAGCTCACCATCGCGCAGTACCTCACCGAGCCCGGCGACATCTCGATCCAAGGCACCGGCATCACGCCCGACATCGAGCTCGATCCGATGACCGTGGACAACCTGGAGATGAACCTCGCGCCGGACGGCGAAGGGATCAAAGAGCGCGATCTCTCGCGCAGTTTGTCGAACGCGCGCGCGCACGAAGGCGTGCGGCCGTCGGAGGTCCTGCGCTACGACCTCTCGCAGAAAGAGCGCCAAGATCTCCGCGAGCGCGGCGGCGATCCCGACGACAACTTCACGATGGACTTCCCGATCAAATTCGCGCGCGACGTCGCGGCGCACGTTCCGCAGGGAACGCGTCCCGACCAAGTGCGCGCCGCGAAGCCGCTCATCGAGTCGACGCGCGCCGCGGAGCTCGTCAAGGTCGCCGCGGAGCTCGGCAAGATGGGCGTCGATTGGAGCGACGTGCCGACCTCCGAGCCCGCGCTCACCAACGCGCCGCCGCTCGACGTGAAGATCGAGACGGACCGCGCGAACAACGAGGTCAACGCGGGCGACCCGATGACGCTCAAGGCCACTGTTACCAACAAGGGTTCGGTAACTTTGTACCGACTCTTCGCGACGTCGAAGAGCGACAACGCGATGTTCAACGACAAAGAGCTCGTCATCGGCAAGCTCGAGCCCGGGAAATCGAAGACGGTGACGGCGCCGCTCGGTTGGTGCGACGTCGAAGGGCACAAATTCGGCTCGACCGCCGTGCTCCCCAAGGACGCGCCGCGCGTGTGCAAGATCCCGAAGAGCGCGCTGACGCGCGCCGACGGCATCAAGCTGCACTTCGAAGAAGCGCGCCAATCGCTCACGTTCCCCGAGCCCGACGCGCGCGTCACGACGAAAGCCCTGGAGCGCCCGACGTTCTCGTACTCGTATCAAATCGCCGACAACCGCAAAGGCAACGGCGACGGTCGCCTCCAGCGCGGCGAAGAGATGACGATGTACGTGACCGTGAAGAACACCGGCAAGGGTCGCTCGTTCGACGCGCAAGCGAACTTGCACAACCTGTCCGGCGCGAGCCTCTTGCTCCGCGACGGACGCTTCAACGACGTCTCCAACATGAACCCTGGCGAAGAGCGCCGACTCGCGTTCACGTTCGACGTGCAGAACGACATCACCGAGCCCGAGGCGAAGGTCGAGCTCTCGATCGAAGATCAGGATCTCGGCGAGCGCGTTTCCGAGAAGGTGCACATTCCGATCGAGTCGCCGCTCACGATCACGCCGAAGTCCGTCGCGATGAAGGCCGGCGGGCAAGGCGCGCTCTTGTACGCCACGCCGAGCGCGACCGCGCGTGCGTTCGGAAAGCTCCCCGCGAACGTCTCCGTCACCGAAACCGGCGACGCGGGATCGTTCGTGAAGATCGCGCTTTCGCCGACGCGCTTCGCGTTCGTGAAGCCGTCGGATCTCGCGGCGGGCGGCGCGCCCGCTCAGACCGTTGCGTTCGACGACATCATGCTCCACGCGCCTCCGCAGGTCGAAGCGACGCCGCCCGAGCTCGCGACGCGCGACACGCACATCAAGATCTCGGGCAGCGCGAACGACGACGAGCGTTTGCTCGACGCGTACGTCTTCGTCGGGGCGCGCAAGATCTTCTACCGCTCGAACCGCAACGGACAAGATCCGAAGAAGATGTCATTCGAGGCTGATTTGCCGCTGCGTCCGGGATCGAACGTGGTGAGCATCGTCGCGCGCGAAAATCCGGACACGACCGCGCGCCGCGTGTTCATCATTCGCAAAGACGGTCCGAACGGCGAGCTCCTGTCGTCGCCGAAGACGGAAGACGATCTCGCCGAGAATTCCGCTGCCGGCGACGATTAGCAGCATGTGATAAAGACGCCGCCGTGAGACTTCATGTGAACGTCGATCACGTCGCCACCGTGCGCAACGCGCGCGGCACGACGTACCCCGATCCCGCGCACGCGGCGCGCGTGTGCCTCGACGCCGGCGCGAACGGAATCACCGCACACCTCCGCGAAGATCGTCGCCACATCCGCGACGAGGACATGGCGCGCATTCGCGAAGTCGTGGAGCTCCCCGCGATCTTCAACATGGAATGCGCCGCGACCGACGAGATGATCGCGATCGCGAAGCGCCTCGCGCCCGAGTGCGTGACGCTCGTTCCGGAGCGGCGCGAAGAGCGCACGACGGAAGGCGGGCTCGACGTCGCCTCCGGCGGCGAATCACTCGCGAAGCGCGTTCGCGCGCTCATCGACGCGAAGATCAAAGTGAGCCTCTTCGTCGCGCCCGAGGCGGATCAAATCCGCGCGTCGAAGGCGCTCGGCGCGCAGCAGATCGAGCTCCACACGGGCGAATACGCGCACGCGTTCGGCGCGCCGAACGAGCGCAACGAGCTCGAACGACTCGCGCGCGGCGCGCGCCTCGGTCACGATCTCGGGATGGAGGTCGCCGCGGGTCACGGCCTCACGCGCGACAACGTCGGCGCGCTCGTTCGCATCGAGGAGATCGTCGAGCTCAACATCGGTCACGCGATGATCGCCGACGCGCTCTTTCTCTCGATGGCCGGATCGGTCCGCGCGATGCTCTCCGTCGTCGGCGAAAAACCGCGTACGCTGGACACATGATCATCGGCCTCGGCATCGACGTGTGCTCCATCGAGCGCATGCGTCGCGCGCTCGAGCGGCACGGCGACAGATTTTTTTCGCGCATCTGCAACGAAGCCGAGCGTCGCGATCTCGCGCAGACCGCGGACCGCGCGATGACGCTCGCGGGACGCTTCGCGGCCAAGGAAGCGTTCGCGAAGGCGCTCGACGGCGCGCCGGGCGTCGGATGGCACGACGTCGAAATTCGCCGCAGCGAGACCGGCCGTCCGGCGATGACGCTTCACGCGGCGGCACAATCGCTGGCAACTCGCGCCGGCGCGATACGATGGCACGTGAGCATCACGCACGACGCGGGCGTCGCCGCCGCCGTCGTCATCCTCGAGTCATGATCCCGATCCTTTCCCGCGAACAAATCCGTGCCTTCGATCGAGAAGCGATCGAGCGCTGCAGCGTGCCGAGCATCGTGCTCATGGAGAACGCTGGGCGGAACGCGTGCGACGTGCTCGAACGCGAGATGCTCGGCGGAAGCGCGAAGGACAAACGCGTCGTCGTCGTGTGCGGCACGGGAAACAACGGCGGCGACGGATTCGTCATCGCGCGTCACCTTCTCGCGCGCCGCGCGCGCGTCTCGGTCGCGCTCGCCGGAACGCGCGACAAGCTCTCGCACGACGCGAAGACCAACGCCAACGCGTGGGTCGGCCTCGGCGGTCCCACCGAGTCCATCACCGATGTCGACGCGTTGAAGAAGACGCTCGCGGACGCCGACGCGATCGTCGACGCGCTCTTCGGGACGGGACTCGATCGCGCGCTCGAGACCTCCGCGACAGCGATCGTCGAGGCGATGAACGAGCACGCCTCGCGCGTCTTCGCCGTGGACATTCCCTCCGGGCTCGACGCGCAGACCGGCGCGATCCTCGGCGCGTGCGTCTTCGCGGCGCACACCGCGACGTTCGCGCATCCGAAGCTCGGTCTTTACACGCCGAACGGCGCGGCGCACGCCGGCGCGCTCCACGTCGTCGACATCGGCGTGCCCGCGTCGCTCGTGTCTCACGTCGGTCACGACGCCGAGCTCCTCGAACCGCGCGACGTCGCGCGCCTCGTCGAGCCCCGCGCGCCCGACGTGCACAAATACCGTGCGGGTCACGTCGGCGTGCTCGCTGGGTCGCTCGGCAAAACGGGCGCCGCGCTCCTCGTCGCGCGCGGCGCGCTCCGCGCGGGCGCCGGCGCGGTCACCGTCGCGACGTGGCACGACGCGCTCCCCGCGCTGCGCGCCGCGTCGCTCGAGGTGATGACCGCGTCGCTCGACGCGCTCGAGAAGCCGCTCATCGAAGTCGCGGCGTCGTTCGCTGCGGCGAAGCGTGCGGTCGTCGCGGGGCCCGGTTTCGGAACAGACGAGCGCGCCGCGACCGCGATCCGCGCGCTCCTCGTCGGATACGAAGGGACCATCGTGCTCGACGCGGACGCGCTCACGCTCCATGCGGGCCGCGCGAGCGAGCTCGCCTCGTCGCGCGCGAAGCTCGTGCTCACGCCTCACGCCGGTGAGGCCGCGCGCTTGCTCGCGTCGACCGCCGAAGAAATCGAGCGCGATCGCTTCACCGCGGCGCGCGCGCTCGCGAAGAAGGCGCGCGCGGTGGTCGTCCTCAAGGGCGCGCGCACGCTCGTCGTGAGCGCAGAGGGACGCGTGGTCGTATGCGGCGCGGGGAACGCCGCCCTCGCAACGGCGGGTTCCGGCGACGTCCTCGCGGGCATCATCGGCGCCAATGCGTGCAGTATGCAACCATTCGACGCAGCGTGCGTGGGCGTGCATCTCCACGCGGCCGCGGCCGATCTCTGGTCGACACGAACGACCCCGCCGCGCCACCGTGGTTTGCTCGCTTCGGAGATCGCCGAGCAGGTCCCCGACGTCCTCGCGGCGCTCGGGCGTTGAGAGATCGTTCGGATCCGAACGATCGTGTTCCGCCACCCACTCTTGTGTTCGCCCTGACCCATCCGTAGCCGGTCAAACCTTCGAAATCACTGGTTCCGCTCGTCGGTACTCCAGTTGCTCAAGAGGTCGGCATGTCCACGACGGTCATCGCCACCGACTCGAAATCCTTCGACGCCATCCTCGTCCGGCTCCTCCCGGAGCTCCGCGGTCGCGCCCTCCGCCTCTGCAACAATGCGTCGACTGCGGACGACCTCGTGCAAGACACGATCGAGCGCGCCCTCCGCTTCCGCAAACAATACGAGCTCGGCACGAACTTGCGCGCGTGGGCGTACCAAATCCTCTTCAGCGTCTTCGTCACGCGCTATCGCCGTTCGCGTCGCGAGAAGAACGCGATGCGCGATCTCACGACGGACCCGAACGCGTGGACGCGCCCGACGCGCGACCCGCTGCCGAACGAGTTCGGCCTCACCCGCACCACGCGCACCAAGCTCGACGCGATGCCCGACACGTTCCGCTCGGTGATCGAGCTCGTCGATCTCGAAGAGCGCACCTACCGCGAAGCCGCCGACGTGCTGCAGATCCCCGTGGGAACGGTGATGAGCCGCTTGCATCGCGGCCGGAAGATCCTCGCCGAGCAACTTCGCGAAGCCGCGTGACGCGCTAACCGCGCGGCGCCCACGGCACGTCGCTCACGCCGTGCTCGTGATTCTCGCGACGCGCGAGCACGAAGAGCAAATCGCTCAATCGATTGAGATACACGACGAGCTCCGCGCGCGCGCCACCGAGCGCGATCACCGCGCGCTCCGCGCGTCGCGCCACCGTGCGCGCGTGATGAAGTGCCGCCGCTTGTGGAGACCCGCCGGGCAAAATGAAATTCGTCAGCGCAGGAAGCCCTTCTTCCGCTGCGTCGATCGCGCGTTCGAGCCGCTCCGCGTCGCCCGCGGCGAGCCGCGTCATCGGGATCTTTTCTTCCTTGCCCGGCACGCACGCGAGCTCCGCGCCGAGCGCGAACAAATCCACCTGCACCCGCGCGAGCACGCCGTCACACGCGTTCGAAAGCGCGAGCGAGCGCGCAACGCCGAGCAGCGCGTTGAGCTCGTCGACCGTCCCGTAACTCTCCACGCGCGCATCGTCCTTCCGAACGCGCCCCCCCCCGAAGAGCCCCGTGGTCCCGTCATCGCCCGTCTTTGTGTAGATCTTCACGCGACGCGACGTATCACGCGCGCTGCGTCGCCGCGAGCATCGTTTGATTCTTCGTGTCGGTATATTCTTTGTAGAAGTCGAGCGCCTTGCTCAGGAGATCCTTGGCGTCCTTCAGGTCGTCATGAGCGTCATCCGCGCATTCTTTCAACGTCTGTGCGCATGCATCGCGCGCTTTGGCGTCCGCGTCTTTGTCCGTAATCGCGCCTTGGAAGAGTCCGTCGGAAACGGAGCGGGCCGCGCCAAACGTGGCCGCGCCCAACTTGTCGTCGGCCGCGGCGACCTTGCTGCCCTTCTCGGCCTGCCCCGATTGGGTCGCTGCGTTCGCTTCGTTGATGCCCGCACCGAAGTCGCAGAGGCCCTGACCGACTTCGCACGCGCCATCGATGATGCCTTGTGCGCGCTGCCAGTCGGCTTTGTCGTGCATATCAGCGATCTCCGCCTCGTCAGCTTTGGCCTCGGCAGTGACTGCTTGAGCACGCTCCGCACGCGCCGTCTTCTCTTGGTTGCGACCCATCTCCATCGTGAGCGCCGCGAGCATGGCGCCGGGATCTCCGCTGTTCTCGAGCGCCCTCACTTGAGGAAGCACGTCCGGTTGTTCGATCGCTGTCACGCTCGGGTTGGCCGTCGGAGTCGACGTGCTCGTTGTTTGATCAATCCACTGTACGCCATTCAGTTGAACGTTCATGGTTACACCTTTGCTGACGCGATAATGAGCGTCTGTCCTTTCGTTTGCATTACGCCCTGCAATGTCTGCAGCGCGCGCTTGTGTGAGTCGTCGGTGTCCTTGATCGCGTCGATCAACCATTGCGTGAGTTGATCGAGCTGCGTCAGGTTCGACTTGGCCTGTTTCGCGTCGGCAGCGCGATCCGTTGCATCGGCTTCGAACTGGCTCGATACGATCGTCGCGACGCCACCACCGATCTCCGTTGCGCCCTTCGCGACGTCGGCCGTCGCCTTGACGATTTTCGCTGCGTCTGCCCCCGACGCTGCTCCACCGAGTCCAGCTGCACCTCCCGCGACAGCGGTGACGGAACCCGCGATACCGAATCCCATCGCAGCGTCCTGGCAACCTTTGTCGTTGATGCAACCGAGGACTTGTTGCGCGGCTCCGCACGCAGCCGACGTCGTTTGACCGACGCCAGCAACGACACTCAGAGTAGTTGCGCCGATGCTCGCAAGCCCAGCACCTCCGCTGCAAACCGCCGCCGCGACGCCCGCACCTACTTCGAACGCTTTGTCGACGTCGGGGTTTCCTGTCAGTTTCGTGAGGACTTGCGCTTGGCCCTCCGCGAACGCAAGTGTCGACAGGACACACGCAGCAGCGCACAGAGCCGACGCTGCACCGCACGTCACGACGGCCGCCACTGCAGATACGGCGATCGCGATGACAGAAGCGATCTTGCCGAAAAGTCCCCACTGCGCAGCGGATTGCTCTGCCTCTTCCTGTTTCTGAATGGCGTCTTGTTCTTGTTTCAGCTCGGCCTTCTGGACATCGCAGTTCTGTCGCGCGTTTGCTTGTCCGCTGAGCAGATCGTTGGAGCGTTGTTTCGAAATGATGGCGTACATCATCGCCATCGGGTCGCCATCGAGGGCATTGTTCGGCTCGGGCATGAGCGACGGCGCAGGTGTGCTTGGCACCGTCGCAGATGCCGAGCTGGAATAGGTCGCGCTGATCTTCTGGCTCGCCAAGACGTTCATTACGCGTGCCTCTCGTATGCGACAAGTTGAGCAAGGCCCACATCATCGGTCTCGATGGCTAGCGCGTCGGCAAAGTCGATTGCGTATTCGGCGTGGTCGTCATTGCCGAGCGTGCGCGTGATGCGTGCGAGTGCGATCGCGCAACGACCGCCACGCGCGAGCGTCATGCCCGTCAAGTACATCTCCTTCGCAATGAGCGAGTGCTCTGCGCCTTCGTGCGCTTGACCGAGGCCTAGCCAGCCGCGCTCGTCGTTGGGCTTCGCCTTGGCCATCACGCGAAAGACTTCCGCTGCATCTCGGTAGCGCGCACAGCTGAGGAGCCAGTGACCGGTGCAGTACAACGCTTCGACGGCTTGCTCGAGTTCGCCCATGGCATCACCTCAGTGTCCGACGTTATCCGCGATCTTGTTGACCTGGTCGCCAAGCGATTGAACTAAGTTGGTGCAGATCTGGATCGCCTCTTGTCGCTGCGACATGAGCGACTGAAGGCTGATCATCTGAAGCTCCGCGCTGTTGCTCACGTCGCTCTGAACGCCTTTGATCGCGTCGGTCACGTTGCTTTGAAACGAAGCTGTGCTGATGGTCTCGGACGTTTTGTTTCCCTTACTGAAGCTTATCTTTCCGATCTGGACTGTTTGCCCGCCGAAGAAGGCCTGAATCTGCTGATCGTTTTGAAACGGTGGCTCTGACCACTTCCACCCAGTCATGTCAGTCAAAGCACTTGTAAGCTCGTTCTTCAGCGCCGAAGCCGCGTTGAGGAGATCCTGTTTCGTCTGAGGATTGCTCAACGAGTTCGCCGTATTGACCATCGACTGATACGTGTCCCACGCCTGCTGGTATCCAGTCTCGGTATTGAGATCGAGATCGCCGCTGGGGACTTGAATCGAGTTCGCGAGGTTCGTTAGTTTAGTCGAGTCGTCATTTGCCTGTTCTTGTTGATCGAACGCCGCCTGAACTTGCGAATCGATGCCTTGCAATCGGTTCTCGCAGTAGGCCATGAGCGCGTCGGGCGTGAGGTAGCCATCGAACTGCGCTGTGGGTTGAAGAGTCAACGGGACGATTTGGGTAACGTTCAGCATGGTCGTTCTCCTTCCTTCAGTCAGGCGCGGACGCCGAACGAAGTCGGCTTGGTGATGCACCGGCGCGCTTCGAGCGCTGCTTCCAGCGCGCCTAATATCTCTTCTGGGAGCGCGATGGCGACATTGCCAAGCGCTTCAAGCTGCTTCATCGCCGCGTCGAATTGTTTGTTCTGTTTCTCGAGCTGTTCTCGGAACTGCTTTGCGTCCATCGCGCGACCTCTTTCACGAACCTCATCGGTCCGCGCGTGTGACGGTTGCTTGCGAAGGACAAAAAAAACGCGGTGGATCCGATTCGGGTCCACCGCGTTCATGCGTCGCGGGCGGGTTCTAGGAGGGAAACCCGCGACGCTACTTCCGTAGGGGTCACGCGCGGAAAATTCCCGCCACTTCTTCGGCGAGTTTTTCTTCCGGGACGCGCTTCGCGAAGGCAAGCTCCTTCATGAGGAGGCTCTTCGCGCGGTCGAGCAAGTGGCGTTCTCCGAACGAGAGGTCCTTGTCGAACTTCAGGCGGTGCATGTCGCGGAGGACTTTGGCGACCTCGTGCGGCGAGCCGCTCTGAACCATCTCGGTGTACGCGCGGAAGCGGCGGCTCCACGGCTGGACGTCGACGGCGACCTCGCGGGCACGCATCGTGTCGAGCACCGCGTCGGCCTCTTTCGAGCTCATGATCGAACGGAGGCCGCCGGCGGCCGCGGCGTTCGCCGGGACCATGACCTTCATGCCGTTGTCGAGGATCTTGAGCACGTAGAAGATCGCGCGCGTTCCGCCGAGCTCACGCTCGTCGACGGCGGTGATTTCACCGACGCCGTGCTTCGGGTGGACGGCCTTGTCGCCGAGCTTGAATTGGAGCTTCGTCGGAGCGATCGACGAGACGACGGGACGCGTCGCGAGCGTCGGCAACACGGTGGGCGGGGGAGGTGCCTTCGGAACGGCGACCGCAGCGGCCTTCGGACGGCCGGTCGGCGGCGTCGACATCGGGCGCGGCGCGCTTGAGCGCGTACGCGTCGTGGTGACCTTCGCGACTTTGCGGGCGGATTTCACGGGGGCAGACGAGGGACGCGCCGTACGGGCGCGAGCGGAGCGGAGGGACATGCGTTTGGGCACTCGGGTTGAGGCTCGATAGGGCCGTCGAGCAGGTTGTGAAGCCCTCGTGGATGGAGGCTTTGAGCCCTCAACGAGGTGGCGTGCCCTAACATTCCCAAGCGGTCGAAGTCAATCGGGCGGCTAATCTCGCATGATTTCGTCGATTTGTGAACCGGTTGCTGCACGGAGGCCGGACGCGATCCGAGCTGCATCCAATACGACGTAAACCGATAGAACGGTCGGGCTGGTCTTGAGAATTGGACCGCGGACTGGCTCGTTGAGTCCACACAAACGGCCGAGATCACTTCGGGAAACGCTCTCGAGAGCCGCGGCGAAGCGCTGCCCGGCGACGTCGGCATCCGAACCCCATGCTCCGAAGAGGTCCAATGTGACGTCGAGCACGGGACGATCGTTCGGATCCGAACGATCTGGGTAAACGGCAATCCCAACAGCCGTGGTTGCTTGAAGCAACCCCGCGAGCCCCTTCGCCGATTCGCCCTCGAACGGTCCGGGAAAGAAGATTCGCAGCGGCGCGTCGCCGAGAGCCTTTGCTGCGACGTCGAGCGGTGGCGCATCGAGCGCGGGTTGGACGCGCTGCAGCTTGCCGAGCGCGACGAGCTCCGCGACGCGCGCGGGACCCACGCGCTTCGGTTTTGCGTGCAGCTCCACGGCGACCGCTTGTCGACCGAGCAGCACGGCCGTCATCGCGTCGGTTGCGGCGTCACCTTCGAGGCGCACCACCGTCGAGAGCGCGCCACCCGCACGATCGACGAAGCGACCCGTCGTGCGCGTCGTGCGCTCGCCGAACGCACGCTCGACGCGGCGGGGATCGAAGTCGCCCTGAGCGAGCACGAGCGTCGATCCACCGTACGATGCGACCACGAGCTCTTGGAGTTGCCGCGGGTCGACCCCGCCGTGACGCTGGGAGAACGCTTGAAACTGCGACTCCGGGATGACTTTTTCGACGAGCGGCAAGAGCTCGGGGTGCGCGAGGAGATCGCGCGGGCGCGCGTCGACGAGCGAATCGAGGCCGGCCGCGGGCGCGAGGCGCGCGAGCGGAGGCAAATCGAGCGGGTGATCGACGGGGGCGGCGGGCGGAGGCGCACCGCACGCCGCGACGAACAAGATCGCGATCAGCGAACGACTTTGACCCAAGCGAATCGCCGGTTCTTCGAGCCTACGCGGAGCAAGTATTTTTTCCCGACCTCGAGCTGGAGCTGCGGATCGCGCGCTTGCGCTCGATCGATTTCGACGCCGCCTTGTTCGACCATCCTGCGGCCTTCGCTGGTCGATTTCACGAGCCCCGCGCTCGAGAGCGCTTTCGCGATCCAGAGCGTGTCGCCTTCGGTTTTCACTTCGTGCGTGGGGACGTCGTCGGGGACGGCGTCCTTCGAGTAGATGCCGGCGAAATCAGCGGCGGATTTTTCGGCGGCCGCGGCGTCGTGAAAGCGCGTGACGAGCTCGCGCGCGAAGAGCGCCTTGATCTCCATCGGGTTCTTGCCCGCGCGTTTTTCAGCGCGGAGCTGCGCGATCTCCGCGTTCGAACGATCCGACAGGAGCTCGAAGTAACGAAAGATCACTTCGTCGTCGATTTGCATCACCTTGCGGAACATCACGAGAGGCTCTTCGGTGAGGCCGATGTAGTTGTCGGCGCTCTTCGACATTTTTTTCCCGACGACCTTGCCGTCCTCGACGCGCGCGTCGATGCCTTCGAGGAGCGGCGTCGTCATCACGATCTGACCGCGCTTGCCGTATTTCGGCATGATGTCGCGGCCGACGAGCAGGTTGAACAGCTGGTCCGATCCACCGAGCTCGACGTCGCACTCGAGCGCGACGGAGTCGTAACCCTGAAGAAGCGGGTAGAGAAACTCGTGTTGGTGGATGGGCTTGTTTTCGGCGTAGCGCTTCGCAAAGTCGCTCCGCTCGAGCATTCGCGCGACCGTCGTCTTCGCCATCAGCTCGACGATCTCGGTCGGTGTCAGCGCGTCGAGCCACTCGGAGTTGTAACGAACCTCGGTGGTGCTCGCGTCGAGGATCTTGAAGGCTTGATCGGTGTACGTCTTCGCGGCGCGCGTGACCTCTTCGCGCGTGAGGCGCGGGCGCAAGTCGTTTTGTCCGGTCGGGTCGCCGACCATCGCCGTGAAGTCGCCGACGAGGAGCACGACGCGATGCCCGAGCTGCTGGAACTGCCGCATTTTCGCGAGCAGGACGGCGTGACCGATGTGCAGATCCGGGCGTGTTGGGTCGAAGCCGGCCTTGATCTTCAGCGGCTTTCCGGACGCGATGCGCTCTTCGAGCTCCGCGCGAACGTGGAGGTCGACGATTCCGCGCGTGAGGAGCGCGACCTGCTCGCGAGGGTCAGCCGCCGTCGGTTTCGTCGGTGTCGTCGTCGTCATCGTCGTCTTTGCTGTCGCCGCCCGTGATGGGGAGGTGACGGCTGCCGTTCACGAGCTCTTTTAGCTCTTTGCCGACCTTGAAGAACGGAAGACGTTTCGCCGGAACCGGAACGGTCGCCCCCGTGCGCGGGTTGCGGCCGGAGTAGGCCTTGTAAGGACGAACCGTGAAGCTTCCAAAGCCGCGGATCTCGATGCCCTCGCCCTTCTCGAGCGCTTCGGTCATCGCGTCGAAGATGCAGTTCACGACGAGCTCCGCTCGAGCCTTCGTCAGGTTGGCTCTCGCAGCCATCGCGTCGATGAGCTCGCTCTTCGTCATGGTGGGCCTCCCCGCAAGCCTCGAAAAGATGAAGTAAGTCGCGGCTTAGGTCAATGGTCAGCGCGACGGCATGAGCTCGACGCGGTCGATCGCCGCTTCACCCGACGAAATCGCGATCACGAGGGGCACTTCGCCTTCGTCGAGCTCGATGGTTTGCGCCGAGAGCTCGACGCACGTCGCTTGGTTCGATGCGGGAGGCGGCGACATCCAGCCCAGATTCCCGAGCGACAACGTCACGGTGGAATCCCCCGGCCGGACGAGCATCCACGGATGAATGCTCCAGGTCCCTTTGCGCGGAACGGGCACGGCGAGGGTCACCGTCCCGGACGGCGCGGCGCGCACCGCGAGCGCCTGTCCGTTCGACGGGCAGTTTTGGCGAAGGCCCGTCGCGAAAATCGGTTCGGCCCACGCGCCCGATTGTGCGAGCGGCGGCCAATCGACCTCGGACTCGAAGCGCCAATCCTCGTGACCCGCGACGTCGGCCGGTTGCGGCGTGAAGGGAAGGAGGGTCGGCTCTTTGTCTTTTTGCTGCGCGAATCGGTAAGCCCACGACGGCTTGCCGAGGTGCTCGAAGAGAAGGCGATCGTGCGCGTCGTTGCGGAGGCGCGCGACGACGAGCCCGTGCTTCGGATCGGTGACGGACGGGTCGTACGCGAGATCGAAGCCGTGATCGGTGTCGACGAAGAGCAGACCGTTTTCGACGTGCGCATCTTGCAAACGTTCGGGCTCGAACATCGGTCGACCGCCGTCGCGATCGGCCAGCGCGAGGTGGTCGAACGCGCCGTGCACGCCGAACGCGATCGCGAGCAAACCGACGATGACCGTCGATTTCAAATGCGCGGCGAGCTTCGGAAACGCGTTCGTCGCGGCGATCGCGACGAGCGCGTGCTCAACGGGGAGCACGTCGGCGAAGAAGCGCGCGCCGCCGCCGGGATAATCGCCGTCGAAGTAGAACGGGAAATACGCGAGGATCTGCAGCAAAACGAGCGTCCACGCGACGCGAAGGCGCGCGTCGCGTCGCGCGTCGCGAAAGCAGAAGGGCGCGGCGAAGAACGCGAGCGGCCACGCGTTGAGCGCGTCCGAGAGGTGCATGTGCAGTCGGCGGAGCGTCGTGCCGAGCGCCGCGACGAGACCGAATCCATTTTGCAAACGCGCGCGAACGAAGTCGCCGTGCTCGTGGAGGCAACCGATCCCCTGACCGAAGCCGTAGCGGAAGCAGTCGGGCGGGCCGTCGCTCGTCGCGTAGTACGCGCGCTGCGTCGACAGAAAAAAGCTTCCGGTCGCCGCGTGCTGGGCGAGGAGAAGGAAGAGGAGCCCGGGGAGGATGGCAGCGAGCCCGACGATGCGATCGCGCCGGGACGCTTTGCGAACGAGAAACGCGGCGATCAAGAAAATCGGGATCGCCGAAAAAGGACGCGTGCAGAGGATGAAGCCGATGGACGCGCCGAGCGCCACGAACGTCTTCGTCGAAGCCTCACCGCGCGTGGCGCGAAACGCGAGAACGAGCGCGACGGTGATCGCGAGCGCGCTCGCCGCGTGCGACATGGGATCGGCGGTGTGGTAGCGAAGCGCAGCGCACGCGGCCGAGAGGAGCGCAGCGAGTCGCGCGGTGCGCTCGCGCGCGTCGGGTGGCGCGGTCGGCGCGAGCTCGAACGCGAGCGCGTACGTCGCGATGACGAGGCCCGCCGAGAGCGCGACGCCGACGATCATCGGCGAGCCGAGCGCGAATCCGAAGGCGAGAACGAGCGGCCATCCCGGCGGAAAAATCCCAGCGAGCTTGCCCTCGTGAAAGAGGAGAAAGCGACCGCGGAAGCTCGCCGACGGAAACGGCGGGGTCCACGCGAGGTGACCGTGCGCGAGCGCTTTGGCTTGGAGCCAATACGTCGTCGCGTCGACGATGCGGGGTCCTCCGCGGAGAAAGTGCGCCGCGTAACCGAGCGTGAGAAATCCCGCTGCGATTCCCGCCGTCGCGAGGAAACGTGGGCGCGACGCGCGCCACACGTTCTCGAGCAAATCGCGCGACGCGAGCGCGGCGACGACCAGCGCGAATCCCGCGGCGCACACGACCCACGCGGCGTCGTCCGTCGGGTAACTCCACTTTCCCGCGAGCGCGGCGAGCTTCGCGGGGATCACGGCTGACCGATCCACGCGTGGAAGAGCGCGAGCTCGCCGGGTCCGTCGTTCGCGATTTCGATCGTCGTCGATGCGTCGACGTTCTCCGCGGGCAACGCGACGACGCGTTCGTCCCAACCGTCGCGCGGAGCGAGCTCGACGCTCGCGACGTCGGACGCCGCGGCGTTCGTCACGACGCGCACGCGAAAGCGCGCGGCGCCCGCGGGCGCGAAGCGAAGCGCGAGCTTCGCCGGCGTGCGCGGCGCGAGGTGCGAGAGCGTGAATCGCTCGGTGCCGTTCGCGTAGACGATGCGCGCGCCGTCGAAGACGTCGTTCCGTTCGTCGGCGAGGTCCGGGAGAATCTTCATGTCGGTCCAGCCGCTGCCGCGCGAGCACGAGTACGCGTGCTCACGCTCGCTCACGAGATCGGCGAGATCGATCGCGTCGCGCAGCTCGCCCACCGCGACGCGCGGCAGGTCCCCCGTGTTCAAGACGCGCCAGTCCGCTCTGTAGAGAACGTCTTCGTAACCGCCGCAAATCACGTTGCCCGGCGCGGGAACGCGCGCGATGACGTCGCTCGAGAACCACGTCGGGAGCGTTCCCCACCACGACGGATAAATCGCGAGCACGTCGGGACGATCGTCTTCCGGCATGCGCTCGATGAGCTCGATGCTCGCGGCGAGGCCGTTCACGCCGGCGCGCGCGAAGGGCAAGTCGTGGTAGCCGCCGAGCCCGATGATGTCCAAGCCCGGTCGATCCGACGCATAGACCAGCGCGCCCGCGTCGCCGACGAGCACGCGTCGCGGATGCAGCTCGCGCAAGAGCTCTCCGGCGCGCACGTGCTGGTCGAGGATGTTGCGGCACGCGCGTCCGAAGAACCACGTTTGGTCGCGCACCTTGAGCACCTCGTGATCGTTTGCGACGAGGAGCATCGCGATCACCATCGGCGCGCGGAGGACCCACGCGCGAAGCATCACGCTGAACGCGCCGCCGATCGCGATCGCGTAGATCCACGAGAAGCGAATCTCCGGGATCGTGTCGTGCGGCCGAAGCGCGATGGCGACGAGCTGCGGCGCGATCGCCGCCGCGCACGCACCGATCACGATCGACGGACGCGCGCGCCTTCGGAAGAGCGCGCACGCGCCGAGCGCCGCGCAGAGGAGAAGCCACGCGACGGCGGGCATCGTGTAGCGCTCGTTCTGCCAGCGCACTTGTCCGTTCAGCGCGACGACGAGCATCCACGAGACGACTTGCCAAAGAAGGAGGGCCGCGTAGCGCCGCGTCTCTTTAAAGGAGAGCGCGAAGAGCGCGAGCACCGGCACGATCCAATCGACGAAGACCCAGTCGGTGAAGTGGTATTCGAGGTTTCTGAAAATCGCGTAGCGAAGATTTTGTGTGTAGTCCGCAATCTTCTCGTCGCGCGAGAGGAACGGGTTGTTGATCGCGAGCTTCACGATCGCGCCCGCGGCGCTGGACTCGCCGGTGAGCGCGCGGTTCACGAGGGACTGCGCGGCGAGCGCGACGCTCGCGGGCAGACCGCTCCGAACGAGCGTCGCGAAGCGCGTGCGCCATCGCAGTTTCGACGCGAGCGCAGCGCACACGCCGAACCCCGCGATCGTCGTCGCGCCTTCGGGACGCGTGACGACGAGGAAAAATCCCGCGAGCCCGAGGAGCCAACCCCAGCGCGCGCGATCGCGATCGGTGCGCGCGTCTTCGAAATGGAACAACGCGGCGAGCGCCATCGCCCACACGCCGAGGAAAAACGCGACTTCCATTCCGCTCCACAAAGACCAATCGAGCGCGCCGAGCGCGAGGAACATCGGCGGGACCACGTACGACGTGACGCGCGCGAAATCCTTTTTCGCGGGCGCGAGCGCGCGCACGACGAGATCGCGCGCGATCCAGAGCACGACGAACGTCGACGTCATCGCGACGATCGCCGCCCACTTCATCAAGAGCTCGCCGCGAAATCCGACGACGTAACCCGCGGCGAGCACGAACGGGTAGAGCAAGCTCGTGTTGCCGGACGAGTAACCGTTGCCCGCGAACCACTCGAACGGATGACCCTCCGCGGCGGCGCGCGCGTAATCGAAATGGATGAACACGTCGTCGAGCGGCGCGCTCCACTCGCCGCCCGTCTGCATCATCATGTAGCCGTAGAAATGGCGCGCGCAGAGGATGGTCCAAAGGGCCGCCCAAACGACGTAGAGGATGCGATCGTAGCGGGCGAACGCGCGCACGGTGGCGTCGTATACCATCAACGTCGCATGTCGATCTCGGTCGCGAAAATGGCGCTCGTGCTGCTCGGGCTCGTCGCGGCCTGCGTGTACGCGATGCACATGCCGGAGGTGCCGGGGATCGTGGGCGTCGCGATCGCGGCGAGCTTGATCTTCGCGAGCATGCCATCGGCGAACGCGCGAGGCGCGATCGTGCCGCCCAAGGCGTCCGCCGTGGCCGCGTTCTTCATCGCGGCGCTCGGCCTGACGATCGCGTGGGCGACCGCGCTTCACCGGAACGACGATCGCACGTGGCGCGTGCTCAACGATCTCGGCTGGGCGCAAGCGGCGGTCGGCGCGTGGTACGCGTACTCGAGCGTCGTCGCGCTCTCGTTCACGAAGATGACGCACGTCGCGTTCGGCGACGACGAGCGCGAGCGCTGGCGAAGCGGCGACCCGCGCTTCGGGCTCGAGCTCGCGCGGCGGATCGTCGTGCGCGCGCAGCCGAGCTGGGCGGCGCTCGTGATCGAAGCCGCGTGGCCCGAGCCGCGCCCCGAGATCGTCGCGGAGCTCCTCGAGAAAGCCGCGGACGCGACGCGCGAGCAAGCGACGGCGCTTCGCGCGGAGCTCGAGAACAAAGGCGGCGTCGGCGAAAAATCCGAGGCGCGCTGGGAGCTCGCGCGCGTCGCGTGCGAGGTGATCGATGGCGCGCGCGCGCAAGAAGATCCCAACGACGTCGGGGGACCTGCCGTGGCGCGGTTCATCGCGGTCGCCGCGACGACCGTGCGCGACGACGACGACGCAAGGCGCATTTTTGCCGCTCTGATCTTGCCGGCGATCGCGCGTCGCGCTTGAGCACGCGCGCGCGATTCAGTAACGGTGTGGGCGTGCGGCGCGCATTCTCGATCCTGTTGCTCGCGCTGCTCGCGATCGTGTGCGTCGCGCGCCGCGCCCACGCGCAGAATCCGCCCGTCGTCACCGCGCCGGTGCTGAAGAAGGATTCGCCCGCGGAGTATCCGAAGCAAGCGCTCGACGACGGCGTGCGCGAGACGGTGAGCGTGACGCTCGTGCTCACGATCGACGCGACCGGGCACGTGACGAACGCGGTGCCGGAGACATCGCGCGGTCACGGGTTCGACGAAGCCGCCGCGCAAGCGGCGCGCTCGCTCGAGTTCGATCCGGCGACGAAGGACAAGAAGCCGATCGGCGCGCGAATCAAATTTGCCTACGCGTTTCCGCCGCCACCGGGTCGACTCGTCGGAGTCGTGATGTCGAAAGCGAACGACGCGCCGCTCGCGGGCGCGACGATCGTGCTTCGCGACGCGAACGGAAACGAGCGCACGACGACCACGGACGCAGCGGGCGGATATCGCTTCGACGCGGTTCCGTTCGGCGAGTATCGCGTCGTCGTTCGCGCGAGCGGGTTCGCCGATCAAGAAGCGTCGCAATCCATCGCGCCGGGCGAAGAAGTGAACGCGCGCGTGCGGCTCGATCCGATCGCTCCGCCGCAAACCGTGATCGTGAAAGGCGACGCGGGCGCGCCGCAAAGCGACGACGTCGAGGACGTCTTGGTGCACGGCGACAAACCCGCGCGCGAGGTCACGAAGCGCACGATGGATCAGCGCGAGCTCTTGCGCGTTCCCGGGAGCAACGGTGACGCGCTGCGCGCGCTTCAAGATCTCCCCGGCATCGCGCGCGCGCCGGGTCTCGCGGGCATCCTCATCGTGCGCGGCTCCGCGCCGCAAGACACGCAGATCTTCGTCGACGGAACCGAGATCCCCATCGTCTATCACTTCGGTGGGCTCTCTTCGGTCATCCCGACCGAAATGCTCAACCGCATCGATTTTTTTCCCGGCAACTTCAGCACCCAATACGGGCGCGCGACGGGCGGCATCATCGACGTCGGCGTGCGCGACCCGTCGCCGCCGTGCAAAGACGGCGAAGCGCGCCACGGAACCGTGACCGACATGGATCCCGGCGCGACGTGCGGCGTCCACGGGCTCGCCCAAGCGGATTTGATCGACGTCCGCGCGCTCGTGGAGGGGCCCATCGCGAAGGGATGGAGCTTTGCGGCCGCCGCGCGTCGCTCGTGGGTCGACACGTGGCTCGGTCCCGTGCTCACCGCGGCCGGCGCGGACGTCACCGCCGCGCCCGTCTATTACGACTGGCAAGCGTTGGTGCAAAAAGATTGGTCGAAGAACCAATCTTTCCGACTCCTCTTCTTCGGCAGCGACGACAAAGTCGACATCCTCACGAAGGACACGAGCGCGACGAACCCGACGCTCGTCGGCGACGTGAGCCTCCACACGTTTTTCTGGCGACTCCAAGCGAGCTACCGGCAGAAGTTCGACAAGGACACCGAGCTAAAGCTCCTCGCGGCCGTCGGCGAGGACAAAATCGAGTTTTATCTCGGTAGCATCTATTTCACATTGGACTCTTATCCAATTAGCGGACGCGCCGAGCTCTCGCGAAAGCTCTTCAAAGGCGCAACGCTCAATTTGGGATTGGACATGCTGGGCACGCCGTACAACCTCGCGGCGCAGCTCCCCGCGCCGCCGCCGCCGGGCCAACCCTCCGGCGGCCCCTTCGGCAGCACGCCGAACCTCACCGAGTCCGAGACGGGGTCGAATTTCTTGCCCGCCGCGTACGCGGAGCTCGAGCTCACGCCCTGGAAAGGCGCGCGGATCATCCCAGGAATCCGCCTCGATTACACGAAGGTCACCGATCGTTGGGATTTTGCTCCGCGCGTGGTCGTGCGCCAGGACGTCGGCCCCGCGTTCCCGCGCACGACGCTCAAGGGCGGCGTCGGCGTGTTCTACGAAGCGCCACAACCGCAAGAGAGCGACCCGGTGTTCGGACAAACCGGTTTGGTCTCCGAGCGCGCGATTCAATACAGCTTGGGTGTCGAGCGCGAGTTCACCAAAAACCTCGAAGTGTCTTTGGAGGGTTTTTACAAACAGCTCGATCAGCTCGTCGTGGCGGGCAACGGCAACAGCGGACAAGGCTGGGTATACGGCCTCGAGACCTTGATCCGCTACAAACCCGACAAGCACTTCTTCGGGTGGATCGCGTACACGCTGTCGCAGTCGCTCCGCAAAGACACGCCGACGGGCACGGTGCAGCTCGCGCCGTTCGATCAGACGCACATCCTGACCATCCTCGGCAGTTATCGCCTCGGTCACGGATGGGAGGTCGGCGCGCGATTTCGGCTGGTTTCAGGCAATCCGTACACGCCGAGCGCGTACGGTTTCTACGACGCGAACACCGGCGTCTACTTGCCGCTCACGAGTTACCCGCAGAACAACTCGCGCTTGCCGCTCTTCAACCAACTCGACATCCGCGTCGACAAGACGTGGAAATTCGCGCACTGGCAGTTCGGGATCTACGCCGACGTGCAGAACGTCTACAACGCCGCGAACGTCGAAGGCATCAGCTACAATTATAATTACGTGAAACAGAGCTTCGTCACGGGATTACCGTTTTTGCCGAGCATCGGACTGCGAGGTGAGCTGTGAAATATCGTGCTTTGGCGCTGTTGGCTTTTGGGCTCGCGTGCGGCCCGGGAGGGTTCGACTCGATCGGCGAGCTCGAGAGCGTTCGCGTCCTCGCGGCGCAAGCGTCCGAGCCGTACGCGAAGCCCGGCGACACGGTGACCATCACGCTCGACGCGTTCGACGCGCGTACGCCCGCGACGGGGCAGTCGCCGATGAAGCTCTACTGGCTCCCGCTCCTCTGCGAGGACCCGGCCGACGACTTGTATTATGCATGTTTTTCGAGCCTGGTTTCAGCGGGCAATGACGCCGGAACCGGATCTGGCTCGGCGTTTCCGCCGAACCTCGACATCACCGATCTGCTCCCGCAAGGCACGTCGACGACGATCACCGTGCCCGGCGACGTCATCACGAATCACGCGTACGTCGCCGGTCTTCCCGAGCAGTACGGCACCGTCTTCTTGTTTGCGATGGCGTGCGCGGGGCGCGTGCGCACGCTGCCGATCGATCCGTCGGCGGGAAACGGTCAAACCGTTCCGCTCGGTTGTTTCGATGATTCCGGAAACCAATTAGGTCCCGATGATTACGTATTTACGTACATGCGCGTATACGCGTACGAAACGGCGACGAATGCGAATCCCGAGATCGACGGCGTGACGTTTGACGGTCAGACGATCGACACGAACGCGGGCGTGGTGATTCCGCACTGCGATTCGCACGTGGACGGATCGTGCGACGGTCACCCCGTGAACGTGACGATCCCGGATTCGGCGTGGGAGGTCGCGACGGGCACGCCGCTCGAGCCCGACGGCACCCAGCTCCACGAAGAAATTTGGGCCGACTACTACTACACGATCAACGGCATGGATTCGGACGGCATACTCCTCTTCGACGCGCGCACCGGGCGCGTCCCGAACACCGACGACAATTTCTTCGCGCCATCCGCACCCGCTCAGGGCCGCATTTTCATCGTGGTTCACGACAACCGTGACGGCGTGTCCTGGATCGACTTCCCGGTGTACGTGAAGTGAGCGAGAGCCGCCGACGCGACATGAGGTGGTAGGATCGGGCTCGTGCGACACGCTTGCTTTGGCTTCGTCGCGAGCGCGCTCGTCGCGGCGTGCGCCGTTTCGTGCATCCTTTCGTGCTCTGGTGGCCCGACGTGGAGCTGGCCGTCGATCGACTTCGCGCCGACGGAGGGCGCGACGTTCGACCCGAACACGCTGATCGACTCGACAGCGTCGCTCACGGACCCGGATTCGCTCCCCGCGGCGTCGAGCGTGCAATCGTTTTTGGCGCAAACACCGTACGGAGGCGCGAGCTTCTTGGCGAGCTATGCGTCCAATGGCGTCAGCGCCGCTACTTCGATTACCAACGCAGCCGACGCTTATCAAATCAATCCGCTGTTCTTTTTGGTGCGCGCCGAGATCGATCAGGCGTTGATCTCGCAGACGACGTATCCATCGCCCGCCGCGCGCGTCGAGTACGCGTTCGGGTGCGGGTGCGACGTGCAACCGTCGCCCCAAAACCCGAACCCGCGCTGCGACCCGACTTTTGCCGGCTTCGACAAGCAAGTCGATTGCCTCGGGCGCACGATGCGAAGCTACCTCGACGCGGTGTGCGGCGCCGCGCAAGAGACGCCCGACGGGTGGGCCTTGGGCAAAGAGAGCACGACGTCCGACGGAATCGACGTGACGCCCGCGAACGAAGCAACGGCGGCCTTATATCAATATACGCCGCTCGTGATGCTCGACAAACAAGGCGGTAATTGGTTTTTCTGGAATGCATATCAATTTTACGCCAGTTTCATCGGGTACCCCGGAGCGATTGGCGAGAACTGGGTCGGCGACCCGTGCTGCGGCGACGCCGCGTGCCCGTTCCAAGGCGGGACGTGCGCGGTGAACGTGCCCGACGGGATGTGCACCGCGGCCTGCTCCGCGCAAACGCCGTGTCCGACGGACCCGAACCGCACCGCGGACTGCGCGAGCCTCTCCGGACAGGGATTTTGTTTGTTCGACTGCGCGAGCGATCCGTGTCGGCAGGGATTCGTTTGTCAGACCGTCGCGCTCATCGGCGGCGGCTCCGCGCTCGCGTGCCTGCCCGCCCAGTGACGAACGGGCTCGAGCGCGTCGATCGCGATTTGTCCGCACGCGAGGAGCGCGACGTCTTCCGCGCCGAGCGCGCGCACGCGCAGAAAGGATGCAAGATACACGCTTTCGCGCCCGAGGCCGCCCGTCGATCTCGCGCGGCCGTCGGATCCGCGGAACGCACGCGCGGACGCGGCGAGCGCTTCGGACACGGACGCGCCGTGCGCCACGAGCCCGCGCGTCACCTCCACGAAGTCCGCGCCGGCGCGCATGAGCGTCGCCGCGCGATGGCGCCGCGCGAGCTCGCGCTTGCGCGCGTCGTCGAGCAACCCGGCGCGCTCCTCGCACACGAGCGCGAGGCCCTCCTGATCGTCCGCGCCGCGCGCGGTGCCGAGCGAAAAGAACGGATGCATCACCGCGGCGCGCACGCGCGGCATCACGTGGCCGCGCACCTCGTGAATCGCGATGCGGCGCGCGGCGCGCTCGGTGGTCTCGCGATCGCGCGCGACGTACACGGTGCGCTCGCCCGTCGCGGCGAGCGCGCCCAAGTTCGTCGCGACGGACACGGCGAACGGAGCGCGCGAGGCGCCAATCTCCGCGCGCACGCGCGAGAGGAGGGAGCGCGGATCGTCCGAATCGGTGCGGACACGCGCGCCGGTGTCTTTGCGGGAGCGCGCTCGCCACCGTTCGGTGAGCGCGTCGGCGTCGCGCGCGTCGTCCGATGCCGACGCGTACCGCCGCGCGGCGAGCGCGCCGAACACGCGCGAGCCCACCGCGCCGACGAGCGCGATCTCGAGCGCCATCTCGTCGAGGCGTGCAGAATACAATGAACGCAGCGGCTCGTCCCACGCGCTCCCCGCGCGATCGAGCGCGCCGAGCGCACGCTCGAGCTCCGACACGTCGCGCCGCGCGTAGCTCCAAGCGGGCGTCGCGGGCTCGCCCTGCGCGAACGTGCGCTCGAGCCGCGCGAGCTCGGCGTCCGCGTTCGTCGGCGTGACCGCGCCGATGAGCCGCACCGCGCGCATCACGCCGCGCGCCGCGTCGATCACCGCGTTCGGCGCATCTGCACCTTGTCGTCGCATCGCGCCCACAGTAAACAACGTCGAGCAGGCTCCAGTGAAGAAGAACTACGTCCTCGATACGAACGTGCTCTTGCACGACCCGCGCGCGATATTCCGATTCGAGGACAACGACGTCATCATCCCGATTTACGTGATCGAGGAAGTCGATCAGTTCAAGCGCGAAGGCACCGAGCGCGGCCGCAACGCGCGCACCATCGCGCGCCTCTTGGACGACCTTCGCGACAAAGGCGGATCGCTCTCGACCGGCGTGCCGCTCGCGTCGGGCGGAAGCTTGCGCGTCGCCGTTCCGACGAAGCGGCCGGAGCTGCCGTACGCGATCGATCACGCGGCGATGGACGCGGCGATCTTGCAGACGGCGTTCGATTGTCGCGAGCAGGATGGCGGCAAGCCCACCGTGTTCGTCACGATGGACACGAACCTTCGCATCCGCGCCGACGCGCTCGGGATGGTCGCCGAGACCTACGAGAACATGCGCGTCGAAGCCGAGCGGCTCGACACGGGCATCAAAGAGGTCGACGTCGACGGGCGCGACATCGACACGTTCTTTCAAGAAGGACGCTTGCCGCTCGCGCAGGACGGAGTGCACGCGAACCTCTGCGTCTTGCTCCGCGATCGCGAGAGCCCATCGCACACCGCGCTCGGCCGCTACGACGTCGCCAAGCGCGAGGTGATCGCGCTGCGCACGCCGCGCGAAGGCGTCGTCGGCGTCCGCCCGCGCAACAAAGAGCAGAGCTTCGCGATCGATCTGCTGCTCGACGAGAACGTTCGCATCGTGACGCTCGTCGGAAAAGCGGGCACCGGCAAGACGCTCCTCGCGATCGCTGCCGGTCTGAAGAAGACGATCGAGGACGGCACGTACACGCGGATGCTCGTGTCGCGCCCGGTGATGCCGCTCGGACGCGACATCGGGTACTTGCCCGGCGACGTCGACGAAAAATTGAATCCGTGGATGCAGCCGATCTTCGACAACCTCGAGTTCCTCTTCTCGACGGGATCGCGGCGCGGACCGCGCGCGTACGCGGAGCTGCTCGAGAGCGGACAGATTCAAGTCGAGCCGCTCACGTACATCCGCGGTCGATCGCTTCCGCAACAGTTCATCATCGTCGACGAAGCGCAGAACCTCACGCCGCACGAGGTGAAGACGATCATCACGCGCTCCGGCGACGGGACGAAGATCGTTTTGACGGGAGATCCCCAGCAAATCGACAATCCGTACGTCGACAGCGCGTCGAACGGGCTCACGATCGCGGCGGACAAATTCCGCGGCGAGAAGCTCGCCGGGCACATCGTGCTCGCGAAGGGCGAGCGCAGCGATCTCGCCGAGCTCGCGGCGAACCTGCTCTAGCGATGAATCGTCGCGTCGCGATCGGGGCGCTCTCGGCACTCGCGATCACGCCCATCGCGGTCGCGCAGACGCAGCCACGCGACGACTCCAGCGAAGACGAGACACCGAGCGCCTCGTCGAGCGCGCCCCCCGCGCCGAGCGCGGCGCGCACCTTCGTGCAGAAGGACGGGATGGTCTTCGTGACCGGTGGGCGCTTCACGTTCGGATCGAACGACGCGAAGCTCGCCGCGCCGAACGAGAAGCCCGCGCGCGACGCGAACGCGAAATCCTTCTGGATCGATCGCACCGAGGTGACGGTGGGCGCGTACCGCGCGTGCGTCGCGTCGAAGAAATGCGACGCGCCCGCGAAGACGTCGCCGTCGTGCACGTTCGACCTCGGCGACGACGCGCTCCCCATCAACTGCGTTCGCTTCGATCAAGCGGACGCGTTCTGCCGCGCAACGAACAAACGACTTCCGACGGAGACCGAGTGGGAGCTCGCCGCGCGCGGCGGCGGCGCGTTCAAATATCCGTGGGGAAATTCGGCGAGCTCGTGCTTGGTCGCGGCGACGCTTCTTCGCGACGAGAGCGGCCGGAGCTGCACGGGAAAGAAACCCGCGCGCGTCGGATCCTACGCCGCGAACGTGAGCCCGTTCGGCGCGCTCGACATGGCAGGGAACGTCGAAGAGTGGACGTCGGATTGGTACGTCGAGCACCCCGCGCAGGGCGAGCAGGGCGCGCCGCTCGTGACGTCCGGCGCGAGCCGCGTGCTCCGGGGCGGCGGGTTCATGTCGCGGCCCGCGGACTGCCGCACGTCGTCGCGCGATTGGGGCTCGTCGATCGAAGCCGGCGCGAACGTCGGGTTTCGCTGCGCACGGGATTGAGCGCGGCTCAGTTTTTGTGCGTCCCGATGTACGCGCGCATCGACTCGATCACTTCGAGCGGCACCGCGAGCACGACGGTGTTCGATGCGCTCGGCCCGAGACCGTCGAGCGTCTGGAGCACGCGCAGCTGCATCGCGCCCGGCGATTGCGCCATCGTCGCGGCGGCCTCCGCGAGCGCAGCGGCCGCCTGCCGGTCACCGTCCGCCTTGATGATCGTCGCGCGCTTCTCGCGCTCGCTCGACGCCTGACGCGACATCATCTTCTTGAGCTCCTCGGGCACGTCGATGTCCTCGAGCTTGATCGCTTCGACGTGCAGGCCCCACGCTCGACTCGACGTCTCGACGAGCGTGGCGATTTCGCTCTCGAGCTTCTCTTGATGCGACAGGAGCTCGTCGAGCGAGAGCTTGCCGACGACGTCGCGGAGCGTCGCCTGCGCGAGCCGGATGATCGCTTGCCAATAGTTCTCGACGCGCAGCGCGGCGGCCTCGGGATCGATCACCTTGAAGAAAATCACGCCGTTCACGAGCACGGGCACGTTGTCTTGCGTGATCGCTTGTTGCTTCGAGACGTCCACCGTCTGCACGCGCATGTTCACGTAGAGCGGCGTGTCGAGGATGGGGATGAGCAAACGCACGCCCGGATCCGCGACGCTCTGGAATTTCCCAAGGCGCAAGACGACCATCCGCTCCCACTGCGCGACGACCTTGACGCTCGCGCGGAGGAACAAACCGACGAAGAGCCCGATCGCCGTCGGCACGCCGAACGAGATGGGATCGTGCGTTTCGGCGCCGAGAAGCGCGCCGACGCAGAGACCCGCGACGAGCGACACCAAAAAGAGGAGCGACGAGACGGCGGTGGATGGGCGCATGGTGACTTGGCCCGAACGTAACCAGCGACCCGCGACCACGTCAGCAGGAATGCGGCGTGCTAGGCGCGAGTTGCGAGGTGCAAACTCCATGCGGAGTTGACGAAGAGGCCCTGAAAGTCTATCCCTCGCGGGCTTTTAAGGACGCAAAGTGGAATTCACAGCGCTCATGCTCCAACCCTCGGCCGCCAAAGCGGGATCGCCCGCGGCTGCCGGCCCCGCGCAACCTTCGACCCCCGCAGGCGGCGGCCAACCTCCGCCGCCTTCGATGGGCATCTTGGGCTCGCCGCTCTTTCTGATGCTCATGTTCGTGCCCTTCATCTTCATGATGTGGCGGCGCAACAAGCGCGAGAACGATGCGCGCGCGAAGCTGAAGAAGGGCGACAAAGTCCTCGCGGCGGGAATCGTCGGTGAGATCGTCGACACCGACGATCGCATGGCGAAGGTGAAGATCGCGCCGGGCGTCACGGTGCAAATCCTGTCGACCTCGCTCTCGCCGCTCGAAGAGCCGAAGCCCGCCGACGCGAACGCCGCGAAGAACGCGCCGAAAGAGCCGAAGAAGGCGGAATCGAAGTGACCCCGTCGCGCCGCAACGCGCTCATTTTGATCGCGCTCGCGATCGCGGGCGCGTACGCCTTTCATCGCGGCGCCGACAATTTCTGGGGCGTCGTCGCGTGCGGGCTCATCGTCGTGTGGGCGCTCTTCTCGATGCTCCCGTGGATGGACTCCACGTGGCGCCTCAAGGTCGGATTCGTCGCGGTGACGTTCGTCTCTGCGTTCGTCGTCTTGTGGCCGACGCTCGAGAACGTGACCGACGGAAAGCTCAAGTGCCCGTGGTACGTGAAGAGCCACATCAACTTCGGCATCGCGCCCGGGCTCGACCTGCGCGGCGGGTTGCGCCTCGTGTACACGGTCGAAGTCGAAGAAGCGATCCGCGACAAGACCCTCCGCTACGCCGACGACATGCGGCAAGAGCTCGCGACGATCTACGGCTTTCACTCCGGCGACGGTCTCGTCACGCGCGACGAGCTCGCGAAGCTCGACGACAAAGTCCACGTGTCGACGCCGTCGGACGCTTCCACGATCGTGCGCGTCACGTTCAAAGATCCGGCGGACGTCAGCAAGCTCGACGACCGCTACCAAAAACGTTTCGCGAGTGAGCTCATCATGTCGCGCGGCCCCGGCGCGAACGTCGTCACGTTCAAGATCCGCACGGAGGTCGAGACCTCGATCCGCGACAAGGCGGTGAGCCAAGCCAAAGACACCGTCAACAAACGCGTCGACGAGCTCGGCTTGCGTGAAGCGAGCGTCACGACGCGCGACGAGGACATCATCGTCGAGGTCCCCGGCGAGAACAAAGCCGCCTTCGACGAGATCAAAGACATCATCCGCCGCACGGCGCGCCTCGAGTTCAAGATGGTCGACGTCGTCGGACAGCGCGATTTCTTCTCGCGATACAAAGAGGCCGACAACTGCAAGGCGGGCGACCAAAATTGTTTGCCCGCGAATCAGGGCTTCGCGATCTTCGAATCGGACGAGCCGGATGGTCCTGGAAAATCGGTGAAGACGCCGTTCATCCACGTGCAGCGTCAACCGAACGAGACCATGCAGCAGTGCTACGAGCGCTTGAAGGCGTGGGCGGCGGCGCAAGACGTGCCCGACGATCGCGAGATCGGTTTCCAAGAAGACGTCGACTACGATCCCGACACGCTCAAGACGGACGAGAAGGGTTGGCGCACGTGGTTTCTGTATCGCCGCGCCGACATCACCGGTGACCTCATCACCGACGCGTCCGTGCAGCAGGATCAAGAGCACATGGGCGGCTACCTCGTGGCCGTCGCGTTCAACAACGTGGGCGCGGAGCGCTTCGAAGAGGTGACCGGCGCGAACGTGCAACGTCGCTTCGCGATCATCTTGGACGACGTGATCGATTCGCTCCCCGTCATCCGTACGAAAATCGGCGGCGGCCGCGCGACCATCACGCTCGGCGAAGGCGACCCCGAAGTTCAGCTCGCGAAAGCGCGCAAGCTCGAGCTCGTGTTGCGAAGCGGCGCTCTCCCCGCGCCGATCTCGCCGTCGAACGAGTCGCTCATCGGACCGTCGCTCGGCAAAGACGCCATCGCGCAAGGCATCAAGGGGATGCTCGTCGGCTCCGGCCTCGTCTTCCTCTTCATGATTTTCTACTACCGCAAGTCGGGCGTCGTCGCGGACATCGCCGTGCTCTTCAACTTGCTCCTGCAGATGGCGATCCTCGCGTCGTTCTCCGCGACGATGACGCTCCCCGGAATCGCGGGCCTCGCGCTCACGATCGGCATGGCGGTCGACGCGAACGTGCTCATCAACGAGCGCATCCGCGAGGAGCTGCGCGCCGGCCGCGGCGTGCGCGCCGCCGTCGAAGCGGGATACGAAAAAGCGTTCCCCTCGATCATCGACGGCCACGTCACCGTGCTCATCTCCGGTTTGATCCTCGCGCAATACGGAACGGGTCCCGTCAAAGGATTTGCCGTCGCGCTCATCGTCGGCATCGTCGCGTCGCTCTACACGGGCGTCTTCTGCACGCGCCTCGTGTTCGATTGGTGGGTGCGCGGCGCGAAGGTGAAGCGCCTCAGCGTCGGAGCGGAGTTTTAGACCATGGAGTTCTTCAAGCCCGGCAAGGTCTACGACTTCATGCGCGTCCGCAAATGGTGGATCGCGCTCTCGATCACGCTCGTCCTCATCTCGACGATCTCCGTGTTCTATCCGGGCCCCAACTACGGAACGGATTTCCGTGGCGGCACGGAAGTCGAGCTCGCGTTCCTCAAACCGATCGACGCGGGGCAAGTGCGCAAGGCCGTCGAGAACGCGGGCTTCGCCACGCCCGACATCGTGCAAGTCGTCGACGCGAACAACCCGTACCACTTCTTGATCCGCGTCCAAGAGGTCACCGCGATCGGCGAGAACGACAAGGACGCGCTCAGAACCGCGCTCTGCTACCACAAGGAAGGCGAGGCGATCGACGAGGCGCGCTGCCCGCCGACCGTACGCGCGACCGAAGTGAAGTTCAGCGCCGGCGGCGACAAGATCGACACGCGCTACGAAGCCGAGCCCGACCTCGCGAAGATCGCCGAGCAAGTCCAGAGCGTGAAAGGCGTGACGCTGCGCACGTCCGCGACGAACCCGTCGCTGCTCAGCGCGCGCGATCACCACGTCGAGATCCAACTCCAGAGCAAAGGCGATCAGCTCATCGAGTCGCTTCAGAAACAGCTCGGCCCGCAGATGGTGCCCGACAAGGCGCTCCGCGTGGAGTGGGTCGGTCCGAAGGCCGGAAAGCAACTCCGAGACAGCGCGCGCAACGCGGTCGCGATCGCCATCGTGTTCATCATGCTGTATCTCGCGTTCCGATTCGATCTGCGCTTCGCGCCCGGCGTCGTCGTCGCGTGCATCCACGACGCGATGGTGGTGCTCGGCGTGTTCGTGCTCACGCACAAAGAGGTCACGCTCTCGACGATCGCCGCCGTGCTCACCGTCGTCGGTTACTCGATGAACGACACGGTGGTCGTCTACGATCGCATTCGCGAGAACCTCAACAAGCACCGCGGGCGCACGTTCGCGCAAATCATCAACTTGAGCGTCTCCGAGACGCTCTCGCGCACGGTGCTCACGTCGGGCGCCACGATGTTGTCGATGGTCGCGTTCTTCGTGTGGGGCACGGGCGTGATCAAAGACTTCGCGTTCGCGATGGTCGTCGGCATCGTCGCAGGCACGTACAGCAGCATCTACGTCGCCGCGCCGCTCACCGAGTGGATCGACCACCAGCTCGCGAAGCGCGGTGGCGCAAAACGCATCGCGCACACCGCAAAGGCCTGAGATCACTGCCGATGACGCGCCGCTTCCTCGCGTGACTGCGCGGGCGACCAATCACGCGGTCGCCCTTTTTTCGGCTCGATTCTTTACAACCTCGAGTGTTCGGGTTAAGTCACGACGCAGAGGTCAGGGGTATGCGACCGCTCCACAAAATCGGTGTGCTCGTAGCACTCGCCGTCACGGTGAGCGCTTCGGTCGCTTACGCAACGACGCAGCGACGCATTCGCGGAATCATCACCGCGGTGGATCCGGCGAACGTCACCATCTCACCGATTCAAGGTCACCGTCCGTGCATCAGCGGTCGCATCGATCCCACGCGCACGCGCATCGTGGTCGATGGTCACCCCGGTCGTCCGAGCGATCTCCGCGTGACCGAGAACGCACGAGCGGAGCTCGCGCTCGACGAAGTGTGGATGACCATCCGCGTCGACACGCGCTGACGCTGTCGCATGCGACTTGGTTTGTGCCTCACGTCGTGTTGCGTGCTCGTCGGTTGCAGCGATTACGTGTTCGTGGCGAGCGATGGCGGGAGTCCGAGCGACGCGAACGCCGACGTGACGCTCGGTGACGCGTCGAATGACGCGCCGGTGAGCCCGTACGGCGAATTGAGCAACGCTGCATCGTGGTCCACGTTCGACACGTCGGCCGTCGACACGTCGATCAGCGGTTTCTCGGGCGCGACGTTCGACGGGAAGTTCGTCTATTTCGTCCCCGCGGGCGCGTCGACCGCGGCGCGCCACGACACCACCAAGGCGCTCGATGACGTGTCCGCGTGGGATACGTTCGACATCGCGGGCGTGGGCGGCAGCGCGGGGTACGCGGGCGCGGCGTTCGACGGTCGCTACGTGTACTACGCGCCCGACGAGAGCACGACGGGCCCGATCAGCACCGTCATTCGATTCGACACGCTCGGCGGGTTCAAGCTGCCGTCGGCGTGGTCGGAGTTCGACCTCGCGCAGGTCAACCTCGGCGCGAAGGGGTTCGTCGGCGTCGTGTCCGACGGTCGTTACCTCTACTTCATCCCGAACGACAACCTCGCGACCAACTCCGTCTTCGCGCGGTACGACACGCAAGGCGCGTTCGCGAGCGCGAATTCGTGGAGCGTGATCGACGTGACTCTGTTTCACTCCGCCAACGGGTTCGCGGGCGGCGTCTTCGACGGTCGCTACCTCTACGCGTTCTCGAGGGCCTCCAACATCCTCGCGCGTTACGACACGACCGCCACGTTCGGCGCGGCTGCGTCGTGGGCGTTCTTCGACGCGAGCAGCTTCAACGGGTCGTCGACGCAGGGTTTCTTGGGCGGCGCGTTCGACGGTGTGCACCTCTACGCGCCGATGCTCGACGGGCTCGGCACGCTGCTGCGCTACGACACGACCGCGTCGTTCACCGCGGGCACTTCGTGGAGCAGCTTGACGACGACGGGCGTCGCGCCGAGCGCCAGCGGATACATCGGCGGCGGCTTCGATGGACGCTTCGCGTACTTCAACCCGATCGCGCGCACGCTCCCCGACGGCGGCGCGGACGTGAGCGGTCTCGTTCTCCGTTACGACACGACCGCGTCGTTCGTGCCGGCGTCGTTCGGCAGCTTCGATCTCCTCACGTTGACGCCGCCCGTCGGCGTGATCGATTGCTGCGTGTTCGACGGCGAGCACATGTATTTCGCGAGCATCGTCTCCAACGTGGTCGCGCGCTTCGACGCGAGGACACCCGCGTCGATGCCCGCGTTGCCCGCGTTTCACGGCTCGTTCTTCTAGGACGTGCGCGTGCTACGTTTTCCGGCGTGACGGTCGCGCCCGGTGAAGTGCTGATTCAGTTCTCGCACGTCCAAAAGCACTTTGGGCCGAAGGTCATCTACACCGACCTCACGATCGACATTCGCCGCGGCGAAGTCCTCACGGTGATGGGGCCCTCGGGCGTCGGCAAGAGCGTCATGCTCAAGATGCTCATCGGGCTGTTGTCGATCGACGGCGGCTCGATCGACTTCGACGGAACCAAGATCGAGAACGTCCCCGAGCGCGAGTTCGTCGAGGTGCGCCGCCGCATCGCGTACCTCTTTCAAGGCGCCGCGTTGTTCGACTCGCTCGACGTCGGCGAGAACGTCGCGTACGGCCTGCGCGAGCAGTTCTGGCACAAGATGAGCGAAGAGGAGATCCACGCGCGCGTCGAGCAATCGCTGAGCCTCGTGGGTTTGCCGGGGATCGAGACCATGCGTCCGAGCGATCTCTCCGGTGGCATGCGCAAACGCGTCGGCCTCGCGCGCACCCTCGCGCTCCAGCCCGAAGTGATCCTCTACGACGAGCCGACGACCGGCCTCGATCCGATCAACACCGCGCGCATCAACCACTTGATCAACGGCATCAAGCGCGCGCTCAAGCTCACGAGCATCGTCGTCACGCACGACATGGGCACCGCGTTCTCCGTTTCGGATCGTCTCGCGATGCTCCACCGAGGCCGCGTGCGCTTCGTCGGCACCAAAGAAGAATTTCGAAACACGAGCGACAAGTTCGTCCGCGACTTCATCGAAGGACGAGCGCCCGAGACCGAAGACGTCGCGTCGTTGCTCTCGTCGTCTTAGGAGACTGCCATGACCAAGGAAAAGCGCGTCGGAGTTTTCGTCTCGATAGGCCTTCTGATTCTTGCGCTCGGCATTTTTCTCATCGGCGAAAATCGAAAATTCTGGCAGCGCAAAGTCTCGTACGTCGCGGTGTACGCGAACGTCGCGGGGCTTCGGGCGGGCTCGCCGATCTCGATGGGCGGCGTCGACGTGGGCACCGTCGCGAAGGTCAAATACTCGGAGGACCCGAAGGATCCGCACATCTACGTCACGCTCGAGATCGTGCGCTCGCAAGCGGAGCGCATTCGACGACCGGTCTACGACGACACGGGGAAAAAAATCCTGCGCAAGGGAACGGTCGCGAACATCGTCAACAAGGGTCTCCTCGGCGACAAGATGATCGACTTGAGCATCGCGGAACCGGGCACGCCGCTCCTCGACGAGAACGGAACGGTCGTGACGGAGGAGCCGCTCGATCTCTCGACGTACGTCGCGAAGGTCGACGACATCGCGCAGAAGGCGAACAACGTCCTTCAAAACCTGCAAACCGCGACGGGCGCGTTCGCCGATCCGAAGTTCGCGAACGACCTCAAAGGAACCGTCGCGTCGATCCACGACATCACCGACGGCGTCGCGCACAAGGACGGCTTCGCGCATCGCCTCATCTTCGACAAGGAGCAGGCCGATCACATCAACGGCATCCTCGCGAACACGCAGGCGATGACCGCGAACCTCGACGCGCTCACCGGGGACCTGCACGACGCCACGCTGCACGTGCGCAACGGCCCCGGGATCGCCCACGCGCTCGTGTACGACGGTGATCTCAGCGCGAACGCGGCGGGCTCGCTCGCCGAGGTGCACAAAGACCTCGAGCAGATTCGCACCGGAAACGGGCTCGTTCACGCGCTCGTCTACGGCGACACGGACGCGTCGCACTTGATGACGAACGTCAACGCGATGAGCGACGACCTGCGCGCGATCACGGCCAACATCCGCAACGGCAAGGGCACGCTCGGCGCGCTCCTCGTCGATCCGAGCGTGTACGAAGACTTGAAGAACCTCCTCGGCAACACCGAGCGCAATCAAGTGCTGCGCGCGCTCGTGCGGTACTCGATCAAGCAAGAGGATCAAACGCCGTCGCCGGCGACGCTGCTCAAGCCGAAGGACGAGAAGTAATCACTCGCATCCTTGCGTCGCGATGCCCGCGTCGGTCTTCGCGCACAGACCCACGCAGTCCTCGAGGTACGCCGCGTATCCGCAGCTCACGACCGCGTTGAAGCCTTTGCCCGCGTTGCAATTTGCGATGTTCAACGTGCACGTGAGCTGCGGGTACTCGTACTCGACGGTGCCGTCGCAATTCCAATCGCCGCCCACGGAGCTGTCGGGGACGTCGTAGACGTACTCCGTCAACCCGGGGTGCACGCGCGGATCGTTGTCGTCGCAGTCGGTTCCGCCTTCGCACGACGTCGCGCGATACCCGTCGTGATCGTGGTCGCACGGATCGTCGCCGTCGTCTTGCGCTTCGGGGACGCCGCCGTCGTTCGCAGACGCGTCGTCGCCCGTCGCGTCCGTCGTCGCGTCAGGCGCGCCGGCGTCGGAGTCGTACGTCACCGAAGGAAACGTGCAAGATGCAAGCAATCCGAGCAAGAGAAGCGGGCGTCTCGGCATCAAAACCTCACCGCGACGCCGAAGGGCGACACCGACGCGCGGCGCTCCTTCACGTGCGACGTCGCGTCGAGCACGAGCATCAAAATCCCCGCGCCGACGAGCACGCCGCCCGCGACGGCGAGCGCGGTCGCCGTCGTGGCCGCCGTGTCTCCGCGATCGACCGTCGGCTTCACGCTCGTCGGGCACGTCGACGTCGCGTACCCGGGGCACGCGCTCTCGAGCGACGAGAGCGCGTCTTGTCGAATTCCGATCGACACGCCCATCCCGACGAACGCGGCCGCGCCGAGTGATACGGCGATCCAGCCGGCGGGCGTCCACGAGGTCGCGCGCGTCGCGTCGTTCGACGGAGGTTGCGGCGGGAGCCGCTCGCCGGGCGGCGCGACGATCAAGCGCACCGTGCGCGACTCGCCCGTCACGAGATCCACTTTTTGCTCCGCCGCTTCGCCCGCGCCGATGTGCGCGCGCACGACGTACGTTCCGGGATCGCGATCGAGCACCGTGCCGACGAGCTCGATCGCGAGCGGCTCGCCGTTCACCGTGACCTCGAGCGCGTCGTTGCCGTGCCCGCCGGTGGAGACGTCGATCATCAAGTGCGACACGCGCGGCGCGAGACGGCGCGCGGCGGACTCCGCGTCGGCGTCCCAACCGTCGTACGCGGCGTTCGTCGTCGTCATCGTCTGTCGTTTGAGCTCGAGCCACGATCGCCGCGCGGTCGCCCAGCGTCCCGTCGACTCCTCGCACTCGGCGGCGTTGCGCAGCGAACCGAGCGCGCTCGGAAAGAGCGCATAGGCCTTTTCGAAGAGCTCGATGGCGCCCGCGCAGTCGCCCGCTTTGCGGAGCTGACGACCGCGCTCGAAGAGATCCTTCGCGTCCGACTGCGCGTCCGCGTGCGCGAGCGTGGCGATCGCGAAGACCGCGGCAAAAGCACACGACGAGCGCGTTATGCTCATAGGGATATTGTAGTCAGAACACGGCGCTGCGATCGACAGTCTTCGTCGTGGTCGGCGCGGGTGCGACGATCTGCGCGGCGCTGGGCGCGACGGTGATCGAAGGTCGCGCGACTTTGGGACTGGTCGCGGTGGGCGCCGCGGTCTCGACGACGCGCGCGGTTTGCGACGCGCTCGGCGCAGCGGCTCGTAGGATCGCGCTCGATGCGTTCGACGGCGGAGCGATCGCGATCGTGGTCACCGTCGCGGAAGGGGGCGGGGACGCCGCGAGGCGCGGTGCGACGATCGCGGTGGCCGCGCCGATCGCGGCTATCGCAGCGAGCGCCGCGACGATCATCATCGCGCGCGATCGAGGAGCCGCGTGCGCCGCCGTGGGCACGCTCGAGACGACCGCGCGCGGCGTCGCGAGCGGCGTCGTCCACTCGATCGGCGCGCCGAGCGCGTCGCCGAACGCGCGCGCGAAATCCATCGCGCTCTGAAAGCGCTTCGACACGCTCGGCGCGAACGCGCGCTCGAACACCGCGACCAGTGCGTCCGGCGCGCTCGGCGCGAACGCACGGATCGGCGTCGGACGGAAACCGCAGATGCGAACGATCGTCTCGTCCGCCGTCGGCGCGTCGAACGGCGTGTGCGCGACGAGCGTCTCGTACCCGACGACCGCGAGCGACCACACGTCGGTGCGGAGATCGGGCGACTCCGCCATCGCCTGCTCCGGGCTCATGTACGTCGGGCTCCCGAGCACGACGCCCTTCATCGTGAGCTTCGTCGGCGCACGATCGTCGTGAGACTTCACGAGCCGCCGCGCCATTTGCGCGATCCCGAAGTCGAGCAGCTTCACGAGGAGCGCGCCTTCTTCGGTGCGCGTCAGAAACACGTTCGCCGGTTTTAGATCGCGGTGCGTGACGCCTTCGCCGTGCGCGACCGCGAGCCCCTTCGCGATTTGCGCGACGACGTTCGCCGCGTCCGCAGGCGCGAGCGCCCCGCGCTCGATGCGCTTGTCGAGCGTCTCGCCTTCGAGCAGCTCCATCACGATGTACGCGACGCCATCGTCGATTCCGTAGTCGGTGACTTGCGCGATGTGCCTGCTCTTGCGCGAGAGCGCCGCCGCGATCTGCGCCTCGTTCGCGAAGCGCTTCATGGACGTCGCTTGACCTTCGGCGAGCGCGATTTGCGACTCGAGCATGAGCTTGATCGCGAACTGTTGTCCGAGCGCTTGGTGGCGCGCCGTCCACACTTGACCCATCGCACCCGATCCGAGCAACCGAACGAGCGCGTATTTCCCTCCCACGACGGTGCCGACGTCGATCTCCTTCAACCAGCGAACGCTACCTCGACGCGCAGCCATCTGCTATCGTCGCTGCGTGAGCGGGACGCAGACGGGACGACGGCTCAAGACCGGTTCCGAGCCGGATTCGCACAAGTTCGCTTCGGGCGTCGGCGAGCGCATTCGCGTCGCGCGCCAGCAGAAGGGTTGGACGCAAGTGGAGCTCGCCGACGCGGCGGGGCTCTCGTCGAATTACGTCGCGCGGCTCGAGCGCGGTGAGCTCGGCGCGTCCTTCTTCGTCGCGATGCGGATCGCCGAGGCGCTCGGCGTCTCGCTCGACACGATCGCGCTGCAGGCCCCCGCGCGCGCGCCCGCGCGCTCCACCGTGAAGCGACGGGTTGGCTGACCACCTTCAGCGCGCGAAGTTGCGGACGCGATCGGTGACGATGCGCGCGACCTCGTCGTCGAAGAGGAGCGTGTTGTGTCCGCGTCCATCGAGCGAGATGGATTCGCCGTACGGGAAAATCGCGCTGTCGTGCGGGACGGTGCGATCGTCGCGTCCCGCGATGGAGACGTGCGGCACGCCGTGCTCGTCGGCGCGCGCGCGAATCCGCGCGAGCACTTTGCTCTTCGGGTGAAGATCGCGTCCGACGAACACCGGGACGCGCGTCGCGATTGGCGCGCCGCGGAAAGGCGCACCGAGCGAAATGGTCTGCGCGACGCGCGTGTGGCCGCCGAGCTCTTGCACGTAATAACGCGCGACCACGCCGCCCAAGCTATGACCGACGACGTGCACGCGATCGCGCTTCGGAATTTCTGCGACGAGCTTGCCGAGCAAGAACGCGATCGAAGGCACCGTCGCGCCGGGCAAATGCGAGAAGCTCGCGACGCGCGTCTTGCCGTCGCTCTCGAGACGCTTTTTGAGCGGACGAAACACGCCCGCGCTCGCGAGGAAGCCGTGCACGAAAACGACGACGTCGCGCGCGCCGTCTTCGTCTTCTTCGGGGACGACCTTCGCGATGTCACGCGGGACGAGCATGACTTCGCGCAACGTCGAGAACGCCTCAAGCGGAACCGTCCAAGCCGCCATGCATCGAGGAATAAGCACCTTCCGTGCTAAGCACAACAAAAGTGACGTACCGACATCGCGTGACGATCAGCGACTCCGACATCGATGAGCTCGGGCACGCGAGCAACATCTCGTACGTTCGCTGGCTTCAAGAGGCTGCGATCGCGCACTCGGCATCGGTTGGGCTCACGTACGCGCGGTACCTCGAGCTTGGTGGCGTGTTCGTCGTGCGACGTCACGAGGTCGACTATCTGCGGTCCGCGCTACGCAGTGACGAGCTCGAAGTGCGAACGCACGTCGCCACCGTGATGGCCGCGAAATCGGAGCGCCGCTACGAGATCGTGCGCGCGAGTGACGCGACCGTGATCGTGCGCGCCGTGACGCTTTGGGGTTTCGTCGACACGACCACGGGTCGGCCGATGCGCATTCCGGACGAGGTGTACGTCGCGTTCGGATTCGAGCCGCGTCAGCGGCGCACGATCCAAACGTGAAAATCGCGGAGCGCTTTGCGCGCGACGATCGTGATGCGCGCGCCGCGCGCCACGGAGCGCGTCGGGCTCGTCGCGATCGTCCAACCGCGCGCAATCGATGACGCGA
>Ga0335078_10000236_pt1 | contig 89953 bp, 71 predicted proteins | sample Lox_Sample_32_FD_206711 | JGI IMG/M metagenome (GOLD analysis project Ga0335078, IMG submission 206711) | Soil microbial communities from Loxahatchee National Wildlife Refuge, Florida, United States - Lox_Sample_3.2 | ecosystem: Environmental > Terrestrial > Soil > Wetlands | place: USA... | reverse complement strand
GCCTGCCTAGATGTTGGCGCATCGATTACTCCCGTAACCTACGTCTTTTCCCTTTCCGTTGACGGTGCCGAATCTCGTTCTTACCTTCGTTGTAGGGGGTCGTATGAAGGACATTCATGAAGTACTCCGGCGCAAACAGGCCAAATATGCCCAGCTCGGGAAGCAGATCGAGATGCTGCAACAGGCGGCAGAAAAGCTGCGCGAAGTGGCGCCGCTGCTCTCCGAAAATGACGATGATGACGCAGTCGTGCTGACCGAGGCCGAGGAGCAGCCCGCAGCGAAGGCGGCCGCTGCCGGCGCTCAAGCCGGTGCAGCGAAGCCGGTTCGCGGCGTCACTCCTCGCTGGCCGTAAACCCGGCTGGCCGTAACCATGAATCTGCAGGCGCTACTGATTTCGAATGATGCCGCCGCCACCTCGGCAGTCGGCGCAGTGCTTTCTGCGTCGGGAGTGGCCGTCTGCAGCTGCGCAAACCACGAAGCGCCTCAAAAACTAGGCGAGCGCCGCTATGACGCGGTGGCGGTTGATTTCGACGAAGCCGTGAACGCGGCCGTCATCCTGCAGAACATAACTGCCTGGCGGCCGGCTCCGATTACCCTGGCATTTCTCAGCGATCATGCCCAGCTCCGGAAGGTGCTCGGGGCGGGAGCAAACTTCATCATCTATAAGCCGGTCACGGCGGAGCAGGCCGAGTGCGGATTGCGTGCCCCGCTGCTGCTGATGCAGCGTGAGCGGCGGCGTTCGTTCCGCGTTCCCATCCAATCGCAGTTGCAACTCCAGTTGGAAAACGGTACGGCGATCGAAGGCATTCTGCTTGATTTAAGCGAAGACGGGCTCGACGTTCTGGCCGCGCAACCTTCAACTGCAGGATCGTACGTCGAGGTGCTGCTCACTTTGCCCGAAACGGACTTCCTGCTGCGAGCTCGGGCGGAAGTCGCGTGGGCAAATCCGAACGGACAGACCGGCGTGCGCTTTGTGGGTCTGACCGCCGAGCAGAAGCAAGCGCTCAAAAGTTGGGTGACGGCAAATGCTCCAGAGCTGGGACCCGAAGCTCCGATGGCGCTTCCCGGCTGCGAGCTGACCGATCTGAGTTTGGGAGCCTGCTACATCAAAACTGCATCGCCTTTTCCCGAGCGCTCGGGACTCGAGATCGGATTAAAGGCTGGCAACCTGCGCGTGGATGTGCTGGCCACGGTGCGCGCCATGCATCCCGGCTGCGGCATGGGAGTGGAGTTCGCTCCCGAACCCGATCAGCGCGCGAAAATAGCAAGCCTGATCGGCTTTCTATGCAGCCATGCAGAAAGCAAGCCAGAGATTTCCGTCGCTCCGCGCGCGCTCCGCGCCAACTTCGGCGGGCAAGCCAAGTCCGATGAATTCGACGATCCACTGCTTGAGCTTCTTCATCACCACGAGTCGTACGATCACCAACGATTCCAAGAAGCGCTGGAAAAGCAGCGTTGCGTGGCGCAGTAGTGCCACCCTCCGGCTCCATATTTGCCTTTTACCGGCTAAGCCTTTACTATGCGGCTGCATTTTGAAAGGGAGATGCCATGCACAAGAAAGCTGCCGTTTGCTGTGGACTGGTCCTGACGCTGAATATCATTCTCGCCGCGGTCCCGTCGCTTGCTGCCGATAAGTCCGATATGGCAGGCCGCGCCGCAACCTGGGAAAAGGAATATAACGCGAACAATCTCGACGCAGTGGTTGCCCTGTACGCCGCCGATGGCTGCCGCATGCCGCCCAATCAGGAAGCGGTTCATGGGCGGGAGGCGATTATGGCCCAGCTCAAAGCCGGCAAGGACCACGGCCTGGCCAACGTCAAGATCACCGTCACCGGCGCTGACAGCAGCGGCGATGTGGGCTACGGCATGGGAACGTTCGTGGTCACCGCCGCCGACGGCTCGCACATTGACCACGGCAAGTGGATGCTGTCGGAAAAGAAGATGAACGGCAAGTGGATGACCGAGTGCGACATCTTTAATTCGGATATGCCCATGCCAGCCGGAAAATAAGTTCGCACACCCCATTCTTGCGAGCCTTTTCGCGAGCCAGGGTGGGGATGCCAACGAGATCATGCCCGCCGCCGATTTCCGCCGCATCGCGTTGAGCTTCGAGGGAGCCGAGGAAGGCTCGCACATGGGCGCACCGGATTTTCGCGTAGGCGGCAGGATTTTCGCCACTCTTGCTCACGAAAGCAAGGGCTACGGCAACCTGATGCTTACCCCCGAGCAACAGGCAGATTTCGTGCGGGAGATGCCGGACGTTTTTCCTTTCCGTCCGCGGTGGATGGGGGGAGGAATGACGCGACCCACATCCTCGTGGCAAACGCGATGTTCTGACCGACGCGTTGGGAGTGGCTTGGCAGCTGCTGCGGGTGGAGAAGCATACGGAGACCAGAAAAAGAAACGCCGGGAACGCCGTCGTTGCTAGATACGAATCCTTGCCGTCGGTGTGCTGCGATAACGCATAGCGGGATTACCATCCCGGCTTTGCGCCGCCGAACCCAGAGTCAAGCAGACCACGTTATCGCGAGAAGTGTTGCTCCCGCTTCCGGTCATAAATGAAGTGAACGAGACCATCGCGATAATCCAGTTTGATGTCCAGCACACGAAGCATTCCGAATCCCAGGAATCCCGACATTTCCATGCCGATGCGACGGCTCTGCCCAGACAGATCTAGGGAAACGATTGGCATCTTCGGCAGTTCGATCCGGTCAAAGATCAAATCCGCATCCGTAAGATAGGTGTGCTTGACTTCACCATTGAGACCCTGGACACGCATCATGTCATCATTGTCAACTTTGCCTAGAAGTCTGGCTTCGCGCAGGGAAAGTATGTTGCCAGAAGCTCCGGTATCAATTCCGAACAGCAATACTGCGGAGCGATTGACATAGGTTGGAATTAGCAAGAGATGGCCGACCCGGAACGCCTTTGTCCACGCTTCCATCTCTGGCGCTATGTAACGGTCTTTGGGAAGGTGTGCAGGCTTTGCCGCAGTCGAAGTGCTGCCCGTGAGGTCTAATTTCTGCAGTTCGCCGCTATTTTCCCGATCGCTTTCCGCATTGGCTTGGTCTTTCCCCTGGCTGTTCAGTCCAGTCGGAACCTCCGTGTCTTCGGGACGCTTGGGCAGCGGCGATAGCCTCAGTTGCATCGCTGGAATGTCAATATCGACCAGATAAGCTCCGAAAACATCGGCGCCGATATACCCGTCTTCGTCGGCGGTCACCGCTTTATCGGTCACCAGCACGAGACAATCTTGAAATTCCAGGTTTCCGATTCGGATGTCCCCGGCGACCACTGTTCGCCCGGCTTGCGGCCCCTTATCGCCGATTCCCGCATAATGCACCGCGGAAACGTCAGTGAGTCCGGCTTTTTCAGCGATCTTGCGGGTCACAGTGATTCCGCCTGCGCCGGTGTCCAGCAAAAGGTGAGCCCGCTTGTCGTTGATCGTGACCGGCAACCCAAGACCTCTCGTGTGCTTGCCGTCATTCCCCATCAGCATTACCAGCTTGGTGCTCGTTTCCTCAACTTTGCTGACCAGGTTGCAGGCGTGGACTGGCTTGTCAGCTGTGGCTCTTAAGAAGGTCAGATAATCCTGCAATACTTGGGTCTCTTCTTCGCTATCCGGATGGGGACTCGCGAGATAAGCCTCGAGTGCCGCTAGTCGCTCTTTGCGGGGAAGCATGTGGAGCCACGCCCGTTGCACTTCGAGATCATCCGGCGCCGTGGTGTGCGCCGTCTGCAGTTGATCGTACGCATGCCGGTAGAGTGAATACGCGCTGTACAGCTGTGACAATCCGAGATAAGCGCGGGCCTGTTTTGGATCGAGTTTCTCGGCTTCCAGATACGCCTTTTCCGCGTCGTACATCTTTCCGAGGCGGTACATGGCGTCTCCCTGGACGGCCAGTAACGCCGCCGAACCAGGCTGTAACGCCACGGCACGATTGCTCTCGTCGAGTGCCTCGTCAATTTTCTGCTGGCGCAGCATGGCGCGGATGAGGCCGACCTCAGCGTCTATCAGCTTTGGATCATTCACCAACAGTATGCGGTAGCTCGCCTCGGCCTCGGCAAACTTGCCCGAGCGGAGCAACTGGTTGGCGGCGGCTAACCCAGCGTCGGCGCTGGCTGGCTTGGCATCCTCGGCCTCCACCTCCGCGAGAAGCGAAATCCCGAGGCAAATGCCGATTACAAACGTGCGCAGCGAAAGAGACATCGAGTGGCGACTCCCAACGGTCGCGCAACAGGTTATCACGATTGCGCAATCACTTCGGAACGAATTCTTCCGTGTCCGGTGTGCTTCCGGCTGTTACTTGCGAAGGACGGGTACCCTTCTGAATCTCCCCCCAATCCCCCTCGCGACACGCTATTCTCGTTCCCATGCGAAGACCGCTGATACTGCTTGGTATTGCGCCCTTATGCCTGGGTTCTTTCGCCTGTCACCAGGTTTCCACTGCCAGCAACCATTCGTCTGCAATTATTGGCGCATGGCTGGTGAAAGCTCGTGGGGCACCGTTCCCCTACCACATGTTCGTCTTCCATTCCGACGGAACCATGCAACAAGCCAATCCTGACGCGGGCGATCCCAACACCAGCGACAGTAATGGCATGGGCGTCTGGGTGTCGGCTGGCGGCAACATCGAAGGAAAGCTTGTCGAGGTCACGGCCGATCGAGCGACGCATCAATTCGTCAGCCGGGGCGAGATTTCTTTTGTAATCAAGCTGAACGGGAACGCTTTCAGTGGAACGGCAAACGGCATCTTCTATGACGCCGCGGGACAACGAACAAGAGGGCCTATATCCGCAACCATGGAAGGTCAACGTGGGTACCCTAGCGGGCAACTGGTCACAACTTTCTTCATGAACACCTCGGATTTTCGCCGCATCGCCTTGAGTTTCAAAGGAGCAGAAGAAAGCTCGCACATGGGCGCGCCCGATTTCCGCGTGGGCGGCAGAATTTTCGCCACTCTGGCTCACGAAGCCAAGGGTTACGGCAACCTGATGCTCACGCCCGAACTGCAGGCCGACTTCGTTGGCGAAATGCCGGACATCTTCCTTCCCGTTCACGGCGGATGGGGACGCAACGGAGCGACCCACATCCGCTTGGCGAAAGCGAACGAAGACGTGCTGACTGGTGCGCTGAGAGTGGCTTGGCAACACAGGTTGGATAAGAATGCGAAAATGAGCAGAAAGAAACGTGTAAGCCGAGGCTAGCTCGCAACAGCGGTTTCAAGTCGGTTCGCTGTGCATTTCACAATGTCCGGTTCCAAAGCTGTATGTCATAATTGCTCCCATTTGATGGGGGAGGGATATGCCCACTCGTTCGCGAGCTCTCTGGAATTGTGCGCTTTGTGTCATATTGGCTGGCATTGCCGTGGCGAGCGCAGTAGCTGCCGATGACATCATTGCCAACCCTAACCGTACTCCTGGCGGCAAGCTGGAAAATGGAGTTCTGACCCTCCATCTCGAAATCCGCGCTGGCGTGTGGCATGCCGAGGCCGAAGATGGCCCTCCGCTCTACGTGCAGGCATTCGCTGAAGCCGGGCAGCCGGCGCAGATTCCCGGTCCTCTGGTCCGAGTCCCCGAAGGGACAACCATTCACGTCACGGTCACGAACAAATTCAAAAAGAAGGCGACGGTTTATGGACTCAACACTCGTCCCTGCGATCCCAAAGCCGGAATTGAACTCAAACCCGATGAAACTCGCGATCTGACCTTCGTCGCGGGTGCGCCGGGAACATACTTTTATTGGGCGAAAACCGTAACTCCCGGCGACGATCGTCCCTATCTCGCCGACTCGCAATTGAATGGCGTGTTCATCGTTGATCCTGCCTCTTCGGCCACCCCGGTTCCCGACCGCGTGTTCGTGATCAACACCATGTTTGTAGTGTCGGATGCGATTCACCCCGGCGTGGAAGTGGTCAGCATCAATGGCAAGTCATATCCCTACACTGAGCCGCTCGAATACACGCAGGGCGAAACCATCCGGTGGCGTGTCATCAATGCCAGCGTCAGCGAGCATCCCATGCACCTGCACGGCTCGTTCTATCAACTCCTCAGCCTGGGGGAGTTCGAGAAAGACACGCAGTTTCCAGCCGATCAACGGAAGTCAGTCGTTACCCAGGACCTGCCGGATGAGCACACGATGATGATCGAGTGGAAGCCGCAGCACCCGGGTGTATGGCTCTTCCACTGCCACTTCGCGGGGCATGTCTCCGTCCAAGAGCACATACCGGTTTTCCACGATACGGATGGGCCGCACTACACCCCGGAAGTGGTGGCCGCGGCTGCGCATGATCAGCGGCATGCGATGGGAATGATGAACGACATGGCCGGACTGCTACTCGTAACTAATGTGAAGCCCGTGCCGGGGCTGGATCCTCCTCCAGCGAGCATGCCGCCGCATAAATTCGACCTCGTCATCGAGCCTACGGCCGAAGCGGGAAAAAACCCGACCTTCTCATGCGCCATTCGCGAAGGCAAGAAAGTGGTCGCTTCGGCGGATAAATCCATGGGACCACCGCTGGTCGTGACCCGAGGCGAGCCGGTCGAAATCACCATCACCAATCATCTGCATGAGCCTACGACCATTCACTGGCACGGGCTCGAGATCGAAGCCTATTACGATGGCGTGATCGGAGGCGGAACACCGGGCCACGTCACGCCTGCCATCCCGCCAGGCGGCACCTTCGTCGCGCGCTTTACTCCTCCCCGCGCCGGCACCTTTATCTATCACACCCATTACGCCGATCCCGACCAGCTCAGCGGCGGCATTTACGGCGCACTGATCGTGCTCGAACCCGGCCAGCCTTACGATCCCGAGCGTGACAAGGTCCTCCTGATCGGCGCCCGCGACGATGACTTTTTCACCAAACGCATCACAATCAACGGAGACGAATCGCCCGCCCCGATCTCGCTGACTCACGGTGTGCCCTATCGCCTTCGCCTGATCAACATGGCGCCTAATCTGTCCGCCGATTTCCAGCTCGGCAGCAAAGACCATCTTGCAAAATGGCGTGCCATCGCCAAAGACGGAGCCACGCTCCCGCCGGCTCTTGCCGTTTCGAGCGATACGAGTCAGCACATCGCCTCGGGTGAAACCTATGACTTCGAATTCGAGGCGGACGCGCCGGGAGAGATTCCGTTGCAAGTGCAGAACTCGTTTAAGGAGAGCAGCAAGGTGGCAGGGAAGATCGTCGTGCAGTGATTCGAACTGGAACGTGGGAGCGCCCAACCTCTAGTCTCCCATGTCATCCCGAACTGCCGCGAAGCGGCAGAGAGGGATCTTACGACGGCATCAAACTATTCCGGCGTGTCGAGGACACGAAGACCTGAGGTGGGAAGCATTTTTTCCCCGCGGGGTGGCCTAGCCTTAGGCGAGCGTTGTTTGCAAGCTTAGGGTGGGGATGTGGCGGAGAGGGATTATTTTTCGCGAGTTCATAGACTAGTGTACAAACCAGTTCTTACTTGGGATCATATCCTATGAAGAGTGTTGGAGCTTTCGAGGCGAAGACCCACTTGAACGAACTCTTGCAACGCGCCGCAAAGGGAGAAACCATTCAGATCACCGTGCGTGGTGTGCTGGTCGCGAAGCTGGTGCCGAGCTCGCAATACCCCGGGACGGATCCAGAGCTTTTAGCGTCTGAAATCCGCGCGCTACGAAAAGGGACATCGCTGGGCAAGGCAACGATTCGTGAGCTGATCGATGAAGGGCGGCGTTATTAAGCGCTTTGTGTTGGACCATCGGTCGCGGTGTCCTGGTGTATTGAAGACGAAAGCACAACCCTCAGCGAGCGCGCCCTCGACGAAATCACCGCTGGGGCCGAAGCCATCGTTCCCGCTCTCTGGGCTTTCGAAGTCGCGCACGCACTGCTGGTAGCAGAACGCCGCAACCGTATTGCCATGGCGCAGGTTGTGGCCCTGTTACGACGAATCTCCCAGCTGCCATTGACCACGATTTCGAATGACCCGCGTCATGTCTTTGGGCGCGTTTTGCCGATCGCCCGCCAACAAGGGCTCACATCTTACGACGCATGCTATCTGGAACTCGCTATTCAGTACGGCATTCCCTTAGTCACACTCGATGCGCAGTTGCGGCGAAGCGCAAAGCAAGCGGGAGTGAAATTGCTGTAAGGTCTCCAAAGGGCGGACAGGAATGTCCGCGCTACAACCAAGCTACGCCGCTCTGGTCGGACTGAGCGACCCGCTGGGTTGTGTTCTTGTCCACGTATACCGAATGCGGTGAATAACCGTGATAGTCGAGAGCACGGCGATCAGCCAGAGCACCGGCGCCATGCGGTTGAACAGCGCGCCGATGATCACCAGCACCAGCCGCTCCGGGCGTTCCATGAATCCCACGCGGCACGAGCCGATCAGCGACTCTGCCCGTGCCCGCGTGTAGCTCACCATAATGGCGCTGATCATGACGAACGCCGTCAGAACGACGTAGAAGAAGCGGTCGGCTCGAGCGTAAAAGACAAGAAGTCCGAAAAATTGCGAGGCATCGCTATAGCGGTCGATCACCGAATCGAAAAATCCGCCGAAGCGCGTCACCTGATTGCTGGCGCGGGCCACGCGCCCATCCACCAGATCGAAAAATCCTGACCCGATGATCACCAGCCCGGCGTAGCGAAACAGCGTTGCCTGATCGTCGCCGTTGGCGTAGCCGAACAGAAACGCCGCCACGGTATTGACAACCAATCCCATGAACGTAAGCACGTTCGGATTGATTCGCGCCAGCGCCAACCAGCGCACGATGGCGTCTAGCAGCACGCCACATGCCCGCCCGAAGGCGCTGGTCCAGGTTTTCGGTGAGCTGCTTAACGCAGAATTGCGCGCATCCGAACCGGGGTCCGGGGTTACGGCCATTAGACCGCCTCGTCGTGGATGGTCGTCAGGCTCAGCACTTCCATCTCGCGCCTGCCGCTAGGAGTTGCAAACTCCGCCGTATCGCCAACCTTCTTATTTAACAGCGCACGTCCGATAGGGGAAGTAGTCGAAATCTTGCCGGCGGCCACATCGGATTCTTCGCTCGTGACCAGCTTGTACTGGACTTCTTCGTTTTTTGTGTTATCGAAAACCCGGACCGTCGAGCCCAGCCCGACCTTATCTTTGGGAATATTGTTCATATTAATGAGCGACAGGTCGGCCAGCCGCTTTCCCAGTTGGCGAAGACGGGCCTTCACAAACTCCTGCCGCTGCTTGGCCATGTGATACTCAGCATTTTCGCTGAGATCGCCGAGTGCAATCGCCTTCTTGAGCTCCTTGGGTAGCTCGTGCGCCAGCTCGTGTTCGAGCGTATTGATCTCATCCTGCAATTTCTTTTTGATCTGCTCAGTCATGACTTTCGAGGGATTATAAACCTTCAGATGGTAAGCTTCCGGACCGGCCACAACTTCCGTGCAAGATCGTCATTCCGAAGCCCCGCACTTTTAACGGGCGGACGAGAAATTCCGCGAGGGCTATACGATTGAAAATTAAAGCTATGCGGCGAAGTCGGCCGCTTCCGGGAACCTCAGGTTCGATCTCGACAAAGCCTTGTCCAGTATCTGCTCGACATGAACCTCCTCACAATTCTTGGCCATGGCAAGTTCGCTGACAAGCAGGTACCGGCATCTCTCCAGCATCTTCTTTTCCCGAAATGAGAGTGGTTTGGTTTGCGCTAACACGAGTAGCCCCTTCAGCACTGCGGCCACTTCAAGCAGCGCTCCGGTCCGCAGCCGCTCCGAGTTCTCCCGGAAGCGGTATTTCCAGTCAGCATTGTTGTCAATTTCACCATCGGTGAGAAAATCCACAATCTTCTGGATCTCGCCGTTCCTTACTACGCGGCGCAGGCCGACCGTGGTCACGTTGTGGAACGGTATCATCACTTTCAGGCTACTGCTTTTAATCTTAAGCAGATAGAAGCGCTCTACTGTCGAACCGATGGTTCTGCTGCTGATCTGTTCAATGGTTCCGACGCCGTGATTGGGATAAACAACTTTGTCGCCTATGTGGAAATTGCCGTCACTGCTCAACATGAAAGGGTCACCTTACGACGCAGGGGCAAAGCGCAGAATCTGAAGCGACCCTTATTCTATCCCATTTCGGGCACCAGAGTCACACGGAAACGGGGATGTTATCGGAATGGACGGCAGGAGTATAAATGTTTTCAATGACTTAGGGGGTTACTACCCCACAGGCCGGGAGTTTCCGGCAGATTTTGGGTCGCCTTTGAGGGGGTCCGGCGCTATTAGTAAACTTGACTCGTGCGCCTGAGAAAGATAACCCTAACGGCCAATAAGCAGCTCGTTGAGTGCGCGCCCCTGGCGGCCAGTTCTCGAGGTACGACTTTGAACGTCGCTTTTCGGGAATGGCTCGACGGATATGTAACCTCGACTGGCAGCGTTGCTTCGGCAAGAGTTCTCATGCGCCAACTACGGCATGTCAGCTCGTCGGGTCCTTACACCAGAGAACGGATGAACGAACGCTAGACTCTTGATAGAACCTCAGAACTTTACCTCCACCACCTGAGTCGTCTCCTTATCTGCCGCTTCGTACTTCCAGCCTCTCACTGCCTTCAGCGCTGACTCCGCCAACAGGGGATGCCCGCCAACATACTCCAGCCTGGTGACCGCCCCATTCGGAGCGATCCAAATCTTCAGCTTCACAGTTCCGTGCAATGACATCTTTGCGGCAATATCCGGATACTCAGGAGTGTCATGCTGGACCAGTCTGCGTTCCGGCTTGTCCCCTGCCGAAAGCGTGGCGCTGAGCAAGGTCAGCGTTAGCACAATGCACTGTGCATTTTTCAAAATGTCAGCCTCAATGCCAGCTGGATCAGCCTTGGATCGCGTGTGCGGCTCACTCGTCCGAACGCCAAGCCATCGGTGATGTCGCCGTCCGGCGCGTAGAACTGGGTGTGGTTCATGACGTTGAAAATTTCTGTGCGAAACTCCAGGTTCTTGCCTTCGCCGATCGGAATGTCTTTATGTATCCCAAGGTCGAGGTTGGCGATGCCCGGGCCGCAACACACCGTGCGCGGAGAATCGCCAATCTGGCCCAGCGGCCCGTCGACGAAAGATGAAGGGTTAAAGAAGTAACCGCCTGATTTCTCCGGGTTCAGCCGCCGCAGCGGGGCAATCTGGTCGGGCTCGCCCGGTGATTCATAATCGAAGCTGCCCATGAGCTCGAGATCGCTTTCGGAGATAATGCGAATCGGAAATCCGGACTGCAGCGTCAGAATTCCCGCCGCCGACCAGCCATTCAAAATCTGTCGCGTCCAGCTGTGGATATTCAGCTCGGGTACTCGCCAGACCTCGCTGAAGACAAACCGGTGTCGCGCGTCAAACAGCGACAGCGCGCGTGACCGGCTCGGATCGATCGGGTTCAGCGCCTCTTCGAAACTCGAAGCGTTATCAATCGACTTACTCCATGTGTAAGAAGCGAGGAATTCCAGCCCGTGCGAGAAGCGCTTGTTCAACAAAGCCTGCAGCGAGTTGTAAGAAGAACTCGCCAGCGGCGCCGTCGTGAACAAACTACCGAATACGGGCACTCCATCGGGCGGGCAGCCTACGCCGGTTGTCGGCTGGCAAAACGGAGACGAATATTTGCGCAGACCGACCAGCGTGATCGGCGATGCATTGGGGCCGGTCACACTGGGTACGGAGCCATACGGCAAGTGCAACGTAACCCCGGGCGGAATCGCGTTCGCCGGAATGTAAAATGCCTGGTCTTCCTGCAGCGGTCCGCATGACATGCCCGGAATCCGGTTAATGTCGAGGCAGGTCTGTGCTGTGCCGTAATTCTGGTCCAGCGTCCCAGTCAACCGGTGTCCTTGATTTCCCACATAGCCAAGTTGCAACAACATGGTCGATGACAACTCGCGTTGCACCGTCAAGTTGTAATGCTCGGAGTACTGCGTCGGCAGGTGCGGCGGCACATCGCCATTCAACGTAATCGGACGAAACTGCGCGAAATCCACTGGCGATCCCGGCAACGGGTCGAGAAATCCATGAAATGGATTGGGATACGTGTAACCATTCTGGCCAAGGAAGGGAGTATTTAACAGCACATTTTCCAGTGCCGCCGTGCCGCCAAACGGCGGTTGCGCAGGCACGAGCAGCAATTCGTCACTGTCATAGAAAATACCCCAGCCGGCACGAACGCTGCTGCGCCCAGGCGCGCCCAATACCTTCGCCAGCCAGCCTTCGCTCTGGCTAGGACTCCAGGCGAATCCCAGACGTGGCGCATATGAGCGGAAGTAGTTGCTGGTCAGCCCGGCTCCAACGCCGCGATCGCCAGGAAACAACAGACCCAGGGGAAATACCGACCGCGCTGCGCCCTTCGGCGAACAATCCGCGCTGCCGGTAAGGCTGACCAGCGGATCCGATGCGCTCAAGAGGCACGGATAAATGGCTGTTGCTTCACCGGGACGAAACGTCTGCATCATCTTTCCGGCATCCGCCTGCGGCGTGTTCCACTCCCATCGCAAACCATAATCAAGAACGAGGTTCGGCTTTATCTTCCAGGTATCCTGCCCATAAAACGCGAGCTGCATCTGCCGCATGTCCATCGTGTTCGCCGATCCCTCGAAGTACACGTCAGCCAAGCCCAAAAGATAATCAGGGATGAAGTCTGTGAAACCAATATCGTTCGCGCCGCCACCGACGAACGTGAGCGCCCCGCTGACATCGAACAGATACAGCTGATGAAGACGCTCGTCGCGCCAGTCAAAGCCGGTTTTGAGTGTGTGGTTTCCCTCGATCTTCGTCAGCGTGTCCTGCGCGTGATAAATGTTTGCTGCCTGGGAAAAACTTCCCGCCGCGTTGTTGCCGAAGGAGAACCCTCCCGCCACATTTATGAACGGCACGCCTTCGTCTTCCGGTGGGTAACCAGGATGAATTCCTATCGCGGGATCAGACGGATCGCTAAAGCATTCGTTCGTGGGCAGGGCCTTGCAGGAATCCTGAACCAGACCTGTATGGATCGGAGACATCAACTGCCCTTGCCCCTCCCGCAGGTAAACGAAGCGTGATTCGTTGATCGTCTTCGCATTGATCGTCCAGGCATGCGAAAGGTTCCACTGCTGGTACCGCGCCCGCGTGATGTTGCCAAACCCGGGGAGCGTTGCGCCTTCTCCGGTAAAGGTCGAGAAAGGCTCGAGGTCGTAGCCGTCACCGCCGTAGTAGTAAACGCTCAACTGCTGCTGTCCGGTGAGATTGCGATCAATGCGGGCGGTGATCTGGTCATTGCGCACGCGCGCATCCGGAGTCGATCGAAAGATCGGCCCGCCCGCATTCGGCAGCGGAACGAATTGATTCATTAAATCGACAGCTGTAGCGTCAAAGCATAGCTGGGGAATTACGTTTTCAGGAAATATCGCCGCGTAAGCAGTCCCGGGCGCAATCGGCGCTCCGCCATGGGCGCTTACCGCAGCCGCACAGCCAGGGCGATTTTTTAGTGTTTGTGCCACCGTTGCATCATGAATTTCTCCACCAAAAGCCGGACCCAGGAAATTCCCCGCTCGTTCCGGCGCTAAGGGGACGATTACCGGTTCGGAAGAAATTCCTTCCACTTCGCGCCTCCCTTCATACGAGAGAAAGGAGAATGTTCTGGTCCGCTGGATCGGTCCGCCCAGCGTAGCCCCAAAATCATTCTGTTTGAAGTCGGGAACAGTGGGGTCGAAGTAGCCTGCTGCGTCCAGAATGTTGTTGCGCAGGAATTCGAATGCACTGCCGTGCCAGCCGCTCCCTCCCGATTTGGTGACTACATTCAGTACCGAACCAGAGTTCCGCCCCAGCGAGGCATCATAGTTATGTGTAATAACTCGGAATTCGCTGATTGAATCAGGGGAAGGTTCAGCTAGGGGATAATTTGCCATCACATCGCCCGCTGCTCCGCCATTCACGTTGTAGTTGTTCGAGCGCGCCCGCCCGCCACTGACCGAAACTACTCCCGGCTGGTTTCCGCCGAAGAACAGGTCTTCGCCCAGCGCGCTCTGTACTCCGGGTTGCAATTGCAGCAGGTCAAAGGCGTCGCGCGATTTCAGCGGCAGTTCTGCGACCTCGCGCTCCTCCATTACCACCCCAAGCTGCGCGTTGCCAGTTTCGAGCAGGGAACTTCCCGGTCGAGGTCCGGTTTGCGCTTGTCCCAGAACGATGTCAAATGTCACTGCGCGCCCAATGCTCGCCTGCAACCGGCTCGAAAGAAATGTCGGAAAGCCTTGCGCCGCCACGCGCAGCTCGTAGCTGCCGACCGGCAATGAGGGGAACGAGAAAACGCCGCGCTCATCAGTGGTGGCCGCCCGCATCAGAGAGGTATCCCGGCCGGTCAGCATCACAAACGCGCTTACAACTGGATGATGAGCAGGATCTAATACCCGGCCGCGGACTTCAGCCGTGCTTTGTGACCAAAGCGGGAACGACGAGGAAAAAGCACAAAAAACAAAAACCGCTCCCCAGAGCCGACGTACCATACAGCTGTCCATCGGCCAAACGACGTTGGGCTTGAGCGCGTCGGGAAATGGCGAGAGCCGAGTGCCCCACCCAAGCCGGTTTTGCTTGGATGGGAATCGCAATGCGAGACCTATTTACTAAAACGATCTGGGAGGAGAGACCCCGATCGACTCAAGTGTCTCTATTCTGATCTGAGATCTGCGAAAGCAGGGCGATGTAGCCCCGTGCACCAGGGCCGCACGGACGATCTGATCAAACCAACACACAGGTTTAGATGCTCGGTTGAATTAGTTCTCTTAGATGGGTTATGAGCAATACGGAACTGAGGAGCAGCAGAGCTGCGCGCATTGCAGTAGCTTGGCAATTAAACTAAGCTGACAATACCACGCATTCACCATTCCATTCCGGGATGGCGGAACTGGCAGACGCAGCGGACTCAAAATCCGCCGGTACTTGGTACCTTGGGGGTTCAACTCCCCCTCCCGGCACCAGATTCAGTTCGCTCTGTTTTGCATTGAGTGAAGAGCCGATCCGAAGGGCGACCATGCTCTTCGTTGATTGGATCAGGTTTTTTACTGGCTCGCTCCTTGCTTGCGACCGGGGCAGGTTTGGTTTTACTGCGCATCGATTTGATGAGATCGGCCGCAGAAGTTTTCCTGGAGGTGCGCCGAACTGAAAAAGACCAGCTAACCGCCGCTGGGCTCGGCCATCGATACCTACCGAGTAAGACCCTGGAATCGTTGACTTATCAAACGGAAACCAAAACTTTGCGCTAGCATAAAACAAAGAGGAGGAGTGTCGATGGCAACGAACAGGGTTTTAGAACCCACGGCGGCTCGCGCACTCACGCACCTTCCAGCATGGAAAAAGCTGGAGATGCATAGCAAGGAATCTGGTAATGAGCATCTTCGCGAGCTCTTCGCCGCCGATCCGGACCGTGGCCAACGTATGACCGCAGAGGCGGCGGGAGTTTACCTCGACTATTCCAAAAACCGAATCACTGATGAAACGATACGGTTACTTCTTGAATTGGCAGGTGAATCTGGATTGCGCACACACATCGATGCCATGTTTCAGGGAGAAAAGATCAACCGAACGGAAGACCGCGCGGTGCTTCACGTGGCACTTCGAGCGCCGCGGGATGCATCGATCGTTGTTGATGGCAAGAACGTCATACCCGAGGTGCATCGTGTACTCGACAAGATGGCTGACTTCTCGAATCGGCTTCGAAGTGGAGTGTGGAAGGGACATACTGGCAAACGCATTCGTAATGTGATCAACATCGGCATCGGTGGTTCCGACCTGGGTCCGGTTATGGCCTATGAGGCACTGAAGCACTATAGCGATCGCGCGATGACATTTCGTTTCGTTTCGAACGTCGATGGCACCGATTTCGCAGAAGCGGTGCGCGATCTCGATGCTGCCGAAACGCTTTTCATCGTTTCTTCAAAGACGTTCACAACCCTGGAAACCATGACCAATGCGCAAACGGCCCGCGACTGGTCCGTGGCTGCTCTCGGTGGCAACGAGAAATCCGTGGCCAAACACTTTGTCGCCGTCTCCACCAATGCGACGGAAGTATCGAAGTTCGGCATCGACACCGATAATATGTTCGAGTTCTGGGATTGGGTCGGCGGTCGCTACTCGATGGACTCGGCGATCGGTCTCTCCACCATGGTCGCGATCGGACCCGATCAATTCCGCGCGATGCTGGATGGTTTCCACTCAATGGATGAGCACTTTCGCAATGCCCCATTCGAGCGCAACCTGCCTGTACTGATGGGGCTTCTTGCAATCTGGAACAACAATTTTCTTGGCGCAGGCACGGTTGCAGTGTTGCCCTACGATCAATACCTGAAGCGATTTCCCGCTTATCTCCAGCAGTTGACCATGGAGAGCAATGGAAAGCACGTCACATTGAGCGGGCGTACCGTGGATTATGAAACCGGTCCGATTTACTGGGGAGAACAGGGAACCAACGGGCAGCACTCTTTCTATCAGTTGATTCACCAGGGGACCAGGCTCGTGCCGTGTGATTTCATTGCCTTCGCTCGCCCACTGAATCCGCTGGGCCATCATCATGACATCCTGGTGGCGAATGTACTGGCCCAAGCCGAGGCCTTGGCGTTTGGAAAAACGCCCGAACAAGTGAAGGCTGAGGGCACTCCGGACTGGATCGTCCCGCACCGCGTCTTTGAGGGCAACCGCCCGTCGAATCTGATATTTCTGCAGCAACTCACGCCGTCTGCACTTGGGAAACTTGTGGCCCTTTACGAACACTCGGTCTTTGCACAGGGGGCCATCTGGGATATTGATTCATTCGATCAATGGGGGGTCGAACTAGGAAAGGTGCTGGCTAAACGTATTATTCCTGAACTGGAGGACAAGGGCGAGCCAGAGCTCGAGCACGACAGCTCGACGAATAATCTGATTCGCCGCTACCGAAAGTACAACCAGCTCGGTTAAGAGCTCCTGACCGAGCCAGTTAATCTTGTTTCTGTGGCGAGGGCTGGTGATTTGACTTCACGGGAACTTCGCTCAGCTTCTGCTCGCCCAGAGCTGCGATCGACTCTTGTGAGCACCACTCCCATCCGACCCAATAACGTGTTCACCTCGCATGACCAACTTGGGCCAGAGAGGATTCCGCTCGACGCAGTACTGAGTGGCCATCCGTAAAGCGTAGGTCGCCGTGCATCCGAGCCGGGAGTTAACCGTAGGTGAGGTCCGTGCTCTGTCCGACTTCGATAATGTAACCGTCAGGATCGCGGATGTAGCAGCGAATCTCGCCGTACTTGGGGATCGGCTCGGTGATGAACTCGGCTCCCCGACTCTTCCATAAGTTGTAGCACGCCTGAATATCCGCAACACGGAAATTCATGAAGCTATTGATGTGATCCGGGTCGGGGACGCTGAGCGTTACCGTTGGCTTATCCGGGGTTGGCCCACCGCCAACGTTCAGAATCATCCAGATATTCGCAAGCTGAAGGTACGCCGGCGCGTTGCCGTCACCCAGGCTCAGAATGCGAGCGCCGAAGACTTTTTCGTAGTAGCGGGCCGATCGCTCAATGTCGGTGACGGTGAGAAAATGCGCGATGCTGATCCCCTCCCGCGGGGGCATCTCATAGCTCTTCTGTTCGATTTCTACGCTGCTCATTGATCGTTCCTTTCCGTTACAGTGCTGACTATCAATACATGCCTTCGGCTGGCAAAATAATGTCAAGCCACCAGCAATATCTTCCCGGCACCACCCTTTTCCGCGGCGGCTTGGGCCTCGGCTGCTTCGCGGAGCGGCAGTTTCTGGCTGATGGGGATTACAAGCTTGCCGTCTCGCACAGCTTCGGCCATGAACTCAAGCGTCTTCCTGTCAAATTTTGAAAAAACGTGCACCGCCTTTACAGAAGGGTACTTCGCGGCGTTTTTCGGCATCTCGACCACCGATGCGTAAACGCCTCCCGACTTCACCTTGGCGATCAGCTTTTCGGCAGTCCTTCCGCCGACGGTGTCCGCCGCCGCATCAAGCGGCCGAAGATTTGCGATCGCGGTGTCGTCGTCGGTTGCGATAACCTGGTCCGCGCCGACCGTCTTCGCCTCATCCGTCTGCCTCTTCAAAACCCCTGCCATCACAATCGCGCCTCGTGCCTTCGCAGTGAATACCGCTGAACGCCCCACATTTCCCGCAGCACCTACGACGAGAACTGTCTGGCCTGCTTTGATCCCAGTGGCGGACATGAGTTGGTTGCCAGTCGTCGTCACCAGCGGCAGTGCCGCCGCCTGAACCAAATCGAGTCCCTTGGGAATTACTGCCAAAATCGCGGCCTTGACAACGCAAAGTTCGGCGTAAGTATTGTCCGCCATGGCGAACACCTGGTCGCCGACGGAAAAGCCTTCCACTCCGGGCCCAAGCTTGGCCACGGTCCCCGCGATATCGACGCCGATGAGGCCCGGAAACCGGATGGGATAGAAATCCTTGGTTAATCCAGCGCGCCGCTTGTAGTCGATCGGATTCACGCTCGTAGCGGCCACCCGCACCAGCACTTCGCCCTGACCCGGAACCGGGTCTGGGTAGTCTTCAAATTTGAGTACTTCAGGACCGCCGTATTGATGGACGACAACTGCTTTCATATTTCATCTCCTTTTAACCGGCCTGGGCGCTGCGGGCAAGCGCCTCCGAAACAATCGTCTGAGCTTCCTCCTGGATTTGTCGTAGATGCGACAGGCCAAGGAAACTCTCGGCGTAAATCTTGTAAATTTCCTCCGTGCCCGATGGACGTGCTGCAAACCAGCCATTCCTGGCAATGACTTTGATTCCTCCAATTGGTTTGCCATCCCCGGGAGCGGCGGTCAGAGTCTGCTCGATTCGCTCGCCCGCTATTTTTTTAGCGTGTATGTTGGACGGCGAGAGTCTGGCAAGAGTGGCTTTTTGTTCGGGCGTGGCGGGGGCGTCAATGCGTTCGTAGACTGGATCCCCTAACTCTCGAGTGAGTTCACGATAAATCGCCCCTGGATCTTTTCCCATACGCGCCGTAATTTCCGCTGACAGCAGACAGGGAATGATTCCATCTTTATCCGTGGTCCAGACGCTGCCGTCACGACGGAGAAAGGAAGAACCGGCACTCTCCTCGCCCGTGAAACCCAGCCAACCAGCCAACAGGCCTTCGACAAACCATTTAAAACCCACGGGAACTTCGTAGAGCGTTCGTCCCAGCCGTGCGCTGACACGATCAATCATGCTGCTGCTCACTACGGTCTTCCCAACGGCTACGTTTTTCCGCCACTTCTCCCGATTTGAGAACAGGTAGTCCACGCAGACCGAAAGGTAATGGTTGGGCGGCAGCAAACCGCTTCCCTGGGTAACGATGCCATGGCGGTCGTGATCCGTATCACTGGCGAACGCAATGTCAAACTTGTCTCTCAGGCCGATCAGCCTCTGCATGGCGTAAGGCGAGGAAGGATCCATGCGAATCTTTCCGTCCCAATCCACTGTCATAAAGCGGAACGTTGGATCAACGGACCTGTTCACGATTGTGAGATCGAGACCGTACTCCTCGGCAATCCGTGGCCAATAATCGATGCCCGCGCCTCCCAGGGGATCCACTCCAAGCCGGATCCTGGCATCGCGGATCGCAGTCATATCGATAACGCTGTCGAGATCACTTACATAGGAGCTCAGAAAGTCATGCTTGTGCGTCGTCGCAGCGTGGAGCGCTTTCTCAAAGGAGACCCTCTTAACGTCATCCAGCGCCCGTCGCAGAAATTCGTTGGCTTTTGATTCGATCCAGGAAGTTACGCTCGAATTCGCCGGCCCTCCATGTGGGGGATTGTATTTAAACCCACCATCGTCGGGAGGATTGTGAGATGGCGTGATTACGATACCGTCCGCAAGCCCAGTCTTGCGTGGGCGGTTGTAAATGAGGATCGCGTGGGAGACGGCCGGAGTTGGGGTGTAAGCAGTACCTTCGGACAGCATTACTTCAATGTTGTTTGCCGCAAGCACTTCCAGCGCGCTTGCCAATGCGGGCTCGGACAGCGCGTGGGTATCCATGCCGAGAAAAAGCGGCCCATCGATATTCTGCATTTTCCGGTAGTCACAGATAGCTTGGGTAATTGCCAGGATGTGCCACTCGTTGAACCCCACCTCCAGAGCAGATCCGCGGTGGCCCGAGGTACCGAATACCACCCGCTGTCTCGGGTCACTCGGATCGGGACGGAGTTCGTAATAGTCCGTAATCAGCTTCGGAACATTCACCAGGATCGAAGGATCAGCTGGTTTGCCGGCAAAGGAGCTAATTTTCACTGCGCACCTCTGCGTCGTGGCTCAGAAGAATCGCACTCGATCGAGTTTCGGCTCGAAAAATAATTTGATTTTGCACGGCGGGCTCTTTGCCGGTTTCGAAATTGACTCCGTCCCCGTATTGCTGTGCCCCTCCGACAGGCAGCACTTCTACGGCCTGAGCCTCACCCTCCTCAAACGGTGGCTCTAGAGGGTCGGATTCATTCTCTTCGATAGCCGGTTCCAGCATGGAGATACCTTGCGTCATTTGATGATTTTGCGTCTTGTTCGCGCGCCGCGCAACCAAGAAGCATGCAACAAGATTGAAGCACGGCACCAGCGACGTTGGTACGGCTTCGTCCAATGGGCTCGATGCTTGTAGCTACACATCGTGGCCGGGAGAACATTCTACAATTCCCCTGCTTTCGATCACGTTTTAAAGACATCGAGGGCGTATCATCAGGCCAGGGCGACGTTGTGGGGCTAATCCTGAGAACTCTGAGATTGACGATCTGCCGTGAACCTTCTGCTCGCGATTGACGATTCGAAGTTTGCCGAGGCGGCGATCCACGTGGTGCTCTCTCAGTTTCGCCAGGATCAGACGCAGGTGCTCGTGCTGCACGCACTGGATTGGAGCGACTTCATGCCGACCCCGTTTCCACCTGTCGGAATGCAACCCATGTTCAGCGTAGGTCAGCTTGAATCCATCATTCAAAGTGAGACTCAGAGAGCTCACGATCTAGTGAAGACCGCCGCTGAACGCCTGCGTTCCGCCGGCTTTGAGGCGAGCACATCCGTGCGGGAGGGGGATCCGAAGATGGTGATTCTCGACTGCGCGGCTGAATGGAAAGCTGACCTGATCGTGGTGGGCTCGCATGGGCGCAAGGGCGTGACCCGATTTGTATTAGGAAGCGTATCTGAGGCAGTGGCTCGCCACGCCCCCTGCTCGGTTGAAATCGCACGCCTCTCCACCAACAGCGACTTCAAAGGAGAAAAGGTATGACGACCATTACAACCAAAGACGGTACGCAGATTTATTACAAGGATTGGGGTACGGGACAACCTGTTGTCTTCAGCCATGGCTGGCCACTTAGCTCGGATGCATGGGAAGACCAGATGATTTTCCTCGCCGACCGCGGCTTCCGCTGCATTGCTCACGATCGGAGAGGCCACGGGAGATCGAGCCAACCCTGGGAAGGCAACGACATGGATACCTATGCCGACGATCTGGCGACATTGGTGCAGAAGCTCGACCTGAAGAACGCGATTCATGTCGGCCACTCGACGGGCGGCGGCGAGGTGGCACGGTATATCGGGCGTCACGGCACAAAGCGTGTGGCTATGGCAGTGCTGATCAGTGCCGTACCGCCGCTGATGGTGAAGACGGCTTCAAACCCCTTGGGCACCCCCATCGAGGTGTTCGACCAGATTCGCGAGTCGATCCTTAGTGATCGCTCACAATACTGGAAGGATCTCAGTGTTCCGTTTTATGGTGCAAATCGTCCTGGCGCGAAGGTCTCGCAAGGTTTGCGAGATTCCTTCTGGCTGCAGGGCATGATGGCGGGGCACAAGGCGGTTTATGACTGCGTAAAAGCTTTCTCCGAGACCGACCAGACAGAAGATTTGAAGAAGTTCGACGTGCCCACTCTGATCCTCCACGGTGATGACGATCAGATCGTGCCAATTGCAGACTCGGCTATGCTCTCCTGCAAGATCATCAAAGGATCAACGCTGAAGGTCATTCCGGGAGGGCCGCACGGGATGGTCTCAACGTTAAAAAATCAGATCAACCAAGAATTGCTGGCCTTCTTCAATCAAAGGAAGGAAGCTGCGGCTTGAGCGTTTAACTACCTCAAGTGCTTGTGCCGCTCGCGGCCTCGGGTTTGATCAAGGACCACAAGAAACCGCGCAAGGTGGCAAGTCGCCTGCCATGCCTCCGGCGGGACCGTACTGGACTCAGGCTCAGCTCGCGTTGTTCACGGAATGGCAGAACGACGGCTACCATCCGTGACCGGTTTACCCGCGGAGGTTTCACGAATCTGCCAGGTGCTGACATGGACAGTCATCAAGCGCGGATGGTAAGCTTGCGATCCGATAGCAGGCGGAAGATATACGATGTTCTTCCACCAATCGCAACGAACAACCGATGGCGTCCGAGCCAATCACCGCGCCAGTAGCGGGCGGCACAGCGCTGGGCATCTCCCAACCGGTAGCCGCACCGCTTGCTCGCGCCGCAATTTTTCTCGTGGTCACTCTGGAATCGTCTCCTGACAGTCGCACAATCATACGCTCATTCTGCGGGGACTTTGCCGCATTGTTGCGTGCAGTGGGATTCCGGGACATTGAAGCGGGCCTTTCTTGTGTCCTCGCGTTTGGATCGGACGCCTGGGACGGGATATTCGGACCGCCTCGGCCGGCAGAACTGCATCCCTTCCATGAGATTCGCAGCGGCGACCGGCATGCGGTGGCAACGCCGGGCGACTTGCTGTTTCATATTCGTGCAAAGCGCTTTGACCTATGCTTCGAGCTCGAGACGCAAATCATGGCGCGCATTGGTCAGGCCGTTTCGCCGGCCGACGAAGTGCACGGATTCCGATACTTCGACGACCGGGATCTCATCGGCTTCGTCGACGGAACGGAAAATCCTACGGGTCAGGCAGCAGTCGATGCGGTACTCGTCGGTGATGAGGATCCGTGCTTTGCGGGGGGGAGCTATGTCATCGTGCAGAAATATCTGCACGACCTCACGGGGTGGGCCGCACTCTCGACGGAAGCCCAGGAGCGCATCATCGGACGCTCGAAATTGTCGGACATCGAATTGGACGATTCCACCAAGCCGACTTCTGCCCACAACGCGCTGACCACCATTGTCGAAGATGGGAAAGAGATCAAGATATTGCGGGACAACATGCCTTTCGGGCGGGCAGCTCAAGGAGAATTTGGCACTTACTTCATTGGCTACAGCCGCTCACCGAAGACGATTGAGCAAATGCTCGAGAACATGTTCATCGGTCGCCCGCCGGGTAATTACGACCGGCTCCTCGATTTCAGCCGTGCGGTCACCGGAAATTTGTTTTTCGCCCCTTCGGTGACGTTTCTGGAGAATGCCGCCGAGGAGAAGCCGGCAGACTCAACTGCGGAAGCCGGGGAACCCTCTACGCACACGGGGGGAAGCGATGGTTCTCTGCAAATCGGTTCCCTTAAAGGAGAAATTTCAAATCATGAATAACCTTCATCGCGAGCTGGCTCCTATTTCGGACGCCGCGTGGGCACAGATTGAGGAGGAGACATCGCGTACTTTTAAACGGCACATTGCAGGGCGACGCGTGGTTGACTTGCATGGCCCGGCTGGAACGATCCTGTCTGCCGTCGGTACCGGACACCTGGCGACAATCGCGGCGCCGGCAGATGGCATTCTCGCGCGCCAGCGTGAAATAAGAGCCCTGGTCGAGCTGCGGGTACCCTTCAAACTGGAACGTGAGGCAGTCGATGATGTCGAACGCGGCGCAAATGACTCCGACTGGCAGCCCGCTAAGGATGCCGCCCGCAAACTCGCCTACGCCGAGGACGGCGCGATATTCGAGGGTTATAGTGCCGCAGGAATTGCCGGGATCCGCCAGACTGCCAGCAATCCTTCGATGCCGCCACCCGCTTCCGTACAGGAGTACCCGAATACAATTGCAAATGCACTGACCACCTTGCGGCTAGCTGGCGTCAATGGGCCCTACGCCGTGCTCCTGGATGCCGATCTTTATACGGCACTCGCGGAAAGCAGCGATGAAGGATACCCGGTCATTGACCACGTCAAGCGGCTTGTCGACGACAAAATCATCTGGGCGCCCGCTATCCACGGTGGTTTTGTATTGACCACCCGTGGCGGCGATTTCGACCTGCATGTCGGTCAGGACGTCTCCATTGGCTATCTGAGCCATACCGACGATGCCGTCAGCTTGTATCTGCAAGAGTCGTTCACGTTCCAGTTACTCACGGCTGAAGCGGCCGTTGCTTTAGGTCCACGCGCGAAGTCGCGGAAGAGCTGAGGTTTGCAGCTGTATCGCATACGGTGGCGCAAATTCCAAGTATGCACGATCGGCACCCACGCGTCTCAGTCATGACCAGGGAGAGAGAGGGTCAAGAAAGAGCCGGCTGATATGGTCATTGCACGAGCCGCTGATAAGAGACTCTATGAGAGGCCGCAGGCGAGCTGCGCAGAATCATTCATCGTGCCTGACTATGTGAGCTGAATGCGTGCAGGCTCGCTTCGACCGTTTCGCAGTCGACCAATCCAGCACAACCATAAAGGACTGGAAGAATCTCGTGGGGACGATATTTGCGGCGCAGTTCCGCGACTCGCTCCGTGCCGCGACGGTAGGCCGGTAAGTACATGCGCCCCAAAAGCGGGTGGCGTCCCCACGCCCCAGAGAGTTTGTCGGCACGCTCCTCTGTCACCAAGTAATCCCGCCGAAGAACGGAAGCTACTTCTTGCTTTTGCATATTTTCGTTCCAGGTGAGAAACGACGCTTCGTTCTTGGCGTCGTCCTGCAATAGCGCAAGTAACACACCGATTTGCAAGTCTTCATCCGGGAGTTCGTCCACCTCGTTGACTCCATGGGCGATCAGGATTGCATTGTTGGCGATCCCTTCAAAAAGCGTGGCGGCGCGGGTGTTCATGGTCAGAACTGTAGCCTCGAAGCCAACCTCACCCCGGGTGTACATGTCCTGCAAATAAGCAAATGTGGTCACGTGTCCGGGCACAACTTCGTGACTGATTAGTTGCTCGAACTCCGGCACCGAAATCTGCAGCGAGGCATTGATTTCGTATGTTGCCTCGTATTTCGGCTTTCCGTCCCGCGTGCGGGCCCGGCCAATGTAGTTCATCGAGCCGGAGAACCAGGCGTCTTTGATCGGCAGAAAGTCGATATTCGCGCGTGGAACACCGGCCAGTTCGTGCGGTAGATGCGGCAACAGGTTGGTTCCACTGAGGTGGTCGAAATGGGCAATCACTGCCGTGCTGAGAGCTCGAACAGAAGCCATGGGAACGACCCGATCGCGACGCCAGGCGTCCACGGCACTCAAGACGCCGGCATCACCCGAGACCGGATACCCGGAGCGTGAAAGCAATTCGGCGACGCGCTCACGCTTACCCTCGGGACGGGAAGGCTCAGGTGCATGACCAGTGGAAGCTTGCACGCTTCGCTCATAAGGCACGCGGTTGCCCTTGCCAGTGGTTTCCATCGCCAGTTCCCACATCGTGAACAGGCAGGTGTTGAGGCCGTCCAGGAAAGCGCCGCGCGAGCCACCCACGCGGCGGGCTTCCACACTAATCGCGTCCATCGAGCGGATGATCCCTGCACTCATTTCGCGCAGGTAGTCCTCAACGGCGGCGCCGTCTTTGCCGGTAACCCCGCCGGCGGCTCGCAACCGCGCCGCAGTGGGGTGGGTGTAAGCAGCAGGCAAGGGTTCATCGGAAAACCAAGAATCGGCGATAAAGCGGCCCGTACCTGAGGGGCACATCACATCGCCGCCCCAGAGTGTGTCAATACCAAGAATTGCGTTCGCGATGGAAAGGTCGGCTTGGTTCATTTAAAGGTCTCCCTTGAAAATGTTCGTACTACAGCACGCCCAGCCCTGGAGTCCTCGGTTAAGGTGAACCACTCCAGTGATCTATTTGCTTTCGGCCTTCTGCCTTTTCATCGAGTTCAAATACGTGTACAGGCAAAGCGCCACGAACCCGAGGGCGGACAGTATTTGCGACAGCGCGATATCGTTGTAAAACGGCGTCTGAATCCACTCTTCCTTGAAGTGCGGCAGCACGCGTAGGGCCGCTCCTATCACGCCGCCGAGGGCACCCCCGGCCATCAGGCCGCCGGCAATGATGATACCCCGCTCGCGAATTGTTTTACCGTCCGTGCCGCCAGTGGTTTCAGCCCGCTTATTCACAAGATGGGATAGAAATCCGCCAGCCAGAATGGGGGTGGTTAATTGCAATGGCAAATAAATTCCAAGCGCGAACACCATCGAAGAAAGCCCGAGCATTTCCAGTACGACGGTGACCATTGTCCCGAGTCCGAACAATATATAAGGGGCGGGCTGACCACTCATGAATCCGGAGACCACAGCTTTCAATGCCGATGCTTGCGGCGCAACCAGCACCTGCCGGAAGTCTCCCGGCGCTGCTTCCCCGAACTGGAATGCTTTGGCCAGCAGAATAATAGTGAAACCGGTTGTGATTGCAGACGCGACGATCGCAATGAACTTCACCTTCTGCTGCGCGGCAGGCGTGGAACCAACCCAGTATCCAGTCTTCAGGTCCGTGATGAATTGTCCGGATGCACACAAGGCCACACAAACCATGCCGGCCAGGGCCATCACGAAAAACATCCCCGTGGCACCGGACAGTCCGAACTTCAGCAGCACGACTGCAGAGACTATTACGGTAAGCAGCGTCATACCGCTGGCCGGGTTGTTGGCGGTGGTAGCAATGGCGTTGGCTGCCACTGTGGTAAAGAAGAACGAGAACAGCAGCGTCAGTGCCAGGCCGAGTCCGACCACGGTCCATGAGACGCCGAGCTGTCCAAAGAAGGCCGCTACTGCGATCGCCCCGAACACAACTCCGAGCAGGATGGTGACGATGGAAATGTCCCGGTCCGTGCGTTCTGTGTGAGGCACTTCACCGTGACGGAAGGCGTGTAGCGCGATTCCAAATGATCCCGCAACCACGCGCAGCGATTTGATTATTCCAACCAGTCCTGCGCTCGCGATGGCACCTACACCGATAAAGCGTACGTAGTAGCGATAAATATCCGCAGCCGTCATGTGCGAAATCGGGATGGTAGCGGGGTACAAAGTGACATCACCCATGTGGCTTCCGACAAACCAGATCATCGGCACCAGCACAAAATTCACCAGTACGCCGCCCGCACAGAAGATGAGGGCGATGCGCAAGCCCATGACATATCCAAGCCCGAGGATGAAGCCTACGGCATCGAAATTGAAAACCATGCGCGAGCGGTCGGCGAGAGATCGCATCACAGGCAAGAACTGGAAGTTCAGATATTCCTTCCAGATATGAAAAGTGGTGACGAAGAAGTCATAGATGGCGGCGATAACGGTGGCCTGGAGGAGAAGTTTCGCCTGTGAGCCTCCTTTCTCGCCTGTCACGAGCACTTCCGTAATGGCCGTAGCTTCGGGAAACGGGAACTTGCCGTGCATTTCCCGCACAAAGTAGCGGCGCAACGGGATCAGAAACAAAATGCCAAGGCATCCGCCGGCGAGGCAGATGAAAATCGTCTGCATAGGGTGCGGGTCGAGGTGGAGGGCGTAAAGCGCTGGTATGGTAAAAACAGCGCCCGCCACAACGGCGGCGGATGCGCCGCCCATGCCCGTGATGATCACATTCTCCAGCAATGTGGAGCGTCGACGGTATAAGCGTGCCAGGCCGATGGCAAGAATGGAAATCGGAATGGCCGCCTCCATTCCCTGGCCTACCTTCAGAGTGGAATACGCCGACGCGACCGAGAAGATCACGCAAAACAGCACGCCCCAGAGGATTGAGCGCGACGTGATCTCGGGCAATTCAGCGGAACCGGGAACGATGGGCACATACAATTCGCCATCATGCAGCGGTTTATAGGCATTTTCCGGCAGAGTTTTGGTGTCGATGAGTTCCGCCGCCATTTTAGTCTCCGTCCGCTCCAAGTGGATCATCGCCGCCAGCACACATCAGTGATGCGTATCACAACTCCGCTCTCAGACTGGACCCAGAATTCAGTAGGTTATGACGATCAAACGCCCTATGACAATCCCAACGCTTCAGCTATACGCTGTGGTATTCCCCAGGCAATCTATCATTAGAGTGTGGTGAGGTCCATCAAGCAGATGCCCAGCAATGCAGAGGACAGACGCTTCCTTAGTCATGCGGACAAGTATGCCGCTTACCTCGAAACGCCCGAGGGTCGGTTGCGCCTCGACCTCACCTTTGACAACCTGCAGGAATCGTTGCCGCAGCCTGCCCTTGGTTTGCGCGCTCTGGATATCGGCGGCGGCACCGGGGCCCTGGCAATGCGCCTTGCGAGACTTGGTATTCATGTCACGTTGCTGGATACGTCTCGCCCGATGCTCGAAATGGCCAGGCGTGCCGCGCAGGAAGCAGGGGTCACGCAGAGCATTGCGCTAAAGTACGGCGATGCCGCGCACTTGGCGACCTTGTTTGACACTGCGTCTTTCGATCTGCTTCTTTGCCACAATATCCTGGAATACGTGGACGATCCCCGTACTGTGTTGCGCGATGCAGCCCGAGTGGTTCGATGTCCGTCTGGTTCAATCTCGATTCTAGTGCGTAATCGGGCAGGCGAGGTATTGAAGGCTGCCATAAAGGACGGCGACCTGTTGGCGAGCGAAAATAATCTTACCGCTGAGTTTGGACGAGAATCTCTTTACGGTGGAACTGTGCGGCTATTCTCCGCGCAGAGCCTGCAGGACATGTTCGTTCACGCGTCGCTTCGGGGAGTGGCCGTACGTGGGGTGCGAGTTGTTTCGGATTACTTGCCGCCAACAATCTCCGCAAACGATGAATACGACCGAATTTTCGAGTTAGAGCGCAAGTTGGGCAGGCGACCGGAATTTACCGCCGTTGCCCGCTACACGCATTGGCTGGCACATCCTGAAGGCTCTTCTTCGAGGCGGAGCGCATGAATTTCCGGGCTGATCCTTCTCCTGCCGGATCTCACGTGACCTCGCTCGATCCCGGTATTGCGCTTGGGCTCGGGCTCACCAACGAATGCAATCTCGCGTGCGCTTTCTGCTACCGCGATCCAACCCGGGCCGATAGGTTGTCCCTGAGTCAGGTAAAAGCGGTCATGGAGCGCTTCCCCGTGCGCTCGGTGAATCTCGGCACCGGTGAGAATGGGATGCACCCTGATTTCAAGGCTATCCTGAACTACCTTCAAACAAAGCCGGTCAAACTCACCATCACCTCCAACGGCCATAGCGTCGCCGTTCTCGAAGACGACGAGCTGCGTGCTTTCCACGACATCGAATTCTCTCTTGATTACCCAACACAAGCGGAACAAGATGGGCAGCGCGGCGCGGGCAATTGGGAACTTATTCACCGGCAGGGAGGGCGGTGTGTGCGGCTGGGCGTGCCGGTAACCATCATCGCCGTGATGATGAAATCGAACTACCTGCGACTGACAGACGTGGCGCGAGTCGCCAAACAGTTTGAAGCTCCTTTGCGCGTGAACGTTTATCAGGCGGTGAGATCGGACGTCTACGCACTAAGTTACGAAGAGTACTGGGAAGGTTTCCGGCGGCTGTTTGAGGAAACTGATGTGATCGCGATCGGAGAGCCACTGGTTCGTGCGATGGCCGGTCTTCCCCCGCTTCATCAAGGCTGCGGCGTCGGCACCATACGAGTTACGCCAAGGGGCACGACGCAACCGTGCGTCTATTGGCCAGGACCGGGTGAGCCGCTCCGATATCTGATTTCGTCCGGCACGGAAATCCTCAACACTGCTCCATTTGAGCGGGCGCGCACGGTTCCAGAAGCCTGCCAGCCCTGCGAATTTCGCGAGCCATGCCACGGTGGATGCGCCGGACGACGCCGATTGCAGAATGCGCTGCTGCAGCCCGATTTCTATTGCCCAATCATTCGCGGAGAACGACCAAAGCTGCAGATCCGCATGGCTGCTAATCGCGATCTCCCGAAGCTGAGCAGTTCATGCACTACGGTCGTGATTGCAAGGTAGAAACTCTCGCTCCACTCATTGTGCTGGCATCCATTTGTCCGAGCCCGCCAGCTTGACCGCGACGTCAGTCAACCAGACGTGCAGGGGTTTGCCATCGGCGCTGCCGCGGTGCTCGGTTGAAAACAAAATTGGGCCAGCTTTTTTATAACCCGTCCACGTGGCGAAGGCGCGGCTCGGTGGCCTCGCCCCGCCGCGGTGGTAATCAAAGTACACGACACGGTTGTCTTTACCGACGTAGAGATCCCAGGTGTCACCGGGTGTGTAACCCGAATCCGCAGGATATTTGATGGACAGCAGCTCGGCGGTTCCCGGACCGGCCGGCAGATTGAACCTGCCCTGATCGATCGCGCTGGCGCTCTTGTCCCAGTAGGCATGGAAAGGGAAGAGAGCCCAATAATTATCGTTAATGAAACCGAAGTCGACCTGATTTTTCACCATGTCAGATTGAGAGCTCAGATCGCTGCGTACGTAGCTGACTTTGACAGGCTTACCGTCCTTGTCTGTGCCTTCGAAAGAGACCTTGTTGGACTTGGGCTCCCACTCCCATTTGTGCGCAGCCTTGAATAGTCCGGTGATCTCTCCGTTCCAGGTATAGCGGATCGCGTCAACTTTATCCCACGAATCAATGCCATAGGTTTTGGCGACCTGGTCGAGAACTGGCGAGCGCTGCTGCGCCCGGCAGTTCGCACTGAAGACGACGAAAAAGCAGAATCCGATCACACTGATGATCGCTGCATGGCGGGCACTTTTCATGGAGTCCCTCCTAAGTGAATTGAACGGATGCAGAGTAGGATGACAGCAGAACGCTCCGGGATACAAGAATCCTGTCGCGCACCGAATTATTCGCTTGAGTACCGGGTCCGGATGACTTTCGCTCGGCGCATTGCGAGCATCGTAGCCGCAAGAGACCCGTATTCAACCAGCATTACCCAACCCGGCAGCGTCCCCCAAACTCCTGTAAGCATCCGCAGGTGCCACATCACATAAGTTGGAATAATGCTTACTGTCCAGATGGCGATCAGGAAGGTGGACGGCGAAGTTAGAAACGGCGTCAGCCAGATCAGATACCAGGGGAACACGACAGGCGCGCACAACAAAGACGCCGCCATGGGCCAGGCAAACGCCGAAGATTGCAGCGTGAAGGACACGGTCTCACGCGGCGGAAACTTTGCGGATTCTTCTCTGTGCGACTCTGTGCCCTCTTTGGTCAAAGATTCTTGAACGGCCGTGCTTCCAAGCCACGCGGCCGTAAGCAGTCCCACAAGCACCGACAGCCCGGCGAGTATCTTCGGAGGCACAAAGTGATTGAGTGCTGCAAATACCGGCCCGTTAAAGCGGAAAGTCTGCACATATATTCCAAGTGAGCCAAGCGAGATGCGACCGTGATTAAGAAATGGCACGTACAGTAGTGCGACGACGGCTGCCGCCAGCACAAAGTCGCGAATGCGAATCCGCTTCCAGTAAAGCGGCAAGAGCACGATCGGCAGAAATTTAACAGCCACAGCGAGACCAAACGCCAGGCCCGCGAGAGCACGCCATTTGCGCGCGAGAGCGGCGATAGAGATCAGCAGTAAGAGCGCGCCAACAATGTCAATGTGACCGCTCCACGCCACCTCGATCGCCAGAAGTGGATTCCAGGCGTAGGCCAAAACGAAATGCGTACCACGCCGGCAGCTTCGCAAAAGATCGAGCAAAACTAAAGCAATCGCAAACTCGCAAAGTACGAACGCTAGTTTGAACGCAAAAACAGATCCGTGGATGGCGGTCACCGCACGAAAGAACAGCTCTGATCCGGGCGGATAAGGGCTCGGCAGATCCGGGTTGTTCACGTTGCGGGTTTCTGCTGTATGAAGGCTTTTAACGGAAGGGTCGCCGGGTGCGACAAGATATGGATTGTAGTCCTGCCTCTGCAATCGGCCATCCCAAACATATCGATGAATATCATCGTCGGCGCCCGGAGGCAGGCGAAGGAATTCAATGTGCCACACTGCGGCCAGGATCAGTCCAAAAACAACCACGCGCCGGGGAAATGCTGGTGTGGCGCAGACCTGCCCTGAGCGAAGTCGAATGGGACCTCGCCCGCGAAATAGCTCACGGACCGCCAACAGGTAAGCGATACCTGCGAGCGTCAAAGACGCCATGAAGCGCGCGCCGCCCCGATCGGCGAAGTTGCGCGAGCAGATCGTGAGCGCAACGCACAACATGACGCCAAGTGCGTACAGTCTCCACTCGCGAGTGAGCTTCACAGTTTTCCCGTGGCCGGTCGAAGCCGCGCGACGGAAAGCTCCCGATCTTTGAGCCATCTTGCCGTGCGTGGCGCGCGTTCTGGCGTCAGAAGTAACTCTTTGGCAAGGCGGGCCAGGTCGTCCGCAACATCGATATCGTAAAAAGTAGTTGCGATAGCTACGGAAAGGTTAAGTGCCCTCGCGCGCGATAACAATCTCTCCATCGCGCTGCTGGTGCCCATTCCGTCGTTTGCGAAAAGTGTCGGATAAGAGGCCTTCGCTCCCACGAGATAGTAGCCTCCGTCGTGCGTCGGACCTGCGACCACGTCGTGCGCGGCCAGCGTTTCGAACGCGCCTTCTAGAACGGAGCGCGGCAAATGTGGGCTGTCGCTGTTAAACGCGATGACTCGGTGCTGACCTTTCGTGAAGCGCGCAAACACCGAAGTGAGTCCGGCCGCGAGACCTTCACCGGTCTGCGCAACCACGCTGGCCTGATTCCCTGCCAACTGCTGCAGTTCGAACACGTCCGCGCTCGGACACATGATGGCGACTTCCACGTCGCGCAAGGATCGCGCCAGCGCCAGCGTGTCTTCCAGAAGGCAGCAATAAAAATCGGTTACAGCTTCAGGAGAGAGATCGGGAGCCAGACGGGTTTTGACTGCACCCGGTCGGGGAGCTTTGGCCATGATGACCAGGACGCGGTCACGGCCGGAGGAACGCATGACGGTCTCGGTTGACAATTGCATGAAATGAACACAAACCTAGGCCGGGCCTGGCGTTCGGCTTCTGCGCCGCCGAAAATAATAGCGCACGATCAAGCTTAGAATGAACCATCCCGCACCGATCGTTCCCTTCAACGTACCACCGATCTTTGATCTGCCAATCCGCGGATGATAGCTCACCGGAACTTCCACCACACGGAATCCAGCGAGAGCGCCTTTCAAGATCATCTCCACCGCCCAGCCATAGGTGGTTTCTTCAAGTTCGAGTTCACGAAGAACATCGGCACGCGCAGCGCGAAACGGGCCGAGATCACTGATCTTCAGACCATACAAGAGGTTGATGAAACTGGCGGCGACACGATTGCCAAACGCCTGATGCCAGGGCAAGGCCGCGGCAGAATTCCGTTCATGGAGCCGCGAACCGAGAACTATGTCAGCACGATTCTCGATGATCGGCGCCAGTAGCATGGGCATTTCTGAGGGTCGATCGCTATAGTCTCCGTCGAGGAACACAACGATATCCGGAGAATCTGCCGCCGCCATCCCCGTGAGACAGGCTCGACCATAGCCGCGGCGGGGTTCCTGAATGACGCGGGCACCCATGCTTGCGGCGATCTCAGGCGTGCCATCATTTGAGTTGCTGTCAACAACGATAATTTCCTTCGCGAGATCGCACGGGATGTCGGTCAAAACGCGCTCAATAGCCAGCGCTTCGTTGTGGGTTGGAATAATGACGGACGCTCGCACGTGAGCTTAGCCCGATCACCACCAGGGAGAAGCCGGCCATCGTTGCGCGAGCCACGCGTCAATACCATATTTCCGGCCGGCGCGCCCAATAGCGAGTCCAAGTGAGGCCAGCACAGGAACCAGCAGCTCCCAGATCCACGCGGTGCCCCACTCCGATACCCAAAGGCTCCCGAGATAGAGAAAAGCCACGAATGCCGCCGGTCGGGTAAGCAGACCAACGAAGAGCAGGACGCCAAGAGAAATCTCGGTGATGGCCTGCAGAGGCGCGGCCATCGCCGCGTGGCTGGCGGCAAGCGCCATCACAGATTTCCAGATCGCCGGCGAATGACTGTTTTTGATGTAGTAATTGATCAGCCCTGCGTAGCCCCTGGGGCTGTAGAGACCCTTTCCCAGATTCTCGAAGAAGACCCATACGAACATTGCGCCGATCGTCGCTCGAACAATAGCCAGGCCGCACGCTTGCGGATGCGTAACGGATGTTGTTTCATTTCGTGGTGAGGTCGCGGTTTCGATCATGTTGCACCTCGTGCAGAGATGCTATACCACATCGGAAAGTTTCGACAGGCGTACACCGTGCTTCTGCGGTCTGCCCTTACCCTCATTCATGCTCACGGATCAAGCGCAGGGCCGCCGCGACCAATTCAGCATTATCTCGTGCCTTTCTTCCATCGGGAAGGACGGTGACGTCTTCCAGGCCTGTACGGATACCATGCCCTCGCTCGAGCGCCCGTCGATTCACTGCCCAGCACGCAATGCCCTCCCCGTGATGAACCTGCTTCAGCCTGATTCCTGCGGATACTACTATGCTTTCCATCTCGGCAGCGTGCTTGAGAGCAATCTCAGGATCGGCATCAAGTGGTTCAATCAGCACGCGACGACACCGGTTCGCCAGTCCGGAACGCACGAAAGCGCGCGCGTCATTGACGCTCAACAATCCAGCTTCGATACCGATGCCGCGGGATAGCAGCAACTCACACAATTCTGCAATTCCCGGCTCGCCCTGGTTTGCTGAAACAAGGTCCGGCATTTCCTTCCATGCCTCGACCAGTCTGAAACGCTCTTTCGGATCGGAAACAATCGCGGCTGAGGTTGTTAAAGAAATCGGCATCTCAGGGCAAAGAGCTCGAATGGCATGCAGAACCTGGACGCAGGCGGCCCCGTCGAGAGTCTCTCGTCCAGAATCGTCGAACGCGTGGACATGCACCGATTGAGCACCCGCGTCTATCGCCGCGCGTGCAGCTTCCGCGATGGCAGTTGGAGTTCGCGGCGCCGCCGGGTGAATCCGGTCGCCGTTTAAAGCGGCCTGCAGAAAAGTGTTGTCGTGCGTGACGCACTCTCAATCTAGACGGGATTAAGCATTGACAGGCTTGCAGAGTGCTGCCTTGCGACCTGGTGATGCGCATTCCATCCTGATAAAATTTTAATTCACGTCTAACTAAGGAGTGCTCGATGAAGCTCCGATTTCTGCCCTTGCTTCTGCTCCTCGTTGTAAGTCACCTGGCCGCCGAAAACACCTCCAGTGCTCAGAAATTCAGCCCGCCAAGCCGGACGTTTCACTTCACTTACAGCTTCACCGTAAAAGATGTTCCCGCCGGAGCCAAGCGAGTGCGCGTCTGGGTGCCCGTTCCACAGAGCGATCAGCATCAGACGGTGCGCATTCTCTCCATCAAGGCTCCAGTCAAGACGAAGATGACGCACGATGCCGAATATCACAACCGCATTCTCTATGCCGAGATCGAGAATTCTTCTGAAGCCAAAGCAGAGTTCACTCTTAAGTACGAGATCACGCGGCGAGAATACTCGCGTGGTGATTATGCGGAACTCGAGCGTCAGGACCGCAAGCCTGGTGTCGTGCCTGCATCGATGTCGCGGTGGATTGAGCCCGACGCTCTGATTCCTACCGACGGAAAGATGAAGCAGATCGCCATCGAGGTAACGGGATCTCAAATCGGCGCCGTCGCAAAAGCCAAAGCTGCCTACGATTACCTCTTCACGACGATGCGCTACGACAAGACAGGCTCGGGCTGGGGCCGCGGCGACGCGTTGTGGGCCTGTGACTCCAAACATGGCAACTGTACTGATTTCCACTCACCGTTCATCGGCATGATGCGGGCTGACGGAATTCCCGCCCGGTTCGACATCGGCTTTCCCTTGCCCGAAAACAAAGATCAAGGGGAAATACCCGGTTATCACTGCTGGGCTGAGTTTTATTCCAGCAAAGCCGGCTGGATCCCGCTTGATATTTCGGAGGCGTGGAAGGCAAAGCAGAAAGAAGATTATTTTTTTGGCAGCGTTGACGCTAACCGCGTGCAATTTTCTACCGGCCGTGACATCGTACTGTCTCCCAAGCAGAATGGTCCTGCGCTGAACTATTTCGTCTATCCATATGTGGAAATTGACGGCAAGCCCTACACAGATCTTGAGAAGCAGTTCAGCTTTGAAGAGCTCAGCCGTTCAAAATAGAAGGCTTAATCCGATTCAGCGACTGCTGCGCACCCCGCTCATCGAAAGGGGGCATCCACAGAGATATGGAGGAATCTCATGACTCGTAACGCCAGACTGATGTCCGGGCTCATTCTTATCACCGAGCCGACTATTCAATATGGCGGCTACTTTCTATTGACTTCTCTCATGAGCAAAGACAGCGGGTACACGCGGGTACACGGAAAACCCGCTCCTTCAAAATTTCTTCAGGGCGGGGCACGCCCATGCAGGCGTGATCGTCATTTTGTCTCTGATTTGCGAGATGCTTGCCGACGCGGCTACCCTTCCAATGCCCTTGTTGTGGTTCGTTCGGATCGGAGTGCCTCTTGCCGCGATCCTTATTTCGGCGGGTTTCTTTTTCTCGGTCCTGCCACCAACTGCCACGCAACCGAGTACTGCGGTTGTCCTGATATACATAGGAGCACTTGTTCTCGCCATCGCGGTAGTTTCGCTCGGTATTGGTTTGCTAAGGGCTCCGCAGATTGCCTGAGCCCGGGTCTTAAGGACGTTCCTAACGATTTCACTGGCGTCGTCACCCGCGTTTAGTTGATGCGCCGGAGGTGTTCCTGGCATCAGACCAAGCAAGGGAGAAAGAGCATGTCAACCTGGCCCACGCCCAGTACGCTTGATGCAAATACGCAGATGTTTCCCCTTCTGACGGAGGCTCAGTTGGCGCGTGTCTGCGCCAGCGGCAAGCCCAGGAACGTCGAAGCCGGAGAGATTCTGTTTAAGCCCGGGGATGTGAATATCCCTTTCTTCGCGATTCTCTCCGGGCGCTTGGATATTTTCGTGTCCGGCCTCGACGGAGAGCGTGCCCTTACTACCCACGGCCCCGGCGGCTTCACGGGGGAGATCAACATGGTCTCGGGGCAGAAATCTCTTGCTCTCGGCCGTGTCAGCGAAGCGGGCAAGTTCTGTGAGCTGAACGCGGAACAACTGCGGACGCTAATCGGTCGGGATGCTGAGTTAAGCGAAATCTTCATGCGCGCCTTTATTCTGCGGCGGGTTGCGCTCATCACCAACAATCTGGGCAATATAACTCTCTTGGGCTCCCGCCACTCCGCGACCACGCTTCGCTTGCGTGAGTTCCTCTCTCGCAACGGGTACCCGCACACATACATTGACCTCGACACTGACAAACAGTCTCAGGAGCTGTTGGACCGTTTCTCCATCACAATCGATGAGGTCCCGGTAGTCATCTGCAATCGGGAAGGCGCAGTTTTCCGCAATCCAACTCCACAGAAGCTCGCCGATTGTATCGGGATGAACCTCAGTCTTGATGATTCCGGGCCGCGCGATCTGGTGATCGTCGGGGCAGGGCCGGCCGGACTCGGCGCTGCTGTTTATGCCGCCTCGGAAGGTTTGGACTCTCTGCTGATTGAAACTGAGGCGCCGGGAGGCCAGGCGGGATCAAGTTCGAAAATCGAAAACTATCTCGGTTTTCCCACGGGCATCTCGGGACAGGAATTGGCATCACGTGCTCTGCATCAAGCTCAAAAGTTTGGCGCGCAGATGATCGTTGCCCATAGCATCGTGAAACTTGACTGCGACCAGCGGCCGTACCGGGTCATTCTCGACGATGGAAAGGCCATTCCGACGCGTGCAATCGTTATCGCAACCGGGGCACAATACAAAAAACCCGGGATTGCAAATCTGCTGAAATTTGAGGGCCAGGGCGTGTATTACGGGGCGACCTTTATGGAGTCGCAGCTCTGCCAGGGCGAGGACGTCATCGTCGTGGGCGGGGGCAATTCTGCCGGCCAGGCAGCTGTATACCTCTCTCAATCAGTGCGGAAGGTATTCATGCTGGTGCGCTCGGACGGGCTGAAGGAATCAATGTCCCGCTATCTGATTCAACGCATCGATGAAAATCCCGCGATTGAGCTCCTTTGCAACACTGAGATATCGAGCCTTGAAGGTGACACGCATCTGGAGTGCGTTACCTGGAAAAACAAAAAAACGGGGGAAAGTCAGGTAAACAATATCCGCCACGTCTTCATTATGGCCGGAGCTGCACCTCGCACGGAATGGCTGCAGGGCTGCCTCGCGCTTGACAACAAGGGGTTCATTCTGACCGGGCGCGATCTCGATTCGCTGCCAGCCTCGAATGGATTTCGGAAGTGGCCGTTGTCGCGCTCTCCGCAGATGCTGGAAACCAGCCTGCCCGGAGTATTTGCAGTCGGTGACGTTCGCGCGGGAAATGTGAAGCGCGTGGCCTCGGCGGTCGGCGAGGGGGCCATTTCAGTCACGCTGGTGCATCGAGTTCTGGCCGAACTCTAAAGCCCCCGCACGATTCGAACAGTGCCGGGTTGCTGAGAAAACCGGCATCGAGCCCTTGCGCCGCCTGTGTCCGACCCGTAATTCTCCGCTGGTGGACGAGATCGCTGCCGGCGGACTTTTCTAAGCTGCCGCCGTATTGACGACCAGCCGCAATTGCCTGAGAGTTTCCGAAGGCTCAGGCCGGATGGTGTAATCTGCGTTCACCTCCGACGCCCGGATGATTCCTGTTTTATCGATCACATATCGTGCGGGTATCGGCAACCGGTATTCGGATTCATCGTGAAACCTGTCCAACGTGCTCCCGAAGGATTTGTAAAGTTCGCGCAAATAATCGGGCAACGTGAAGACCAGCCGAAATTCCTCTGCGGTCTTCAAGTGAAGATCGGTGAGGATGTCAAATGTCAGGCTTAGCTTCTTGTGCAAAGCGCGCGTATAGCGTTCGAGCTCGGGAGTGATTACTACGATCTGCGCTCCCAATGCTCGCACTTCGCCATGGATTTCCTGTAGAGCCTCCAGCTCCATATTGCAGTAAGGTCACCAGTGTCCGCGGAAGAAACTTGCGACCAGCGGCCCTTGCGGTAGGAGATCGGCTAAAGCAACCAGCATGTGGTCCTGGTTAAATAAGGCAAACGTTGGCGCACGGTCGCCGGCCTTTAACGCGCGATCTTCAATTCCTGATGCTTTGAGCTCGGCTGTGGCCCGATGCATTGTTTCAATTACCTGGCGCGGAGCATTGTAGGGCGGAGCTCCAGATTCGAATGATCTCTTGAAGTCGTCGAGTCGTTGCTGAAGACTTGCCATTTGCAGATCCCGGAACCTGTTCTTCATTAGACTCGCATTAACGTAGTGGGGTTTCAAGGTCCGTCACTCAGAGCCCGAATCGGAGCTCCAGAATATGAGAAGAACGCACTGCAATCGGGTTCTCTTTCCCGGCGGCAGAGTCATTTTCCTGATCGCAGACTGCCCGGATTGTGCTGGGCCGCGTAGATTTTGCGCACGGTTTCGATCGTGTCGGCTTCTTCCGGCCGCTTGTCGGGACGCAGGCGAACGATGCGAGGGAAGCGAAGAGCAAAGCCGCTGTTGTGGCGATCAGATCGCATCATGTTGTTGAAGGCAACTTCAATCACAATTTTCGGCTCGACCACCAGCGTAAAACCCTGATTTTCGACAGTGTGATCTAGGAACCACTTGGTCATCTCGGTGATTTCGGCATCCGTTAGCCCGGAATATGCTTTCCCGATGTTGACCAGGCGGTCGCCATCGCGCACGGCGAATGTGTAATCGCTGAGAACGCCGATGCGCTTGCCGTGTCCGTACTCGACGGCAGTGACGACCACATCTAAAGTTGCAAGTTCACGTTTCAGTTTAAGCCAGGATTTTCCGCGACGGCCGGGAGTGTATGGCGACTCAGCATCTTTAATCATGAGGCCTTCATTGCCCCGGGCTTGCGCAGCTTCGAAAAGCTGGTCCAGTTCTGCGGAGCTATGAGCCTGAAAAGCTGGAGCACGAATCAGTTGCGAGGACATCAGCGGCTGCTCATGGTTGAACGTGAATTGTGTTTGCGTGCTGGTTGGCGCCCTGCTTGCGCGAGGTACGGCGAGCAAGGCGTCGAGTCTTGCGGCGCGCTCATGAAGTGGGTTATCGATCAGCAGTTCTCCGTCGCGGTAGAGAAGATCGAACACCAGATATGCGACAGGGACTTCCTCGATCATTTTGTCGCTTACTTGTTTTCTTCCCAGGCGCTTTTGCAAAGCACTGAAGGGCTGGGCGCGGCCGGGGTCGGCCCCTTCAGACAATTGACTCCATGCCACGATTTCGCCGTCGAGAATGGCGTCCTGCGGAATTACCGCCAGCGTGTATGCGAGCTCAGGGAATGACTCTGTGATGTCGTCGCGCGTGCGCGAAAAAATTCGAACATTACCGTTAGAGCAGTGCGCCTGGGCGCGAACGCCGTCGTACTTGTCTTCAACCACGGCTTTCTCAAAATAGCTGAGAGCTTCTTCTGCAGATTGCATCGGGCTGGCCAGCATGAACCCCAGCGGATGAAAGAGGCGCATCGCAGCCTCAGCGAGTCGACTCTCAGCAGCCAGAGTAAGGGTCCCGCCTATATCGCCCAGCAGCATGTTGGCGCGTTGGATCTCGGGCAGAGTGCTCCCGTACGCTTTGGCAATTGCTTCTTCGACCAGGCTTTCTTTCAGGCCGATTCGCAGCTCGCCGGTCATGATTTTGATCACGTACTTTGCTTCTTTGGGAGTTAGGCGCGAGAGGAGATCTCGCACTCGCGCCGCTTTCGCAGTGGCGCCGCGGGTTATAGCGATTTCGCGGAAGAAAGCCTGAATCTCCGTGGTGATCAGGCCTTTCGCGCCGTTCTCCGGACGGGGCAGCACGGCTTCTGCTACCGCACCCAGGTCGCCGTATCGGCGATAGGCATTGTTCAGTTCCTGCTCGGGCTTGTCCGAAAGTTCCCCAACCATTCGCCAGAGCATCGTGCCTCCAACCTGCAGCGTTGCTTCCTCGCAAACCGCGAATGGCCTGCCGGAAAGAAACACGGCCGCGATGCCGGCGTCCTCCGTTGGAAGCGATTTGAAATAGTCGACCAGGATAGCTGTCTTTTGCAGCTTTTTTGTGGTTGCGGCGATCAGGTCGCAGGTTTCGGCAAACTTTTGCATAGGAACCCGGCTTCACCATTCTAGCGGCTGCTATAAGCTGCTGTGCCTCAGCAACTTGCATCTAATCTCGGGAAAACCTGTGGTATCTTTACATTGGTACTTCTTCGCCGGGGGATCATCTAACTCGCATGCAGTTTTTTCGAACATTATGGCGCTTCCTGGTTGCGGTTCAGTTGCTGCCTGCTTTGGAGGGCGGCGAGGAGACACTGGTTGGCGGCCAAGCCGTGCTCGAGGGTGTTATGATGCGCTCGCCTCATGCGTGGGCGATCGCCTGCCGCAAGCCGTCGGGCGAGGTTTCAACCCATAGCGAGCCGCTGGAACGGCTTTCGGAGAAGCACAAGTGGATGGGTTGGCCGGTGGTGCGGGGCGTAATCACTTTGGGCCATGCGATGGCCTTGGGATTCAGGGCGCTTAGATTTTCGGCGAACGTGGCTCTTGATGAAATGCAGGCGCAGCTGCCCGAGAAGGAAAAGAAATCGAAGAAGCTTGAAATCAGCGGCTGGATCGCCGCAGTTAACATCATCATCTCAGTTGGCTTCTTCATCTTTATGTACAAGTTCCTGCCGCTGGTCGCTGCGACGGAGCTCAAGAAGGTCGATTCCAGATTTAGCGGGCAGATTGTTTTCAATGTTGTAGATGGAATTATACGGTTGGCGCTGTTTCTTCTTTTTATTTGGGGAACGTCGCTGCTGCGCGATATTCGTCGCGTGTACCAATATCATGGTGCCGAACATAAAACGGTTTTTGCCTTCGAGAACGGTGATCCGCTCGATATAGGGTCAGTTCAGAAATACTCAACCTATCATCCGCGCTGCGGAACGAGCTTTCTGATGACGGTGATGATTATCTCGATCCTGTTCTACATCTTGATTCCCGTCACCAGCTTCTGGGCGAGATTTGCCGTCCGGATCGCGCTTCTGCCGGTGATAACGGGCGTCGCGTACGAGATCATTCGCTTCAGCGCCAAACACCGTGGATCACTTTTCGCCATCATGACCGCTCCTGGATTGTGGTTACAGCGGATCACGACTCAGCCGCCGGCCGACGAACAGGCCCAGTGCGCCATCATTGCGCTTGATCACGCTATGACTCTTGAAAAAGAGCACGGCGGCGAGTTGGTGATTGCGTAGCGGCGCCCGCCGCACAATTTTCCTCCGCTAGAACTCCTCGAAGAGCGAATAGCAGTGATGTGCAAGCAGGAGATCACCATGTTTGAACGATTGGAACAAATTGAAGCGCGATATGAAGAACTGACGCAGGCGCTTGCCTCGCCGGAGGTGATCGCCGACTCGACGAAATACCAGAAAACCGCCAAGGCGCACAGCGAAATCACGCCCGTTGTCGAAAAATATCGTGAATATAAGGACCTGAAGCGTGGAATCGCCGACAGCAGGGCAATGCTGGCGGAAGAGAAAGATGCAGAGATGCGCGCGTATGCGCAGGAAGAGTTGGACAAGCTGCAATCACGCTTGGGCGGCGTTGAAGAAGAGCTGAAGGTCTTGCTTTTGCCCAAAGACCCCAATGATGAGAAAGATGTCGTGCTCGAAATTCGCGCGGGGACAGGCGGCGACGAAGCCACGCTTTTTGCCGCAGAGATGTTTCGCATGTACACGCGTTATGCCGAGACGCAGGGTTGGAAGGTGGAAGTGCTTTCAACTTCAGAATCTTCCGTTGGCGGATTGAAAGAAGTCATTGCGCTCATCGAAGGCAATCGGGTTTACTCGCGTCTGAAGTATGAGAGCGGAGTACACCGCGTACAACGCGTTCCTGCAACTGAGCAGCAGGGACGAGTGCATACATCGGCGGTGACGGTTGCGGTTCTTCCCGAAGCCGAGGACGTGGACATCAAAATCGATCCCAAGGATCTGCGCATTGACACATTCTGCTCATCAGGGCCGGGCGGGCAATCCGTGAATACGACTTATTCTGCCGTTCGGGTTACACATATTCCCACCAATACCGTGGTCAGCTGTCAGGACGAGAAATCGCAGATCAAGAACCGCGACAAAGCAATGCGTGTTCTCCGATCCCGCCTGTACGAAATGGAAATGCAAAAGCAGCAGGAGGCACTGGCCAAAGAACGCAAAGCCATGGTGGGATCAGGCGATCGCAGCGAAAAGATCCGCACTTACAATTTTCCGCAGAACCGTGTCACGGATCATCGCATCGGGCTAACGATTCACCAGCTGCAGGAGGTGATCGATGGGAAACTCCAGCCGGTGCTTGATGCGCTCGGCGCTCACTTCCAGGCGGAGAACTTGAAACGGGAAGCAGCGGGTGTTGCGTGATCGTAGAGGAGATCACCATCGTTCGCCGTTAATGTTCTGAAAATCCAATAGTATTTTGTCACTGTGCCGCGCCCGGCACACGAGTATTATCTCTGGCGTACTTCCCCGTCCGATATGAAAACGCTGCAGGAAGTCTTTACGCCGCTGGATACGCGACGGCGCTACGAGGTGTGGTTTGTCCGAATGGGCCTCGCTGATGGCAGCGGAGCATGGTGGTTCCGATATTTGCTCTTCAATCCCGGGCGTGGCGGCTGTTCCGAAAGTCCCCGCGGAATGCCGGTCCAGGTCTGGGCTACATGGTTTCCACGCGATGGCAAGCCGAAAAGCTTCGTCCAGGGATTTCCTCTGGCGGATCTGGCCCTGAGCGCACGCCGAAAAAATCCATTTCATTTTTCTTGTGGTCCAAACGAGATGGGTGAGAACTTCTGTCGAGGTGCGCTGGAGGTGGATGGGCATCGCATCACTTGGGAGCTCAACTATCGCTCGACGTTTCACGGAATGCTCAGCAACAAAGGATGGATCGGGTTCTCCGCCACGCCGCATTCCGATGCGGTTTTCTCCGGCAGGGTCGAGCTTGACGGCAGGAGCTTCGCAACTGAACCTCTCGGGTTCGGGGTGCAGGGCCACAACTGCGGCTATCGGCATCGGGCGTTCTGGGTTTGGGCGCACGCGTATTTTGAACGCCCGGGGAATGCTCCCTCCTCATTCGAGGCTTTGGTTTATGAAATGCCTTTTGGCTTAGTGTTTCGAAAAGCGGTGTTGTGGCACAAAGGCAAAATGTGGATTTTTCCTGGGATGACAGAGCACAAGAGAGATCGGGAAGATTTCTTGTGGGAGTTCACGGCGTTCTCCCGCGATGGAACGAAGGTGGAAGTGAAATTTGATGGGAACGGTCCCGCAAGGCATTGTTTGGCCTACGTGAAGACAGATTGCTCGGGAACTTTTGATGTATTTAATAACAGCCTTTCGGGTGCAGTCGTCCGTCTAACGCATGCAAACGGAAACATCGAAGAATTCAGGACCGTTACAGGAGCGGTACTGGAAATGACCGGAATTTAGCTGTTCTCGTGTGCTTGTTTTGTGCTTCTCAGTGTGGCTGGGGAGTTGCGAAACCGCAGAGCATACTGAAAATCACCGAGGGCCGGCGAGTCGACATCAGACTGTACTGGTTCTAGAGGTTCACGCTTGCGAATGCGTTAGGGCCAGCCGCTCAGCGACAATTGAGTAGGCCGTCGGGTTAAACGCCATTCCAATATGCGTGCCCGGGACCTCGAAATTGCTATCGGAATCCCTGGTCATGCAATAGCGCCAATCGACAATGCCGTCATGGCGGGTATAAATAGCGGTTTGCAACATCGACTCAGGCACCTCGCGCCGAAGCGAATCAACAAAATTGCAGGTGCATCGGCCGGTATAGCAGTGCGGCAAAACTCCATCGCCGTGTTCTTGGAGAATGCGCAGGCGCACCGCCTCCGCCGCATGAATGATAGTCCGATTGGCCACGGTCCCTCGAATAGGCGAAGCCAGGGTCGTGACGGACGCGACCTGCCGGGGCCGCTGCCCAGCCAAGGATCGCGCGATCACGCCTCCCAGACTGTGCCCGATCAAATGAATTCTGCGCCCAGTTTCTTCGAGCGCGCTCTCCACGGTTTCATTGAGACGACGCTGGATCAGGAGATTGGGGCAATCGGCGTTGATGCCGATGCCCGAGAAATAAGGACGATAGCCAATCCGGCCGAGCCACTCGTGAAGTTCGGTCAAGTAGAGATCAGTTCCCAGGAATCCGGGGATGATGACGACCGCCGATCCGTCCCCGCGTGGCACGCCGAAGCCGTAATAAATAGGAGAAGCATGCAACAGAAGAATTTCAGCCCCAAAAAGCGCCTCTGTCCACAAAGAGGTCTCGGCCTCTGAGTGCGATTGGGGTGACAGCTTGCGAAGCTTAGGCGTCGAACGGTAACAGGCGTGCTTCTGTTTATGCAACTTAGTCCTGGATCCCTGGGGTTCTGTCGCTCCGCTGTTGCGGCGAGTCATAATACCACGGCGGATTATACCTCTATAATTGCCGCTGCCCATAGCACATTGGTGTCATCTCGGGTGCCGTTTGCCCTTGCCGCCTTGCCGGGGATTATTCGGCTTCCGCTTCAACAGTTGCTGTTCAAGCTCCGCAATTCGCTTATGGAGCGCCTCCATTTCCGCATGAGATGCCATCGGTGCGGGTTGCGATGGCGGCGTGCCACCGAGAAAACGTTTCATCATTTCTACTGGCGAAAGGATTGCTGACTGCACTTCTCCCAACCGGCTTTGTACCGCCTCCTGCACCTTTTCGTAGGTGTCGAAGGCCGACTTCAGGTACCACATGATGAACTCCTGACGTACCGCATCGGAAGCGACAATCAATTGACGCAGTAGTTCGAGGGGCAAGCCAGTAGGCTTGTCCTTGGCGTCCTCCGTGATGATCTGCGTCAGGACGACGCGCGTCAGGTCCTGGCCGGACTGAGCGTCTACCACCTGAACATTCTTGCCGTCGCGGATAAGCGAGGCAATATCTTCGAGGTTTACGTACCGGCTGGCGGCAGTGTCGTATAGCCTGCGATTGCCGTACTTCTTGATAACGACGGCAGAAGCCATTTTCCTCTTCCTATGCTGCTTTGCACAATAGACAAATATATATTGACACAATTTACGGCAAGGGACTATATTCTAGACGATGCTGCAATGCAGCAAACGGAGGTTCTCATATGCCGGCAGCCACCAAAGCCGAAACTCCCCGTCATCCAAGGGAGTCGTCGTTTGTTTCCCTTCTTACCGGTTGGGCCCAGCAAGGTGTACAGAGTTTTTTCGCGACCCAACGCATTCTACTCGATCTCGCCATGCGGCAAAATGCAGCGGTCATGCACTCGCTGCGCGAGCAATTAACCGATCCAGAGCATTCTCCGGCCGCGCTTCTTGGTGAAGCCGCCGGGGTAGGCGTAACCAACTTCATCGAGGGCCAGAAGGCGCTTCTGCAGCTGGGAAAAGAGCAGAACGAGATTGTTATGACCGGCGTCAAAGAACGCGTCGGCAACGTCCCCGCAGCCTATGCCATCACGGACCTTCTGCAGCGTAGCGTGGAAACCTTCATCCGCATGCAGGAGGAATTTCTGAAGATTGCCGGCAAGCAGACCCATACCTGGATGGAAGCCGCAAAGACGGGCAAGCCATATCAGGTTGAGCAGATGGCCGATCTGGCGCGGGAAGGCATGGAGAACTTCATCAAAGCCCAGAAGGAATTCCTGGACATCATTGCTGAGGAGACGGCAAAGGCCACCGGTGCGAAGCACACCAATGGCATCGCGAAAGGCAAGAAAACCGAACTGGCGCACCTTGCCCGAAAGGCAACGGAATCGCTGATTGAGACGCAGAAACGGCTGGTAGACCTTGCCGGTCAGCAAATGAATGCCAATGTCAAAGTGGCCGGTAAAACGCTGGAACTGATGAAACCATTTCCGTTTCTTCCCCTGGCGGAGTTGACTCGCGAAGGCGTAAAGAGCTATGTCGATGCGCAAAAAGCCCTGATGGATGTGATGGTCAAGCCTCAGGCTCAGTACAAGCAAACGGTACGGCCGGCGGCAAGAGGAAAGGCAAGGCCGAAGAAAACAACGGCTGCGGCCGCCTGATTGATTAATCTCGCGGGCCTGCGAGACTGCAGGCCCGCAGTCCCACAGCGCTCAACTTCGCGCGAGCACGCTGCGGCTGAATTCCAACCTGCAAGGTCGCGTCATCTATCTTCGACGCTATAACACCCACGTTTATCTCTCTTCAATTGTGATTACAAACACAGCGCCCGGTGACACTCGGTACGGATTCACTCCCTCGCACAATGCTGTAGTGATTAAGGCATTTCCAATCGGCCGAGGGAGATCGTATGACGCTGTATCAGTGGTCGAAATCCGAAGTTGAGTACGGCCGAAAGGTTCTGGATTCTGGCTTGGAGGGAGCACGATCCGGGCGAAAAACATTTCTTGATGGAAAGCCTTCCACATTGTTCTCGGGCGAAGCGGTCGGTCATGCGTTAAGGTGCGCGTCTTTTGGCGCGTGCGCCGGAATGCTTACCAGTTTTTCCGGAAGCAAGAGAAGATCAGCCGGCCGGGGATTGGGCTTCGCCCTGCTCGGCGGCGCATTGGGGCTCGCTTCCGGATTGATTTGGCAGAGCCGCCGTCTGACAACAAGTGTGGTGGCGGGCGCCGTAAAGGGCATGAGTAAAGTGCGCGATGAGCGCTGGTTGGAACGGCATCCCATCAATTACGCGTAAGAGTTAGCTCCGGTTACCCGGCTGTTGCTATGTCGGTATTGAGATCTCCGATGCGGAGCTGACACGCCCTTCGCCTGAAGTGCTCCCACCCAGTTCTCTTTGGGGGTAGGATGAGCGCACCTAGTACGTTCGAGGAAGTCAAGAGCCCACGAGACACTGATCGCCTCGGCACAGACCGAATCGCCTACCTTGAGGGCCTGATTGGCCGCGCCCAACAGGCGGCGGCTCTATTTACCCAGTTCACGCAAAAGGATGTGGACCGGGTCGTGAAAGCGATAGTCCTTGCCGGACTCGAGCAGGCACGCCAGTTGGCGGAACTCGCGGTCGAGGAAACTCGCGTGGGTGTGATGGAAGACAAGGTCATCAAGAACATGGTGGCCACAGAATTTTCCTACAACTACGTCAAAGACAAGCGCAGTGTCGGCGTGATTCGCGAAATCCCGGAGCGGAACTTAATTGAGATTGCCGAGCCGATCGGCGTCATCTTCTCGCTTGTGCCAATCACAAATCCTACCTCTACTGTTCTTTTCAAATGCATCATGGCCGCGAAGACGAGGAACGCGGTGATCTTTGCTCCGCACCTGAAAGCCTGGCGGTGCGGTGCTGAGACGGTACGGCTGATGTACGAGACGGCGATTAAGCATGGCGCGCCGGAAGGCGTATTTACCTGTGTTGAAACGCCCACGCTGCAGGACAACGCCTACCTGATGCACCATAAGGCCGTCGCGCTGATTGACGCGACCGGCGGACCGGGCGCCGTGAAGGCAGCTTATAGTTCTGGAAAGCCCGCGCTCGGTGTGGGCCCGGGGAACACTCCCGTCTACCTGGAAAAAACAGCGGATCTGGATTCAGCAGTTGTCGACATCATTATCTCCAAGACCTTTGATAACGGCACTATCTGCGCGTCAGAGCAGACTGTCGTGATTGATGACGAAATCTACGACGAGGTGCTTGCAAAGTTCACCGAACTCGGTGCCCACGTGTGCAACGAGGAAGAAGCCGAACTGCTGGCGCGCACGGTCATCGACCCAAAGACCGGATTCATGCAGCCGATGGCGGTTGGTCAGAAAGCCACGGATATCGCGCGGTTCATCGGGCTTGATGTCAAGCCCCAGACGAAGCTCTTAATCGCGCCTATCAAAGGCGTTGGGCGGGAACATCCGCTTTCTGTCGAGAAGCTGTTTCCGGTTCTCGCGATCTATCGGGCGAAATCGGTGGATGAGGCGCTTCGGATATGCATTGACGTCAACCACGCCGGCGGGCTCGGGCATACCTCTGTCGTTTTTTCTCGCAATGAAGAAATCATCCGCAAGTTCGGTGAGCTGATTAACACCGGCCGCATCATCGTGAACTCTCCGGGCTCGATTGGCGCGCTGGGAGCGGTTTACAACGACCTGGTCCCGACTTTTTCTTTCGGATGCGGCACGGGTGGAGGCAACAGTACCACCGATAACGTCAATATGTATCACTACCTCAATATCAAGCGTCTGGCGCGGAGGACCCAAAATCATATGTGGTTCCGGGTGCCTAATCAGATTTACTTCAATATGAATGCGGTCGAGAATCTGCGGCAATTTCCGTCCCGCTCGACCGTGATCATCACCAATGCCGCCCTGGAGCAGATTGGGCACGTTGATACTGTGCGCCGATGCATTTGCCCTGACGCCAGTATTCACGTCTGCGTCATTCCCGATGCTGAGCCCGAAGTGAAAGTCGTGGTGAAGGGAGTAGAAGAGCTCGCATTCTACAAAGCCGACCAGATCATCGCGCTCGGAGGCGGGTCGGTCATTGACGCGGCGAAGATCATGAAGCTGAAGTATGAGGCTCCGGACGCCAACCTGGAGGAGCTTGCCGCTCCATTCCTGGATTTGCGCAAGCGTGTGGCCGAATATCCGGCAGAAAAGGTCACTCGTGCCCGTCTCATCGCCATCCCGACCACTAGCGGTACGGGAAGCGAGGTCACGCCCTTCGCGGTGCTGACTGATAAACAGCGGGGACGCAAAGTCACACTGGCCGACTACTCACTTGCTCCCGATGTGGCGATCATCGATCCGCAATTCGTAATGTCGATGCCGAAAGGGCTCACAGCGGATACCGGCATTGACTGCTTGACGCATGCGTTTGAGGCGGGAGTGTCGAGCTACGCATCTCTTTACACCGATTGCAACGCGATGCAGGCTCTGCGTTTGGCGTTCAAGTACTTACCAATTGCATATGGAAACCCACGGGACGAAGAAGCACGCTGCATGATGCACAACGCGGCGTGCATCGCCGCGATGGCATTTTCGAACGCCTCAGTCGGCGTGAATCACGCCCTCGCGCATGCGTTTGGGGCACGATTCCACATAGCGCACGGGCGCGCGAATGCGCTCATGCTGCCTCACGTGATCGCCTACAACGCCGAGGTCCCGGCAAAGTTCATGCCATCGCCTTATCAGCATGGATATCTGGCGCACAAGAAATACGCCAGCATGGCTGATTTGCTGGATCTCGGCGGAGTGACGGTTGAAGAAAAAGTCCAGAACCTGATCTCCGGAGTCGAGCGATTGCTCGATCGGCTCGGATTTCCTCGCTCCATCGCCGAACTTGGAATTTCGAAGGAAGAATTCGAGCGAGCCGTGCCCGAGCTGGCGCAGACAGCATTTGAAGATCCATCGTGGCGCTCGAACCCGCGCATGCCGTTGATGAACGAGTTGATTGAACTGTTCTGGAAGGCTTATTCCGGGCGCGGCCAGAAAGAAGAAGTTGAAGCCATTGATCGTGAGGGCGCATTGGTGGGCGTATGAACGATACAGAAATGATTGCAGATCTCGTAAAAGTAGGCGAAACGCGCATAACTGAGTCACTGCGAGAGGCCGCGAAAGATGCCAAGAGCGAATTGGCGCTCGACTTTGGCTCCATCAAGCGCCTTGATTCAGAAGCTGTAGCGGCACTGCGGGAACTCGCCGACTGTGCTGAACGCAAGAACATAAGAGTCGTTTTGTACAGCGTCAATGTGGACTTGTACAAGGTGCTCAAGCTGGTGAATCTCACGCCGCGTTTTTCGTTTGTCAATGAGGAGCAATAACGATTCGGAGTGACGATGCAGAATGCGCAACAATCTGACCGGCTCTCGTGGGGCGACACGGTGTTCCTGCACCTTGAGCGCGAAGACATGCCGCTGAATGTGGCCAGCGTCTGCATTTTCGACGGTGAGATCAAATTCGAAGACTGCATCCGCTTTGTCGAGGCAAAACTCCCGCTGTTGCCACGGTATTTGAAGCGCGTTATTTCAGCGCCGCTCGGCCTTGGTCTTCCCAGCTGGGAGTTCGATCCAGACTTCGATCTGCGTCGCCATCTAAGGTCAGTCACTCTGAAACGCGGCAGTGAAACAGAGTTAAAAGGCGTTGCTGGCAAACTCTTTAGCACCGTAATGGATCGCCGGCACCCGCTCTGGGACATGACGCTGGTGCGGGGGCTTTCCGGGAACCGCAGTGCGATCATCCTCCGCCTGCACCATTGCCTGGCGGATGGAATCGCCGGCGTCGGGCTCATGAACGTTATTCTTGATGCAAGCCCCGCGCCACCACGCAGTCAGTCAAATAAAAATAAGCTCCAGGTTCCTCCCCCTCGGGATGTATGGACATCGCTAACCGCCGGGGTCATTGACTCCTACTCCGACCTTGTGAAGCGAGTTCTCTCTGGCATGGCCGATCTTCTCAGCATGGCGGAGCGGACCGCCAGCAGGGGTGGAGCTTTCGGCTCTGGCGACGAGCTCTCGCGATTGCTGCCGGAGCTAACAGCTTTTACCCAGCGACTGCGATTCAACGTGCCTTATAAGGGCCCGCAGAAGTTCGCCTGGACGGATGTTCCGTTGAGCGACATCAAGGGCATCAAACAGACATTCGGAACCAGCGTAAACGACGTGCTTCTCGCGTTGATTACTGCATCTGTTCGTCGATACCTCGAGTTCCACGAGGAGCGCACCAAGGGACGATTGTTCCGCATGATGGTCCCGGTGAATTTGCGCGGCAACGACGACGCGACGGTGCTCGGGAACCGCATCTCGCTGGTTCCGATCACCATTCCGCTCGATATTCGCGATCCACAGAAATTGCTCGCTGCCGTACATGATCGAACAGAATTCATCAAACGTGCGCACACCGCCGAATTGATCAGTTTGGCCGGGGGAATGATCGGCATGTTTCCCACTGCTCTGCAGGCGCTTGTTGGCCCAATGTTGAGCCAGTTACCGGTGACGCCCTTCAACATGGTCTGCACCAATGTGCCGGGGCCGCAGTACCCACTCTATCTGCTGGGACACAGAATGCTCCGCTGGTATCCGTACGTACCAGTGGGCGGGGAGATGTCCATGAATTGTGCCGTCCTGAGCTATGACGGCGTGGCGAATTTTGGTTTCAGCGGCGATGTGCACGCGGTGCCTGACATCAAGCGGCTGGAGGATTTTTTGCACGCGAGTTTCATCGAACTACGGGAAGCGGCTGGGATGAAGGTCGGACGCAGGACCACAAGGAAAAGAACAGCGGTTAGGGCTGTGGCGAAGGCAGGCGTGAACAGGTCGAAGGTCGTCGGAGTCGCCGCACCGCTCAAGGTCGACTCGCACGGCGGGACTCAGACGCAAGGTGCACAGAAAACAGAAAGTGAAAAAACTGCGGCGCATGCCGCATAAAGCCGTGAATTGAAGATCTATCGCAAGTTGTAAGGCTATCTCCTGGGAAAGGCCCACCAACGTGCTGCAAGCGATTCAGCCCGATGTGTCATTAACCTCATATCTCAGTTCGGGGCATGGCCTCTTCCTGGCAATCCACGTTCTAGGCCTGATCTGTTTTGCATATATCATCGCGCGGCGGCTTGTTCCATTGCTGCACGCGCAGCGGGATCCGCGGTTTGATCACCCCGTCGCGCGCCTTCGAAATGTATTGAAATTCTGGCTCGGACAGTGGAAGCACCCTCGCTACAGGACTGCCGGGATTCTCCACATTCTGTTTTTTTCCGGCTTCATTCTGCTGGCCTTGCGCGCATTCACCGTCCTTATTATTGGGACCTCGCCCGGTTTTGCGATGCCTGGCCTTTCGGGAACGCGCGGTGAGACCTATGAAGCAGTGACCGACTACGCCGCAACCATTGTGTTCCTGTGCATGATCTTTGCGATCGTGCGCCGGTTGGTCTTCAAACCTGCGCGCTATGCCGTGCCGGCTCGCTTCGGTAAAGCGCATAAGGCAGACGCGGTCTTCCTCTTGGCGCTGATTGCAATTCTCATGCTGGCTGACAGTCTCTTCGAAGGCGCACGAGCTGCAGCAGCGTTGCGGCAGGGAGTTGCAGCCGGCATTAACACTGTGCTCTCGCTGCCGTGGATCTTCAAGGTTGTGCTTGCTTCTAAATCGCTTCCGGTTGTCGATCGCGCGTATTTCAACGGATATCTTCTGCACGAAGTAACTTTCTACGTTTTGCTTTGTTATCGGCCATTCGGAATTCAGTTCCACGTGGAGACGTCGCTCTTCACCGTTTATTTCGCCAGGTTGACGAGGGGAACGCTGAAGCCGGTCAGGTGGGGTGTTCGCGACGAAGAACTCGATCAGGTGAAATCTTTCGGTGTGAAGACGTTTGAAGATTTCACCTGGAAGCACATGCTGGACTTCTACACCTGTGCTGATTGCGGCCGCTGCTCGGATAATTGTCCAGCTAACAGCGCAGGTCGACCCTTATCCCCGCGCTTTCTGTCGATCAAAGCCCGAGATTATGCGTTCAAGCATTATCCGATGTTCGGCCACGCGGGAAACGGCAAGCCGCTGATCGGGACGGTTTATTCGGAAGACGAAATTTGGTCGTGCACGACCTGTGGCGCGTGTGAGGAAGAATGCCCGCTGCTGATAGAAAACATCGACAAGATCGTTGATCTGCGCCGAGGCATGGTGGATGACGGCAACGTGCCGCAGTCTCTACAGAAGCCGCTGAAATCGCTCGAGAGCCGCGGGAATCCTTACGCAAAGCTAGAGAAAAAGCGGGGCGATTGGGCCAATAGCAAAGAGTTCCGGCAGAACTGCACGGTCAAAACGATCGACAAGAGCAATGGCGCGGAGACGCTCTATTTCGTGGATAGCGTTACATCTTTCGATGATCGAATGCAGTCGATCGCACGCGCTACGGCAAGAATTCTGGATCATCTCGGCGAGGACTTTGGAATCATGGGTTCTCAGGAAAAAGACAGCGGCCATGAGGTCCGGCGCTTCGGCGAGGAAACGCTGTTCATGGCATTGCGTGACCACAACACCGAGGCGATCGAAGCTTCTGGAGTATCGCGCATCGTTACCTCTGATCCCCACGCGTATAACGCGCTGAAGCATGACTACAAGGATCTCCCTCGAGTCGAGCACATCAGCCAGGTTCTTGCGCGCGGCGTGACGTCGGGAGCGATCAAGTTCAAACCGGTTGCAAATTCAGAAAATGTCCACACCTACCACGACCCGTGCTACCTCGGCCGGCACAACGGCGTTTACCGGGAACCTCGCGAGGTGCTGGATGCGATTCCCGGCATGAAACGCGTGGAGATGGCCCGTTCGCGTGATCGGTCGTTCTGCTGCGGCGGCGGCGGGCTGATGCTTTTCTACGAGCCGAAAGAAGACGAACGGATCGGGGTCAAGCGGGTTCGCATGGCTGCGGAAGCTGGCGCCAATGTGATGGTGACCGCGTGCCCGTTCTGCATGACCAATATAGAAGATGCGATCAAAGTTGCAGGGTTGGAAGGAAGGATGTCGGTGATCGATTTAGCGGAGTTGGCTGAACAGCAAATTGTTCGCGAGACCGCGGGTGCGGAATGCGCTAATGAAATCCCGCCAGAACTAGTCGCAGGGAGGTAAATGTGGAAATCCTGGTTTGCGTACGACGAGTGCCTGATACATCGGAAAACGAGATTGCTCTCAACGTCGCGGGCAGCGATATTGAACGGGACGATCTCGTTTATTCGATCAACGAGCCCGACAATTATGCCGTTGAAGAAGCGCTGCAGATTGTGGGCAGGGTCGGCGGAAAGGTCACTGTCGTCACGGTTGGAACCGAAGACGATGAAGAGGTGCTTCGCCGCGAGATGGCCATGGGCGCGACTCACGGCGTTCTATTGACCGACGATGCTTTCACCGGATCTGATGCTCGTGGTATCGCGCACATTCTCCAGGCATTCGTGCAAAAGGGCAGTTACGACGTCATTTTGACCGGGGTTCAGGCCGAAGACGGGGGAGCGCAGGTCGGCGGAATGCTCGCTGCCCTGCTCGACTATCCCTTTGCTTCGCTTGTGACAGCTATTGAGGTGCTCGATGGCAAAAAGCTGAAAATCAGCCGCGAGATCGAAGGCGGCAATAAAGAGGTCAGCGAAATCGACCTGCCCTGCGTCCTTTCCATTCAGACCGGTATCAACGAGCCACGTTATGTCGGGATGCGCGGAATTCGGGCGGTCGCATCTGTGCCGATTGAGACCTACGGTACTTCAGAGTTAGCCATTGACTCCACAAGCGTCGGTACAGCTGGAGCCAAGGTTCGGCGGGTGGACTACTTTGTCCCGGCGGCCACGAAGAGTGCAGAAATCTTGCGAGGCTCGCGCGAGGAGAACATCGACAAACTGCTTGAGCTGGTCGCCGCCAAAGGAGGACTGAAATGACTGCCCGAATCTTTGCCTACGTCCCGCATCGAAACGGTGTGCCCGATGACTGCGCGGGCGAGCTTGTGGCTGCCGCAAAACGAATCGATTCCGGTGTTTCTCCAACGGCCATCGTGGCTGGATTCGGCTCCGAACTCGACGCCGTGTGCTCAGCCCTGTGCGCGTCTTACGCAGAAATCTGGAAGATCGATAAGGAGGTGCTTGCCTATCCGAACTCTGAACTCGTGCGGCAAGCACTGGTCAAAGTGATTCCACCAGGGAGCGTCGTGCTTTGTCCGCACGATCACTTTGGCATTGACCTTGCCCCGGGGCTTTCGATCAAGCTGAACGCCGCGTATCTTCCGGATGCAGTCGAGATCGAAAGTATTGACGGCGACAATCTCAAAGCGGTTCGCCAGGAATTCGGCGGCCAGGTCAGCGCGCACGTGCGCTGTGACATCTCGTCGGGTGCGGTAATCACCATCCGCCCAGGCGCGTTCAAGGCCCAAGAAACTACGGTCTTAAATGGAAATGTCGTTGACAAGTCGCATGAAGCTGGTTCATTCAGCGCGAAACGGCGCTATGTACAGACGATTGTTGCCGAAGCCGGCGACGTTGACATTACAAAGCACGCTGTTCTTGTCTCAATTGGCCGCGGCATTCAGGAAAAAGACAATGTAGCGATTGCCGAAGAACTTGCCGAGGCTCTGGGTGCAGCAGTCTCCTGCTCCAGGCCGGTCGTCGATGCAAAGTGGCTCGATAAGTCGCGGCAGGTGGGCTCTTCCGGTAAAACCGTGAAGCCGAAAGTCTATCTCGCCTGCGGCATCAGCGGATCTTTTCAACATCTGGCTGGTCTTAAGGGAAGTCCCTTCCTGGTTGCCATTAACAAGAATCCGAAGGCTCCGATTTTTCAAGTCGCGGATATCGGCATCGTGGACGACATCCTCGAGTTTCTGCCAGAAATGACCGAAAAGGTAAATGAGATGCGCGCCGTCGCCGCCAAGTGAGGAACAAAGATGATTGCCAGCAAAACTCTAAAACTCAGTTTGAAGTCTCTGCGAGAATTCGCGAAGAAGCGCCTCCAGGACGAGACGCTGATTGAACTCGACGAGCGCGACGAGTGTCCGATCGAGATCGTTCGCGAAATTTGCAATCCCGACAAAATCGGCATTCAACTTCTCATGGTCCCCGAAGAATTTGGCGGGATGGGGGGTGGCGCTTTTGACGTCTATTGCGTGTGCGAAGAGATGGCGCGCATTGACCTTGGCGTAGCAACCGCCGTGCTCGCCACCTTCCTTGGTAGCGACCCTATAACCGTCGGCGCGACGCCTGAGCAGAAGAAAATCTGGCTGACGCGCATTGCCGAAGAAGGGCTGTTGTTCGCGTATGGGGCGACGGAGCCTGAGGCCGGCAGCGATCTCGGCGCGCTTCGGACGACTGCCGAACGGGTCGAGGAAAACGGCAAAATTGTCGGATACAAAATCAGCGGCAACAAGCAATGGATCAGCAACGGCGGCGTTGCCGACGCGTACACGGTCCTGGCGAATACTCCCACCGGCCCAAGTTGGTTCATCCTCGAAAAAGGTCTGAAAGGTTTTACTCACGACGAACCAGAAGACAAACACGGCATACGTCTGAGCAATACTGCTGCGCTGGCGCTGGACAACGTTTATGTCGCTGCGGATCGCCTGGTTGGCGGAGTCGAAGGCCAGGGTTTAAATCAGGCACAAGCAGTTTTTGGCTACACGCGGCTCATGGTGGCTGCATTCGGCCTGGGAGCGGGGTGGGCAGCGCTCGATCGCGCGATTCCTTACTCCACAAAGCGTATTCAAGCGGGCGCGCCGCTTTCGGAAAAACAGGGATATACGCACAAGCTGATCGTTCCCAACGTTGCGCGGCTTGAGGCCGCCCGCGCCTACATTGAGGAAACCGCGGAGCGCATTGACTCCGGCGAAGGCAGCCTCAATACCGAAGGTGCAATTGCGAAGTACATGGCAACCGAAGCCGGCAACTTCGCCGCCGATGCAAGCATTCAGGCTCTCGGAGGTTACGGCTACACCCACGAATACATGGTCGAGAAGATCAAACGCGACGTGCGCATTACCACCATTTACGAGGGCACCTCCGAAATCATGGAAATGACTATCAGCCGCGACCGCTGGCAAATTCACTTGAAAACCCGTGGCCAGCATTATCACGAACAGGCCAAGAAGTTCGAGGCGTTGCATGTGCGGAAGCCGAATGTCGGTGGTGATGTCGCCGGGCTCGCGCTGCATGCGTTGGCGGAAGTCATGGAGAAAGCACGAGCGGCCAGGCTGACCCGCCATCAGCATGTTCTGCTGCGGCTGGGAGAGCTGATTGCCTACGCGGAGTGCGCGGGAAGCCTGGCGCAACGCGCCGCCGCTGCGGGCGAGAACAAGCTCAGCGAGAAGGCAAATCGCAGATTCGATGCAAACGCACTCGCCGCAATCAGCCGCATCTTTGCGCGCGAAGCCGCGATAAAGGTTGCGGAAGACGGCTTGCGGTTGTTGATCGGAGCTGGAGGCGTGAGTGACGGGGAACTTCCGGCAATTGAAGCCAGCCTCAATGTCTCTGCGATTCATCGAGCGCAAGCCGGCTTGCTCTCCGATATGGATTACGTCGCCGATGTTTTGTACGGACGCTTAGAAAAGCGTGCGGCTGCGTGACGATAACAGGCCGCATGCCTCGATCGAACGTTGAGGAGTGCTGGTAAACGTGATTGGGTTTCTTGTTCGTGTGGGAGTGCAGTTATGGAAAACAGATCTGACCGTGCCATTGCCATCGTGGGATTGGGAGCCGTTCTGCCTGACGCGCCAAATGTTTCTGCGTTTTGGGAAAACATTACGAATGGCCGATACAGCATCAGCGAAGTTGATCGTGAGCGCTGGGACCCCGCGCTCTATTACGACGCCGACCCAGCTGCGCCCGACAAGACCTATTCCAAGATTGGCGGTTGGGTGCGCGAGTTCGTTTGGGAGCCGGTGAAATGGCACTTGCCGGTGCCTCCCAAGGTCGTAGACGCCATGGATGGCGCACAGCGCTGGGCGATCGCATGTACGCGCGAAGCGCTCGAAGACTACGGCTATCCCAAACGTCCGCTCGATGCTGACCGTACCGCCATCATCCTCGGGAACGCTATGGCAGGCGAAAAGCATTACCTGACTGCCCTGCGCGTTTATTTTCCGGAGTATGCGCGTGAGTTATCTCAATCGCCCAGTTTCGCGGCATTGCCCGAGGCGCTTCGCCGTGACATTACACGCGAACTGCAGGATCGCGTCGCTAAGTACCTGCCCTCAATCACTGAAGACAGCATGCCGGGTGAACTGGCGAATTGCATCGCAGGGCGCATCGCTAATCTGTTTAACTTCCACGGCCCGAATTACGTTTGCGACGCGGCTTGCGCGTCGGCGATGGCTGCCATCAGTTCGGCGATGGAAGGTCTTATCGAAAAAGATTTCGATGTTGTTGTTACCGGCGGCATTGACCGCAACATGGGCGCTTCGACTTTTGTGAAGTTCTGCAAAATCGGCGCACTCTCCGGGACTGGCACGCGTCCTTACGCCGAAGGCGCAGATGGTTTCGTGATGGGCGAAGGAGCAGCGATTTTCCTGCTCAAGCGTCTCTCCGACGCCGAACGCGATCACGACAAAATCTACGCTGTTCTGCGTGGGATGGGCGGCTCGAGTGATGGCAAAGGCAAAGGCATTACTGCGCCGAACCCGATAGGGCAGAAGCTCGCGATTGAGCGGGGTTGGACAAACGCCGGGCTATCGCCCGACACCGCGACTTATTTCGAGGGCCATGGCACATCGACTCGTGTTGGCGATGTGGTCGAAGTGCAGAGCCTGGCGGATGTGCTGAACACAAATCATTTGCCTGCGCACTCAGTCGCACTCGGTTCGGTGAAGTCAAATATTGGGCATCTCAAAGGAGCGGCTGGCGCAGCGGGGCTGCTGAAAACTGTGCTGGCGCTCCATAACAAGGTACTGCCTCCCAGTGTGCACTGCGAGCGGCCTAATCCAGACATCGACTTCGCGCATTCTCCTCTGTACGTGAATACGACACTGAAACCGTGGGATGTTGCATCCGATGCTGTCCGCCGTGCCGGATTGAGTGCATTCGGTTTTGGTGGAACCAATTTTCATGCCGTGCTAGAGGAGTACATCCCCGGCCGGTTGAATGGAAATGGCAAGAAGTCAGTGGCAGTTCCAGAGATTGTCTCGAAAGATTCTGAGGTTAGCATGAGCACAAAACAGAGATTCTCCTCTCCCGCGACGTCGCGCAAGGCGCCATTGCGTGGCGCCCTGGTATTGGGCGCGAATTCAGAAGCTGAACTTGTCGAACGGCTGCGAGCCACTGAAAGGGAGGCGCGGTCAGGCAAGGCGCCGGCAGTTGCTTCACCTGCGGAGTCTGATCTGCGCTCCCCCGAGCGGCTGGCGATTGACTATGCCGACGCGCCTGAGTGCGCGGAAAAATGCGCCAAAGCAATAAAGGCATTCGCGGCGAACCAACCTGCAACGTGGAAAGCTCTGCGCGCGCAGGGCATTTTTCGTGGACACGGGCCGGCACCGAAAGTTGCTTTCCTTTACCCCGGACAGGGTTCGCAATACCTCAATATGCTGAAATCGCTTCTCGACACAGAGCCTATTGTCGCCGAAACCTTTGCTGAAGCCGATCGGGTGATGACGCCTCTGCTCGGCAAACCGTTAAGCGAATTTATTTACGTTGACTCCAGCGACGCCGCCGCAGTGGCCAAGGCAGAGGACGATCTTCGCCAGACCGCGATTACCCAACCGGCTGTGCTCACGGTTGATTTGGCGCTTACCCGCCTTCTAGCTGCATACGGCATCACGCCCGATTTCACCCTGGGACACAGCCTTGGCGAATACGGCGCGTTGGTTGCTTCTGGTGCAATTCCTTTTGCTGACGCGCTCGAAGCGGTCAGTGCACGCGGACGCGGAATGACCCAGGTAGCGATGACCGATAACGGCCGCATGGCCGCCGTCTCTGCACCTCTGGAAGAAATTGAGAGCATTCTAAAGACAGTGAACGGCTATGTTGTCATCGCCAACATTAATAGTGAGCACCAGGCAGTAATTGGCGGTGCGAGCGAAGCTGTGATGCAGGCGATGGCCGTGTTTCAGAAAGCCGGCTACGAAGTTACCGCGTTGCCCGTCAGCCATGCATTTCATACATCCATTGTTGCGCCTGCGAGCGAACCGCTCCGCCGAGTGCTCGCCCGATTGCATCTGCAAGCTCCGCAGATACCGACCATTGCCAACACAAACGGCGAGTTCTATCCGACAGGGCCGAACGTTGTCCCGCAAATGTTGGACATTCTCGCCGAGCAGGTGGCTTCGCCGGTGCAGTTCGTCAAGGGCCTGCACAGTCTGTATGAAGCTGGGGCTCGAATATTTGTTGAAGTCGGACCCAAGAAAGCATTGCAGGGATTTGCCGACGATGTGCTCGGCAAGTACGGCGATGTGGTGTCGCTGTTCACCAACCATCCCAAGAGCGGCGACATCGTTGCGTTCAATCAGGCGTTGTGTTGCTTGTATGCTGCGGGGCTCGGGCGAGGTTTTGCGCAAAGCGAGACGGCAACAGTGCCCTCAATAGTGGCTTCGATATCCGAGCGCCAAACCACTATTCCAGCGCCTTCGAATGGAAACCACTATGCCGAACTGGGCCGTTTCTTTGCCGATGTGCTTGATAAGGGGTGGAAAATGGCCCACGGTTCCGCTCGAATTTCTTCCGAAGAGCCGGTCGTGATCACTGGTGCAGCCCTCGGGCTGCCGGGAACTGGGCACATCTTTGATGACAGCAATGTTGCACGACTATTGCGGGGTGATCAGTTCATCGACACAATTCCGACCAAACTGCGCCGCGCCATGCTGGAAAAGCATGTCACACGGCTGGTGAAGAACGACGATGGCGGCACCTTCGAGACCATCACGAATGTCGCCGATGTAATCAAACTCGCAGGACGCGCCGGTGCCTTCGACCTTGAGACTGAGTTCGGCGTCTCCGCCGAAAGGAATGCGGCGCTCGACCGCGTCACCCAGCTTGCTATTGCGGTTGGCCTCGACGCTCTGCGCGATGCCGGCATTCCGCTGGTAATGCGTTACAAGAAAACCAGCAAAGGTACTCAGTTGCCCGATCGTTGGGGCTTGCCCGATGCTCTGCGCGACGACACGGGCATCATTTTTGCTTCTGCGTTCCCCGGCTATAACCGCTTCGCTGACGACATGTCGCGGTACTACGCCGATCATGCTCGACGTGAGCAGTTGGCCAGCCTGCAATCTCTGCGAACCCGCGTTGCTGAAACGAATGGCGATTCGATCATTACGCAGGAGATTGATCGTCAGATTGAGGACCTCTGCGATGCGATCGAAAAGACGCCGTATGTCTTTGATCGGCGATATCTGTTCCGCATTCTGGCGATGGGGCATTCGCAGTTCGCTGAATTCATCGGTGCTCGCGGGCCCAACACGCAAATCAACTCTGCCTGCGCCAGCACGGCGCAGGCGGTTTCGCATGCCGAAGACTGGATCCGTGCCGACCGTTGCCGCCGGGTGATTGTGATAGCTGCTGACGATATCACCAGTGACACCATGCTGGAATGGATTGGCGCAGGATTCCTTGCCACCGGCGCGGCTGCGACCGACGACGTGGTAGAAGAGGCCGCCATTCCTTTTGATCGCCGCCGTCACGGAATGATCATCGGCATGGGCGCTGCGGGTCTAGTCGTAGAACGGGCAGATGCCGCGCGCGAGCGCGGTCTGCAGCCGATCTGCGAGATGCTGAGCTCGGTCACAGCAAACAGTGCTTTTCACGGCACGCGCCTCGACGTGCAGCACATTGGACAAGTAATGGAAAACCTGGTTTCGACCGCTGAACGCCGGGGTATTAGTCGCGCCGAAATCGCACCCCGGACGGTTTTTGTTTCTCACGAAACGTACACGCCTGCGCGCGGCGGCAGCGCAGCCGCTGAGATTCACGCCTTGCGACAAGTCTTTGGCAGCTCTGCTGATCACATCGTAATCGCCAACACCAAAGGCTTTACCGGACACGCCATGGGGGCGGGTATCGAAGACGTGCTAGCAGTGAAGGCACTGGAAGCTGGAATCGTTCCACCGGTAGCCAACTTCAAGGAAGTTGATCCTGAGCTGGGCCGGCTGAATTTGTCGAAGGGAGGAAGCTACCCGGTGGAGTACGCACTGCGCCTTGCCGCCGGTTTTGGATCGCAAATCAGTATGACGCTGATGCGATGGGTCAGGACGAAGGATGGAGCACGTTGCAGTCCGCATGCTTTCGGATACGGCTACCGCGTTATTGATAAGCAAGCCTGGTCGGCGTGGCTCGCGCGCATCTCCGGTCAGCCGACAGCAGAACTGGAAACGGTGCATCGTACCCTTCGGGTTCGAGATACCGGGGCACGAGCTCTGGAAGCTAAAGCTGGAGAAAATCGTTCCGTAGCTCAAACCCCACAAAAAGCAGAAATAGCCAAGGCTGCTCCGGAGATCGAAAGGAAAAGTGAAGTGCTGAAATCCGCGGCACAGGCTGCCCCTGCAATCACCGCGAAGGCTGAAGCGCCTCCTGTTGCGTCAGCCGTTTCAAACAGTCCGGCAGATCCGGTGAGGGAACGCATTCTGGCCTTGGTGGTGGAAAAGACGGGATATCCCGAGGACATGCTGGATCTCGACCTTGACCTCGAAGCTGATCTCGGGGTCGATACCGTCAAGCAAGCCGAGATGTTTGCAGCCATTCGCAAGATCTATAACATCCCGCGCGATGAGAATCGCAAACTGCGCGACTATCCAACACTCGCGCACGTCATCCGCTTTGTCTATGAAAAGCGGCCGGATTTAGCGGCACAGACTGAATCCGTTTCGCCCACAACCGCGTTGAAAGAGACCACCCAGCAGACAGTCGCGGCAGCTCTCCCTGCCCCGCCATCATCGTCTGCGGCAGATTCAGTTACAGAACGCATTCTCGCCCTGGTTGTCGAAAAAACGGGCTATCCGAAAGACATGCTCGACCTTGAGCTCGATTTGGAAGCCGATCTCGGGGTTGACACGGTAAAGCAAGCCGAAATGTTTGCCGCAATTCGCGAGATCTACAACATTCGACGAGACGAGAACCGAAAACTGCGCGATTACCCGACGCTCGCACATGTGATTCGGTTTGTCTATGAAAAGCGGCCGGATCTGATCGAAACAACTACCGCACATCCCACCGCGCCTCAGGCCCCTGAAGCGGCGAAGCAGACCGTTGCCACAACAGCCACGGCGATCGAAGACCCTATCAAGGAAAAAGTACTGGAGATCGTCGCCGAAAAGACCGGATATCCGAAAGACATGCTGGATCTGGACCTCGATCTCGAAGCCGACCTCGGCATTGACACCGTGAAGCAAGCGGAAATGTTCGCAGCCATTCGCGCGGCCTACAACATTCCGCGCGATGAAAATCTTAAGCTGCGCGATTTCCCAACCCTGGCGCATGTGATTAAGTTTGCGCAGGACAGATCTGGGATGACAATTCCCTCGGCAGAGATCAAACAGCCGGGTAAGAAGCCGGCCGGATCAGCCCTAGCGAAGACCGCGTTGCCACTATCCAGCCTGGAGGCAGCAAACAGCATTCCTCGGCGCGTGCCGGTTCCGGTCTTAAGGCCTTCTCTTAATTTGTGCAAGACAACCGGCGTGAAGCTTGAGCGCGGCCAGCGGGTCATCATCATGCCAGATGAAAGCGGCGTCGCAGACTCGCTGCAGAAATCGTTGCGCAAGAAAAGTGTCGAAGTTCTCCGCTTGGCCGGCAAGCAGGATCCCGACGCTATCCCTGAGACCTTGAAGAAGTGGCTATCTGCCGGGCCAATCCACGGGATCTACTGGCTTCCCGCTCTCGATAACGAAGGGTCGCTGTCGGCGATGGATCTTTCCACTTGGCATGAAGCTGTGCGCGTTCGCGTGAAGCTGCTCTACAGCACCATGCGTGCCCTGTACGAACAGATCGGCAAGTCAGGAACTTTCCTCGTCTCAGCGACTCGCATGGGAGGTCATCACGGTTACGACGAAGCCGGCGCTCTGGCCCCGCTCGGCGGCGCAGTTACAGGTTTCACCAAGACCTACAAACGAGAGCGCACAGACGCTCTGGTTAAAGCGGTTGATTTCGAAGCTGAAACTAAACCGGCAAAGATCGCTGAATTGTTGATTGAGGAAACTCTACGCGATCCCGGCGCGGTGGAGATCGGCTACAAGAGCAATCTGCGCTGGACGATCGGTCTCGAGGAGCAGTCCGCGATTGACGGCAACCCTGGCGTTACCCTCGACAAGAGCACAGTTTTCGTGGTCACCGGTGCGGCAGGAAGCATTGTTTCGGCGATCACAGCCGATCTGGCCGCGGCCTCAGGAGGCACTTTCTATCTGCTCGATCTTGTGCTCGAGCCTGCGATAGATGATGCCGATCTGAGGCGCTTTGTCACGGACAAAGAAGGCCTGAAACGCGAGCTGTTCAACCGCATTCAGGCGCGGGGAGAACGTGCGACGCCGGCCCTGGTGGAGAAAGAACTAGCAGTGTTGGAGCGTGCGCAAGCCGCCCGCGCCGCAATTGATGCGGTCGCCGATGCAGGAGGGACGGCGCACTACCTTTGTGTAAACCTCACTGATGCTGGCGCGGTGGCAAAGGTCATAGACCAAGTGCGCCAGCGCAGCGGACATATTGACGTTCTGCTGCATGCTGCCGGCCTTGACCGCAGCCGCTCGCTGCTCGATAAGCCGCCGCAGGAATTCGATCTCGTCTTCGACGTGAAGGCAGACGGGTTTTTCAATCTGCTTCACGCCATTGGCGATATGCCATTGCGAGCGATGATCGCCTTCAGTTCGATCGCGGGCCGCTTCGGCAACCCGGGGCAAACCGACTACAGTTCGGCCAACGACCTGCTCTGCAAGATAACCTCCAGCTTCCGCAGTACACGACCGAACACACGCGGCATCGTGATTGGCTGGACCGCTTGGGGTGGTATCGGCATGGCAACTCGTGGCTCGATTCCGAAAATCATGGAAGCAGCCGGAATTGACATGCTACCGCCTGAAGCGGGCATTCCGACGGTTCGGCGTGAACTCACAGCGGGCGGGACTCGTGGCGAGGTTGTTGTGGCACAACGACTAGGAGTCCTTCTGAACGAGTGGGATGAAACTGGCGGGCTCGAGACTTCGGAGTCTGAGAAGCCTGTTCACGGCCCAATGCTCGGCAAAATCGTGAGTAGTCGGATCTTTAGTCCCATGAGAGTGGAAACTACTCTCGACCCAAAGATTCAGCCGTTCCTGCACGACCATCAGATTGATAGAGTCCCCGTGCTGCCCGGCGTAATGGGAATCGAGGCCTTCGCGGAAGCCGCGCTTGCGATGTTGCCGGAATGGCACATTTCAGAAATCGAGGACGTCAATTTCCTTGCGCCCTTTAAGTTCTACCACAATGAGCCGCGCACATTGACAGTCGAGGCTGCCGTTCGTGCACATAAGCATGAATTGCTTGCGGATTGCCAGCTCCTCGGGGTTCGCATCCTGCCCAATCAAACCGCCCCGCAAACTACGACCCATTTCACCGGTCGGGTGCACATGACGAGCCAGTTGTTCCGTGGCGTGCCTGGCGCGCCTATCGGCAAGCTTGAAGGGCCGAGCGTGGAATCAGATGAGATTTACAGGCTCTACTTCCACGGCCCGGCTTATCAAGTTATTAAGCGCGCGTGGTGGGATGGCAAACGCATGGTTGGACTGTTTGCCACAGGGTTGCCTGCGAGCCATCGTCCATCTGAATTGGGCACCATCGTAGCGCCTCGGCTGATTGAGTTGTGCTTTCAGACAGCTGGAATCTGGGAGATGGGAATCCAGGGGCGCATGGGTCTGCCGTTACACATTGACAAGCTTTGCGTTTACGAAGGGGCTGTCGAGACAGCTGATGGCGCGCTGTATGCCATCGTGACCCCCAAAGAGAATGAAAGCTTTGACGCGGAAATAATCAATGACGCGGGAAATTGCTTACTGCGACTCACCGGCTATCGCACGGTCGCTGTACCCAACGCCTTTACTCCCGCGCAACTTGAGCGCCTGCGCTCGGCCCTTTCTGTTGAGCTGGTCGCGGCATGAAGTCCTCACGGTGTAAGAAAGCGGGGTCGCCATGAATCCCCTATTCAGGCGCGTTGCCATCGTGAATCGCGGTGAACCGGCGATGCGTTTTATCCATGCTGCGCGCGAGTTCAATCTGGAGCACGGCGCTGGTTTGCTCACCATCGCTTTGTTCACTGAACCTGATCGCAATTCTATGTTCGTTCGCGAAGCGGATGAGGCATTTTGCCTTGGGCCAGCTCGAGTTCTCGACCACGAAACGGGCCAACTTAAAAGCAGCTATGTTGATTACGGCATTTTGAAACGTGCCCTGATCGAATCTCGCTCGGAAGCGGTTTGGGTTGGCTGGGGCTTTGTGGCCGAGCACGCAGACTTTGCTGATCTTTGCCGCGATATGGAGATTACGTTCATCGGTCCTGATGGCGACGCAATGCGCCGCGTGGGAGACAAGATCGCTTCCAAGCTTTTGGCCGAACGACTCGAAATTCCAGTCGCCCCATGGAGTGGGGGTCCTGTCAGAACCATTGAGGAAGCATTGAAGCACGCCGGAACACTCGGCTACCCGGTGTTGTTCAAAGCTAGCGCGGGCGGTGGCGGCAGTGGCATTCGCTGCGTCGAATCGCTGGATCAGCTGGAAACTGCCTTCATCAGCGCCCAGTCACAAGCCTTCAAGGCTTTTGGGGATGGAACCGTTTTTCTCGAAAAGCGCACCAAAGATGTTCGCCACGTTGAGGTCCAGGTCATAGCTGATCATTTCGGGACGACGTGGTCAGTGGGAGTGCGCGATTGCACCATTCAGCGGCGCCATCAGAAAATTCTGGAAGAAGCCCCATCGCCAGCGCTTTCGGCTGACGAAGATCGTATGATCCGCGATTACGCGGTGCGCCTTTGTCAGGCGGCCGGTTACCGCAATGCTGGAACGGTGGAATTTCTCTATGAGCCCCAAGCGCGACGCTTTTCTTTCATGGAGATGAACACGCGCCTGCAGGTCGAACATCCGGTTACCGAGTGCACGACCGGGCTCGATCTCGTCAAGTTGCAAATTCATCTCGCACAAGGTGGACGGCTGGAAGGAGAGCCTCCACGGACGTACGGTCATGCAATCGAAGTGCGACTAAATGCGGAGGATCCTGAGAACAATTTCACTCCGGCGCCAGGAGGTATCGAGCGCTTTCGAACTCCCGCAGGTCCCGGTGTGCGGATCGATACTGGCGTGGCGGAGGGAGATATCATTCCGGGCGACTTCGATTCCATGATTGCCAAGATTGTTGCTTATGGCCAAACCCGCAGCGAGGCCCTCGCCCGGTTGCAACGTGCCCTGCGGGCAAGCGTCGTCGTCATAAAGGGCGGGACGACAAACAAATCGTTCTTGTTGCAGTTGCTGGAGCGCGAAGAGGTCAAGAAAAGCCAGCTGCATAATGGATGGCTCGACCAATTGGCAGCGGAAGGCAAACATATCTCGCGCAGTTACGCTGATGTTGCACTTCTACAGGCAGCGATTGACGCCTGCGAGGCACAGCTTGTCGTTGAGCAAGGGCAATTCTATGCGTGGGCGGGGCGCGGTCGGCCTGATGTGCGCAGCGAAATCGGACGAACCGTCCAGCTTCGGCACTGCGGCCAGTCGTATTCCGCAAAAGTCTTTTTCTTGGGCGGACAGCGCTACCGTATTTTGGTAGATGGGGTGCTCATTGAAGCCGAAGTGACACCGCTCACCGGCTTTGAGCATTGGCTCACGGTCTCCAACAGGCGGTTCCATGTGGTTTCCATCGCTAATGGCGTCAGCTTTCGAATCGAAGTCGATGGAGTCGAGCATCACGTTGATCGCGACGATGGTGGCATAGTTCACGCGCCTGCCCCGGCTGTGGTGGTTTCCATCGCAGTAAGACCCGGCGACGTTGTTGCTGTCGGTGATCGCCTGGCCGTCCTCGAAGCCATGAAGATGGAGATGCCATTATTGGCGCCATTTGCTGGGAAAGTCCGGCAGATCATGGCAATTCCCAATGTGCAAGTCGGTGCCGGTGCGCCTCTTTTACAAATCGATCCTGGTCTCGCCGAGAAATGCGATTCCGATCTTGGGCGAGTGCAGTTTTGTAACGCGAACGCCCAGATCAAGGCGACCACAACGAGCTTTGCTGAAAGCTTGCAGGAATTTCGGCAGCTGATGCTCGGATTCGACATTGAGCCGAAGGAAACCCAACGCCGGCTTGCCGAATTGCGTGCGATACCTCCGCAGAGCGATCAAGACATTTGGAACACGGAAAACGCGATCCTCAGCATCTTCGCGGACACCTGTTCGCTGTTTCAGCGCGAGCCCGATGTAAACCACCGCGCGAACGCGGAAGAACCAAGCGCTGAGGCGCAACTGTTTACCTACCTGCGCAGGCTTGACGCCGAGAATGAGGCACTGTCTGCAACGTTTTTGGCCACTCTCAAACGCGCGCTCGAACATTATGGCGTCCTGAGCCTGGACCCCTCGCCACGACTCGCGCAAAGCCTGATGTGTATTTACAGATCACATCAACGCATCGAGCAACAGGTTCCAGTCATCGTTCACATTCTGCAGCAGCGTTTGCGGCAGGTTGAGCTTTTATCGCCTCAGGCGGAGCAATCCTTGCGAACGCTCCTCGATCGATTGGTTTCATTGGCCCATGCGGTGCCGGCGGCAATAATCGATCTTGCCCGCGAAGTGCGCCATCGCTACTGCGATCAGCCATTCTTAGAGCGAGCCCGCAAGCAAGTATACGAAGAAGTTGAGGAGCAGTTGTCCGCTATTGCCTCCAATCCTGAGGCGCCGGGCCGCAAGGAGAAGGTTCGCGCGCTTGTAGAGTGCCCTCAACCCTTAGTCGGACTTCTTTCAGGCCGATTTGCTACCGCTACCGTGGCGATGCGCAAGCTGATGCTGGAAGCAATTGTCTGGCGGTACTACCGGATCCGGCAACTGGAAGACTTCCGGTCTTTCGAGACAGAAAGCCGCTGCTACGCCACTGCCGAATATGATTTCGAAGGCAAACGCATTCACGTAATTGCCACACACACCGAGTACGAACATTTAGCAGAGGCCATTCAAGCCGTCAAACCTCTGATCGCGCGAGCTCCAGCAAATCACGACGTCATGGTTGATTTCTATACCTGGAAAGCAGGCGAGTTGGGCTCTGCCGATTCGGCAGAGAAGGAGATTCGTTCAGTTCTGGATCATGCTGAGTTCCCGCGGCCATTGCGGCGGGCAGTAATCGAAATTGCCGGGCCGGAGTACGTACAAGGCGCCGGCGGCATGCAACATTTCACTTACCGGCCGACAGAGCACGGTTATCAGGAGGAAACCCTTTACCGTGGAATTCACCCCATGATGGGTAAAAGGTTGCGTCTGTGGAGGCTTGCCAACTTCAACGTCGAACGCCTGCCTTCGGTCGAAGATGTTTATCTCCTCCGTGCCGTTGCCCGTGAGAACCCCAAGGATGAACGACTTTTTGCCTGCGCCGAGGTCCGCGATGTAACGCCGGTGCGGGATGAAGCGGGCCGAGTAGTTCAATTGCCACATCTGGAGCGCATGTTGACAGAGGCGTTAGCGGCGATCCGAGTGGAGCAGTCGCGTCGAGCGCCCCATCAGCGCCTCTGTTGGAATCGCGTGTTCCTTCATGTTTGGCAGCCGCTTTATCTCGAGCGCGAAGAGTTCCGCAATCTCGTACACCGGCTGACGCCTATGACGGAGGGATTGGGATTGGAGCAGGTTGTCATGCGGGTGCGTATCCCCAACCCGAGGACAAACGAACTCCGGGCCATGGTCTTACGCATTTCCAGTCCCGCTGGTCGAGGCATGTTTATTAGCTTCCGGCCTGAGGAACAGCAACAGCCCATCAAGCCGCTCAGCGACTATGACCAGAAGGTGGTGCGCATGCGCCAGCGGGGGATGATCTACCCGTACGAAATCGTAAAAATGCTGACACCTGAGCTGAAGCATGCACGCGCAGAATTCCCGCCCGGCGATTTCGTTGAGCACGAACTTGATGGCCAAAATCGGCTTGTTCCGGTGAACCGGCCATATGGGCAGAACAAGTCCAATATCATCGCCGGAGTAATCCAAAACTTTACAGAACGTTATCCCGAAGGCATGAAGCGCGTGATGTTGCTCGGAGATCCGAGCAAAGATCTCGGAGCTTTAGCCGAACCGGAATGCCGGCGCATTATTGCTGCGCTCGACCTGGCCGAACAGATGCGGGTGCCGTTGGAGTGGTTCCCGATCTCTGCTGGCGCAAAGATATCAATGGAGAGCGGCGTTGAGAACATGGACTGGATCGCCCGCGTGCTGCGGCGCCTCGTAGACTTCACCCAAGCAGGCGGCGAAGTCAATCTCCTGATTAACGGAATTAACGTAGGAGCGCAGCCTTACTGGAATGCCGAGGCAACCATGCTGATGCACACGCGCGGCATTCTTGTGATGACGCCCAAAGCTGCCATGGTGCTGACCGGTAAACGCGCACTGGATTATTCCGGCAGCGTTTCCGCCGAGGACAATCAGGGAATCGGCGGCTACGACCGCATCATGGGCATCAATGGCCAGGCACAGTATTGGGCCCGGGACATTGACGAAGCCTGCCACATTTTGTTCCGGCATTACCAGCATACCTACGTTGCTCCGGGAGAGCGTTTTCCGCGAAAAGCTCTGACCACCGATCCGCTTGATCGCAACGTGTGCAGCTATCCGCATGGGACAAACGGAACCGACAGCTTTGCAACGGTAGGAGAAATTTTCTCCAACCAGACCAATCCCGGTCGTAAGAAATCGTTTGATGTTCGACGCGTCATGATGGCGGCCGTGGACCAGGACTATGCGCCACTCGAGCGCTGGGGAGGAATGCGGGCGGCCGAAACCGCAGTGGTTTGGGACGCCCACCTAGGCGGGTATCCCGTTTGCCTTATCGGCATGGAATCGCGCCCGCTGCAGCGCGTCGGCTTCGTTCCGGCTGATGGCCCCGATCAGTGGACCTCTGGCACGCTCTTTCCACAGTCGTCCAAAAAAGTTGCAAGAGCGATCAATGCAGCCAGCAACAATCGCCCGGTTGTTTTTCTGGCGAATCTATCGGGCTTTGACGGCTCGCCCGAATCCATGCGCCGCCTTCAGCTTGAGTATGGTGCAGAAATTGGCCGCGCCGTTGTCAACTTCAAAGGCCCAATCGTTTTCTGTGTCATCTCGCGCTATCACGGTGGCGCGTACGTTGTCTTCTCGCGAACTTTGAACGAGCAAGTTGAAATCGCAGCACTGGAAGGCGCCTACGCCTCGGTGATTGGTGGCGCCCCGGCCGCAGCCGTGGTTTTTGCAGGTGAAGTGGAGGCCCGTACCAAGAAAGATGCACGGCTCGACAAACTGAAGCAGGAGATCGATTGTGCTTCCAGCGCAGAGAAGAACAAACTGCAGGGGCAATACAACGAGTTATTCAAAATCGTTCACTCCGAGAAACTAGGTGAAATGGCGGCAGAGTTCGATCGTGTGCACAGCGTGCAGAGGGCACTCGCGGTTGGGGCGTTGCACCGCATTATTCCGCCGGCAAACCTGAGGCCGTACCTCATTGACGCGGTTGAACGCGGCATCGAGCGGGAACAGCAAACCAAGAAAAAAGCGTCTGAGCTGTTGACCGCTGCTTGAGAGTTCGAGATATGAACGTTTTCTGGCTCGAGCAAGATGCAAATGATCTACCGGAAAACGACGATTGGTTGAGCAGCGCCGAGTTGCTCGTCCTCGGCAAACTCATCTTTCCGAAACGCCACGAGGATTGGCGGCTCGGGAGATGGACAGCCAAGCGTGCGCTCGCTGCGCATCTTGGTTTTTCTTCCGATGCTTCCGTCCTCTCGCACATTGAAGTATTGGCGGCGCCTTCTGGAGCACCGGAGGCTTTCATTAAAGGCAGATCGGGCGATTTCTGCATCTCCCTCAGTCACCGGGAGCGCAGCGCTATCTGTTTCGTGGCGCCTCATGGTGTGCGTCTGGGTTGTGATCTGGAGATCATTGAGCCTCGCAGTAAACAGTTCATTGCAGACTATTTCAATCGCGAAGAACAGGATTTAATCCGCCGGGCATCTCCCGCGGACAAATTCCGTTTTGCAGCCTTGTTATGGAGCGCGAAGGAAAGCGCATTGAAAGCGCTGCAGGAAGGTCTCCGCCTTGACGCGCGCTCAATAACTGTCACTCCCGATTCGGAATCCTGCGACGTGAACGGTTGGAGCGGATTGCGAACGGCATCGGGCCAGGGCAACGCATTCCTCGGCTGGTGGTGGCATCGTGGACGGAAAGTTGTGACAGTCGTGTCAGATCCGGCACCGGACATGCCGTTTAACCTGGCAGATGCCGCGTGCCATCATTCCGTTCTGCGCTGTGCGTAGAAGAGTTAGATGTGCGGAAACAAACTCGGATCTTCGAGAAATTCAGCCGGTTCACTTCAGGACTTGGGAACAGCCTGGGCAACCCGAATGGCTTTTTTATCCAGTTCCCATTGATGAATCGCCTTGCTGCATCCCTCGCGGGCGAGCGCAGTGCTCATTTCCCGTTCTGCGTAATCAAACGTCTGCTGGGCATCTTCTCTAGCGCGGCGCGCAGCATCATCCGCCTCGATTACTTTCTTGACAAAACTTGTGAGCTCGGAATGAGCAAGATGAAAAGCGTCTTTGCCGTTGTTTCGCGAGCCATTTTTTGCAAGTTGCCTGTAGGCCGCTTTCAACTCGTCATTCCACTGTGCTTTTGTCGACCGGTTCAGCGTATCGAGCGCGGCATTGGCGCGATCGGCAGTTTCGCGCATCCTGTGCTTTTCGAAAAGCCATTTGAAGACGGACCAGTCCATCGCCTCGCGCATCAGCGATCTCGCTTCTTCGACCTCAGCCAGCTTGCGCATAGGCAACCACTTATCGTGGCACAGTCGGCAACCCTCGAATGTGACGCCCCTCACAGGTTCAATGTAATTTCCGCGCAGTAAGTTATGCCATCCACCACCCAATTCGATTTCGACTTCATCGTGATCGGCTCGGGCTTCGGGGGTAGCGTTTCGGCGCATCGCCTGACCGAAAAAGGCTATCGGGTTGGCGTGATGGAAATGGGCCGCCGCTGGACGCGCGAAACCCTTCCGCGCACGAGCTGGGCCATTCACCGATGGTTCTGGCGTCCTCGGCTCGGTCTTCGCGGATTTTTCAACATGCGATTGTTTCGACACGTGACGATTTTCCATGGCTGCGCTGTCGGGGGCGGATCCATCACTTACGCGGCGACCTTGCTTCCGCCTCCGGATACCGTTTGGAACGCCGGAATGTGGCGAGGTTTGGCTGACTGGCAACACGAAATGCCGGAGCACTACCAGACCGCTGCGAGCATGCTGGGAATTGTGGAGAATGCCATTCTCGGTCCTGCCGACCACCTGCTTGAAGAAACCGCCTCGGCTGTGGGATGTGCCGGAAGCTTCTGCAATACCAGCGTCGGTATTTTTCAGCTGGATGATCAATCGCCAGCTAATGATGTTCCCGATCCGTACTTTAAAGGTGAAGGTCCCGACCGTGGTCCCTGCACGGCGTGTGGCGGGTGCATCATGGGATGCCGCTTCGGTGCGAAGAATACCCTCGATTTGAACTATCTCTATCTCGCCGAAAAGCATGGCGCCAGGGTATTTCCCGAAACGAAGGTAGTACACGTCAAGCCTCTGGAGGGCGCTCAGGACGGCAGCGCCGGATATGAGGTTCAAACCGTCAGTCCCAGTGCATGGACTCGACGCCACGCGCAGCGATTTACCTGCGCCAACGTCTTGTTCTCTGCATCTTCGCTGGGAACGATGGAGCTGCTCTTCCGTTTGCGCGAGAACGGTTCCTTGCCTGCCCTCAGCGATCAAATCGGCAAGCACGTGCGCACCAACTCAGAGTCCATCATCGGAGCGCGGGTACCGCGTTGTCCCAGTGACCTTTCGCAAGGCATTGCGATCGGCTCCCGCGTTTATATTGACGAGCACACTCACATCGAAGCGGTTCGCTATCCCGCCGGATCGGACACCATGAGTTTCCTCACTACTTTGCTGACGGATGGCCCCGCCGGTTGGCTGCGCATCGCCCGCTGGCTTAGGAATATCGTCGGGGCGTCGCTGCGCCGTCCCTTCAGAACTGCACGTTTGTTTCGCCCCTGGGGATGGGCAAGGGAGGCGGTCATTCTGCTCTGCATGCAGGCGCTTGAGGGCGAGATCGAAATGTGCTGGCGGCGGCCCTGGTTTTGGCCATTCAGCAAATTCCTGAGCACGCGCGGGCAGAAAGTGGCTACCTACATTCCCCAGGCTAATGAGTTCGCAAAGTTGCTGGAGGCACCGCAATGAGCACGTTGCCGGAGATTCTCTTCGATGTTCCGGGCACGGCGCACTGCATCGGCGGCTGTGTGATCGCCGATTCGCCCGCGCACGGCGTCGTCGATTCACAACAGCGCGTCTTCGGTTACAAAAACATGTACATCTGCGATGGATCAGTAATTGCCGCAAATCTTGGGGTGAACCCAAGTCTGACGATAGCTGCGCTGACCGAGCGCGCTATGAGCTTCATCCCTCCCGCCCCGAATGTGCGCCAGATGCCTTAGCCCGCACTCGCGGAAAGAAATCTCTCCGGTAGCCAGCGATCGAGCAGTGCCTGTTCGCCTCTCATCCACAAACGGCTGCCGAAAAGCATGGCGCTGCATTGGAGCATGATCCAGTCCCGGGTTTTGAGCGGCGAGCGAAACTGTTTGCGGTTGGTAATCCAATGCTGAGCCACATGGCGAGCAACCGCGAGCCCAATTGCCGTACCTTCCCCGGCAACATCGGTCAAGATGCCATCCAGCGTGAACATCACTTTTGAAAGCATGACCAGCGGTCCGGGGAATTTGACGCCTTTTAGGGCCACGCGTTCCAGCAGTTTCATTGCATCTGCCACCGTGGCGAGGCGTGAAACCGGCAATTCATCCAGGAACATGTCGATGGTGTGGCGAACTGTTTCTGCTCCTGAAGCGGCCCAGATTCTCTGCTGGCTCAGGGACATAACTTCGTTGTATGTGCCTGCCGGGTCCCGCAAACTTACCATTAAGAAGAGAAGTGCCAGGTGTCGCCTCTGTTCGCGATCCAACCGCACTTGCAATGCCCAGTCAATGATAGTCAGCCTGCTCCTGCTTTGGTCGTAAAGTAAGTTTCCGGCATGTGGATCTCCGTGGAAGATAGCTTTGTGTTGCGCGGCCAACAAGGGGACCGCGACAAGCGACTCAACTAATTGTTCGGCAATTTGCTTGCGCCGCGCCTCAGGCAGGCGAGCAGCCGCATTGGTCACCTTGATCCCGCGCTCCTCCGTCATGGCGGTGATTGTCGAACTGCATAGCGGAGCAATCAACCTCGGCACTCGCATGCCCTGCATATCGCGGTACAAGTCCGCAGCTTCGACCAGCGTCTTCTGCTCTCGTCGAAAGTTCACTTCATGCTGCAACAGCCGTCGTACCTTCTTGAAGGTGTCAGGAATGAGGTCGGCAGGAAATCCGTATGTGTGGTGCCGTTGTCCGAAATACCGCGCCAACCCTTGCAGATAATCCATGTCTTCCGCGAAATACTCAGGGATATGGGGCTTAAGGACCTTGAAAACTCCGCGCTCTCTGCGACCGCTCTCAGGATTTCTCCACGTGAAGCGAAGCACGGCGCTCACGCTGGCCTCGGAAAGAAGCTTCGGCGCGACATCGACCTCATATTTCTCCATGCGTGGGCCCAGCTCCCTGTGAACTATCTTGCCTATCTCTTCCGGCTTCACATCATGGATTCCGTTCTCCAGCCGGGCAAGCGCCTTGCGCAAGGCCGGTCGCAGGTGCTGGTTTCGTGCTATCACCTGCCCGAGCTTCTGCAGGCCGGGTACCTTCGCGATGAGGCGGAGCAGTCGTTCTTCTGCGGGGGTTTTTATGGGAAGCTCAAGCTGCTCCAGAAGCTTGGGCGCGAGGCGCGCGGCCGAGAGGTGCGCTACGACAAATGTCATAGAATCCCGTATCGGCGGCCGCCATTTCAGATACGCAGGCGGGACTAATCGTTCCACCGGAACGATCTGCTCGACGATCCACCGCGCCATGTTGTCCCGTAACGCCCGTCCCATGGGACTTTCCAGCGCTGTCTGAATGGCTTTTATTCGCTCTTCGCGTGTGCCGGTTTTAGGCAGGAAACTGGCAACGGCATTCCGCAGTTGCGCAGCGGGCAGCCCACGTAGACCGGCCTCGATGACAGAGGCATCGAGCATTGTCGCCCCTTCATACAAACTATCTCGCCTCTGGTAGTCTTCTGACAGTGATTTGAATCACTGACGTCATCGCGTCCGGGCATTGCCTCAGCTTACGGAAAGAAGTAAATTCTGGTTGTGGAGCTGATCTGGCCAGAGTTCCAGCGCATCAGCAATTCACTTGCGCAGCAACGACGCCTGTCTCCGGCATGAACTCGCTGGGCGGGGAGTTCTCCCAATGGGCCTGCAAACTCTAAGTGACATTTTCTTCGCGGTGGTTGAGCGCGACCAGCGCGTGGTAATGATGCACCGCCAGGCGATCCAATGGGTTTCCATCTCTTCGCAGGAGTTCTACCGGAATGTCCTTGGCGTGGCGCAGACCTTACGCGAATGGGGCATTTCAAAGGGTGACCGCGTCGCCATCCTCAGCGAGAATCGCCCCGAATGGGTAATTGCCGATTTTGCATCCTTGCTGATCGGGGCAGTTACTGTTCCCATTTACGCCACGCTCACCGATCGCCAGACCGCGGACATTCTGTGCGACAGCGGTGCGCGGGTCGTGTTCGCATCGAGCGAAAAGCAGTTGCGCAAGCTGCAGGCAGTGCAGGATCAAACTCCGGTGCAGAAGATCGTTGTAATGGACGCACCGGATAGCGGCTATCCCACGCATATGACCCACCTGATGCGTTCAGGGCCGCAGATGCAGGATGCGAGGTTCGATTCCGCTGCACGCTCTGTCGCTCCGGACGACCTGGCCACAATCATCTACACATCGGGCACGACGGGCACGCCGAAGGGTGCGATGCTCACGCACGGCAACATGGCATCCAACATCAACTTCTCTTTGCGCGAGTTCGACGTCGGCGAGGGGGAGATCAGCATCTCATTCCTTCCGCTGTCGCATGTCACCGCGCGACACGTGGACTTTGCCATGCTCTATCACGGAGTGACTCTGGCTTATGTTCCGTTCTTTGAGCAACTGCCGCAGGCATTGCTGGAAATAAGACCGACGGTTTTTGTGGCCGTGCCTCGCGTCTACGAGAAGCTGCACTTGGCAGTGGACCAGAAAGCCAAGGGATTTCCCAAGAACGCGATCTATCGCTGGGCTGTTTCCGTGGGACGAAGCAACCGGCAAGACATTCTTCGCGGCGAAACTCCAAAATCGAGAAAGTGGAAGCTCGCAAACCGATTGCTTTACTCCAAAGTCCGGGCAGGGATGGGCGGCAGGGCGAAGCTGTTCATTTCCGGAGGCGCTCCGCTTGGGCGCGAGCTGGCAGAATGGTTCGCCGATGTCGGCATTTGCATTCATGAAGGTTACGGGCTGACCGAAACATCCCCGGTCATAGCGGTCAACACGCCTAAGGCCCACAAGCTCGGCACCGTGGGCAAGCCGCTGCCTAATATCGAGGTCCGCATCGCTGAGGACGGCGAAGTCCTGGTGAGCGGTCCTTCCGTGTTCCAGGGCTATTGGAACCGCCCGGAAGAAACCGAAAAAGCTCTTCTAAATGGATGGTTCAAGACCGGTGATATCGGCAACATGGATGAAGACGGATTTCTTTCGATCACCGACCGAAAGAAAGATCTGATCAAAACCTCCGGAGGCAAGTTCATCGCTCCACAGCCAATCGAGAATTCGCTCAAGCACAATCCTCTGATCGCAGAAGCAGTGGTGTTAGGGGATAAGAGGAAATTTCCGTCGGTCTTGATCTGCCCATATTTCCCTCTACTCGCAGACTGGGCGCGAGAAAACAATATTTCTTTTACCTCTCATAAAGAGCTCGTGGCCAACTCCAAAATTCGCGATCTCTACCAAGGGATCATTGCCGACTTCAATCGCAACCTGGCCCGCTATGAGCAGCTGAAGAAAATGATTTTGATCGCGGAGGAGTTCACCGCGGAGAACGGCTTGCTCACGGCCAGCATGAAGCTCCGTCGCCGCGTGGTGGAAGATCGCTATAAGCGCGAAATAGAAGCTCTGTACGCCCGGGCAGAAGCCGAGAGCCCGGTACTCCAGTCTGGTTGAGGCACAAATTTCTCATGGTCTGATCGCTACGAAAATTCACATCGCCGGGCAGTATAATCACCGGCCATGAACAAAGATAAGATCCTGCCTTTTCTGTGCCTCTGTTTCTCCCTTATTTCGTTTTCTCAAACCGCCCCCCAAACCCATCCGCCGGAATTTGTGAAACAAGGGCAGCAGTTGATTCGCGATGGCAAACCGCAGGAGGCGTTGGATCTTTATCGGCAACAATTGCAAACATTGCCCAATTCGTTTTCTGCATTGACCGCCGCCGGTAATGTGCTCGACCTTATGGGCAAGGGCGAAGAAGCCAGAAAGGAATTTGCCAAGGCAATCACAACGGCGGACTCATCGGAGCACAAGGCGGCAGCGCAAAGAGCGATGGCTATCTCCTGGGCCTTCGAAGCGAATTGCGGCAAGGCAATCGAATACGAGCAGCAGGTCTTCAATTTCTACGCAGATGCGAAGAACTTTTTTCAGCAAGGCGAAATCGCCGACGAGGCCGCACGCATTTGCCTGGATTCGGGAGATCTGGGAAACGCTGAAAAGTGGTATGCGCTCGGCCATAAGACTGGGTTGAAAGAGCCTGATATCAAACCGGAGCGCCAGGATTTGTGGAACTTTCGCTGGGAGCATGCCCAAGCCCGCATTGCAGCCTGTCGCGGTGATAATGCAGCCGCGCAGAAACACATCGCGGCGGCCAGGGCCCTTCTAGACAAGGGCAATATTCCCCAACAGGCTGTGTTCTTTCCTTATCTCGAGGGGTACGTCGCATTTTACGCGGGAGATTACAAGACTGCGATCGAAAAGTTCAATAAAGCCAATCAGGACGACCCGTTTATCCAGTGCATGCTTGGCGAAACCTACGAAAAACTGGGCGAGAAAGAAAATGCAATGGACTATTACCTGAAGGCCACAACCGCAAGCTCACATAATCCTGCCGCAGCGTACGCAGTGCCATTTGCGAAGAAGAAACTTGAATAGCCTTCAAGTGGCCAGCTATTCGCGTTCGGAGGTAGGCACACCGGCTTTTCGAGCCTGCTCCTGCATATCATCCATTTGCTTCTTGGCATCGTCCAGCGCTTTCTGTTTGTCGGCGATCTGCTGCTTGTACTGGCTGTCTTCCTTGTCCCACTCAGAGCTGTTGCGCAGGCGGTTGCCGGCGTCCCCATACATGGCTGCCTCGCGCAGTTTGTATTCTCGTTGAGCGACATCGAGCTCGCGTGACAGCAGGTCAATCTTGCTCTTTTGGTCAGAAAGCTTGTCTTTCCATTCGTCGTTCGCCTTCTGCTGCTCTTCAGCGGTTGGAGTATGTTTTACCGAGTCATCTGAGCCGTTTTGGTCGCCGGCTGGTTGTGTCTGCGATTGCTCTGCCCCGGTATTTCCCACTACGCTCAACTGGTCATTGGTTGGAAGATTGTCATTGTCGAAGCGCTTCGCCGCCGTCGGCTTCTTGTCTTTGCGCATACTTCGGGCGTAGTTACCCAGAGAATCATCGCCGGATTGCGACTGCACGGTTGTTTGCGACGGCGCTGCCGTGCCGGAGCTTGCGCTCGTTTGCGCACCCACCGGAAAGGTACTGCCCAGACATGCAATCGTCACAGCTGCGAAAAATGACATGCGCTTCATAGTTGCTCCATTCGAGATCATTTCCGTTCCACCTTACTTCCGTGCTTACAAATCACAGCAAACCCCAATACCAGCGCAAAAATCCATTGCCAAAGAACAGGGCGACAATTGCCATGCTGCCGAGAAACACCCCAAAGGGGATCTGGTGACGTCGCAGTGCGACCACTGCTGATTCCCATGCGCGCTGCCGTGCCTGCATGGCAGTTTCGTGGTTGCGCACCATGCGACGGCGCGTGCGCTTGCTCAAGACGGCAAACATCGTCCACAGGCCGAAAAGCGAGCCCGCAATCGACGCGGCAAATATGGTAAAGATCGTCAACTTGAGCCCAAGAAACGCGCCAACCATGGCCATCAACTTCACGTCTCCGAAGCCCATGCCTTCAATGCCGCGCGCGCGCAGATAAATCGCCCCTGCGCCATACAAAAACGAAGCGCCCACCGCCGCTCCCAGGATTGCATCGGTCAGAGACAGCACCCGCCACGAGTTGAAGATCGAATCCGGCGCAGAGACCATGCCCGGCACAAGCTGCGAGATAAGGTCTTTCACCGGGACAAACAAGCTAAGAACCAGACCGGCGGCCAGACCAGTGAGCGTCAATTTATCCGGCAAGAGTTGCGTCTCTGCATCGGTAAAGATCAAGCCAAGCAACAGAAAACCAAGAATCGCGCACTTCAACATCGTCAGGCTCAGTCCGAAATGGGCATAGCAGCCCAGGAACATTCCACCGGTGAGCAACTCAACCACCATGTAGCGCGCAGAAATTCGTGCACTGCAGTTGCGGCAGCGCCCTCGCAGCAACAGCCAGCTCAAAACCGGCACATTGTCGTAAAAATGGATCGGCGCTTTGCATTGCGGACACGCTGATCCCGGGCGCACGACCGACAAACCGCGTGGCAGACGGTAAATACACACGTTCAGAAAGCTGCCGAATGCCAGACCTAGAACGAAAATCGCAGTTGCGAATACAGGATCCACACTACTCCGCGCGCGAACTCATGAAGTCTGAGATAGCTCCGATTATACGGCGAGGGTTTCTCAATGCCGTGGGTACTAAAGTCACGGTCCTTGTCGATCATGTTCCTGGAACAGAAGTGCGAGCACCCATCCGCCAGTGACCTTCGTAATTGCGGTAAGTACCTCCTTCATTGCTGCACAACTACCCGCATTTCTAGAATTTGTAGGGATAGTTCCGCGCTAAGCCGGTTTTCATGCCTGACATCACCAAGCGAATGGATCGCGCCGAGATCACCAAGCGAATAGAACGCGCGGAAAAACTCTTGCAGAAGGGTAAGCCAGCCGACGCTCTGCAGGAGTACCAGCAAGTCCTGCTGGCCGACCCGGCGAACGATGCGGTCGCGCAGATGGCTGCCGATCTCTGCCTGTCACTGCAACGCGTTCCCGAGGCGGCCAAGCTGCTGGGCGAGCTCTTCAACCGTCAGGTGCAGGCTTCCGATGCGACCCGTGCCAGCCTTACCTACAAGAAGCTGGCACGTTACGTTCTCCCCACTTGGGACCAGAAGCTTGCCTACGCTCAACTTTTGGAACGATCCCACCGCAAGTCGGCGCTGGAAACTTACGAAGACGTGCTTCAGGAGCTGACAAAACAGGGGCGTAAGCAGGATGCGCTCTCAGTTTTGAACAAGATCGTCGCGCTCGACAGCACAGAACGAAATCTCGTGCGGTTCGCGGAACTCTGCGCGGAACTCGGAGATGGCCAGGCGGCCTCGGCAGCGTTTCTCCGGGTGGCAGAGCTGGCAAAAGCGTCCGGTGCCAAACCGGGCGAATGGATCGAGCGTGCGTACTCGGAAAATCCCAGCGACCCGCAGATCGCTCTTGCCTACAGCAACGGCCTGCTCGAGCAGGGGCAGCTCGGCGCGGCAATTTTTGTTCTCGAGTCGCAGGTAAACAGCGGATCGAACTCGCCAGAACTCCGGCAGTGTTATGCCAAGGCCCTGCTCAGTGCAAACCGCCTCGCCGACGCTGAACCGGTCGTGTGGTCATTGTTCGAAGAAGATCCTGCGCGAGTGCAGGAAGTCACGAACCTTATAGGACAGTTGCTCGACTCGCGGGCTGAGGACGAAGCCGTTGCGCTGGCGCACAAATTGGAGCAGTTCCAACGGCGCAAAGGGGAACGGCGAGCCTTTGTTGGACAGATGCAGGGCGTGACGAATGGACATCGAGCCTCAGCCAAAATGCTCGAGTTCATGGCGGCACAGTTCAATGAATCGAATCGTGAAGGTGATTACGCCCAGACGCTTTTGAAGCTCTTCGATCTGTATTTTGAAACCGGCAATTACCTAAAAGCAGCGGACTGTCTGGACCGCGCCGCGGAAGTGGATGCCTACGAAAAAGGCCATCAGAAAAGGCTGGAACTGTTGCGCGGAAAAATTGACGACAATCGCTTCCGGGTCATTGCGTCGCGGCTTGCCAATGTCAGCGAGTCTTTCGATGAACCGGTCAAGAATGAAGAGAAACTTCTCGGTGCCGCAACTCTCCAGGACCTGATGTTGCAGGCGGAGATCCTGGTTCAGTACGGCATGCGCTCGAAAGCTCTCGAGCGCCTGCAGCGCATTCAGGAGTTGTTTCCTCACGAAGAAGAACGCAATCAGAATCTGCTGCAGTTGTACATGACTGCCGGTCTCGTGCCTGAATATACCGACTCGCATGGCGCAAGCGACGCCGCGGCAGCATCTGTTTCGACTCACGGCGACGTTGACGTAAGCAACTTCACGCGGGCCGCGGAAATTACCCGAAAAATCTACCAGCAGACGACGGCCGATGCCGTGCTTGCAACTACTGTGACTGAAATCGGTGCGGAGTGGAAAGTAAATCGATGCATGGTGGCGATGCGCAAGCCAGGTCTGCCTGCAACCATTTTGAAAGAATATTGCGCCGAGGGTTCACCTGCGGATACGAATGCCTGGACCGAAATCATCAGCCTGCTTCACAACCTGGCCATCAACCGTGGCAGCGCCACCTATTACGATGTGAGCACAGTCTCGGAATTACAGCCCATCAGAAGTCTTCTTGGCTCCTTGAAGATCAGCTCTATTCTTGTCCTTCCGCTGGCGAATGGCACCGAGCACGTGGGTGTGTTGATATTGGCGAGCAGTACTCCACGGCGCTGGAACTCGAATCATGAAGCCCTGCTCAAAAACATCTGCGACCAGGTCGCCATCGCGCTCCACAATGCCGGTCTGCGGAGGCTGGTCAAGAGCCTGTCTGTTACCGATGAAAAATCCGGATTGCTCAAGCGTGCCTCCTATCTTGATCTGTTGTCAGCTGAGGTGAGACGCGGTGTGCAGCACAACCGTCCGTTGACCATTGTCCTTATGCAATGCGGACAACGCGCGGCCCTCATCAAAGAGCTGGGCGAGGCGCTGCTCGAGACTATGATGCAGAAGGTTGGCCAATTGCTCGCTGCCAACATTCGCCAGAACGATCTTGTGTTCCGCTACGATGCGGCCACCGCGGCAATCGTTTTGCCTGAGACCTCCGAGCCCCAGGCCCGCGCGGCTGTGGAGAAGTTGCAGAAGTTGATTTCTGACATTCGCCTGCCCGAAAAACAATTCAACATTCCCTTGAATGTGGGGATCGCAGAGGCTTTTATGCGGCAGAACTATGACGCGGTTGACATCGTCACTGAGGTGATCAACCGGGCGGAAATGGCGCTGGAATCTTCCCTTGCCAGAGGTCCCGGCAACTTGATGTCGCTCAGTCCTTCCTTGTCGAGTGCTGCGGTAGCGTAGAACTGCCGCTCAGCTGCCGCAGAAGAGATACTTTCTCCACTTATCGTCGGAACGGCCCATCAGCCGCATGATGTGGCGGCTGGTGTGGAGATTGAAGGCGCGCGGCTCGCGGATAAGCTTCATCCCCGCCTCCGCAGGAAATTGATTCCCTTTACGCCGGTTGCACCCATGGCAGCAGGCAACCAGATTTTCCCAGGTCGAAGCTCCTCCGCGCGACCGCGGGATGACATGGTCCAGAGTCAGATCGCTGGAAGGCAGCACCTCAGCGCAATACTGGCACGTGTTGCGGTCACGCAAAAGTATGTTCTTGCGCGAAAGCGCTCTCGTCTGATGAGGAATACGCCGGTATTCGAGCAGGCGAATCACCGAAGGCAAACGCATGGCAATCCGGGCAGCATGAAGAAAATGACCGTTCTCCTCCTCGGTCATTGCCACGCCTTTCAGCACCAGGACGATTGCGCGCCGCGCCGCACATACGTTAATCGGCTCATAAGAGGCGTTCAAAACCAGAACCGGAGCATGCAGGGAATGGCCGTCGCCTTCCTGGTGTTCTGCGGCCGCGGGGTAAAAGGCGCTTTGTAGATTGCCGCTCGCATTGTGCCATTGTGCTGACATCGCTTATCCCGCTGCCGCCATTCGAAGCGGCACCTGCTCGGGCTCCAGGCTTGCCGCCTGCGCCTCGAATTTCAATGTTCTCGCGACGGTGGCCACATACACTTTTGATGCTCCCGCGCGGCGCAGAACACGGCAGCATTCCGAAACCGTGGTTCCTGTAGTGAATACATCATCAACCAGCAGAATCTCTCGACCTCGAATCGCCTCCGACTTCCGCACAACGAACGCCCCGCGCATGTTTTCCCGACGCTGGTGGCTCGAAAGACCAATCTGTGACCGGGTTTCACGGCTCCGTACGAGCAGATCCGCCCGAAGCTGAAAATCGGCAGACGCTTCCATCTTTTTCAAGTTCTTCAACGCCATCCGGAGGATCAGTTCGGACTGATTGCAGCCACGCTGTCGCTGTTTCTTGGCGTGGAGCGGAACTGGGATTACCAATATACTTGCCCCCAAGTGCAACCTGTGAATGGCCGAAGTGAGCAACCCCCCCAGCGCCTTCGCCGCCGGATGAACTCGCTCATACTTCAAAAGATGGATAAGATCCCGAAGGGCGCCTTCATAACTGCCATATGCTACGGCCTTTACAAACGGAGGCCGCGCTCGCCTGCAGAGTCCGCAAACCGGCGCCTCATCGACCGGCGCAAGATACGGTGTCATCATCTTTTCGCCGCAAATCGAACACAGGTTGCCGTCGAGAGGTCGGATTGCCCGGAGGCACGCCAGGCAGACCGGAAGGCGTGAAATATTAGCAAGTGGCACGCCGCATAAGCGGCAATCCGAAGGAAATAATACAGTGAATAAAGCCGATGAAGCGCAATGAAGACCCGAAGCCAGCCAACTCTGCCGTGTTTCACCACTGGCGGCGGCAATCCGGATTGAGTCCCCGCTACTGCTGAAGACGTTCCTCCCAGGCCCGGCCGATGCTGCGGGGGCTCCGGCTGAGCGAACCTCATTTAGTATAGCGGTGCTGGCCAGCCGTATGCAATGCGAGCCCCTGACTTGTAATGCACCTTATTACGTGTTAACTTGCGCCGTTCGTGGCAAATTGGCTGTGACTGGCATGTATATAAAGGACTCCATCTTATGAGCACCACCGTCTCCACTCCGGAAGCCCCAAAGAAATTCAAACCTTACGTCCCGGAACACGTGGAAATGCGGGAGTTCACCTTCCGCGCCGTCTTCCTGGGCATGATCATGACCGCAATCCTGGGTGCAGCTAACGCTTATCTCGGCCTGAAGGCTGGGATGACGATCGCCGCTACCTATCCCGCAGCCGTGATCGGCATGTCATTGCTGCGTTTGATGAAAGGATCATTGCTGGAAGAAAACATAGCTCGAACGGTCGGCGCAATCGGTGAATCCGTAGCGGCCGGCGCGGTGTTCACTATTCCCGCATTTGTTCTTGCGGGTCTGTGGCCGAGCCTGAGTATGGGGCGCTACTGGCAGTCGGTAGCGTTAATGGTCATTGGCGGTGTCCTGGGCATTTTATTCGTCACGCTTCTGCGCCGCGTGATGGTCGAGGATCCCGAGTTGCCGTTCCCGGAATCCGTTGCGGCTTCTGAAATCCACAAGGCCGGCCAGCAAGGATCAAAAGCGGCCAAGATTCTCTTTGCCAATATGGGTTTCGGTGCCTTCTGGTACTTCCTCTCGCAGATCAACCTTTTCTGGTACACGCGCGACGTGCTCGTCAAGATACCAAGGATGGCGACCGGCCTGCGGCTTGGCCGCAGCACAACCGCGCCTATGCTTGCGACTGGAGGGATGACGCAGTTTACGTCTCCCGCAGTCAGCCCCGCATATCTGGGCGTCGGTTACATCATTGGCCCGCGTCTCGCTGCGCTCAACTTCGCTGGCGGCGTTGTCGCTTGGGGTCTGCTGGTTCCGCTTCTCATATACTTTCTCGGGCCAACGTTGCCGGCGATGCCGGACGGCGCCAATCCGGCGCTGTACTGGGGCGGCATCGCATTCAGCGTCTGGTATTCGATCGTGCGCCCGATCGCGGTTGGCGGCATGTTGGTCGGCGCAGGTTTCACGCTCTTCCGTATGCGCAAGCAATTGCTGGCTGGAATCAAGCGTGCAGTCTCTGACCTCAAGAAATCAGCCGAGGCTCACCAGGCCACCAGCCGCATCGATCGCGATCTGAATGCGAAAGTGGTTTTTCTGGGTGTCGCGCTCGTCTTCATCGCCATGTTTGCACTCTATTACTTCTTCATCTCCGGCGCGCACAATCTCACCGCAAGCAAAGTCATAGCCGGCGCGGCCGTCGCGGCGGCGGTCATGATCGTCCTCGGATTCTTCTTTGCCGCGGTTTCCGGAAATCTGGTGGGCATGATCGGCTCCTCAAACAATCCGGTTTCAGGTCTCACTCTTTGCACGCTTGTGGTTGCAGCGCTGCTCATGGTTGCCCTCGGCGTTTCCGGTGTGGGCGGTGTTGCCGCGGTTTTAGGAGTAGCAGCCGTGGTCTGCGTATCATCGGCTGTTGCCGGCGAAATGTTGCAGGATCTGAAGGCCGGCCACATTCTCGGCGGAACTCCGGCCAAAATGGAGATCGGGGACATCCTCGGCAGCATCATGGCTTCCCTGGTTTTATTCTTTCCGCTGATGATTCTTGACAAGGCGTATCACTTCGGCAGTGCCGCTCTGCCTGCTCCCCAGGCCGGTCTGATGGCGATGCTCGCGCAAGGCATTGTCGGCGGAAATATGGCGTGGCCTTTAGTCGTGGTGGGAATTCTGATGGGCTTCGCCATGATCCTCGTCGAAGTGAGAAGCCCGATGCTCTTTTCAGTGGGAATGTATCTTCCACTTGAAACGACGTCTGCAATCTTCGTAGGCGGAATCGTCCGCTGGTTCACCGACAAACTGCGTGATCGTCGCGGCTATAACGACGCGCAAAAAGCTCGCGTCGATAACGCTGGTGTGCTGACGGCTTCCGGCTTAATCGCTGGTGAAGCTCTCTGCGGATTGGTAATAGCGGGTGTGGTTGGGAGTAATCATCAGCTCTGGCACATTGACGTCGGCGATGCTGCCATCTCCGGCATAATTGGTATGGCGGTGCTGATTTTCATCATGATGAGGGTGCCGCTCTCGAATGCCGGCAGCCCCGACGAGCCCGCGCCACCGACGGCGATTATGTGATTGCATCCGGCCTCTAAGCTGCGATCATGCCACCGCGCAGGGTACCCAATCCGTGCTCCCTTCGTGCTCTCTGTGCCCTCTGTGGTTAAATCTAGCCAGTGTCGATCCCCGAAAACATCGCCATTATTCGCGAGCGGATTGATTCCGCCGCACGCCGCGCAGGCCGCAGCCCGCACGAAATTTTGCTGATGGCAGTCACCAAAACCCAACCCCCGGAACGCGTTCGCGAAGGATACGACGCAGGTGCGCGGTTATTCGGTGAAAACCGCGTGCAGGAGTTCTCGGGCAAATCTGATGCGCTGCGCCATCTGCCAAACTCCGAATGGCATATGATCGGTCACTTGCAAAGCAACAAAGCGGCCCAAGCCGCCGAGTTGTTCAGCGCAGTTGATTCTGTCGATTCTTTAAGCCTCGCCGAAAAGCTTAATTCAGCCGCGCAAAAGCTCGGGAAAAAATTGACAGTGCTGATCGAGATCAGCATTGCCGGTGAGCACCAGAAATCCGGTATCGCGCCCCAGTCCGGTGAACTCGAGCAAATACTGACCTCTGCGCCACGGCTCGAATCGCTCGAACTCCGCGGCCTCATGACGGTTCCTCCATTCACCGAAAATCCTGAAAATGTGCGTCCCTACTTTCGCCGCTTGCGGCAACTTCGAGATGACATTGCCGGGCGCAAACTCCCCGCCGTGAGCGTGGACGTTCTTTCCATGGGCATGTCGCACGATTTCGAAATCGCTGTCGAAGAAGGTTCGACCTGCGTGCGGATTGGAACGGCAATTTTCGGCGAACGGCCAAAGTAAAACTACACTCGCAGGATCATCACCTCGGTAGCTTTGATCAGGGCCGCGACGGTTTGGCCTTTTTTCAGTTGCATTTCGCGCACCGCGCCTGCAGTGATGATGGACGTAATCTCCTGCTCGCCCACTGCAACCGTAACTTGCGCCATCAGGCCGCTCATTTTGAGCTCCACAATTCTCCCCACCAGCTGATTGCGGCCGCTGAGCCGGCGGAACATCTCCCGGCGCTGCGTTTCCGTGTCCCCGCGCGTGCGGTAGAGAAATCGGTCGACCTCGCTCCTGGGTATGCGGTAGTGCCCGCCAGGAGTAGTGATGGTTCGCAGTTTCTTGTGGTAAATCCACTGCTTGATCGTCGGATAGGCAATGTTGAGGATTAAAGCCGCTTCGCGCGGCGTCAGGAGCTGTTCACGATCCTGCGCGTCGCGCGAACCTGAGGTCGATTCTGCTGGACCTTTCCTTCGCATATCCTGCGCGCTTCAGAACGGGAACCGCACTGAGAGCGTGTAGTTGTGATTATAGGTGTAATAGCTTGTCGCCGCGATCTGGACGCCGCCACCAACAGTAAATCCGAGGCGATGCCACAGGTGAAAACGGCCAAGAACAAGCCCAGGCGACAAGAATGTCTGCTTCTTTCCCGCATGTTCGCCATTTGACCAGAAGGTCGAGTTCACTTCGACTTCGGGCCAGATCTTTTTCAGAACACGGTATTGGAAAGTAGTGTTCCAGATCACAGGCGTTCCGATGATGCTCTCATCGCCGGTCGGAACGCTCACTCCCAGTGTGCTCTGGAAATCGAAGTTCCCAAAGCCTTTGCCGCCGGCGATCGTGGGAGTTATCGACGCATCGGTCGAGCCGTTCTTGTAGCTGCCGGTTGGAACGGTAGCGCCGAGGAACGCGGTGAGGATGTAATTGTGATGTTCTTCATTTGACGCCAGGAACCTGTATTTCAGCAGGAAGGATACATCCCCGAAACCATCGTGGGCGGATGAAGTGCGCGCCAGGTAAGGAGGCACAGAGAAAATGAGCTCGACATGTTCGCTGGGAATTACCTCAAGCCCCTTGCTCACCCCATAGTTATCAACAGTGTTGTCGCCCGAGGTGGATTCCTGCGTAATGTCGTAGCGAAATTCTTCTTCCAGGCGAGGAGTGACGGTGTACACCGGGGTGATCCAGTGCGGCTGTTCCGCCTGTGTCTTGCTCACGCGATCAAACCAGTTTGAGAAGTAGTTGCCGTCATCGGCGTCATTCTGCGCCATAGCGCCGATACAAAGACATGACAGCAACGCAGCCAAAACTGATGCCTTAACGAAAACGTGCATAGGTTTCGTTTTCTCCCAATAAAATCGTATTTTAAT